>Ga0185299_10002974_pt1 | contig 24029 bp, 14 predicted proteins | sample PaiPotPPA55metaG_FD_128002 | JGI IMG/M metagenome (GOLD analysis project Ga0185299, IMG submission 128002) | Iron sulfur acid spring bacterial and archeal communities from Banff, Canada, to study Microbial Dark Matter (Phase II) - Paint Pots PPA... ... | reverse complement strand
GGCCCCTCGTCGAGAAGTGAGAGCAGAGCGAGACGAACCTCGCCCGCTCCGAAGAAACGACTCCAGCGATTCCATGGGCGATAGGCAGCCCAAGGGACCGCGCAAGCCCAAGTCCAAGCACCCCAAGTAGTTGATCCACAGCGCATGACGCACCTCCCGATGCATCTCGAACTATATCGTAAGATATATAGCGCGTCAAGCAGAAAATTGGCGCAGGTCTCCCGCAGTTCGCCGACCCCACCCCTGACCTTGCGACTGAAAGCGCAGGACACAGGCGATTCTTACGGCGTGATGCGGAAGGAGCCGTCCTTTTCTACGAAGCCGTAGGCCATGGCCGGTGTGTTGAACGCGCCCGCGGGGTGGCCGTCGCGATCAAGGAGGATGATTCCTCCGGTAGTGTGGACGCGGTGCGCCAATTTGCGAACACAGGCGTCGGCGACGAACTGCGCAAGATTTCGTTCGGCCTGCGAGCCTCCTGGTTTTGGGCGCAAAGCATAGGGGTCGTCGGGCGGAGTAGACAGGAGGTCGACCGCCATCTTGGCCATCACGATTTTCATGATGCCTTCGCCGTGCCCGGTGCAGGAGACGCCGCCCCACTCCGAGTCGGCGTAGCAGCCGCAGCCGATGAGAGGGGAATCCCCAACGCGGCCGGAATGCTTGCAACACGTGCCGCCAGTCGAGGTGCCGGCGAAAAGATTCCCCTTTGAATCGAGAGCGACGGCGCCCACCGTTCCTTGCTCGTGGCCGAGGTGGTGCTCGGCGGCATGCGAATCCTCGAGACAGCGGCTCCATGCCGCGCGTTCACCCTCTGTGATCAATTCCTCGGGGTCGCAGAGAGGAATGCCGTTCTCCGTTGCGAACTGCTCGGCGCCGGCGCCGACGAGCATCATGTGTTCGCTTTTCTCGAGAATGCGCCTGGCCAGGCGAATGGGGTTGCGAATCCGTTCGACGGCGGCCACGGCCCCGGCTTTCAAGGTCGTGCCGTCCATGATAATGGCATCAAGTTGGACGCGACCGTCGCGCGTAAGGTGCGAACCGACGCCTGCGTCGAAGGTGGGATCGTCTTCGAGCGTCACGATCGCAGCTTCGACGGCGTCAATCGCGGCACCGCCCGCCGCCAGGATTTTCCACGCGTTATCGAGAGAATTGCGAATTCCGGAACGGCAACCCGCGAAGGCCGCGTCGGGAATCTTCCAGGCGCCGCCGTGAACGATGAGAGAGGGTCGCAAGGCTCGCCGAGCGTCAGAGATTCTTGTAGAACATCAGCGTGAGGCTCAGCGCGATCAGGATCGGGCCGAGGAGAAACGTGAAACCCATTCCAAGCAGGAAGCGAATCGCGCCCTGTCGTTTCTCGACGGCCTCTTTCGAAGGGAAAACGTGCAACGGCTCTTCCTGCCGGAGCATCGCGCGAAAAACCTTCAGATACGCGGAAATCCAAAACCGAATTTCGTGCCGGCACTGCCAAAGCAGGTCGAGTCCCGCGCAGATCACCAGAGCGCCAACGATGCCAAGGAGCTTCGGCATTTCAGCTCCCTCGGCCTGCCGAGCGGCTTAGGATCGCGGCTGTTTCGGGAGGTGTGCTCGCCGGCAGGCCTGAGGAACTGAGGCTTGCACCATCGAGTGCGCGCTGCCTCCGCAACTTTCCTTCCGTCTGCTGCCATGTGTGCACGATGCGATGAATGACGCTTATATTCGGCCCGATGGCGAGAATCCAAAGCGCCAGCCCCATTTGATTCGCTAGAGCGCCGACGATCATCAGCACCATGCGTTCGGGGCGTTCCCAGAATCCAACCTCCGAAGTGGGCCCGAGTGACTCCGCGCGAGCTCTTGCATAGCTCACCATCACGGCTCCGGCCATCGCTGTGCCGGCGAGGATCGCGTAGGGGAAACGGTTCACGCGCACATAGTAGACGAGAAGGCCCAGAAAGAGCATGAGATCCGAGTATCGATCGAGTATCGATTCAAGGAATCCGCCGAATTTCGAGACGCGGTTTTGGCGTCGCGCCACTGGGCCGTCAAGCAGATCGCACAGCCCGGCAACAATTATCAGTCCCCCGGCAGCGGCGAACCTCCCAGCAGCGAACAATATACATGCCCACAGGTTCAGGGCCAGAGCCGACCAGGTAATAACGTTGGGTGGAACACCCGTGCGTGCCAGGAGGGATGCCATACGGTCGATAGGCCAGGAAAGATACCGGCCGATAGTCCGTGTCAGCATGGAGAGGGCATTACCCCGCTATTCCTCATCGTAAATTGTGTTCAACCGAACGACCTCGTAATCTTTCTTGCCGGCCGGGGTCGTAACCGTCACTTCGTCGCCAACCTTTTTGCCCAGAAGCGCGCGTCCAATTGGAGAACTGGTGGAAATCAGGCCTTTGGATGCGTCGGCTTCCTCCACAGTTACAAGCTTGTACTCGATTTTGGTGTCCTTGGCTACATCGAGAACCACGAGACGCGAGCCGTAGGCGGCGCGGTCCTTCGGTAGATTGTTCAGATTCATCATCGAAATGTCGGCCATTCGCTGATGAAGCTGGCCCAGCCGGGCCGACACGTAGGATTGGCGTTCCTTCGCATACTTGTACTCGGCGTTTTCCGAAAGATCGCCGTGGGCGCGGGCCACCTTGATTTCCTTGGGCAGCTCGCTGTGGAGTTCGTGCTCGAGAGCGGCGATTTCGTCCTTCAGCTTCTTCTTAATTTTTTCGGCGAGGTCAATCATCTTTGGGCCGGCTGCGAGGGCCCGAGAGGCGGCACGCTCCGCAGCGACGGTTGTTAGCTTACCTTTAGAGTATAGAGGATTTGCGCGGCTCGCCGCAAATGGGAGCTTTTGGTTAGTGGACTTCGAGGGTCAAGGCGGCGGTCTTGGTGTTTCCGTGGGCATCCTGCGCGGTCAGGGTGTACGTAGTCGTCTTTTTCGGCTTCAAGTCGATGCAGCGATTTACGGACGGCCAGACTTCCCGGCCTGTGTCGGGCTCGATTTTCACCGTCTGCGCATTTGCTACGCCATAGCATAGTTCCACCGGGTCGCCTCGATGAACGAGACCCGGCGTCGCATAGAAGACCAGAATGTTAAACTCGGTTCCGCCGACGACATCCAGCGCGCGCTGCTCTTCAGTCTTGCGTTCTTCTGCCGCTTTGGCTTTCTCCTTTGCCTCAATGTCGCGGGTTTGGCTCCATCGCGAAAAAAGCACGATGCCGGCGTACGCCATCGCGATCACAATCGCGATGGGCATGTAGCGCAGAACCTTGCGGGCGCGGTCGGGCGCTTCGGGTCGGGGCTCAGTCAGCACTCTGTAAATTATAACTGCCCCAGGGCGAGCCGGCGAGCCGGGCTTTACATGCCTTGCGATGGAATGATATGACGTGCTGCTACCCCGCGCCGCACAAGATAAGATTGCGCTGGCGTGATTCATTCACTCAGAGGCAGAAGTAGCGGAGGCAGGGAATGTCATCAAAGAGTCGCCGATTTCAAGAACTTTTCGTTCTCCTTTTCTTGCTGTGTGGACTGTTGTTCGCTGCGGCGCCGCTCTCGGCGGACGGCAGCCGTCCGGCCCGCGATCCCAAACAGCCCGTGGACGAGGAATACTCAAAGAAAATCCACGAATACACCACCGAACCGTTCTTCACATCCCCGCTCGTGGACTACTTGCCTGCCTCGAAGAATGTTCCGACGCCGAAAGTTGTTCTTGGCGATGTCGCTGGCGCGCCGGGAATCCTTCCCTATTCCAGCCAGGTTTACGAGTACATGCGCATGCTCGAGAAGGCGAGCCCACGTGTGAAAGTGTTCTCGATCGGCCGCACGGAAGAGGGCCGCGAAATGATTGCGGTCGCGGTCTCGTCGGAGGCGAATCTGGCGCACCTCGAAGAAAATCGCGCGCGTCTGGCGAAATTGGCCGATCCGCGCACGATCAAGATGGATGACGCAGAGGCAGACCGGCTCGTCGGCGCGTCCGTGCCTGTCTACTACATCACGGGAACGATTCACTCGCCGGAAACCGGCGCACCTACCGCGCTGATGGAACTGGCTTACCGCCTTGCCGTTGACGAGAGTCCTTACATTTCCGACATCCGCAATGGCGTCATCACACTGATTACGCCGGTGGTCGAGGTCGATGGTCGCGATCGCATGGTGGATATCTATCGCTGGCACCTTGCACATCCGAAAGACAACTACCCGCCGCTGCTCTACTGGGGCCATTACGTGGCGCACGACAACAATCGCGACGCAATGGCGATGACGCTGAAGCTCACTCAGAACGTCCTCAACACGTATGTCTCCTGGAAGGCGCAGGTGCTGCACGACCTGCACGAGTCGGTGCCGTTTCTCTACGACAATACGGCGGGAGATGGTCCGTTCAACGCGTGGCTTGACCCGATCCTCACGAACGAGTGGGAGATGTTCGCATGGCGGAACGTTGCCGACATGACGCAGTTCGGGATGCCCGGAGTGTTTACGCACGGCGATTTCGATACGTGGTCGCCCGGGTACTTGATGTTCATCGCGGCCACTCATAACGGAATCAGCCGCCTGTACGAAACATACGGAAACGGCGGCGCCGACACCGAGGAGCACACTCTTCAGCCGGAAGAGTATTCGCGGACGTGGTTCCGCCAAAATCCACCGCTGCCGAAGGTAACGTGGTCGCAGCGCGACAATAACAACTACGAAGAAACCGGATTATTGACTTCGCTGCACTATTTTTCCGACAACAACAAGTTCTTCCTCCGAAATTTCTATTTGAAGTCGAAGCGCTCGGTTTTGAAGCCGTCGAATGAGGGGCCGGCGGCTTATGTGTTTCCGGCGGACGATCCGCGCCCCGGCGCTCAAGCGCAGCTTCTTTCGATTTTGCGAATGCAGGGGGTGGAGGTTTCGCGCGCGAAGGAAGCCTTTAGCGTAACGATGCCCGCAAAGAAGGAAAAGCACGCCGGCGGGAAAGACACGAAGCCCGGCGACGATGCGACCCCCAGCAGCGATGCTCAAAAAGATGCCCAGAAGAAGGAATCGGACGCAAAGGAGAAGGAGGCATCCACGCCGAAGACGCTCCAATTCGCGGCGGGTAGCTACATCGTCCGAATGGACCAGCCGTATTCCCGGATCGCGGACGCGCTCCTCGACTACCAATACTGGAGTCCCGAAGATCCGCAAAAGACGCCGTACGACGATACTGCCTGGACGTTTCCCGAGCTTTTCAACGTGCGAGCCACTCGCGTGCTCGACGCAAAGGTTCTGGATGTGCCGACGGAAGCTATGTCAGAAATTAAAGCGCCCGGCGGCGTGAGCGGCACCGGCTCGGTTTTCGTCGTCAACCAGAACGCTGACACTGAACTCGCCACTCTGCGCTACAAGCTGAAGGATGCATCCATCGAGGCCGCGGAAGAGCCGTTCGAGGCGTCGGGGCATAAATTCAATCGCGGTTCGTTCCTCATCAAGAACGCAACCTCTTCCGATCTGCAGAATGCGGCGTCGCAGCTCGGCGTGCAGGTATTTGGCATTTCGGTTGAGCCCTCCGTGAAAACGCATCCGGTGCGCGCGGCGCGCGTGGCTCTGCTGCACACGTGGCTGAACACGCAGGAGGGAGGCTGGTGGCGGCTCGGGCTCGACAAGATGCAGATTCCGTACGACTACATCAATACCCAGATGGTGTCGCATGACGCGGATCTGCGCTCGAAATATGATGTGATTCTCTTCCCGCCCACGGGCCGGGGAGACGCGCTCGCGGTAGTGAACGGCCTGCCTACGGACTGGGGCAATCCGCTGCCGTGGAAGAATACGCCCGAAACGCCGAACCTCGGGAAAAACGACGATTCGACAGACGACATTCGTCCCGGCCTTGGTTTGGATGGCCTTGCGCACTTGCGAGATTTCGTCAAGCAGGGCGGCGTCCTGGTGACGGCGATGGACTCCGCGAATTTTGCAGTGACACTTGGGTTGACGCGCGGAGTTTCGATTGACCGTCCTCGGAACATGAAGATCGTCGGAAGCATTCTCAAAGCGCGACTTGTAGATGGCGCAAGTCCGATCGCGTACGGCATCGGCGAGAATCTTTCGGTTTACTGTGACAACGGGCCCATCTTCGATCTTTCGAATATGGCGGGATTTCGCGGCTTTCGGCGGCTCGGGAGCCAGCAGACCGAACGTCCCACCGGTCGCGGAACCGCGGACGACCCTGACTTCACACCGGGGCGCCCCGCCGTTGCACCTCCTGATCAGCCACACGCTGAAACCTGGGAAGCTCAGCCGCTCACGGACGATCAGCGGCGCAATGGAATCGCGGTGATTCCCCCTGCAAATCGGCCGCGAGTGATTCTGCGCTACAGCGACAGCAAGGATTTGCTGGTCTCGGGACTCCTCGAAGGGGGAAGCGAGATCGCACAGCATGCGGCCGTCGTGGACGTGCCGAATGGTTCGGGGCACGTGATCCTCTTCTCGAACAATCCGATTTACCGCGGCGAGACGATTGGCAGCTACTCCCTGGTGCTCAACACGATTCTGAACTTCGATAATCTGAACGCGGGGCGAAAGGTCGACGAGAAATAAAGCCTTGGTGCGGCGCGGTTCGGCGACACCGATCGCCGTCGCCCGCTTGATTTTCACGCCCGACTACATTAGAAAGTATGCTATCCAAAGGCCCTCGGGATCGTCTGAACGGGAGATTGGGGTGTGGATGAGGGCTGCGTTCCGGGGTGGATCGCAGAGACTGCGGAAAGTCGCCAACCAAATTGCCGGTCGAGTTTCAGCCAATTGAGTTCCCACGAAGGAGCAGAATGAGAATGCTTCGCAAACTTTCGATGATTTGTGCCGTGTTGCTGCTGGCGCCGGCGGTGATTTCCGCGCAGACGGTGGACGAGGTAATCGCGAAGAACGTCCAGGCCGTCGGAGGAATGGACAAGCTCAAGGCTGTGCGTAGCATCCGAGTGAGCGGAAAACTGCAAGTCCAGGGTTTCGAGGCGCAGTTCGTGGAACAAAACAAGCGCGCAGACAAGGTGCGCGAAGAAGTGCTCATTCAAGGAATGGCCCAGGTGCAGGCGTACGACGGCCGCACCGGCTGGATAATTAACCCTTTCAGCGGCAGGCGTGACGCGGAGCTCATGTCGCAGGACGATATGAAGAGCCTTCAAGTCGACGCCGACATGGATGGACCGCTGGTGGATTACAAGGAGAAGGGGCATACGGCCGAGCTGGTCGGCCATGACTCGGTGGAGGGAACCGACTGCTACAAGATCAAGCTCACGCTCAAGAACGGCGACGTTCGCTACTACTATCTCGACACGGATTCGTTTCTGCCGTTGAAGCTCGAGACTCAAACGACGATTCGCGGGACCATCCAGGAAAGTGAGACGTATTACGGGGACTATGAGCAAGTGAATGGAGTCTACTATTCGTTCGCCTTCGAGAGCGGCCCAAAGGGCGATACCAACCGGGCGAAATTCACGGTGGATAAAATCGAGCAAAACGTGCCGCTCGACGACGCAATCTTTTCCGTACCTGCGGTGAAAGCTGCGCCGAAACCGGCGGGCGGCAAGTGAAACCTGTTTTCTCTGATTTCCGATGTCGTTTGCTTAATTCACAAATGAGGATTCCATCGCGATGATTAAACTGCGTCTTAGCGTTGCCGCCTTGCTTGTTTTCGGGTTTCGCCTTGCGCTGCCGGCTCCAAGCTTCTCTCAGGACGTAAAGGTGGATTCCGACACGATTTCAGGCCTGGGTGCGCGGAACATCGGTTCAGCCGAAATGAGCGGCCGCGTCGCCGCAGTCGCCGCCGTGAAGGAAAAAGGCCGGCTGACCGTGTACATCGGCGCGGCGAGCGGCGGAGTCTGGAAGTCGATGAACGGCGGCACCACGTTCAAACCCGTTTTCGACAAGCAAACTTCGCAATCGATTGGCGCGATCACCATCGACCCTTCAGCGCCGAAAACCATCTGGGTGGGCACGGGCGAGCCGTGGACCCGGAACAGTACGTCCATCGGCGATGGAATCTACAGGTCCACCGACGGTGGCGATAACTGGACGAATCTCGGACTGAAAAACTCCGAGCGGATTTCGAAAATTCTGATCGATCCGAAAGACGGCAATACGGTATACGCGTGCGTCCCAGGGAAGTTGTGGAGCGATAGCGACGATCGCGGAGTCTATAAGACCACCGACAGCGGCAAGAGCTGGACGAAAATTCTGAAAGGCGCGAACGCGTCAACGGGCTGCTCGATGATGTCGATGAGCCCGGGTGATTCGAAGACAATTTTTGCAGGCACGTGGGACTTTCGCAGGAAGGGTTGGACGTTCCGATCCGGCGGCGAAAATGCGACCGCGCCGAGCGGCAGCGGCCTGCTCATGAGCACGGACGGCGGCGCGAACTGGACCGATCTCGACGAGAAAAGCGCCAAAGGCCTGCCCCCGAAGCCCTGGGGACGCGTCGCCGTTACGGTCGCGCCGTCGAATGCGAATGTCGTGTACGCGCTGATCGAGTCGCCAAACAGCGCGCTTTACCGGTCAGACGACGGAGGCAAGACGTGGGATCGCCGCGACGCGAGCCAAATGATGGTCTGGCGCCCGTTTTACTTCGCCAATCTGATTGTCGATCCCAAGGACGAGAACAAACTCTATAAACCCGATCTCGGATTGGTCGTCAGCAACGACGGCGGCAAGAGCTTCAGCGGAATCTCCGGCGGAGCCCACGGCGATTTTCATGACGTCTGGATCGACCCCGACAACACGAACCATCTGATCGCCGGCGATGACGGCGGCGTTTGGTACTCCTACGATAGTGGCAACACCGCGTGGAAGGCCAACAATCTTCCGATTTCGCAGTTCTATCACGTCAGCGTGGATATGGACGATCCCTATCACGTGTTCGGCGGCTGCCAGGACAATAGCGACTGGATGGGAGATTCTTCCTATCCCGGGGGAATCACGAACAGCCGCTGGTTGGTTTTCCCCGCCGGCGACGGATTCTGGGTGTTCGCCGATCCTACAGATGGAAACTACGTCTATGCGGAATCACAAGGCGGCGAAATCGAGCGCGTGAACCGCGTCACCATGGAAACACGGCTTATCAAGCCGCAGCCGAATTACGGCGAGGGTAAGCTCCGCTTCAACTGGAACACGCCGATTCACATGAGCCCCAACGACCCCGCCGCTATTTACATCGGCGCGCAATTCTTGTTCCGCTCGCGCGATCATGGCCAAACTTGGGATCGGATTTCACCCGATTTGACGACCAACGATCCAGAAAAGCAAAAACAGGAAGAATCGGGCGGCGTCACCGTGGACAACTCCGACGCCGAGACTCACACCACCATTTATTCGATCAGCGAGTCGCCTCGCGACGCCCAGGTGATCTGGGCGGGAACGGACGACGGAAACCTTCAAATCACGCGCGACGCCGGAAAGACGTGGACGAACGTGGTCGGTAATGTGCCGGGGTTGGACAAGGCTTCCTGGGTATCGTGGGTCGAGGCAAGCCGATACGATGCCGCTACCGCATACGCAACCTTCGATCGGCACACGTTCGGCGACATGGATCCGCACGTCTTCAAGACCACCGACTACGGCAAGACGTGGACCGCGATCGTCGCGCCCGGCGCCGGTGTCCGTGGATACGCACACGTAATCAAGGAAGACACGGTCAGGCCCGACCTGTTGTTTCTTGGCACGGAGTTCGGACTCTGGGTTTCGCTCGACGGCGGCAAGCAGTGGTCGCAATACAAGGGTACTGACTTTCCGGCGGTCGCCGTGCGCGACATCGTGGTGCATCCGCGCGACTCCGATCTGGTGATCGCCACGCACGGGCGCGGCATCTGGATCGTCGACGACATCTCGCCTCTCCGAAAACTCACGCCCGACGTCCTGGCGCAGGATGCAGTCTTCGTGCCCGGCCGGACGACGCAGCAGCGCCTGAATGCGTTCGGCGGCTGGCCCGAGGGCAACGCCACGTTTGTCGGGCCGAATGCCGCGGACGGCGCGCTGATCACCTACTATCAGAAGAAACGCCACATCTTCGGCAAGATGAAGATTGAAATCCTTGACGCTAACGGCAAGCTGGTCGACACCGTGCCCGCAAACAGCCGCCGCGGCTTGACGCGCGTTGAATGGGGCATGCGATTGAAGGCTCCCCGCGTTCCGCCCGCGGCTTCCGCTGCTTTCGAGGCTGCCCAGGGACCCCGAGTCCTCCCAGGCACCTACACGGTGAAAATGACGCGAGGCGACCAGACCTACACGACGCAGCTTGTAATCGGCCTGGACAATCGCGCCAAGTTTAACGCCGACGACCGCAAGCAGCAGTTCGAAGCGTCGATGCGCGTTTACCATGTTCTTGGTGACATGAGTTTCGACGTCGATCGCATCAATAGCGTTAGGCAGGGACTGGCGCAGCGTGCCTCGCAACTCCCTCCCAGCGATCCGCTGCAGAAGCGGCTCGCGAGTCTGGCCGATCAAACAGACCAGATGCGCAAGAAAATCGTGGCCACGAAAGAAGGCGGCGCGATCACCGGCGAGGAGCGCATTCGCGAAAAGACGACGCAGTTGTACGGCGCCATCACGTTCTACGAGGGCCGTCCCGGTGACTACCAGGCGGCGCGCATCGATTCGCTGAAGCACGAACTCGACGACGTAACAAAGGAGTTCGATGCGTTCGCGGCCAAGGATCTGACGGAAGCTAACGCGTCGCTCGCGAAGAAGAAACTGCAACCCGTTCAACCCATCACGCGCGCCGACTGGGACAAAGCCAATGGTGAATCAGGTGGCAGCGCCGCGCCGGCGGGTACGCCGGGCGAGCTTGCTCGCGCGTTCGGGCGCGCGGCCCAATTGACGCTGCTTTCGCGCTAGCTCGCTTGCGCCGGCCGCTGGATGTGCAGCGCTTTCGCCGTCACGTCCACATACTTCAGTCCTGCGCCCGTGTTGAACAGCACCACGCGATCTTCGGGCTTCAGGAATCCCGTCGTCAGCAGATGCTCATAGGCTGCGGTCGCTGTGGCTCCTTCCGGCGATAGGAATATCCCCTCACGCTGCGCCCAATCCTTCAGCGACGCCAGAATGTGCTCGTCGGAAAACGCCAGCGCGACGCCGCCTGATTCGCGCACGATCTCGAGGATGATGTAATCGCCGTATGCCTTCGGCACGCGCAAACCCGACGCGAATGTCGCCGCCTCCTGCCACGCCTCGCTTGCCTTGTCTCCCTGTTCGTACGCGCGAACGATCGGCGCGCATCCCGCCGCTTGAATCGCGATCATGCGCGGCCGTTTACCAGGACGCACCCATCCAAGCTCTTCCATCTCGTCGAACGCCTTCCACATCCCGATCAGGCCTACACCTCCGCCGGTCGGATAGAAAACGGCGTCGGGATATTCCCATCCAAGCTGCTCCACCAGTTCGTACCCCATCGTCTTCTTGCCTTCCACGCGGAAAGGCTCTTTTAGCGTCGAAATGTCGAACCATCCTTCCTTGTCCTTGCGTTCCGCCACCATCCGGGCGCACTCGGAGATCAACCCGTTGACCAGAGTGACCTTTGCGCCGTAGGCTACCGCCTCGACGTAATTGGCGAACGGCACGTCGCGCGGGACGAAAATATGCGCCTCGATTCCCGCAGCCGCGCAGTAAGCTGCCAGCGCGCCTGCGGCGTTGCCCGCGGATGGCACCGCGAGTTTGCGCAGACCATAATGACGCGCCATCGTCACCGCGAGGGCGAGTCCACGCGCCTTGAACGAGCCTGTGGGGTTGGCGCCCTCTTCCTTAACGTAAGCGTTTGGATAGCGCCGGCTGCGCAGCATCGGCGTCCAGCCCTCGCCCAGCGTCACCGGCTTGACGTCGGGAAGCACCGATCGATAGCGCCACATGCCCGCCCACGGCGAACGCGCGGCTTCCGTCGCAATCGCGTCGCGCGACGCCTTGCCTTTGAGCGAGCTGAGATCGTAGCGGACGTACAGCGAGCCCGCGCATTTCGGGCACAGCGTCTGAGGCGCGTTGGCGGGAACCGCGGCCTTGCATTTCGAGCATTCGAAGTGAGCGATCGATGGCATAGGAATGACCATAGCAAACACTCAGAAGGCCCAACAAGCCCCGCACCGTGCCGAGAATTTCTCAGCGGCCTCTGCGGCCTGCCCGCCTTCTTGCTGGGCGGGTCTCAGCGGTGGATTGTCTTTTGACTTTGATTTCAAATTTCAAATTTGAGATTGTTTTTTCTTTCGGTGACTAACCCAACTCAAAATCCGGCGCAGAACCAGCCGACCCCTGGGCTCCGCCCGCTCTCAGCCCTGGGCCTCGCCCTCTTCCTAGTCGGAGCCCTGCTCCCCATCTTCCTGAGCCCACACTCGTGGATTCTCGTCGTTCGCTGGGCTGGACTCGCGGCGATTGCCGCGGGTGGCTGGCGCCGCTCGCTCACCTACTGGATTTTCTTCTCGATGCTGCTCGGAGCGGAGATTGGCTTCGACCGCCCGGCGGTCGCGGAGCACCTGCGCCTCCTGAGCGATATTTTCCTGCGCCTGATCAAAGTAATTGTCGCGCCGTTAATTTTGGGCACGCTCATAACCGGAATTGCGGGACACGGAAATCTGCGGAGCGTCGGGCGCATCGGCCTGAAAAGCCTCGTCTACTTCGAGGTGGTGACCACGATCGCGCTCTTCATCGGCCTTGCGGCGATCAATATCAGCCGCGCGGGCGAGGGCCTCTCAATGGCTCCTTCGTCGGCCGCTGTCGCGGCACCCGCCGCCCCGCCAATGCACTGGGACGACTTCGTCCTTCATATCTTTCCCGAGAACATTGCGAAATCCATCGCCGAGAACCAAATTTTGCAAGTCGCCGTCTTTGCCGTCCTGTTTGGCATCGCCCTCGCGCGCATTTCCGAAACGAAGCGCAAACCCATTCTCAGTTTCTGCGAATCGCTCACCGACACGATGTTTTCGTTCACGAACCTCGTGATGTACTTCGCGCCGTTCGGAGTCGGCGCGGCGATGGCCTACACCGTGGGACACCTCGGCATCAGCGTTCTGTTGCCTCTGCTCAAGCTGCTGCTCACCGGCTACGCCGCGCTGATCGTGTTTTTGCTCGCTGTGCTGCTTCCTATCGCTCTTATTGCGCGCGTGCCGTTGCGCCGCTTCCTGAAGGCCGTTGCCGAGCCGGCCACTATCGCGTTCGCCACCAGCACGTCCGAGGCGGCTCTGCCGCGCGCGATGGAGGAAATGGAAGCCTTCGGCGTGCCTCGACGGATCGTCGCGTTTGTGATTCCTGCTGGATACGGTTTCAATCTCGATGGTTCCACCGTTTACTTGGCCGTTGCGTCGCTTTTTGTTGCGCAGGTGGCGGGAATTCATCTGTCGTGGTCGGAGCAATTGTTCATGGTGTTCGCCCTGATGCTGACGAGCAAGGGAATCGCCGGAGTTCCTCGGGCGACCCTGGTCGTCCTGCTTGCGACGGCCCCTGCATTTCACCTGCCCACCGAACCCATCTTCATCATCCTCGGCATCGACGCCCTGATGGATATGGCCCGCACCGCCGTCAACGTCATCGGCAATTGCCTCGCGTCCGCCGTAATCGCCCGCTGGGAAGGCGAACTGATGCCACCATCACCGTCGGCGGATTCCGCCGTCTACTAGCGATTCAGGTAGTACTCTACAGACGTCACCACTCGCACCGTTTTCATGAGGCTGCCGTCCGAGCCCGCAACCTCGCCGCCTCCACTCTCCTCACCCGTGTCGCCGCCCGAGTTCGCGGCCAGGATCGAGAAGACGCCCTGCGTCGCTTGTCTGATGGATCCTACGGTGCTTCCCGCGTCCAAGGCGAAGCGATCGGCCACGGCTCGGGCGTTTCGCGTAGCTTCGCTAACCATGTCGGGTTTTATCGAGTTCAGTCCCGTAAATTTGTAGACCAATCCCTGCCCGGGATTGCCATCAAGCACAATGCCGGCCCGCAGCAGGTCCATGGCCTTCTGGGATGCCGCGGAGATTTGGTCCACTCGCGATGTCTCGACGGTGATTTGCTGATCGACTATGTAGCGATGGAGCGCCCGCTTGCCACCTCCGTACTCGTTAGCTTGAGTATCTATGACGCTGACAACGCCCAGCGCGATCTCAGAAGGCTGGATGCCTTGCTGAGCGAGAAACTGGAGTATCGTCTTCTTGTCGGCTTCGGTTTTTGAGTACAGCGACGGCAAATCATCTCCAGCTTCCTTGTAGTCCAGCGGCCAAATCGCAAGATCGGACTTGACCGTGCGCTCCGCCAGCCCTCTGACCGATACATACCGGTCTCCGAGCCGGATTGCTTTGATCTGCGCGCCCAATATCCAGCAGCCTACAATGAACCCGAATGCGGCCACCAGCCCCACCACAGCCACTTCGCCACGATTAGTTTGCTTGTCACTCATGCGTCCACCCCCGTGAACACACACGCTGGCACTGCCGGGGCCAACCAAGGCTCGCTGAGGGCATGAGAGTTATCGCGCGTGAGGTCTTGCGTGATGTCTTCGCAAAGACACAGCGTATGGGTCCTTTGACATGAAAGATGGCGGACGAGGTCCGCGTCACCGGTCAGCCGCAAAAAGCGATTCGCTCCGGTCAACGACCGGGGTAGAATTCGCCCCACTTCGTGGAGGTGTCTCGATGTGGTCCGGTGGGCGGTTACTGAAGCTGAGTTACCCGGTTTTCGCGATGTTGGCGCTTGCTTTTGCTGCCGGTGCGCAAACGCTTTCGAAGGATTCGCTCGCGGGCATGAAATATCGGCTCGTCGGGCCGTTCCGCGGCGGACGCGCCGAAGCCGTGGTCGGCATCCCGGGCAATCCGTACGTCTACTACTTTGGCGCAGCAGCTGGCGGGGTGTGGAAATCGGCGAATGGCGGATTGAGCTGGACGCCCATCTTCGACCACGAGTCGAACCCTTCGATTGGCGCGATCGCAATCGCTCCCTCCGACGCAAACGTGATTTACGTCGGCACGGGCGAGCCGTGCCTTCGCGGCGACATCACGCAGGGTAACGGAATGTACAAATCGCTCGACGCCGGTAAGACCTGGACGCACATCGGCCTCGAAAACACGCATCACATCGCAAAGGTTCTGATCGACCCGCGAAATCCGGACGTGGTTTTCGTCGCTGCCATTGGGCACGCCTTTGGACCGAACGAAGAACGCGGAGTGTTTCGCACCACCGACGGCGGCAAGACCTGGCAGAAAGTCCTATATAAGGACGACAAGACCGGCGCTGTGGATTTGACGTTTGCCGGCGGCAATTCCCACGTTTTGTATGCAGCCATGTATGAAGAAGTGCGAAAGCCGTGGGACATCGTCAGCGGCGGCCCGGGCAGCGGCCTATACAAGTCGAGCGACGGCGGATCCACGTGGCAACAACTCAAAGCACACGGCCTGCCGGAAGTTCTGCTCGGGCGCATTGGCATCGCCACGTCGCTGTCGGATTCCGACCGTGTGTACGCTCTGATCGAAGCGGAAAAGGACAAGGGCGGAATCTACCTGTCGAATGACGCCGGCGAATCGTGGCAGTTGGTCACCGGCGATCACCGATTTCTGCAACGCGCCTTCTACTACACCCACATCTTCGCCGACCCGAAGGACGAGAATCGCATTTACATCCAGAATGTCGGCTCCTATCGCTCCACCGACGCCGGAAAGACGTGGGATACCCTGCATCCCCCGCATGGCGACAATCACGCTCTGTGGATTGACTCCGAAAATCCGAATCGCATCATTGCCGGTGACGACGGTGGCGCGGCGATTTCCGTCGACGGAGGTAATAGCTGGACGGCGGAGGACAATCAACCCACCGCGCAGTTCTACCACGTGGCTGCGGACAATCAATATCACTACTTCCTATATGGCGCGCAGCAGGACAACTCCACCGTCGGCATCGCCAGCAGCACCGATCATGGCTACATCGGCCGGCAGGATTGGTATGACGTGGGAGGCGGCGAGAGCGGCTACATCGTCCCTGATCCCACTGACGCCGGAATTGTCTACGCCGGAGGAAACTACGGAATCATCACGCGTTGGAACAAAGAGACGGACGAAGCTCACCTGATTACGCCTGCGCCCGTGATTATGGACGGCTCGGGCGCTGCCGATCAGAAATATCGCTTCCAGTGGACCGCGCCCATCGTGATTTCGCCGTTCGACCCCCACACGCTGTATATCGCTGCGCAGGTGCTTTTCAAGAGCACCGACGCCGGGCAAAGTTGGACCGTGATTAGTTCCGACCTGACGCGCAACGACAAGAGCAAGCAGCAACTCTCGGGCGGCCCGATTACCAAGGACAGCACAAGCGTCGAGTTCTACGACACGATTTTCACCGTTGCCGAGTCGCCTCTGCAACGTGATCTGATTTGGGTCGGAAGCGACGATGGTCTCGTGCACCTCACTCGCGATGGCGGCAAGAATTGGGACGACGTTACGCCAAAGGGCTTCCCCGAATGGGGCAAGGTCAGCTTGATCGAAGCCTCACCCTTCGACGCGGGCACGGCTTACATGGCGGTCGAACGCCATATGTTGGACGATTTTCAACCGTACGCCTACAAGACGGCCGACTTCGGAAAAACGTGGACGAAGATCACCGACGGAATTCCGAGCGGCTCGTTTGTGCGTGCCGTTCGCGAAGATCCCAAGCGCAAGGGCCTTCTCTTTGCCGGCACCGAGACCGGCGTGTTCGCTTCATTCGACGCCGGCGCCCACTGGCAATCCTTGCAACTGAATCTGCCGGTTGTTCCCGTTCACGACCTGATCATCAAGAGCGATGATCTTGCGGTTGCCACGCACGGCCGCTCGTTCTGGATCCTGGACGACATTGCCCCCCTTCGCGAACTGAAGGGCGGCGAGCTTGACGAGCCAGTTCACTTGTTTCAGCCGGCATCGGCGCGTCGTTCGCGCAGCGGCGGAGGCTTTCACCCGAGAGGGGCGCTCGGCGCGAACCCGCCGGGCGGCGTGCTAATCGATTACTCGCTGAAGGCCGTGCCCAAAGACGACATCGCAATGGAAATCGTCGATGCGAAGGGGCAGACCGTCCGGAAATACTCCAGCAAGGAAAAGAAACCCGAGGAAGAAGTGCAATTTTTCGGACCTCGAGCCACTCCCCCAATTCCGAAGAAGGTCGGGCTGAACCGAGTCGTCTGGGACATGAAGTACGACCCGCCGCGCGAGATTCCCGGCGCTCAGTACGACAACGGGCCGCCGGAAGGCGTCCTGGCGCTGCCGGGAAAATATCAAGTGAAGCTGACCGTCGATGGAAAATCGTACTCCGCGCCGATCGAGATCGTTCCCGACCCGAGATCCAAAATCTCGGATGCCGATCTTCAAAAGCAATTCACCCTCGCAACAGAAATCCGCAATCTCAACGATGGCGGCCACAAGCTCGTTCTCGAAATCCGCGATTTGAGGAGCCAACTCCAGGCGCTCGGAAAGAGGCTAGGGCAAGACGAGGCGTCAAAGCCGGTGCGCGACGCTGCCGACGCCATCACCAAGAAAATTGCGGCGATCGAGAATCAAGTGATTGAGCCCAAAGCGACGGCGAATGAAGACCAGCTCAATTACGGCAACATGCTCAGTAGCCAACTGGCGTACCTGGGGAATAGCGTCGACGATGCCGACGTCGCGCCGACCCAGGCGGAAGTCGAACAGTGCGAGGTGTTTCGCGCTCAGATGGAAAAGCTCGATTCGCAGTGGAAGGAAGTGATCGGCCAGGATCTAGCCCAACTGAACGATCTCATGCGCAAGAGCAATATTCTGGCCGTCGGTATCTCGAAACCGGAAGGGGAGGAAGCAGCATCTCATTAGGGGTGAAAAGCGCTGACTCATTGCTGGACCAAGCTTCTCTCGAATGGGCGCACCCGCTCGTTCGCGAGTGGTTTTGCCGCCGCTTCGGCACGCCCACAGAGCCTCAGGAGCAAGGTTGGCCCCAGATTCTCGCCGGCAAGACCACACTGATCTGTGCGCCCACTGGATCGGGCAAAACGCTAGCCGCATTCCTGGCGTGCATCGACCGTTTGGTTCGTAAAGCCCTCGCGGGCGATCTGCAGGATCAAACCGAAGTCCTCTACATTTCTCCGCTGAAGGCCCTGAGCAACGACGTTCGGAAGAATCTCGACGTTCCGCTGGCTGAAATCCTGCAGCTTGCGGGCGAACGCGGCCTGCTCATGCCCGAAATTCGCACCGCCGTGCGCACAGGCGACACTCTCATGCATGAGCGCCGGGCGATGCTCGATCGTCCGCCGCACATTCTGGTGACCACGCCGGAGTCGGCATTCATCCTGCTGACCGCCGCCAAGAGCCGCGAAATCCTGCGCACGGTTAACACCGTCATTATCGACGAGATTCACGCGGTTGCCGATGACCCTCGCGGCGCGCACCTGGCGCTTTCCCTAGAACGCCTGGACGCTTTGATCGGGCGCTCGCCGGTTCGCATCGGGTTATCGGCCACTCAAAAGCCCATCGAGCTGATCGCCAAATTTCTCTCGGGCAATGACCGGCCGGAACCGGTGATCGTCGAAATTGCGAATCGGCGCCAGCTCGACCTCGCTGTCGAAGTTCTCGCGAGCGAGCTTGGACCCATCGCCTCGAACGAGATGTGGGACGAGATCTATAAGCGCGTGAGCGATCTCGTCAGCCAGCATCGATCGACCCTCGTCTTCGTCAATACGCGTCGACTGGCGGAGCGCGTAGCGCACCATCTGGCCGCGCTGCTCGGCGAAGACGCGGTTGCCTCGCACCACGGCAGCTTGTCGCGGCAGCGCCGGCTCGCCGTGGAAACGAAACTCAAGGCAGGCGAACTCCGCGCGCTGGTGGCGACGGCGTCGCTCGAACTCGGAATCGACATTGGCAACGTCGACCTCGTTTGCCAAATTGGTTCGCCGCGATCGATCGCGGTCACACTGCAGCGAATTGGCCGCGCCGGCCACTGGCGCGGAGCGATACCGAAAGGTCGCATTTTTGCCACCACGCGCGATGAGTTTCTCGAATGCGCCGGCCTGGTCTGGGCCATCCGCGAGGGCGAACTCGACCGGATCCACATCCCTGAAGCCCCGCTGGACGTTCTGGCGCAACAAATTGTTGCGGCATGCGCCGCCGAGGATTGGAGCGAAGACGATCTCTTCGCGCTGGTTCGCCGCGCCTATTCCTACCGAAATCTTCCGCGCGCCGATTTCGACACGATCATCGAAATGCTCTCGGAAGGAATCGCGGCGCGCCGAGGTCGCTATGCGGCGTACCTCCATCGCGATCGCGTCAACGGGCGGCTTCGCGGCAGGCGCGGCGCGCGCTTGGCCGCGATCACCAGCGGCGGCGCGATTCCTGATAACTCGCTCTACACCGTCGTGGTCGAGCCTGAGCACACGACGGTCGGCACCGTCGATGAGGATTTCGCGGTTGAGAGTTTGAGCGGCGACATCTTTCTCCTCGGCAATACATCGTGGCGCATTCGCAGCGTTCGCGGCGGCGCCGTCCAGGTTGAGGACGCGAAGGGAGCGCCGCCGAACGTCCCATTTTGGCGAGGCGAAGCACCTGCTCGCACTATGGAACTATCGCAACGCGTCGCCAACCTGCGGGAAAAAATCAGCTCCCTCGTTCCTGGTGACTCGCCCGCCCTCGATCGCAAGGACTCCCCAGAAGTCCGCGCCACCGTTAGCTGGCTAAAAATCGAGTGCGGCCTCGATGACGCGGGTGCCGAGCAGGCGATCGAATACATCGTCGCGGGCCGCGCAGTTCTTCGCGCGGTGCCCACTCAGCAGACCGTGATCGCCGAGCGATTCTTCGACGAAGGCGGCGGTATGCAGCTTGTGATCCATGCACCGTTCGGCGGACGCATCAACAAAGCGTGGGGATTGGCCTTGCGAAAGCGTTTCTGCCGTTCCTTCAATTTCGAATTGCAAGCGGCCGCCACGGACAATGGGCTAAATATCTCGCTCAGTGAGCAGCACAGTTTCCCGCTCGAAGACGTCTTTCATTTCCTTCATCCGGAATCGGTGAAGCCGGTCCTCGAGCAGGCGGTTTTGGCGTCTCCGATATTCGCCACCAGGTGGCGTTGGGTGGTAGGACGCGCCCTCGCCCTGCTCCGATTCAATCATGGCAAGAAAGTCCCGCCACAGATTCAGCGCATGCGGTCTGACGACTTGCTCGCGGCGGTATTTCCGGAAGCGGCTGCGTGTCAGGAAAATATTCAGGGCGACATTTCCATTCCCGATCATCCGCTGGTGCGCGAGGCGATGACCGAAGCCCTCACCGAGGCTATGGACATCGATGGCCTGCGCGACGTCCTTGCGGCAATCGGCGATGGCCGCATTCGTTGCATCGCCGTCGATACGCCCGTACCGTCGCAGTTCTCGCACGAAATACTCAACGCCAATCCGTACGCGTACCTTGACGATGCTCCTCTGGAGGAGCGGCGCGCGCGCGCCGTCGAAATGCGCCGGATGCTCCCGGAAGCTGTGCTGTCGGAAGTCGGCCGTCTCGATCCCGCGGCCATCGCGGAAGTGCGCGAAGAGTCGTGGCCCGACGTTCGCAACGCTGACGAGCTGCACGATACGCTCCTGACGTTGCTTGCCTTCCCGGAATCCGTCGACCCACGCGCGCTTCCGTTCGGTCCGTCGCTTGAGCGTTCCGTCGCCGATTGGCGAGACTGGTTCGCCGAGTTGTCGTCCGCACGCCGAGCCAGCCGTGCACTCGTTGGTGATCGTGCCTACTTTGTGGCCGCCGAAAGGGCGAAAGCATTCTTGACCGTCTTTCCGGCCGCGCAATTCGACTCATCTCCGCCCGATCTGGGTACCGAGGCTTCGCGCGAAGACGCCTTGCTATCCGTGATCACCGGATGGATGGGACACATCGGTCCGTGCACGGCCGGTAATTTGGCGAGCGCTCTCGGACTTCAGGAATCCGATGTCGATAAGACGCTCTTGCGCATGGAGAGCTCCGGCATCGTTCTGCGGGGTCAGTTTACCGGCTTGCACGCGGGGCAGACCGAATGGTGCGACCGTCGTCTGCTGGCGCGCATTCACAAACTCACGATCGGAAAATTGCGCAACGAGATTCGGCCGGTAAGCGCCGCGCAATTCATGCGCTGGCTGCTGCGCTGGCAGCATCTAGCGCCGGGGACGCAGACCTTTGGCGAACGCGGGATGCTGGAAGTTTTGCGCCAGCTTCAGGGATTCGAAGCTCCCGCAAATTCGTGGGAGCGGCACGTTCTTCGCAGTCGCGTGGCGGACTACGATCCAAAGGTTTTGGATCGACTGTGCTTGACCGGCGCCGTCGGATGGGGACGCCTTTCTCCGCATCCGGCCACGTTGCAGGAGGCGTCCGGCACGCGACGCCGCGTCATTCCCACCAGCGCTGCCCCGATTACGTTTTTTGTGCGTGAAGACTCGGACTGGATGAGCTCGCAGCAAGTCCCGAGCGGCGATAGGTCGCCGGGTCTGAGCGCAAACGCGCGCGAGATCCTAAGCTTTCTGCACCAGCGAGGCGCATCCTTCTTCGCAGATATTGTGCGAAGCACTCGCAAGCTGAAGTCCGAGGTCGAGAACGCTCTCTGGGAACTTGTCGCAGCGGGCATGATTACCGCCGACGATTTCGATAATCTCCGCGCCCTGATCGATCCTCGCCGACGCGCGGGCCGGGGCATCGGACGTGTCGCGCGCCCGAGGCATAGTGGCGGGCGCTGGTCGCTGCTTTATGCGGGCGAAGTGCCTGATCGAGCCGTCGCCCTTGAATCCACGTGTTGGATGCTGCTGAGGCGCTACGGCGTGGTTTTTCGTGAAGTTCTCCAGCGCGAAAGCATTTTGCCGAAATGGCGCGATCTTTTGATTACCTTCCGAAGGTTGGAAGACCGCGGCGAGATTCGGGGCGGACGGTTCGTCAGTGGCTTTCTGGGAGAACAATTTGCTTTGTCTGCCGCGGTCGAATCGCTGCGAGCGATGCGCAAGCAGGGGGCTTCCGGCGAGAACGTGAGCGTTTCCGCAGCCGATCCGCTGAACCTGGTTGGTATTCTCGTTCCTGGCGACCGCATCGCCGCGAATTCAGGGAACACTCTCACGATTCGCGATGGGGTCGCGGTGGCCGCGGACGACGCGAACCGCGGGCTCGCCCTCGCGCATTAACTTGTAGAAGATTTTCTCGGCCCCCTCAGCCTCTCAGCGTTGGGTTTTTCAACTTGGCTACGTTATCGCGGGCTGCGCGGCCCCGTTTGCAACGGGGGCCAGTCGCGGCAGTCTGACCAAAAACACAGTGCCTGATTCCGAGGTTTTCTCCACCACCACCGAGCCGGCGTGATCGTGCACGATCTTGTTCACGATGGCGAGTCCCAGTCCCGTTCCATTCGGCTTGCCCAGGCTCACGAAGGGATCAAACAGCGTTGTGCGGATGGCAGACGGTATGCCCGGCCCGTTGTCGATCACGCGCACATCGAATGAATCCTGCCCGGAGCTGATTTCCACTTCAATGTGGCCTTGCCATTGCGCCGTGGCTTCGCACGAGTTCAGGATCAGATTGAAAAACGCTCGCTCGATTTTCTTCGGATCGAATACTCCTTCCGTTTCTTTCGATGCCCGCACCGAAATCGTTCGGCTGCGAAACTCAGGCCGGGTGAGTACGGCTTCCACCGCGTGATGGACCGCCTGCTCTAACGAAGCAGGAACCGGAGAAATGGCTCCGTCCTCTCGCGAAAGTTCGCGCAATGAGTCGAGCAAATCGAGCATCTGCTCCGACGCGGTCTTGATTTCGTTGTAGACCTCGTTCCGATCGAGCTTCAGTTTTTCGGCTTCATACAGAAACTCGGCATTCGCCACGAGCGCCGCCAGATGATGCCGGAGGTCGTGCGAAATGGAACTGGCGGCCCTGCCCAGGGCTGCGGTTCTTTCGTTCGCGATCCATCGTTGTTGCGATGCCAGCAGGTCGCTCCGCATTTTTGCAAACGCTTCGCCCACCTCCGCCACCTCGCTGCTTCCGGTGGGCGTTGTGATGACGTACGCGTAGTCCCCAGCCGCCAGGGCCCGCACTCCGGCAACGAGATTATCAAGCGGTCGAGTGATGGTGCGCGATACGAAAGTCAGCAGCAGCGCGCCAAAGAGCACGGCTGACAGTCCCAGAACGAAGATCGTGCGATTGAGCTGCTGGATCGATTTGTTGGCTTGCATCAGCGAAACGAGCACGTAGCATCTCACCGGGGCCGGCGGACCGTCGTGAATCAGGACGGATTTAACGTCATATTGATTGGAGTGGAGGCTGACCTCTCTCGTGCTGTTCGTGTCGTCATCGTCGGCGGCGCCGAACAACGCTTGCAACTCGGGCTCTTCCGACGGGGGGAACGTGGAAGCGATGATGCTATTTCCGGTTGCCAGAACAATCTGGCTCCCGGCGCCGACGGCAAGCTGCTGCGCCACGCTGGAGTCCACCTGCTCTCCCACCGCGATGACTCCGAGTTGCTTCGTCTCGGTTTCGCTTCCTGCCGTGATGGGGCGCAGGAAAACCCAATACAATTGACCTGCGGCGTACCACCACGCTGCGTCCTCTCCTTGTTCTAGGGATCGCTTCAGGTCAGGTTCGGCGATCGACGGGTTCCACACATCTCTTCGCACGTGAAATCCCAAACTTTGTCCTGTCGGGTTCGCTACCAGAAACAAGTCGCTGCCTGCCAGCCGCCAAAAAGGCAATGACGCGTCCTGGATTGTGGGAGCATGCTCGGTTGTCATCATGGCTTTCAGGGTAGGCAGCTCGGCCAGAAGAGCGGCGGTTCTCGAAAGCTGAAGTTCCCTTTGCTTCTGGACGCTCGTGAACGCCCGCACCGAAGCCGCAGTACTGTCGCGGACTTGCTGATCGATTTCCGACCGAACCTGGCTGCGCACAATGAACAGGATCGCGCCAGTCAGACCGCAGACGATCAGCAGGTTCGCAATCAAGAGTTGCGTTCGAAGTCGAAGGCGTGCCATCAGTTCCCTGGATTTGCTCTAGTCTCTTGCCGGCGCCGCAACGTTTCCGGTCGTAAACTTGTATCCCGCTCCGTGCATGGTCAAGAAATAGCGCGGGCTCGCGGGGTCGGGTTCGAGCTTCTGGCGCAGCCGCAGTATGTG
>Ga0185299_10002973_pt1 | contig 24037 bp, 21 predicted proteins | sample PaiPotPPA55metaG_FD_128002 | JGI IMG/M metagenome (GOLD analysis project Ga0185299, IMG submission 128002) | Iron sulfur acid spring bacterial and archeal communities from Banff, Canada, to study Microbial Dark Matter (Phase II) - Paint Pots PPA... ... | reverse complement strand
AGAGCACGTTCCGAACGGTTTGGAACTGGCATAAGCGCTTCTGCTCCCAATTATCTCCGGAGATCATGCCTACGCCCAGTTGGTGAGTCGCCTTCCAATAGCGGGGGATTCTGCCACGGCCTGCTAGTGTCTTACGCTGACTTCATCACGCTCCTGTTCGCATTTTTCGTGGTTATGTTTGCCAGCTCTCAGACCGATAAAGCGAAAATGCAAGCGGTTTCCGATTCCGTGCAAAAGGCGTTGAAGGGCGAGTCTTTTAATAGCGTGGTCACAGCGGTCCTGGGCGGCGCCATCGATGTGAAGGGTCAGGGCAGCGCGCAAATGAAGGGCCCGGGGGGAGTCAAGAAAGAGTTAAAGACCGTGGAGGTGAAGCGGGACGGGCAGATCGCGGAATTGCTGCCATCGCTCCAGATCCTCAACCAGGAACTGGGTAGCGAGGTCCGGGCCGGAAAACTGAAGATCAGCATGGGCGCACGCGGGCTGATCATCAGCTTCACGCAAGCAGCGCTGTTCCCATCTGGGGAGGACGAGATTGCAAAGGATTTTTATCCGAGCATCCAAAAGATCGCCAACGCTATCAAGCAGGTTCCCAATCCAGTGCGGCTGGAAGGCCACACCGACTCGGTGCCGATCCACAATTCTCGTTTCAAGAGCAATTGGGATTTGTCGGCGGCCCGCAGCATTGCGCTGCTGGAACTGTTCGTCAGTTCCGGATTGCCCGGCGACCGGCTTTCCATCGCCGGTTATGCCGACACCGCCCCGGTGGACAACAACGATACCGAAGAAGGGCGGCAGAGGAACCGGCGCGTCGATATGGTCATTCTCAATGAAACTGGCGTGAAGGGAGAGCCGGAACGGATGTCGCCGCCGGCGCAGCAGGCGGAAGCCATTAAGCAGGAAGCAGGAAGCAGTAGGCAGTAAGCAGGCGGCGCCAGAGACTAAGCGCTAGGAGGGGACAACTCGCCCGCGTCCGTCAACTGCTGCAGGATCTGTTGCGCCGCCCTTTGTCCGGCGCTCTTCTTGGACAAGCCCTCCGCCCGGCCGATCCATTCCCGGCCGACCCGCACTTCCACCAAGAACGTCTTGGCGTGCTCGGGGCCGCGTTCCTCTATGGTGAGATAGCGCGGCTGAGGAAGCTTGCGCGATTGCGCCATCTCTTGCAGAGCGCTCTTGTAATCGGTACCCTCTAATCCCTCGTCGAGAGGATCGTCCTCGCCGATAATATGCCCAACCACAAAGCCGCGCGCCGCCTCAATGCCCGCATCCAGATATAGCGCGGCAATCAAAGCTTCCAGCGCATTGGCGAGCAGCGCCTTTTTTTCTCTTCCGCCGCTCATCTCCTCGCCCCGTCCCAGCAGCAAGTGATGCCCCAATTTGAAGCGCGCTGCAACCTGGTGAAGATGGGAGGCGCTTACCAGATGAGCCTTCATCTTCGAGAGCCGGCCTTCTGGATAATTGGGATGGCGCGCGACCAAGGCTTCGCTCGCCAGGAAGCCGAGAATTGCGTCACCGAGAAATTCGAACTGCTCATTGTCCGAGGGAGCTTCCGTATTCTTCTCGTACACGCGCGACTTGTGGGTAAGCGCCCGCTCCAGTAGTTCCCGGTCTTCGAAATGATGCCCGAGAATCTCTTCAAGTACTTCGATCTCGGCTGTTACAGGCTGGTGGAAGCGATCGCTGCCTGGTGTCGCTTTAAAAATTGGTTTTGCTCTAAAGATTAGAAACCTCCCGGAGGCTTGGCTGCTCCGGCCTTTCGTTTTGCCGTTTCATCCTTCTTGGCTTGAGCGATAGTCTTGACTTGCGGGCTGGCATTGGGCGCGGCCAAGGCCTTGTCGAATGCCGCACTCGCATCGTCCAGCTTGTTGGCATCGAGATAAGCTTGCCCGAGACGAAGCCATGTTGCCGGGTCCTGGGTGGAGCCGACGGCGAGCGCCTGTTTATAATCCGCGATGGAATCGTCGTATTTCTTGCGGAGGGAAGCGGCCATTCCCATGGCCTCATAACCCTGAGCCTGCATGTCCTTTCTGGCGTTGTCCCATTGCGCGTCCGGGATGCTGGCGTTAGGCTTGGGAGCATTGGGAGCGGCGTCGATGGCGGCTTTGGCCCACTTGTCCACTTTGGCTAGTTTTTCTTCTTTATCGAGGTCGAACTCGCGGGTGTGCCGCGCGGTTTCGCTGGCCAGCGTATCCAGCGCATAAGCATTCTTGGGATCGGCTTCGAGCAGTCTTTCGGCGTAGAACACCGTCTGCGCGAAGTCACCCTTTTGCTCCTCAATTTGCACGGCCATCTGGAGAAGCACGTTCTTGAATTCGGTGTCGGCAAAGTTCGTCAACACATTCTCGATAGCTTTGATCTGTTCGTCGGGTGTCTTGGCGGCCTGCACGGCCTGGATAGCTGCAACCTCTTTTGGAGATTTTGGCTTTTGCGCCCAAAGGGAGGGTAGGCCCAACGCCAGCATTCCGCTAGCCAGCACCCAAGGTTTTCTGAATCTTTTCATGTCTGCTCCTATTTTGATGAAGGTCATTGCCGCGTTTTTCACGGCGAACTATTGGTCTCTATGAAACGGCTGCGCGAGCTCCTTTGTGGCAGCGTTCTTTACCGAATCGGGTGCGCCATCAATGGCGAGCACGGCCCGGTAGTTTTTTTCCGCCTGGCCACGATCTCCCGCGGCATCGGATAACCGGCCTAAATAAAGATAGGCCCACGACTCGGTGTCCTGGTCCGGCGACAACTCCAACGTTTTCTGAAACAACTTCTCGGCCAACTCAGGATCTTTTTGCAGCGCAGCTATGCGCGCTAAACCATAATACGCCCTGGCGTGTAGCGTAGTCTCGCCATTGGTCTGCAGCACCTTGAGATACGTTTCCCGGGCGCGATCGAGATCCCGCTTGGCGTACAGCTCTTCGGCCTCCGCCAGCGTTTTCGCCGTACCCGCGATCACGGGTGGGGGCGGCCGCGGAGCGGACGGGGCTTTCTTCACGGCCGCGTTCCTTGAGAACTGAATCTTCTCCAGCCGCTTGTCCTCTCGCTCCAGATCGATTTGCCCGACCAGATCGAGATAATATAGCCGCAGCGATTCTTCCTGCTTCTCATAAACCGCCAAACCGTCGGCCAAAGCCGGCGTCAGAACGAATCCCTCCCGCAGCGCTTGGTCCACCAACGCCTGTCGATCGGCGGCTCCGTGCGCCAGCCTGCTTTCCACGGCTTTGATCAAACACTCGGTGGCGAGCAGGACGAAATCATCCTTGTACGCGTTATCGAGTGCGGGCGCTGGAGCAGCGAAATCGGCGAGCCCTTTCAGTCGATTCAATTGCTCGAAATACCGCAGCGCCAGCGGGTCCAGCAAGTAATGCAGATAGGCGTGGCGGATCTGATCGACCTGCGGTTCCGGCGAGGGAGTTACCACGACGAAATAATCGTCCTTGTAGCTGCGAGTCTGAATCTGGTTCGGCGCTCCTAGCAGATCGATGAAAATTTGAAATCGCCGGCCCCGGAAGCCGCTGGTCGGATTGCGCACGTAGGCGTTGGCTTCGAGCAAAGCCTTTGAAACCGGCGAATGGTAGGCGGCAATCAGTTGATCGTAGGCCGGTTGGGCTTGCTTCCACATATCCTCGATGCCGGCCTCCCGATAAAATGCGGCGATCAGGTGATCGAGCCCGGCCATCGGCCGAACATCCAGCGGGATCTCCTCGGGTTTCATCCGGGATTGAAAATCCGGTGGTCCGTCGAGTGTCAGGGCGAACGAGATGTACTGATTCAACTCGGCGATCTGATTCTCTTGCTTGTGGCGGGCGAAAAACTGCTTGAGCGCTTCCACTGATTCCAAATGCTTGGCCGCGATGACGTCCCGAACCTGCTTGCGGAGCGGCGAGTTGGCATTGGAATCGAGGTCGGCGTCGTAGCCCGCGGCATTGATGGCAGCAAGCACGGTGAATAGCGCCGGGCTGGCGTCCAGTTCCCCATGTTGAGGTTGAGCCTGCGCGAGCACAGCGCCAACAACACCAAGAAAAAGGATTGATCGGATCAAGAAACTTGCCTGCCATCCCCATTGTAAACAGGTCCAGGCCGTTTTTCCCACCAGCCACCACCAGATATGCGGCATGGAAGTGGTAAAGTCGTCGAAGTGTCCGAGCATAGCAGTTCGTACTGAGCCGCGACCGGAGGAAGCGGTCCAAAGTGAATCGATAAAGCTCTGTGGTCTACTTGATTACGTTTGCCTTCTAAGGCTGCCACTTGCATGGCGATGAATCGGGTTCTGTCGATAGAGCACATAGTTTGCCCGGGAGCCGCGTAGTGGAAGCCAATCCGAAGCGCGTCTTGGCGGAGCGGCAATTGATGGATCAGCCATCCTATGGTATGGACCCAAGCCGCCGTGAGGCGGTATTAGCCGATATGCTGGAACGCTGCATAGATCGGGAGTGGAGGCTGTTAGCCGCCCACGTGCGCAGCACTCATGTTCATCTAGTGGTGGAAGGGGATGCTCGCCCCGAGAGAATCATGAACGACTTGAAATCCTATGCGAGCCGCTGTTTGAACCGGCTTGGGCTAGATGAACCTCATCGAAAGCGCTGGGCACGGCATGGGAGTACGCGGTGGTTGAAGCGGCAGAGTGTGTCGGCAGCGATTCGGTATGTTGTCGATGAGCAGGGTGAACCAATGGCTGTCTTCGAGGCGATAGAGCCTTGAGAATGACCGCTTCCTCCGGTCACGGCTCAGCAAGAACTCTATTTCCCGATGCAGAAGGTCGAAAAGATGCGGTTGAGAATGTCATCGGCAGTGGTGGCGCCGGTGATGGCGTCGATCGGACGCAGGGCGGCGTAGAGATCCAGGAGCAGCATCTCATGCGGAATGCCCAACTGAGCGGCTTTGTGGGCCTGTTCGAGGGCCTCGACGCTCTCACGCAGCAACTGCTCATGCCGCAAGCTGGTGATGAATCCCGACTCCTGCTCTCGCGCTGCAGCCGGGACGATCTTCTCGCGCAGCCGTTCAATTCCGTGGCCGGTGATCGCGGAAACCGCGACAAATTCTTCGGGAGGCGCCCCCGCAGGCGGTAAGTCCGACTTGTTGCCCACTAGGATGTAGCGCCCCTGCTGCTTGGCGCGTTCGATCAGGGCCAAGTCGCCCGCGTGAACAGGTTGGGAGAGGTCGATCACTACCAGCGTAAGGTCAGCGTCAGCCATGGCTTGGTAACTGCGCTCGATGCCGAGATTTTCCACCAGATCTTGGCCCATCCGAATCCCCGCCGTGTCGACAAACCGGATTGGAATTCCTTCGATGGCCGCCACTTCCGACACTAGATCGCGCGTCGTCCCGGGAATCTCGGTGACGATAGCGCGATCCTGCTCTAGCAGCCGGTTAAACAAGCTGCTTTTGCCTACGTTCGGCCGTCCCACAATGGCCAGCGTGATTCCGGAGTGAACCAGTTTGCCATAGTCGAACGTGGAAATGAGCTGCGCGAGCGCTTGTGTCACCGGATTCAACCTCCGCAGGATTTCCTCTGTGGGAGCGACGCTCACATCGTCTTCGGCGAAGTCGATACCGGCTTCGAGTAAAGCGATCAGCTCCAGCAATTGTTCCTTTACCGGCCGGATGCGCCGCGAAACCGATCCTTCCACCTGTTGCGCGGCGACGCGAGCCTGATACAGCGTGGTGGACTCAATCAGGTCGCGGACCGCTTCGGCTTGGGGAAGATCGATTCTTCCGTTGAGGTACGCGCGCAGCGAGAATTCGCCGGGCTCGGCCAATCGTGCGCCGGTCGCGCAGGCGCGCTCGACCGCGAACCGCAGCACTACCGGCGAGCCGTGGCAGGAAATTTCCACCAGATCCTCGGCCGTATATGAGCGAGGCGCGGCGAAAAACGTCGCCACTACTTCGTCGATCACGTTGGCGGTGTCATCGATCAGCTCGGCCAGAGCAGCCGTCCAGGGCTTCCAGGAGTGCTCGGCGCGAAATCTGAGGATCGTTTCGGCGATCGGTCGCGCCCGGTCACCCGAAAGCCGGACAATCCCAAGGCCGGACTGTCCCGGCGGAGTGGAAATCGCAACAATGGTATCTCGAACCTGCAGCGGGCTGCCTTGTTCTACCTGCGGCGGTCTCTGCCGCCACGCCGGGGCGGACCTGACCGTCTTCCCGGCGGACCACCTGGGCCATCACGCCGCGGCGGAGGGGGGTGCGGTGGACGGATCGGCTCCGGCAGAGGCATGCCAATCGGCAACACCACCACTTGGCGAAACGGTCCCGTGCCGGTGCTTTCGCTGCGGATGTCGGTCTCGTTACGCAGGCAGAGGTGAATGATGCGGCGCTCCCGGCTGCTCATGGGATTGAAGTGGAAGGGGCGTTGCGTCTGCTTCACCCTCTCGGCGGCGGTCGCGGCGCTGAGGCGCAATTCCTCGATGCGCATCAGCCGGTAATCATTGGCATCAAAACACAGCCGCGAGTGATCCTCGGGCGGCATGCGCAGGGCTTCCATGGTCAGGAATTCGAGGGCCAGCAGAACTTCGGCCTTGTTGGCGAGCAAAAGGTCCACTTCCGGACCCGAGAATTTCACCACCACATCAGGATCTTCGAGATCCGGATGCGTATGCACGCCTTCCAGGACTTCGTACTCGACGTCCATGTCCATGTCGTCCAGCGCGATGTCCAGGAACTCCTCGATACGTGGACCCGTGGAGCCGACCGTATACTTGTGTTCGCCCACTGGCCTTATACCCTGGTTTTTTTCTTGGGTATGATCTTGGGCGCCGGAGCCGGCGGTGGTGGCATGGTTCGATTGACTATCCATTGCTGCAAAATTCCCACTAAATTGCTGGTCAACCAGTATAACACCAGACCGCTCGACACATTGTAAAAGAAGAAACCGAACATCAGCGGCATGAACTTCATCATCTTGGCCTGCGCGGGATCAACGCCCGGCGTGGGCGTCATCTGAGTAACCAAGAACTGCGAGACCACCATGATCAACGGGAGAATATGAATCGGAAGCTGCTCAGGCTGCGACAGGTCGGTCACCCACAGCCAATGCGCGCCGCGCAGCTCGATGGTGACGTTGAGGACCTTGTAGATGGCATACAGGATCGGCATCTGGATCACCATCGGGAGGCAGCCGCTCATGGGATTAGCGCCGGCGGTCTTGTAGAGATCCATGATCTCTTGGTTCTGTTGCGCCTTGCGTGGATCGCGCAGGCTCAGTCCCTTATACTTGGCGTTGATTTCTGCAATCTTCGGCTGCAGCGCCTGCATTTTGCGCTGCGATTTCATGCCCGCGAAGCGCATCGGCAGCAGAACGAGATTGATCACGATGGTGATGATTACGATAGACCAGCCGTAATTGTGCACCAGGTTGTCATTGAGCCAGTGCAGCGCGAGAAAGATTGGTTTGGCGATAACACCGAACCATCCCCAGTCGATGAGCTGCTCCAACTTCGGATCCACTTTGCGCAGCAGATCGATGTCCTTTGGCCCGACAAAGGCTACCAGGCGGTTGACGGTGTCTCCGCCCACCTCCACACCGACATGCATCTCCTCCTTGCCGCTCGGGGTCGCGGGGACATCATCCTTGACCGCCACCACGGTGGTCGAAGTATTGTCTTTCGGCAGGAAAGCGCAAGCAAAGAACCGGTCGTCCACACCCGCGAAGGAAAAACTCCCAGTCACCGAGACTGGACCGTCTTTGGCGGACTTGGCATCCCTGGTGATCAACTTGCCCTGGTTGAGGTCATAGTAGACGACATGCTGTTCCGCGATCCTGTTCAACGAGGTGGGGTCGCCAAATCCGCCGCGCCATTGGATCAGATTGTCGACAGGCACGCCGTTCTGCGAAACTTCCGTGGCAACTTGGGACAAGTAGCCGTCCTTGGTGAACTGGAACGTTTTCTTCGCATGGTTCTTGCCATCGGAGAACTCGTACTCGATCCCCAGGCCTCCCGCAGCTGGATGGGCGGCATAAAGTCCGTAATTGAGCAGGTCCGCGGCCTGACTGTCCTTGAGTGACAGCGAGAAAGGCGCCGGGACTTTGGAGAAACTCGCCTGGTTCACCAGTTCGAGCGGCTTTCCGGCGTGGTCCAAGTACTTCTTGAGCACCCAGCTATGCACCACCCCACCGCGATTGGAGAATTTGATGCGGTAGATGTCGGTGTCGACCGTGAATTCTCTCTCGGCGGTGTCCTGGATCTGGCCAGGGATGGCCAGGGTGGGGGCCGCCGGGCGCACGGGAATTGCTTCCGGCTTCTTCTCAGCTTGCGGGGCTTGCTTTCCTGCCGCTGGGACAACCTGTTTAGGCGGCTGAGGCGGGGCTTTGTAAATGTAAGGGGTGAGGAAGAGCACGAGGCCCATTAGCAGGAACGCCAGTAGGAGCCGGGTCTCCATGGACAGCTCTTTCTTACCCTGCTGGCCGGGTTGGATCGGATTATTAGGCGAATCGGCCATGGTGTGAAAGTTCTCTAGCGAACCGGATCAAAACCGCCCTCACGAAACGGATGACAGCGCAGCAGACGCAAGGTGCCCATCCAAACACCACGCCGTACGCCGTACTTGTCGACCGCTTCGATCATGTATTCCGAGCAGGTGGGACGATAGCGGCAAGCCGAGGGAAGCAGGGGTGAAAGGAAACGCTTGTAGAACCCCAATGTGGCGATTACCACTTTCCGCATTGCGTCACCAGCCGATCCACTTCGCGTCGAAGCTCTTCCACCGGCGCCTTCAAAGCCGCGCGCCGCGGGTTGATCACGATGTCCCATTGGGCTGGGATTTCGTGCATGCGGACCCGAATAGCTTCTCGCAACCGCCTCTTCGCCCGGTTTCGCATGACAGCCTTTCCGAAGGCGCGTGGCACCGTGAAGCCCAGCCTCGGTCCGTCCTCTTCGCCTCGCGGAATTCGCAGGCAAAACGCCGCAAAGTAAGGGCCCGCAATCCGGCTCCCTTGACTGTACGCTTTGCGGAAATCAGAAGTTCGCAGAATCCGGGCGCTCTTCGGGAAACCGAACCTAGTCGGCAGACCGGACAGCTCTCTCGTCGCTAACCGTGAGTTTATGGCGGCCCTTGGCCCGGCGCCGCGCCAGCACCGCCCGTCCATCCTTGGTACTCATGCGTACCCGAAACCCGTGCGTTTTTGCCCGTTTGCGATTGTTTGGTTGAAATGTACGTTTTGGCATCTGATTTCCTCGGCCCGGGGCAAGCGACCCGAATCGTAAAAATCTAAACTTCAGTATAGCAGGGCTCCGCGCATCGCGCCTGTGACGGTGACCAACCATGACGGTGACTAACCAAGGCCGGGTCGTCGCTTAAGATCCCTTTGTGCCGGAATTCACCCGCGAAGGTCTGTAAGGATCACTTCTTTTTACGCTTGCTGCTTTTCGAGACAGGCAACTTCTTTTTGTGCTCCGATATCTTGGGTGACTTGAGAATTTTGTTCAGGGCCTCGGCGACCTGCGTTTCAATTAGTTTGGGGTCAGCCGGTTCGTTATGACCGATCCGGAGTACTGTTTCTTCACGAAACTGGCTGTGATCGTCAACCCGGCGAATGATCAATTCGAGGGGATCATTCGGCCGATCGCCTTTTTTCACACCCTCCGACCTTGCCTTGATGATGGCCGTGATGAGGTCGATAACGCTTTTCGCCAGAGTGAGGCCCGCCGTCGCCATCGCCGTGTAGACAAGCAACTCCGGTCCGGTTTCGTGTTCCTGGAATTCCAGCTCGGCGGTTGAGCCGACCAGGTAGGAAGCCATCAGCTCGAATGCGCGGGGCGAATGTTCGCGATGGAAGCAGCCCGACGTCACCCGTATTTTGATGGAAAGCGGCACTTCGCCAGGAGCCGGTGGACGCCGATGTCCGAAGCCGCGCATGCGATCTCGGAAAGTTTGTTGCCAGTCAGGGTCCATGGTTCTCAATTCCTCATTTCAGGCGGGCGGCGGGATTTCAACTTGGCCATCGTAGTCCGTGTACAAGCGTTCCAAAAGAGGAAGAGTTCCCGCGTCGGGATCTGGACGAGTTCTGCCGCCTGCTCATTCCTCACAGCGAAATTCAACTCCATCAACTTCTCGGGCTTGGACCGACCGACGATTGTAGCGAAAACCTCGATTAGATAAAGCCCGCCGACATAGAGAAAGTTTTCCAGTCCCTCGCGCGGATTAAAATGGTGGTCCGACGCGATACCCGTCGAGCCGACAAAAGCCCGCTGCCGAGTGTGAGCTTGCCGCCTTCGGCGTGCCCCCAGAAATCGAAGATGAATGTCCCGTACTCATGACGAACGCTCAAGTACATGTTTCGATAACGCGCCCTTTGGGGCCGGTTGTATATAGCAAGGTCCGCAGGAATATCTTTGGTCTCATACTCGGGTGTTCACGCTTGAGGCAGAGTAGGGTGGGCTGCGTCATTTTCAATCGGCCGCGATTGAATTGAACCAGCCAGAGGGCAAAACCCGACAAGGCGAGAGACGCAACGGAAATAGAGATTGTGATGATATCCTTTGCGGTGACATCCATAGTGATGCTCGACTAGACGGGCGCCGCCCTTACGTGAAAGCGAACGCCTTCACGTTGCTGCAAGAAACTGACGACCTCGAACAGATTATCCGCCCGCGGGTTGCCTGCCGGCCCGAGCATGCGCATGAGGCTCTTGGAGGGGATATGCGTGGCCTCGGCAAGTTCCGTGAATCCGACGGTCGCATTGATGTAGTCCCGGAGGATGGTCTTGGCGGTGGCGATATCGCCGCCGAGCATGCATTCGACGCCTTCGCGGAGAAGCTCCTTGCGGAATTTGGGATCGCGCTCGACGCGGGCGCGGATGGTTTCCTTGAAGTCGCGGGTCAGGGCCATGGTTGTCCTCCTATTTTCTCCGTTTATAATCCTGCCAGCGGTCAAGAGCGGTTTGGACGTCTTGCTGCTGGCGTTTCTTGGTGCCGCCGCCGAGCAAAATGACGAGGCGGTCTCCGTCCTTGCCGAAATAAACGCGGTAGCGGGGCCCGAAATTGGTGCGGCACTCGAACACCCCGGAACCGACGCCCTTGACGTTCGAGAAGTTGCCTTGCGCCAGACGAGTCAACGCCGTCGTCACCTTGGCGGCAGCCTGCGCGCCCAGGCGGTTGAACCAGGCCGCGTAAGGGCTCCGGCCGCTGCGGTCGTTGTACTCTCGAACGTCAATCATCTGCCATAGTAACATATATGTTACCATTTTAAAGGCACCGTGACTTTACACTAGAAGTTCATGCCCAAAGTTCTGGTGACGGGCGGCGCTGGCTACATCGGATCGATCACTGCTCACTTGTTAGCTCGGCGCGGCCACGGCGTCGTCGTGGTGGACGACCTTTCACGCGGGCATGAGCACAACGTCGCTGATTTTCCGTTCCATAAGCTGAATCTTGCCGACACGCAGGCTCTGAGCGATCTGCTGGCACGAGAGGCGGTCGACGCCGTCATTCATTTTGCGGCTTACATCGCGGTGGGGGAATCCACCCAGAAACCGGAACTGTACTTTTCCAACAATGTCGGCGGGACGCTGTCATTGTTGACGGCCATGGTGCAGACCAGTGTGAGGCGGCTGGTTTTTTCCTCGACCGCGGCGGTCTTCGGAACGCCCCAGGTGGTGCCGATTCCCGAAGACTCGCCGTTCGACCCTGTCAGTCCATACGGCGAATCGAAAGTGATGGTGGAAAAGATCCTGCATTGGCTCGATCCATATCGCGGTTTGCGGAGTATCGTGCTGCGATACTTCAATGCGTGTGGGTCCGACCCTGATTCCGGACTGGGCGAAGAACATGATCCGGAAACGCATCTGATCCCGCTGCTGCTTCGGGCGGTCGTCACCGGCAATCCGATCAACATCTACGGCGACAATTACGAAACACCCGATGGAACCTGCATCCGCGACTACATCCACGTGACGGACTTGGCGGAAGCGCACGTCTTAGCCCTCGAAAAACTGTTGGCCGGCGGAGCCTCCGATGCCTTCAACGTCGGGACCGGCGCCGGTCACTCGGTAATGGAAGTGTTGCGCGCTGTCGAAGAGGTCACCGGCCGGACCGTTCCATACGAGATGGGGCCGCGCCGCGCGGGCGACGCTCCGGTGCTAGTCGCAAATTCTGACAAGCTGAAGCGCGCTCTGGGATGGAAGCCGCGCTTTCCCGAGCTTACTGATATTGTCACCACCGCCTGGCAGTTCGAGAAGAACCGCCGGGCTTAAGACGTCTTGTGCAGGATCGCATTGAGCTCAAGATCACGTGACCGTTTCTAATACTCGAAGAAGGATTTCATTTCCCCTACTACTGTCTTCCACGAACCCTTGATTGACCCATAAAGCGGCGAAATGGCTCGCGAAAAGGGGAGAGCAGCGGAGCTTCGAATAAAAGTACTGTCCGAGTCCGTTTGGATCACGATCACTCGCAGTCTTACTGTTCGAAAGTGGAAACTCACGTCCTTTGAAGTGCACGAGGCAAGCCTTAATCTCGCCCCACTCAAGCGTCTTCGACGTTTTGCCTTGTTTTCCCGTCCAGACGGTCACTGATGAGTTATTGAAGGTGACCCAGAATCGTTGGGCCTTTTTCCGAGTCCAAGAGTCCAGAAGAGAGATTCCTCGTCGCGCTCTGCGAACCCACGTAGATTTGATGGCACATCCTTTGGTGGTCTGGGAAGTTGAATTCCGCTTCGGCTGCGCGTGAATAGTGCAACTTCAAGGTCTGCTACTCTACCAAACTCTCTACTCAAGGAGTCGCTCGTACTAGCAAGTTTGCGGAGGTATCTGAGGGTCCACGTATAGCGCTCAAAGGCGTCGCAATAATCTTTTCTAAAGTCCCCGCGAATGACTCTTCCGGGAGGAATCGGAATTATTCGCTGACCGTTCGATCCCACGAAGTCGGAGAGCCCATGTGCGGAGCGGCTGTCATAGATACCGAATTCCTGTTGATCTGAAAGCGCCAACACTTTGCTAGCCCGGCTAATTCCGACTCCGGGCAACATGACCAACTCCCTCGCCGCTTGAGCAATCCTTCCATCCCTTAGGTGTTCGAATGCATGCTTTGTCGCATGTTGGATCTCATCTTCGGAGCACATTGAAGCATGTCCAAATCCCCATTTCAGCACGGCGTCGAAGGTAGTCTTACAAAGAAACCCATCCGCGTCTACTTGGCTTTTGATCGTCTGCTCAAGTTCAGATCTCTTCTTGAAGGCACCCTCGCCGGTAGTCCCCTGAGGCCATTCGTAGGCCCGCTTCCATTGCAGGATCTGGTCCTTGGTCTTATCCCACCAGTGCTCCAGAGCGGCGCCATGCGCGGCCACGAATGATTCAGCAGTCACAAGTGATTTTAGATTACTCTTCTTCGCATGGCAGACAAGGGGATGACTCCGTCGAAATCGGCCGCGCCGCGCGGGCGACGCTCCGGCGCTGGTGGCAAATTCTGACAAGCTGAAGCGCGCCCTGGGATGGAAGCCGCGTTTTCCTGAGTTGACCGATATCGTTACCACCGCCTGGCAGTTCGAGAAGAATCGCCGGGCTTAGGAGACCGCAGTCCCATTTCACTTCCGGATCAGCCACACTTCAGAAACCTGACAGCCGCGCCCATTACCGCCTTGGCCCGGCTCGCGAGTCCATGCCAGATTCAAAACTCCACTTCGCGTCGCCTGACGAGGGATGTCGAACTCGATCGGACGATAAGGAACCGGCTTGGCGATGAAGGGATGAATCTCGGTTGCACCATTGGCAACCAGCCGGATCTTCTGCCGCGGGCTGTCGCCTCCGTACACGACGCGAATTTTGTACTGCGCGGCCGGATCCAGATCGGTGTACCGCATCCGGAGGGGCTCGTCGTTCAGCGATGCGGCGTGGGTCCAAAACGACTTGCGATACGAGCCGGCTCCGCCGAAAGCAACGTGGGGCGAGTTCAAGAAGGCCGGGTCGGAGGCGTAATCGGCGCCGCGCACCAGGTGCGGCTGGGCAGCCGGGTCGCCCAGATCATCATAGAAGCCCCCTAGGCCGGGGTTGGTCCAATTCAGAATCTCATCGATAGCGGCCCGCCGTTCGGCCTCGCCTTCCATTTTGCGGATGTCCGCAAAACGCTGTTCCAGCCAGACGCGGCTGTTAAGCGGCCGATCAATGGTATCGAGCGTCGCGCCGCGATCCACTGAGATCGCATGGTATTTTTCGACACTCAACTGCATGCGAATGCTGTCGAATAATGCCTGGGCCAACTCGAAGACTCGCGCGCGCCAGTCGACCGCTGGATGCTCAGCACTGGAACGATCCAGAATCTGCTGGGCGCGGTTCATGGACTCGATCGCACCGCTGGTCTTAGCCTGACGCAGTTGATCCATGGCCGCCTCCTCCAGCGCAGATTCGTCCACCAGCCTGCGGCGGACGTAAGCGTCGTAATAAGCACGGTAGAGAGCTTGTTGGAAGCGCCAGTTGAGTCGCGTTCCAGGCGAGGCAGCCGCTTCCATGCTCTGGAACTGCTCGAGCGTGGTGTACACGCCCCTGTTTTCGGCCAGCGGACCACGCCAGTTTCGCTCCAGCGCCAGCAGGCCTTGTGCGAACGAATCTTCGTATTCGTCGCCGATGAAATAGCGGCCGTATTGGCGAAGAATATCAGTGACGTTGGCCCCAGGGTCCCAACCCAGCGAACTCCAGACGAATTTATTCACGTCGTCATTGCAGCCTTCCGAATAGGTGATGAACCCGATCGTGTACGGTTGGAGCCGGCTGAAAATAGCCGCTTCATCGATCGGCCGCGGATTGATCACCTCGCGGCCTTCCGTGACTGCATAGGCGACATCCCAATCCGGCACCGGATACTGGGACTGCAAACTGTGCGTGATGTCCGGATAGTGCCGAATCGGGTAGCGCTTGGGCACTTTCGCTCGCAATTCCGGCAGGCTGACGCGAATCTGTGGGCCGAAGACGACGCCATTCAACCAAGCCGGTTTCTCGCGATTCAGAATGCCCAGAAACTCATCAAGCCACTGCTGATTGAAGCTTTGTGCCGAGACCCACATCTGCGCTCGAGGATGATATTGGCGCAGCACACGCGTCTCTTTTTCAAGAAACGCCATCAAGATTTTGGGCTCGGTGTGGCCCGGATCGCCGCCCGGCACGAACACGGCGTCGACGCGAGGCAGTTTCTTGAACACTTCGCCCCATTCGTTGAGCGCGGACTCGACCGTTTGCGGGTTCGAGTAGTCCGGATCCATGGCCGGGTACCAGATCCACACGTCCAGGCCGTATTCGTCGAGCAGACGCGACATCTCGATCATCATCTGCATCGGCGGCAAAGGAAACAGGGGACTGTCGGCGGCATCGTCCGACCGCGGCGGAATCAGTTCGGCTGCGTTGGTTCCAAAGACCGCCAAATCGCGTATGTATTGTTCCCAGACTGGAACGGACCAGCCATCGTAGGAATTAGTCTTCGGACGATAGCCCAACTGGTGGCCGCGGAGCGGATATTTTGGCGATGTGGTGATGTTGAGATCGCGTGCGATCGTGATTCGCCCTGGCCGCATGTGCATCTCGCGCAGCAGCCGCCCGATGCCGAACAGCATCCCGCGCTCATCGTTCGCGACTATGGATGCCTGACTACCGGCGACTCGGAGTGAGTAGCCCTCGGCGGGGCCCCGGCCGCGTGAAATGGTAATCGCCGGACTGCCGGCCAATGGCGTAATCGGAAGCTGAATCTGCGTACGCTTTTGTACTTCATCGCGCAGCATCTCAACCGCCTTCGACTCTCGTTTCGAAAGTTCCGCGGGAAGCGCTAGCCGCGCATTCGAGAGATCAAGGTCGGCGGCTTGCGCCGCGAAACATGCCAGCAGCGCGCCTGCCAACCCGCGATGAATCACCTGAGAATTATAAGCCGTAACACCGCATTATCACTACACAGGCTCCCCATCGGACGGCTCGGTTTCAGTAATTTTCCCCAGCAGCGGCAACCGGAGACGGAGAACGCGCTCGCGGTTGCGCTCCTCTTCGAGATTCCGGGTCCGCGCCGACAACAGATCCCTCAGACCGATTATTCCCAGCAGCTTTTGTTGATCTCCGCGATCCACAACCGGGAATCGGGTAAAGCCGGTCTCGGCCATGCGATTCACCACCACGCGCAGCGGCTCGTCCGGGTAGGCGACCACCACCACTTGAGTTGCGATTTCACCCAGAGCTTCGCCCCGGGCCTGGGGGTCCGCCAGCAATTTCTGCAGATGTTTCCGGGTGATCACGCCGCGAAGCTGCGCAGAGCTATCCACCACGGGATAAAGGTACTGGCCGCGAGGCCCATGGTGCGTGCTCATGCTCTTCTTAATTTGTTCGAGCGTGCTCTCGGACGGAAAGGCGACGAGGTTGGTCCGCATCGCATCACGCACGAAAAGGATCTCGAGCGGATCGACGGCGTATTCGCGGCTCAAGTGATAACCGCGCCGCGCAACTTTTTCGGTCAGGATCGATCGCTTGAGCACCAGTACTGTGAAGCCATGAGCGATCACGGCTGCCACCAGCAGCGGAAGCAGCACGTTGATGTCATGCGTAAGCTCCAGCGCGAAAATGATGCCGGTCAAGGGCGATCGCATGGTGCCCCCCAGGATCGCACCCATGCTCACGAGCGGCCAAAAACCCATGCCTTCGTTGGGCAGAAAGATCGCCTCGATACCTCCCAATGCGCCACCCATCATCAGCAACGGCGCCAAGACCCCGCCTGACGTTCCCGAGCCCAGCGCCACCGCCCAGATGATCGATTTCACCAGCAAAATGCCGAGAATCGTGGTTTTCGCCACGTCGCCCTGCAACAGCGCGCCGATGGTCTCGTAACCGACGCCCAGAGCTTGCGGAAAAATCAACCCGCCCAATCCAACCACCAAGCCGCCGATGGCCGGCCACCACATCCAATGGATGGGCAGCTTCGCAAACGAATCTTCGGCCGCGTAAACGGCGCCGGTGAGCAGCACGGATAACACACCGGCCAGCAGCCCGCAGAGGACACAGCCCAGCAGTCCTTCGGGGCCGATGAAAACCGGATGGTGTGAAACCGGAAATAGCGGGCCCAGCCCGAGAATATACCTGCGCGCCGCGCCGGCCGTCGCGCTCGCCAACGCCACCGGCACCAGACTGCGTGGCTTCCACTCGAACAACAGCAACTCCACGGCGAGCATTACGGCCGCGATCGGCGATGCAAAGGTCGCCGACATTCCCGCCGCCGCTCCCGCCACCAGCAATGTCTTACGTTCCACACTGGTGAGGTGGAAGAACTGCGCCACCATCGATCCGAACGCGCCCCCGGTCATGATGATCGGCCCCTCGGCGCCGAACGGACCGCCGGTTCCAATCGAGATCGCTGACGACAGCGGCTTGAGTATTGCCAAGCGCGGCTGCACCCGGCTGCCGTTGATCAGAATCGATTCGATCGCTTCGGGAATTCCGTGCCCGCGGATGCGCTCTGAGCCGTAGCGCGCCAGGAGCCCAATCACCAGCGACCCAGCCACCGGAATCAGGATGGCCCAGGCTCCCAGTTGATTCGCCGCCGGGGACACCATCGTCGTGTCCCAGCGATGGTAGTAGCAAAGATTGGTGAACAGCCCGATCAGCCGCAACAGCGCCCAGGCAACCGCGGTACTGAGGAATCCGATGAGAATCGCCAGCGCCGCGATAGGAACCATCCGCCAGTCCGCGGTGAAATCGCCGATCTCCTGCGCGCGAGGATGCTTCGTCATGCCGCACGGCTGGGCCGGCCACGGGTCTGCTTCATCAGCGAGCGGAGTGCCTGTGCCAGCGCCGGGCCGGCCTTTTCCAGCTCCTCGTGATGGGCCAGCGAGAGCTTCCGCAAAATGATGCTTCCAGAAGGCGTGAGCCGGACGATCACCTGGCGTCGGTCACCCGTGCCGGCGCTACGAACCACATAACGGCGGCGCTCCAAGCGATCCACCAGCTCCCCTACGCTGTGATGCTTGAGCTGCAGGCGAGTTGCTAATTCCCCGATCGTTGCTCGGGTTCCAGGCGGCAAACCTTTGATGGTAAGCAGCAATTGGTGCTGCTGCGGCTCCAGGCCCAGGCTGCGAACCTGCTCCTCACTGAAGTGCAGAAAACGGCGGATCTGGTAACGGAACTCCGCCAAGGCCCGGTATCCGGGCAGAGACAGATCCCTCATCAATAATATCGTAACACGATATAAATACCGAGCGCCAGCAGTGCCGCAAGAGCCAGGCCGCCGACGATCCATACCCAGCGGCGGCGCGAACGCCGCTCCGGCATCCGCCTCAGAATCTCATCGATCTTGCCGGTGACTATCGAAAAATCCTGTGTCCGCGAGCACCAATCCTTGGCCGTGCAGCCGTGAATCAGGTCACTGACAGCATCCGGGATTCCGCCTTTTTTCAGCGGCTCGAGATCCAGCGCCTGATGCAAAACCCGGTCGAAGATCTCGTTCACAGTCTGACCTTCAAACGGCCGGATCCCGGTGACCAACTCAAACAGCAGCACTCCAAACGAGTAAATATCCACCAGGAGTGTTGGCTTGTCGCCGCGCACTTGCTCGGGAGCCATGTAATACGGCGTACCCAGAGTGAAACCCGCTCCGGTAATGGAAAACTCGTCGGTTTTCGCGACGCCAAAGTCGATGATCTTCACGTTGCCGGCGGAGTCGATCCAGACGTTGTCCGGTTTGACATCACGGTGGATGATGCCCTTGGAATGCACATAAGCTAGCCCATTGGCGATCTGGCGGGCAATAAGCAGTTTGTTGCGGAGATCGCCCGTGCGCCATCCGCGGATAGCCGCTCCCAGGCTCTCCCCGTCGAAATACTCCATGACTAGGAACGACCGTCCGTCCTGCTCGCCATAGTCATAAAACCCGATGATGTTTTCATGCACCAGGCTACCGGTGAGGCGCGCCTCGGCCAGAAAGCGGGCGTGGACCTCTTGATCGGCCATTCCCGCCTCCGTCAGAATTTTGATCGCGACTATGCGCCCCAAATTGGCGTCACGGGCGCGGTACACCTCCGCCATACCTCCGCCCAGGGGCGCAATCAGCTCGTACTTTCCGATGTTCGCCGGAATTTGCACGTTTTCAAGCAGTATAGCCCCGAAAATCACCGGACTAATGTGTTAGCCGCTGGCTGCCGATAAAGACGTGTGGGCTCTATGACTTCGAAGGGCACGCGCCGCCACGATCGAACCGAGCACGCCGAGATCGTCCAGGTGATGTGGAAGGACCGCGATGGCGGCGACAAGTTCACCAATGCTCGCACGCTCAATATTTCCGAGGTCGGCATGCGGATCGAAGTTCCCGAGCCGCTCCAGGAACGCTCTTATGTGACGCTCCGCTGCGACAAGCTGAAGCTGAACGGCCGTGCGTCGGTTCGGACTTGTCATCGCAAAGGCACCCGGTATCTGGTCGGGCTCGAATTCAGCGTCGGAATGAAGTGGAAGCCGCCGGAGACCACACCGCCGGGTTCCTTATAGAAACCAGCTATCCCCTCGATAGAAGTTTCCTATCCGGCCCGCCACTCGCGCAGGTAGATAATCATAAGATCTATGCCTTACCGTTTTTGGGTCGCGCTGTTGACGCCCGTCCTCGCGATGGCCCAAGCCGCAGGTCCGTCGCCCGAAACTCGACTCACCAATCTGGAGGCCGCCGTGAAGTCGGCCCAAAGCGCCGGCGACAACGCCTGGATGCTGGTGAGCGCGGCACTGGTCCTGATGATGACGGGGCCCGGCCTGGCGCTTTTCTATGGTGGACTGGTGCGGCGCAAGAACGTGCTGGGGACCATGATGCATAGCTTTATCCTGATGGCGGTCATCACGGTGCTGTGGGCCATTGTTGGCTACAGCCTGGCCTTCGGCGAGGGTTCGCCGGTGTTGGGCGACCTGCGATACGCCTTCTTGAACAACGTTGGCGCTGCCCCCAATGCCGACTACGCCGCCACAATCCCACAACAGACGTACATGATCTATCAGCTCATGTTCGCCATCATCACGCCCGCTCTCATTTCCGGCGCCTTCGCCGAACGGATGAAGTTCAGCGCGATGCTGCTGTTTACAGTGCTGTGGGCGCTGATCGTCTATTTTCCTCTAGCTCACATGGTATGGGGCAAGGGCGGGCTCTTGAACGCTTTCCTCGGCGGGAAGATTCCGTGCTTCGATTTCGCCGGCGGAACCGTGGTGCACATCAGCTCCGGCGTCTCAGCGCTGGTCTGCGCCCTTTACCTCGGCAAACGCAAAGGCTACATGTCCGAGCCGATGAAGCCTCACAACCTGGTGATCAGCGTGATCGGCGCGTGCCTGCTATGGGTGGGCTGGTTCGGATTCAATGCGGGCAGCGCGCTGGCTGCATCGGCTCTGGCCACCAGCGCATTCGTCGCCACTCATTTCGCTACTGCTGCGGCGGTACTCGGCTGGCTGCTGGTCGAATGGATCCGGAACGGAAAGCCTAGCGTACTCGGCGGAATCTCCGGCGCGGTCGCTGGATTGGTCGCCATCACGCCGGCCTCGGGATTCGTGAAGCCTTTTCCGGCGCTTCTGATCGGATTTATCGCCGGAATCGTCTGCTTCTTCATGGTTACAGCGGTCAAGAGTAAGTTCGGTTACGATGACACGCTCGATGCCTTCGGAGTCCACGGCGCCGGAGGAACCATAGGAGCCATCCTCACCGGCATATTTGCCACCAGCGCAGTCAACGATGGCCTCAAGGACGCCAGCGGCAAGGTGCTCCCCCTGGGCCTGGTAGACGGCGTTCCCGGGCAGGTATTCAATCAGGCCATCGGAGTCGCGATTTCCTGGATCTTAGCCATCGTCGGGACCCTGATCGTCCTCAAGATCTGCGATGTGATTCTGGGTGTCCGAGTTACGCCCGATCAGGAACTCGACGGCCTGGATGTCAGTATGCACGGCGAAGAGGGTTATAATCTCGATTCGTAGCCCCGGAGCACACACCCGACATGAAAAAGATAGAAGCGATTATCCAGCCGCACAAACTGGAGGACGTCAAGGAAGCTCTCAAGGCCATAGGCATCGACGGCATGACCATCTCGGAGGTCCGGGGCCATGGCCGCCAGAAGGGCCACAAAGAGATCTATCGCGGCATGGAGTACCAGGTGGATCTGCTTCCCAAGGTCAAGCTGGAGATGGTGGTGCCGGACGCCCGCGCCGAGGAGGTGGTCCGCACTGTGGTTTCGAGCGCGCGAACTGGGAAGATCGGCGATGGCAAGGTCTTCGTCTTCGACGTGGCGGAGGCGATTCGTATCCGGAATGACGATCGGGGGGAAGGCGCCCTCTAGCGCTGGTTAGCGTTGTCCGAGTGTTTTATGTTGTCGAACCGCCTTTCAAGGCTATCGAATTTAGCTTTCAAATAAGCGAAGAGGATGCCCATCAGCACGGCGTTGAACAGCATAGGAATGCCGATCGCCAAGTATAGCTGCTCGTTTGTCATGAGAGCCGGTGGCAAATTTTATTGTCGCATGGCACAGCGGCCAACCGCGCCCTTCAAAAATCACATAAAATTATGGTTTCCTTCACCTTTGGGTCTTGACCCTGGATTACGCTCAGGATAGAGTGGAGAACTGGAAAAAATGGACGAACATCAATCGCACGAGACCGCCGTCGAGCTACCACCAACGCGGCGCAAGGTTTACACTTGGTTAATTCACGGCACGATGAGCTTGATCGGCGCGGCCTTGGCGGTCCCGGCCGCCATCTATCTGCTCTTCCCGCCCAAAGCCCGCAAAGAAGCCGAGTGGGTTCAGACCGCCGATCTTTCCTCGCTGCCCGTCGGCACACCCACCGAAATTTCATTCCAGCGCAACCGCGTGGATGGCTGGAAAGTGATCAGCGAGAAGGCGACGGCCTGGGTGGTGAAGCAGCCTGATGGCCAAGTGATCGCCTTCACGCCCAACTGCACCCACTTGGGATGTGCGTATCATTGGGACGACCCTTCCCACACCTTCTTGTGCCCCTGCCATACCTCCTCGTTCTCGATCGACGGCAAAGTTCTCGCCGGTCCAGCGCCGCGCCCGCTCGACCGCTACATGGTGAAGATCGAGGCCGGCAAGCTGGAGATCGGACCCCCGGAGGCCCATGCGTAAAGTCATCGACTGGGTCGAACATCGCACCGGTCTCGAAACGGCCATCAAGAATTTCCTCTATGAGGACATTCCGGCGTCGAGCGGCTGGCACCAGATCATCGGGAGCACTGCGGTCTTCTTTTTCATAATCCAGGTGTTCACCGGCGGACTGCTGGCATTCAACTACGCACCGACCCCGGGCGACTCCTACAACAGCGTGAAGTACATCATGACCGCGCTCACCGGCGGCAAGCTGATTCGGGGTCTGCACCATTGGGGCGCCAGCATGATGCTTATCATCGTAGTGCTCCACATGCTTCAGGTGTTTATCTACGGCGCATACAAGAAGCCCCGCGAAGCAACCTGGATGGTAGGAGTTGTCCTATTGCTGATGGTTCTGGCTTTTGGTTTGACTGGCTACCTGCTGCCCTGGGACAACCGCGCTTATTGGGGCACCGTAGTCACGACCCAGATCAGCGGAATGGCGCCCGTGCTCGGGCCTTATATGATGCGGCTGATGGGCGCCGAATCGGGGGTGAGCGTCGTCACGTTCTCGCGTTTTTACGCCCTGCACACCGTTCTTTTGCCTCCGCTGGTGATGATACTCATCGGCATCCACATTTACCTGGTGCGGAAACATGGCGTCGCACCCGCCGTCGATGACGCCGCGCCACGCCGCAAATTCTTTCCGGAGCAGGTCTTCAAGGACACCGTCGGCGTCGCCATCGCATTCATCATTCTGTTCACTCTGGCCGTGGTTGCCGACGTTCCGCTGGGGCGGCTAGCCGATCCCACCGATACCGCCTACATTCCCCGGCCTGAATGGTATTTCCTGTTCCTGTTCCAGACGCTCAAATTCTTCAAAGGTCCGCTCGAAGTCGTCGGAGCGGTGGTTCTACCCGGCGTCGCGGTTCTAACGCTCCTCCTGGTTCCTTTCATCGACCGTGGTCCGATGATACGGTTGGGAAAGCGCACCTTCGCGTTCACCTTCGCGATTCTAGGCATCCTGGCCTGGACCGGACTCACAACTGCCGCTGTTGCCACTACGCCCCCGAATCCCGAAGAGAACGAAGCGGCCGTAACCGAGGGCACTGGCGCAGTCCAGGCCTGGCAAAAGCTATCGCCCCCAGAATTGGAGGGCCTCGGCTACTTCCGCAAGCAGAACTGCGTCGCCTGTCATCCCGGAGCCGGCAAGAAAGGGATTGGACCCGACTTGACGGAGATGCCGGCCGAGCATCGCAACGCCGCTTGGTTGATTCCGCATTTCAAGAATCCCGCGTCCGTGGTACCTGGCAGTTCGATGCCGCCGGTTACTTTGAACGACGCGGCGTTGAATTCACTCTCGGCATTCGTTCTGAAGCTGACACTGCAGAACGAGTCGGGCCTTATGGCCGCGCCCGACTTCGTCGTCCAAGGAGCGATGGTCTATCAAGCGAACAAGTGCAACGCATGCCACCAGATCAACGGTGTCGGCCAGAAGCTCGGTCCGCCGCTTGATGGCGTGGGCCTGCGGCACGACCGCGCCTGGCTTGAAAAACATTTCGCCGATCCGCAGAGCACCTCACCCGGCACTATCATGCCGGCCTACAAGCTGAGCGCCGCCGACCTGGATGCGCTTTGCAAGTACCTGCTGCAGCTACCGAAGGCCGGAGCGTAGTAGCCTACTCGATCGGCGTCTCCGGATCGATAAACGGCCAGATCAGCGAGCCCAGCAGGTATACCGCCGCCATCAGGTATAGGAAAACATCCCAATTCCGACCCGTCGCCGCCAGTATGTAGCCGCCGGCCACGGGAGAGACGTAGGCTGCCAGGTTTCCCATCATGTTCATGGAACCGGAAACGGTCCCAGCATACTTGCCGCCGATGTCCATGCACGCTGCCCAACTGGGCGGCATCACAACGTCATTGCAAAAGCCGGCCATTCCCATAGCCAACATCACCCAGTTGGGGTTGTGAAACTGGACTGCAAGCGCGAGAAAAAGGCCGGCGCCCAGGAAGCCGGAACTCGCCAGCCATCGCCGGC
>Ga0185299_10002972_pt1 | contig 24037 bp, 16 predicted proteins | sample PaiPotPPA55metaG_FD_128002 | JGI IMG/M metagenome (GOLD analysis project Ga0185299, IMG submission 128002) | Iron sulfur acid spring bacterial and archeal communities from Banff, Canada, to study Microbial Dark Matter (Phase II) - Paint Pots PPA... ... | reverse complement strand
GTGGTAGTCCCAGAAATGTCCGGTGGGAGGGATTACAAGGACGCACTGCCCGTATCCCCAATCGGACTGGCGCTCACCCCAGAAGCACACGCCAAGGTGATTGCTCTCGCTGAGTAGCCTGGACTTCAGGATGAGCCGGAAATCGGCATATTCGTCGTCGCTCAGCAGGAGTTGATTCCCCTTGTCCGAAACGCCGTGGATGGCCCCGTCTTTCACGGACCAAATGGCCGGATCGCCATTCCATCCTTTCAGCGTCACACCGTCGAAGAGCGCGATCCGCTTAGAAATCGCTTGAGTCGAACCCGCCTGAGTGAATTCGAGCCTGGCAGGGGCCCGCATAGGGTCGCCGGGGCCGCCAAGGAGAATGCTTCCGCCGAAAATAGCGATCATGAGGGTGCGCATGTTCGGGCTCCCGTAACTGCACAAACGGCGCGATGATACACCTGACTCGTCGAAACCGGTTGACTGCTCTTCAAATGCGGGCCACGCGGGCGAACAGCCAAGGGCCAAAGAGAATGGTGCCGAGGGCGCAGTTTGATCCATCGCGCCTTCGCTTCGAACTGTAATTTCCATTTGAGGGGTTTTTCAAACGTGCCGCCTAGCAACTGTTACGAGTGTGCCCGACTCCGGTGTGCAGTGTGTGCTGAGGATCGCGTTCGAAGACGATGTTCGGATTTCCCCGAAGGGTGAAGTCACTGCTTTGGAGCCGCTTTTGAAAACGTCCCGCATGCTGCATTGCCACAATTGGACGCCTCTTACACTCGCCGTTGTTCTCTCGCCGGGAGACTTCGAATCACGACTCCTGGATCCCATGGGTTCGCGGGCTTAGGCTTTTTCCCTCACGATGTAAGCGGTTACAGTGAGCCGCCCCGGCAAATTGCAAGGAAAGTTTGTTGCCCCCCGGACTGATTGCTTTCTGTATAATCAGCGCCGGAATTCCAACCAGTTGACATGAATATCGCTGCAGTCGCCAAACGCGCCCGTGTCTCCACGGCTACCGTCTCCCGGACCATCAATCGGAGCAGTGCCGTGACTCCGAAAACCGCCGAGAAGGTCTGGCGGGTCGTTCGTTCGATGGGTTATCACCCAAATACCCACGCTCGAGCCTTGGTTTCCGGAAAGAGCTATCTGCTCGGCCTTGTCATCTCCGATATCGTGAATCCCTTTTTTCCGGAGTTGGTGAAAGGCTTCGAAGAAATCGCCCTCCGGAATGGCCTGGAAGTAATCGTGGCCAACACCAACTACGACCCCGAACGCATGTCGCAGTGCGTTCAGCGAATGATCCAGCGGAAGATGGACGGCGTCGCCGTCTTTACCTCCGAAATGGAAAAGGGCTTGATTTCGCAGATGGAACGATGCCGGATTCCCATGGTATTTCTCGATACTGGCAGAGTGCGCAACCGCATCAGCAATATCAACGTCGATTACAGCATGGGCATCCGGGAAGCGTTGGAACACCTTTTTCCCCTAGGCCATAATCGCATTGGATTCATCAGCGGCCCTCCCAATTTGCGTTCGGCGCGGATCCGGCGAACCGCGTTCATGAAGTGGCTGCGGCACTACGGCATGCTGTCCAATGACAATCTGATCCAAACCGGGAATCACAAGATTGACGGAGGTGAGGCCGCCATGAAGTTCCTTCTGGCGCTTCCGAATCGTCCCACCGCCATCTTGGCCTCGAACGACCTCACCGCCATCGGCGCGCTTCGCGCCATTTATGCTGCGCAGTTGAGAGTCCCCGAAGATATATCCGTGGTGGGATTTGACGACATCGAATTCAGCAAGTTGACGATGCCGCCGCTCACAACGATCCGGCTCTCACGCACCGAACTCGCGGAAAAGGCCCTCGACGCCCTCCTGACGACCATGCGCGGAAAATCACAGAGGGGCTGTACCTACCGAATCGAGACCCACCTCGTTGTGCGCGGCTCGACCGGAAAATGTCCCGCGCCGCAAAATTCCCGCGTGCCAGACCTCAACGCTTCTTTGAAAGTGTGAGCACGCTGACGCTTTCGTGCCGAAACGTGAATTCGAGGCTCGTCCCTTCCACGGCTGCACTGCTCACTCGCGGATGGATTGCCTGCGGACGTACCTCGTCATTCTGCTCGTAGATGCTCGAGGCATAAAGCGTTTGCACCGAGGCTTCGGGAGCCGCTTCAAAGCCTGCGAACGAGATCCGCGCGACAATGTCGCGGGTCAGGTGACGATTCACGCAGAAAAGAGTCAATTGGTCGCCGGCATCGTTGAGTCCTGCAACAACATCAAGATACGGCACGTCCGGAATATTGGGCAGCCTCGAGGATCCTTGTTCCACGCTGTAGCTTTCCGCCTGCACTCGCGCCTGAACCGGACGGCTGACATCAGCATTGGAGTACATTCGGAACGCCCAATAGGACGGCACGCCAAAAACTCGGCTGCGCTTTTTCCAGATGCCTCCAAACTCGAGAATGCCTGTCATATCCGACACTGGCACGATGTCGGCTGACCGCATAATCATATTGAGGAATCCTGCTGTGCAAATCGCGCCACCCATATTGTCGTAGCGCGGGGCGTCTTCAGAGCCGATGAACAGCCACTCCGTGAAAGCGATCTTGACATTGTCGCGCGCCCCGGGAGTTGATTGAATCTGTTCGTACATTTCATGCAGCCGTCGCTCTAAGCCGATCGGCAATGCAAAATCAGCGAGCGCAATGAAATCGGATGGCGCATTTGGCTTGAGCACCCGGTCCGTTCCCACGACGAAGTGTGTGGAGAGGTAATTGAAAGCGGCGGGGTTGGTGAGTTGCGCGGCATTCCAGTCGCGATAGGAATCCTCATCGCCGCCGGTTCCAATCAAGCGTGAGTTCGGATCAACCTTACGGACCGCTTCGCTGAATTTCTTGGTCCGGTCCCCTACGCGCTGCGAAGTAGGATAGCCAACCTGAAAATCGCCCCACAGTTCATTCCCCAGCTCCCAGAGCGATCCGCCCGAGCGTTCGGTCCAATGCTCGTTGACATATTGCACCCACTCGGCTGCCTCATCCGGGGTTCCGCTGCCGAGGTTGAGCGCAATTTGCGGGCGCGCTCCGATCAACTTGCAGAACCGCAGAAACTCATCCGTTCCGAACGTGTTGTACTCCGGTATGCCCCATGCAATATTCAGCATGCTCACTCGTTTGTCGCGCGGACCAATTCCGTCGCGCCAGTGATAAGCCGAGGTAAAGTTTCCACCGAAGCGAACGATCGGTGATTTCATTTCTTTCGCCATCGCTATCACGTCAGGGTCCATACCATCTAGACTGTCGGCGGGCAGCAATGACGCTTCATCGATCAGGATTCGACCCTCGTCGCTGATCGCGATGGCGAAATCGGCTGCTTCAAGAGGCGCAACCTTGCCGTGCGGAATGTCGAGATGGAATTCGTAACGTTTCCATTCATCGCCCTCCACCTCAATCGCGGCGCGCGCCAGCACATTTTCCGCGTGGTTTCGCTGGCGGATCGAAACCTCCAGGTCGCGCGGCCCGCTCGCGTATTTCGCAAAGAGGCTGCCTGTGTAACGCAACGTTCGATGGACGGGCAAATAGACTTTCTGTCGCAGGCCGACTTCCTTACCCGGCAAACCCATCAGAAAGACAGAGCGGTATGAGTTGGCGGCGTCGTTCCATCGAGGCTCATAACGATTCCCTTCGGAGTTAACGAGCGGCTCCCACGGAAGGGGGAGGCCAAGCTGCGAGGAGCGAACCAGCTGCGGCTCTTTGATTAGCATTTCGCGAATAGCTTCGGCGCTCCACAGGCCGTCTTCGAAACTGGGATTTTCGAGGATCTCCGCCCACAATCCGCCGTACGTGGAATGCCCGATCGGCTCGAGAAAACTGCCGAAGATCGTGCGCGGAATTTTATAACTCGCGGTCTTAGTCGCGTCGACCGCGATGGTCGCAACACTCGCACCATTCTCGGATGTAGCGGTTCCGACTTGGGCCAACGAATTGGAGAAAACGCCAAAGGCCATCAGGACCGCGAGAATCAAGCCGAAGATCATTCGTCTCATGGGTGGCATTCTCGTGAACGCAGGATGTTTCAACGTTGTTCCAGCACGATCCCGATGTAAACGCTTACAACATACCACAATTGCGTGCGACAACCGCTCGCTACCGCCATGGACGGGATGGGTCCAGAGCTCCGGCGTCGCCGATCTTGTGCGCGCTCTGCCGCCGAAGGCATTTCGCGCGAACGGAAAGCCCTACCGTCCGGAAGAAACTGCCTGCGTCCCGGAAATCATCGCGGGAACATCGACCCGGCGCGCGCAGTGAACGATTGTGTCTGATCGTTACTCCGACGGCCCCAAACGCGGGTGAGCCTCGATAAAGAGGAAAAAGAAACTTGACAATCCATTTGGTGGAGTATAATTCCGCCACATTGTAATCGTTTACATTCCGGAGCGTTACTTGGGGCTGCGGAAAATGTAAACGCTTTTCGCAAAACGGGGCCGGGTGTATGAGGGTGCGAAGTTAAAAGGGGGAGCAAGATGCGAGGGCTTCATCGAATTAGCTCGTTCGCAAGCGTCGTGCTATTGCTTTGTGCAACCGCGTCCGCTCAGTCCGTTCGGGGCGTGCTGGCCGGAACGGTTTCCGATCCATCGGGAGCGGTGATTGGCGGAGCCACTATCGAAGCTAAGAATCATGACACCGGCGTAGTCTCCACCGCGATGTCCACATCCGTCGGAACCTACCGATTCCCGGAGCTTCCTCTCGGCACGTATGACGTCACCGTCTCTGCGTCTGGATTCAAGGGTTCTGTTCTCACGGGCGTGGTTGTTGAGATTCAAAACGTCACGTCTCTCGACATCACTCTGCAGGTCGGCGGAAAGGCGGAAAGCGTCACGGTGGACGCCAGTGCTCCGCGCGTGGAAACCGAGTCATCGGATGTGGGCGGTGTCGTGTCTGACCGCCAGGTGATTGACCTTCCTCTCGCACTGGGGGGCGTCGGCGCCTTGCGGTCGCCGGAGGCTTTCGAGTTCCTATTGCCCGGAACCACCGGGCCTGGCACCGGAAATAGCAACAACGGGATTTTCATTTCAAAAATAGCCGGAGGGCAGAACTTCGCCAACGAAGTTCTCATCGACGGCGCCAGCCAGACTCGCAGTGAAAATGGATCCTCCTTCGACGAAGAGGCCCCCTCGGTGGAAGCGCTTCAGGAGTTTAAGATCACCACGGCGCTGCCCCAAGCCGAGTATGGCCGCACAACCGGCGGCATCGAGAACTTCGTAACCAAGTCGGGAACCAACTCCTTTCACGGCACGGCCTACGACATCTTTCGTAATGAAGACCTGGACGCCAATGACTGGTTCAACGATGGTCGGGGCGCGCCGCGGCCGGTAGACAAGAAGAACGATTACGGCGGGACTTTTGGGGGGCCCGTCCGGATTCCAAAGGTCTACGACGGCCGCGATCGAACCTTTTTCTTTTTTTCCTGGGAACAGCTTGGCTACAAGTTGGGAGCTACACAACTAACCACTGTGCCCACGGACGCGATGCGTGGCGGGGACTTCTCTTCCCCTGCGATCTTTCGGACTGATTTGCCGTCCATAGGCACAAACCCTTGTGACGGCACCCCTGTCTACCGGGGAGAGATATTTGATCCCGCAACCACGCGCCTTTCGGCGGGTGGAACTCTGTGCCGCACGGCGTTTCCCGGCAACAAGATTGATCCCACTCGCTTCGGCGCGGTGGCCAAGAATTTGCTACCTTTTTGGCCAGCCGCGACAGACAAGACAGCTCAGTTCTTTAACTTTTCGTTCTCAAGTTCGATACCACTCACCAACACCGCCATGACGATCCGCATCGACCACAGCTTCTCCACTCGAAGCAAGGTTTTCGGTTCGTACAATTCGCGTGAAAACAATCGCACTTCGGGCGGGAACCCGATTCTGCCGGATCCGGTGGATCCGAACACCTGGAAACAGGATTTCACCACTCACTTTTTCCGCGTAGGCTGGGACTTCGCTTTTACTCCCAACCTGCTGAACCATTTCACCGTGGGTACCAACCGAAGTAACAGCAAGAACTTTGCCCAGGCGATTTTCGCGGGCGTTAATTGGTCCCAGAAGGTCGGCATCACCAATGCGGATTCCCTCAACTTCCCTCAAATCACGGTCGGCGAACAAATCGACAACCTGGGAAATCCGCCGCAGAATGACGACAACGTGGACAATGGCGTTCGCGTGTACGACAGCATTGCCTGGGTTCACGGCCGGCACAGCATCAAGTTCGGAATTGATTACCGCTGGCAACAATACTCACCCATCAACGGAAACAGTCCCACGTTCAACTTCTGCCGGGCTCAGACAACTTCTGACCCCACCCAAACTGCCCTAGGCGGCAACGGTTTCGCCAGCTTCCTTCTGGGCGACACCTGCAATGCCGGCCAGAACGTCGTCACGAGACAGCCGCGTTGGACATCGAACTACGTCGGTGGATTCGTTCAGGATGACTTCAAGCTGACCAGGGATCTGACGTTAAACCTCGGCCTCCGCTACGATGTCGATAAGCCGCGTCACGAAGCACATAACCAAACGTCTGATTTCAGCCTGACGGCCATGGATCCCACCTACAACATCCCGGGGGCATTGGTTTTCGGCTCAACCTGCAGCGGATGCAATACCGCTTGGGCAGATACTTATTGGAAGGATGTCGCTCCCCGGATTGGCTTTGCCTATGCGCCGGGGAGGTTCAACGGCAGGACTGTTGTGCGCGGCGGTTTCTCCATCTTTTATGGACCCTTGCAGTACGCAGACTTTGGTGGAGCAATGAACACTGGATACAAGGCTAACCCCTCTGAACCAAGCCTTGATAATTTCTCCCCATCGTTCCAAATCGACAGCGGTTTTCCGGCGTTTACACCTCCTCCGGATCTGAATCCCGGATACTTCAATGGCACTTTCGTAGGCGGCTCCTACATCGGCAAAAATCAGGGTCGCCCGTCGATGGTTGACGAGTGGACATTGCAGGTCCAGCAGGAGCTGGCGCACGACTTGATCCTTACGGTCGGCTACCTCGGCAATCACGCCCAGAACCTGCGTTCCGGAGTGGAAAACATCAACAACATCCCGATCACAGACTTGGCACTCGGTGATCAACTCATTGCACCCGTTAACAACAACACCGTGGGTGTCAATCCGCCGTTCGCGGGGTTTACTGCCCTCTGGAATCCCGGACAGGTTCAGCAGGCTCTGAGGCCTTTCCCACAGTATGGGTTCATCGCAACCGACTGCTGTTTGCAGAACGTCGGGATGTCCAGCTACAACGCCCTTCTGGTCTCTCTTGAGCGCCGTTTCCGGAATGGCTTGAATCTCCAGGTGTCGTACACATGGTCCAAGGACTTCACCGACGCGGACAGCATCCTTCCGGGCATCAATGCTGGCGTCAACCAGGAGCAAAATCCCGACAACCTGCATCAGGAGAAAGCGCTCAGCAGCCAGGATATCCCCCAGACTCTAGTGGTTAGTTGGATCTACGATCTGCCCTTCGGTCACGGCAAGCGCTGGCTCACCCATGGTTTCGCCAGCTACGTTGTCGGTGGCTGGCAAATAGGAGGCGTGCAGCGTTATCAATCCGGCGAGCCAATTTCATTCGGTTGCGCCACTGGCATTCCCGGGTGGGATAACTGTATACGGTTCACTCGCGTGGCCGGTCAGAGTCTGAAGAGTGCCGCGTACGCGAGCGGCCACGTCAATCCGTTTAATGGCGATGTCATCTTCAATCGAGCGGCATTCACCGATCTCAACTTGGACAGTGTTAGTGTTCGCAATGGGGGTCCGTTCACGCTAGGTACGGGAATCCCTCGCGTAACCGGCGAGGTGCGCAACTTCCCTTACTACAACGAGGACTTCAGCATTACGAAGTTCATTCCCATCCACGAAAGCTGGTCGTTCGCCTTGAAGTTTGAATTGCTGAACGCCTTCAACCGTCACGTCTTTGGCATACCGGATACGGAACCAAATGACGGCAGCAGTTTTGGGCATCCGACATATACGATTGACGGACCGCGCCAAGTTCAGATCACCGGCCGTTTCCTGTTCTGACGATACGATCGGGCTGGATTGCTTGCGCCGCATGTTGTAAAACGGAACGGCGGAGACGAACCCAGAGTTCATCTCTGCCGCTTCAGTTCTCCATGTATCTCAGGTTAATCGCCCTCGCTTTGCTGTTGGTTGGATTCACGAATGTTCCAGCCCTGGGTGGACGACAAGACCCAACCCAATCGGCCTCAGAGCAGGCAATCCTCAACCGCGCTGCCTCACAGATTGCCGCCGGTGAACTCAGCCAGGCCGAAGCCGCCGTTAGCCCGTTGCTCCAACGGAGTCCTCGTGATGTGGCGGCCCTGACGACGCTCGGAGTTATTCGCGCACGAGAAAATCGCCCGGGCGATGCGAAGAAGCTGTTTGAACAGGCTTTGGTCATTCGGCCGGGTTACGCGCCAGCCCAAATCAACGAAGGCCTTGCGCAGATCGCGCAGGGCTCGAATGAAGACGCCATGCATTCCTTCGAGGCGGTGCTTCAGGCAGATCCCGGCAACTCGCAAGCACGCGAAGGGGAAGTAAAAGCAGCCGTAGCGGCCGCCTTGCAAGCCAAGCGCGCTGGAGACAAAGATGGAGCGCTGGTCTACCTGGTTCGAGCGCGCAAATCCGTTCCAGACGATCCAACTCTCCTCTTCGACCTTGGCGTCCAGGCCGATGAACTCCGTCTTTACCAGGATTCCGAGGAAGCGCTAAACAGGTCGTTGCAGTTGCGTCCCGGCGATGCGGAAACTATCTACGCACTCGGCCGCGTCGAGCTCGATGAGCAGAAAATGTCACAGGCCGAAGCACACTTGCGAGAGTACCTAGAGCTGCGCCCAGACGACGCCTCGGCGCACTACGGTCTTGGCCACTTGCTGCACATACTTACCCGCAACGACGAGGCTAGGGGCGAACTCGAGCGTTCCATAGAATTGCAAGTCCGGCAGACAGAATCGTTTTACGAGCTGGGAACCATCGATTTGGACTCGCAGCGCAACGAACAGGCAGCAGCGCTGTTCCAGAAAGTCCTCGAACGCGACCCCAAACACGGCGGCGCGTTGACCGGATTGGGCATCATCGCTTATCGCAACAAAGATTACACAAAGGCTGAAGGCTATCTCGAATCTGCCGTGCTCAACGCGCCGGAGTACACTCCCGCGCACACCTACCGTGCTATGGCGCTGTCGCGTCTCGGCAGAAAAGACGAGGCCGAAAAGGAACTCGCACTGGCCAAGAGCCTGACGGATAAGCAGAATCAGGAACAGCGGGGATATGTTCTGGCCAAGCCAGATGATCCTCAGCGCTGACTTGACGCGCCTGCGGCCAGATCATGGCGCCGCACTCTTTCTGCCTGGCACACAGTCCGGCTCGCTATTCTTTTGGTGGGTTCGCGGGAGGACCTGGAGTTTCAGAATTGGCGCCCGAATTCATCTTTTTCCAATCGGCAACCTGCTGCGCACCTTGCTTTCCTTCTTGTTCCGTCAATTTTTGGAATTCAGCTAACGCATCCCTGGCATCGGGGAGCCGCTGCATCTTGCGGTAGATCTGCGACAACTGATAGTAAGCGCGCCGCGCAACTTCGTTTTGAGGCTCCACTTTCGTCGCCCTTTCCAAACTGGCGATAGCTTCTTCGTACTTCCCCATCTCCGCCAGGCCCCGCCCCAAGTAGTAATCGGCAACCGTCGGATTGGCGAATACCTTGATGGCCTCTTTCAGCAGTGGAACGCCCTCCGCGGCCTTGCTTTGCTCCACAAGCACGCTACCAAGGTTGTACATCGCCACGGGGTCGTGCGGCGTCAATTCCAATCTTTTCGCGTAAGTCGCACGGGCCATCTCCAGATTGCTGTCTTTGCGGTACTCATCACCCAGTTCCTCGTAGAGATCCGGCTCTTTGGGTGCCAGCTTCACCGCAACTTCATACTCCTCGATCGCCTCCCTGTGCTGATTGGATTCCGAGTAGATTTGCGCACTCAGCCGGTGAACGCGCCAGGAACCAGGATCGAGCGCATACATTTGCGCGTAACTCTCTTTCGAAACCAGAAGGTGAGCACGTCCCCGGTAGTCGAGAATATTGATGTCCTTCGGGGAAAGCTCGGCAGCTTTGTCCAGTGGTGCGACCGCCTTTTCTGGATTTCCCGCGGCCAATTCCGTGATGCCCAGCCACATCAGCGCTTCGGAACTGGCGGGTGCGAGGTCGACTTCCTGTTTGAGCGCCGTTCGAGCCTGATCTAAGCGGTTCATCTGAAAATAGGCAATTCCGAGGAACATATGTGCCCCAGGTGCGTTTGGGGCCAATTGCAGGGATTTCTGCAACGACTCAACGGCATCCGCGAGTTTGTTTTGCCGCAACTGCGCCAGTCCCATGTCGAGATACCCATCCGCGAGCTGCGGGGCGATTTGCGTCACTTCACGGAAGTATTTCTCGGCTTCTTGCGGCTTGCCGTTGTGCATGGCTTCAGCGCCCAGCCGCAAAGTGGATTCCACCTTGTCTTCTTGCGCCACGACTGGTGCTGCGATGGCCAAGGCTAACAGAAACGACGAGGCTACGGCTGTGACCCGTCGTTTGCGCATCGCGATGTAACGGCTTACATTCACGCCAATCGCGACGCTATCTGAACCCGCAATCAAGTGTCAAGGGATGCCGGGACCCATGTCGATAGCACATGATATGTCCGGTCGAGTTAGCACATGAAATGTCCGCTTTTTGGCGCGGCGTGAGGTAGAGGTGCAAGGCTCTTAGGCAAATCTGGTGGTGCCGAGGGGCAGAATCGAACTGCCTACGCCGGCCTTTTCAGGGCCGCGCTCTACCGGTGAGCTACCTCGGCACGGGACAATCAGCAATTTTACGGAAATCTTGCGGCCCAGCAAAGCGGAATCCGCGGGCGACATCCGCGCAACGAATGAGAGCACGGGCCCGTCCGATGTAAGAACGAAGGCCGGCTGCCGAAGGTTACTTCATGCTCTCGTCAAAATCGCGCATCCAATCCTTCTTCTTTAGGACTTCGCGCGGCTTGGAGCCATCCGGCGGCCCGACGATTCCATCCTTCTCCATGAGGTCAATTAGCCGGGCAGCGCGGCCGTATCCGACGCGCAGCCGCCGCTGCAGAGTGGAGGTGGAGGCGCGTCCCATTTCGCACACGACGCGCACGGCATCCTGGTATAGCTCGTCGTCAACCTCATCCGCGACTTCGCCGTCGCCACCAGCGCCAGCGGACATCGCGTTCTCATCCCTAGGAGGCTTCAGCAGTTCCATGTTGTAGAGCGCCTTGGCCTGTTCGCGCCAGAAATCGCAGACCGCCACCACCTCGGACTCGTGCACGTAGGGCCCGTGGATGCGATGCAGCCGCGAGGATCCGGCCGGCAGGTACAACATGTCGCCTTTGCCCAGCAGCGACTCCGAGCCGTTCGTATCGAGAATCGTTCGCGAGTCCACCTTGCTAGCCACGCGGAACGAAATACGCGCCGGGAAATTTGCCTTGATCAGACCGGTGATGACATCGACCGACGGACGTTGCGTGGCGAGAATCAGATGAATTCCCACGGCGCGCGCCATCTGCGCCAGGCGCGTAATGGATTCTTCCACGCCGTTCGTGTCCACCATCATCAGGTCAGCAAGTTCATCAATGACGATGACGAGGTAAGGGAGCGGCCGATTTTCTTCGTCCTCCGAGCTATCGAACAGCGACAGAGACTGCCCTTTTTCAAACGTTCGATTGTATTGCTCGATGTTGCGCACAGAGCGTCCCGCAAGTAACTTCAACCGCCGCTCCATTTCGCGTGTCGCGTTCCGCAAGACATTCGCGGCAATCTTCGGATCGGTCACCACCGGGGTGAACAAGTGGGGAATATCGGAGTAAAGGCCGAGCTCGAGTTGTTTCGGATCGACTAACACCAGTTTCATCTCGTCCGGCGTGGCTTTGTACAGCATTCCCATGAGCAGGGAATTGATAAAGACGCTCTTGCCGGTTCCGGTTGAGCCCGCAATCAGCAAGTGAGGCATTTGCGTCAAGTCTGACGTGCGAATCCGGCCGATCAGGTCCTTGCCCATCGGCAAAGTGAGCTTCGAGGCCGAATGGTTGAATTCCGGCGACTCCACCACGTCGCGCAGGGCGATTGTTTCGCGGTGCGGGTTCGGCACCTCGATGCCGACCGTGGATTTGCCGGGGATGCGCTCGATAAGAATCGATTCGGCCCGAAGAGCGAGGCATAAGTCTTCGCCAAGCCCGGTGATTCGGCTGTACTTGATTCCGGCCTCGGGTTTGAACTCAAATGTTGTGACGACGGGACCCGGATTGATCTGCGTGATGTGCCCGCCGACGTCGAATTCCGCGCACTTCTGCTCGATCGCCCGCGCGTATTCTTTGAGTTCGCCTTCGTCCATCTTTTGACCCCGCTCGGCGGTTTGCAGCAGCGAAGGCGACGGCAACCGAAAGGCAGTCTTGCCGCGCGAGATTTTCGGGTCACCGGCATTCCTCTTTGCGGGCGCCACTTCCGGCTCATGGAACTTGATTACGGCCAGGGTTCTCTCAGTGGCGGCGCGAGCCTCGGCTTCCAATTCCGTTTCGTCTTCTTGCTCGCTTTCCTTGGTTGAAACTCGCTGTTGTTGCACCGCGGGGCGTCCCGCGATCTTGATTTCCTCCACGCGCTTTCGGAGACGATCCGATTCGCGCGCCTCGCGCCATGCCTTTAGGCGCAAGATCATCCGCCCGATCAAACCGTCGCCCGCCATCGGCCTTTTCACCCATGCCAGCGCCGCGCGGAACGAAAAGCTCGTGGTGAGGAACAGTGCCGTGAGCATCATCGCTATGGTGATCAGGTTGGCGCCGATGGGATTGAAGACTGCGCGCATCGAGTCGGCCAGCAGCGCCCCCAGAAGTCCGCCCGGCGGCAAGGCCCCGCGGACGTCTGGCACGAGCCAGGGCGCCGAAAGGCGGACCAATGCGAGTTCGGCCGAAACGGATACAAGCAACATGCTGAACCCGATCGCCTTGGCGACCGGAGCCTCCAGGACCTGACTCCGAAACCATCGCATCGCCACAATGAACATCCCGACCGGAAACAGGAAAGCTGCAAACCCGCAGAATTGGAAGAAGAGGTCAGCCGTGTGCGCGCCGAACGGACCGATCCAGTTTCGCGCCGGACCCGAGGTGGGCATCGGTGCGGAAACGTTGAATGAAGCATCGCGCGGCGAGTAGGAAAGCAGGCTCAGGGTGAGCAGAATCGCCAGGCTCAAACCCACAAACCCGACGAGCTCATTGAAGCGTTTATTTTCGGTCGGCGTCAGAATGCGCACGAAATTTCCTCCGCTCCGAAAGCCTGCGCTGCGGGCTTCCAGGAGCCGGCCCTTAATCCTCTTGTGCGAGGACGAGGGTATATCCCCTGAATTCTTGGAAACAGTCTACTCCCAGACTTCGCCAAGCGGAACTCGAAGGCCGGGTCAATGGGGGAAGGCTCAATCGCGCGGTCACTACAGCGCGGCGAAGCCGCCATAGCACAAAGCTGTAGGAAGACCCTTTGCGTGGGACGCGCTGGCGCTATCGCGCGGAGCCCAACGGGAGGAACGCGAGAACGAGAACGACTATACCAAACAAGATTCGGTAATAAATAAAGATCTTGAGTGTGCGTGTTTGCAAATAGCGCAAAAGGAAAGCGAGCGCTGCAGACTAAGATACGAGGCGAAAGAACCAGCCCACTACCCCAGCGGCCGCTAAGCAATAAACACCGAACCAGTACCAACGCCCCTGTTCCAACCATCGCGAGAGCCAACGCAGAGCCAAGAGCCCGGCGACGAAGGCGCAAACCATGCCTAGCAATCCGGGAGCCAAGGCCGAGCTCCACTGCACAGTCGTCCCAGCGAGACGTGCACCGTGGAGCATGCGCAGACCCTCTCGGCCGAGCGCCAGTGGAGTGATTGCTACGACCATCGCGAAGCTGAAGGATTCGATGTCGGCCCGAATTCCGCCGGCGAGCAGGCCGCCGGAAATCGTCGAACCTGAGCGAGAAAACCCACGGAAAGGAATGGCGAAGCCTTGCAAAATACCCATCACTATCGCCTGCGGCCACCGGATGCCGCGTTGATTTTTTTGCTGGCGCGTCTCTGATTGCCGCGCCTCGCGCAGCCCGGCGTACAAGATCAAGAGACCGACGCCAGCTAGGGCTGCAGCGATCCAATTGGGCTTGTCAAATAAGGCCTCGATTTCCGCGCGGTTCCCGCCGTGGCCCAGAATGCGCTCAACCAGCACAATGATGGGATAGCCAACCAAGCCCGACAAGAGCGTTGCCACCAAGACTAACTTAACGAATTGAACAAACGCAGACCACGAGGAGAAGAACTCATTTACCCATCGACGCCAGAAATAGACGATTACAGCGAACATTGTCCCTGTGTGTAGCAGCACGAGTAACAAAGCGTTGGCTGGGGTGGACATGTCTTGATGCAAAAGTTCCGCCGTGACGATTACGTGAGCCGAACTCGAAACGGGTAGCAGTTCGGTAAGTCCTTGCACAATGGCTAGTAGAGCTACTTGCCACAGGGGCATCGGCGATGTGCCTTCCTTGCTGTAGGGTGTAATTCTGCTGGAGCTGCGCTACTTCGGTGGCGCAATGTTCTTCGTCATTGCGTGGGCATCGCGGCGCCCCGGATAGTAGCCCTTGCGAACACCGCGAGTACGATATCCATGCTTCTGCCAAAACGCAACGCCCGCCTGATTGTCCGTTGCGGTTTCCAGGCCTACTCGCAGGACTCCACTTGCTGCGAGCCTCTTTTCGATTTCCGCGAGCAACGCGGTGGCAATTCCGTGCCGCCTGTATTGCTCGAGAACGTCCATCGTGACAATGTAGCCGTCTTTGTCGCGCCGGGCGCTGATGCAAAAACCAGCGATTTTCTTCGGCGTGCCCCCGCTCTCCGCTCGCTTGCGCTTTTGAACGGAGGCGTCATCCTCACTGACTTCGGCGACAACGCATTCGGCTCCCACGAGCCCTAAATATGCGCGCATATCCGCACGTGAATATGCCGTGTCCGGCGGATAACAGGCCTGATCAATCTGATACAGGGTCTCCAAGTCCGCCGCACGGTACGTTCTGAGTGTGATTTTCACGGCGGCTCATTCGAGCTCAGTTTTGAGATGCGGATGCTCACACTTCAAGGATTACGGGCAGAATCAACGGCCGCTTGGCCGTCTGCTTGTTCAGGAAACGCTTTAAATCGACGCGAATCTTCTCCTTGATTACGCTCCAATCCGTTTTCTCTTCCGGCGTCGACTGCTCGATCGTTTTGAGGATCACTTCGCGCGCGCGCGCCAGGATCTCTTGCCCGTCTTCGTTCGGCAGGAAGCCACGCGTCACGATTTCTGGCGGGGTCTCGATTCGCCCCGTATGTTTGTCGATGGCAATAATCGTGACGACCACGCCGTCTTCAGCAAGGTGCTGCCTGTCGCGAATCACGACGTCCTGAATCTCCTCGAGGGACCCGGAGTCCACCATGACTCGCCCGGCTGTAACCGGTTCGCGGCGATACGCTCCGCCATCGGCAGTGAATTCGATTGGCTGGCCGCTTTCCATGAGGAATATCTGCCCCGAAACCGCGCCAACCTGCTCGGCGAGCGCTGCGTGACGGAAGAGCTGCCTGTATTCGCCATGCACGGGCACGAAGTATTTGGGCCGGACGAGTTGCAGCAGGATCTTCATTTCCTCCTGGCTTGCGTGGCCCGAAACGTGAATCGGAGCCGCGCGGCCGCCCTCGTAGTACACAAGGACGCGGCGCCGGAAGAGGTGATCAATCATTCGGAAAATGGCCTTCTCGTTTCCCGGGATCAGGCGCGCCGACAGAATGACGGTATCGTTCTCGGCGATGCTGAGCAGCCGGTGATTATCAACCGCGATTCGCGACAGCGCGGACATCGGTTCGGCTTGTGTTCCGCTGGCCAGCACCACGAGCTTCTTCGGATCGAATGTCCGGATGTCCTGAGGCCGCACGACGCTTCCGTCCGGAATCCGAAGCTTGCCGAGACCATGCGCGATCTCAATGTTATTCACCATGCTGCGCCCGACGATGCCGATTTTCCGCCCGACCACGCGCGCGATATCGATCACTTGCTGAATGCGGTGAACCGAGCTCGAGAAACACGACACTACGACTTTCTCGGGCGCGGCGCGAAGAAGCTCTTCCAGCCGCACCACCACCGCTCGCTCCGACGGCGTGAATCCGGGTCTTTCGACGTTCGTGCTGTCGCTGAACAGCGCGAGCACCCCTTCCTGTCCGTAGCGAGCAAAAGCGTGCAAGTCGAACGGCTTGCCGTCGACGGGCGTGGGGTCGATCTTGAAATCTCCGGTGTGGATGATGACGCCGACGGGGGTCCGAATCGCGAGCGCCACGCAGTCGATCGTGCTGTGTGTGACGTGAAGGAATTCGATTTGGAAGGGCTCGATGCGGATGATTTGTCCCGGCGCAACTTCGCGCAGCGTCGCATCGTCGAGGAGTCCGTGTTCCTCGAGTCGCTTGCGGACGAGCGCTAGCGTGAACTGCGTCCCGTACACGGGGACATTAAGGTCGCGGAGGATGTAAGGAATCGCGCCGATGTGATCTTCATGCGCGTGCGTCAGCACGATGGCCCGCACCATGCGTTTGTTTTGCTTCAGGTATGTAATGTCAGGGATCACGATGTCGACCCCGAGCAGTTCCTGTTCGGGGAACATCAGGCCCGCGTCGATGACGATAATGTCGTCCCCGGAGCGAAGCGCCATCATGTTCATGCCGAACTCGCCCAGTCCGCCCAGCGGGATTGCCCACAACGAAGATTGGCTCAAGTTTTTCTTCCGGCTTTCTCGGTCAGCTCGGCGCAGCGGGGATTCCCGCGTTGAAAGCCGGCTGAAGGCTGGCTAGCGCCCGTCGTCTCAAAATTTCCTCGAGCTCATCCTATCATAGCCTTCCGTGCGGTCGCGAACTGCAGGCTGTCAAGGAATCTGACTCCGCTAGTTCGCGCTCCCGCATGAGAACCGGAGGTCAGCGATCGCCACCGGCGAAAAGGCGCGTAACCGCCACTAGCAAAACTGCGCCCACTGTGGCTGCGGCGAGGCTCCACCAAAACCCAATCCCGCCGATGCCGAGCCGCGTAAAGATCCATCCGCCGATCACGGCGCCTATCAATCCGAGAATCACGTCGACGATGCACCCGAAACCTCGTCCTCGCGTCAGGTGGCCCGCAATCCATCCTGCCAGCAAACCGACGATGATCCATGCGATCCAGCCTTGCATTCGAACACCCACGATAACGGTGTCCGGCGCGAGCGCCACGCCTGCTAGCATTGCCGTCATAGGTTCGTCTCCTTTTCAATCGACCAAACCAATCGTAAGTCCGGGAGGATCTTACGCCTGGCAAAAAATGTATCCGAGGCACTTGTAAACGAGTTTGGCGGCGAGGAAGGCCGACGCATGATCGCCGGGTTGCGGCAGCAGTTCAACAACATCCATTCCAACAATCTTCTTGTGGTCCGCCACGGCGCGAATCAGCGACGTGACTTGCTGCCAATCAAGGCCGCCGGGCTCCGGAGTTCCGGTGGCGGGAACGAGAGAGGGATCGAATCCATCCAGATCGATCGTGAGGTATACTCGCGGGCTCAAATCCGCGAGCACCTTTGCAATCCAGCTCTTCATCGGGGCGCGGACGATGTCCTTGGCCCAATATATCTTGGTGCGCAGCCGAGGGATCGCTTGTGCTTCTTCCACCGAGAGTGACCGGATGCCCACCTGCACCGCGGGGCAAACCTCCACAACTCTCCGCATCGCGCACGCGTGGCTTGCCGCATTCCCTTGATATTCATCGCGCAAGTCCGCGTGGGCGTCGATTTGCAAGACGCTCAGATCCTTGTATTTTTTCGCCACAGCGGAAACAAGCGGCGGTGTCAGCGAGTGCTCGCCCCCAAGCGCTACGGGAAACTTCTCGTCTTCGAGCAGAGCGAGTTCCGCCGTGAAGAGTTCGGTGATCACTTCGTCGAGCGTACCGTCCATCGTGTCGATCGGCGGCAAAGTGTGAATGCCGATCTCCTTGTAGGGCTCCACCTCGAGTTCGTCATCGTAGAGCTCCATGTTGCGGCTCGCTTCGATAATCGCGTCGGGACCATTGCGGGTTCCGTGCTCGTACGTCGTAGTCCGCTCGAGCGGCACAGGGAAAATCACCGCGCGCGACGTCTCAAATGTCGAATGTTCCTCGGGAAGCCCGCCGAAATTATGCGGCGGCATAGGCGTGTATCGAGTCATTGTGGGTCCGTGTGTGTATCAGATTTTCTAAATTTCGTTTCGCGTTTCGCCCGAATTGTAATATCAATGAGGCGCACGCGCGCGTTTTCGCATGCAAGAAACAGCCGGGCCGAGATAATTTACCTGTGAGGAAGCTGAATGGCAAAGAAAAAGGGGACGACGGGCCGGATTTTGCACGACCCGATCGAAGATCGCCTCATCCCCATCTATCCGATTGATCTCTCGCGCATCGAGACGATCGACGATCTCGTTCGTGCCATGGGCCGGACGGCGTTCACGGGGCGCCAGATCGGCGACGCTGCCGACGTCCTCGAGGCCATGGCTCGCGACAAGGACTGCTTCGTCGTGATGACCCTTTCTGGCGCGATGACCGTGGGGAAAATGGGTCTCGTTTTTTGCGACCTCGTGGAATCCGGCGTAGTCCGCGCGATCGTTTCCACCGGCGCGCTGATGGCGCACGGCTTGGTGGAAGCCACGGGCCACTCGCACTTTCGCTACAACCCGAAAATGGACGATCGCGAACTCTTCAAGGCGGGGTACAACCGCGTCTACGATTCGCTTGAGCCTGAAGTGAATCTCGACGCGGTCGAGGCCGTGATGCAGCAGATTTTGAAGGGCTGGGACGCGGACGATGTGGTCTGCAGCTACAAAATCAATCAGCGCATCGGCGAGTACCTGGCGGGCCACGCAAAAGGACGGGGAATCCTGAAATCCGCCGCGGAGTACAAGGTTCCCGTCTTTGTTCCGGCGTTCACCGATTCCGAACTAGGCATCGATTTCGCGTTACACCAGCGCCTGCGAAAAAAAGCGGAACAGCCTCCCCTACGTTTTGATCCTTATGAAGATTTCGAACACTACGCGAAAACAATGCTTGCGACGAAGCGCATGGGCCTGCTTACCATCGGCGGAGGTGTTCCGCGGAATTGGGCGCAGCAATTTGGCGTCTATGCAGAGTTGCTCGCGCGACGCGGGTACGAAAAGCTGCCTCTCAAGCGCTACAACTACGGAGTGCGCATTTGCCCCGAGCCGGTCAATTGGGGTGGACTCTCGGGCAGCACGTACACGGAAGCTGTTTCGTGGGGGAAGTTCGTACCGCCCGAGGAGGGCGGACGCTTCGCCGAAGTTCTCGACGATGCCACTGTGGCGCTGCCGCTCGTGGTCGGCGCCGTTCTTCAGCGTCTCGGCTATTACAAAAAGGGCAAATCTTCGGAGCCGAAATGACTACTGGGTCTCACCCGGCGGAGATCTCAGTCGTCGTCGCTAAGCAGAATTGCGGCAGCGAGGACCGTGGTCCACAGCCCGCGCTTATCGCCAACAGCGGATTGGGTGATGTTCATCGTGCGAACAATCTTGTTCGAAATACGGTAGACCTCTTTCTTCTCGTCCCACGATAAATCCGGATCAAACTCCACGTTTAGGGTCGTAGCAAGCATTTCCGCAGCTAGCTCTTCAGTGTACTCACCGGCGATTTCTTCACTCTCCCCGAACGAATGATGCTCGGAAAGGTAGCCGTACATCGATTTGTCGCCGGGAAGCGCCAGTCCCACTCCAGCCGCAATCAGCCGGTGCGGCTCCCGCGTCTGATTTTCACTAATCACTGTGAAAGCCACCTGGCCGGGCTTCAGGTGTTTCAAGCCTTCGCTGCGCGAGATCAGTTTGCAGTAGGGAGGAAAGATCGACGAAACGCGAACGATATTGCAGGCGGCAATTCCCGCGTTACGCAACGCCAGCTCGAAGCTTGAAAGGCGCTCGCGGTGTTTTCCGACTCCCTTTGTGAGGAAAATTTTCTTCGCGACGAACGCCATGGATTGTGCCGAGCTGCGGTGCCTCCGTGGATAGAGTGGAAAAAGTTTCGCTGCCGAAAACTAACAAGCACGCGCAGCGATGTCAACACCAATTCGCATGTCGTTACAGTGTTTTAACATTGTCTCGCGGTGGCGAACTTCGGCTTCGAGTCTCGAATCAGCTTTATCATCGACTGTGTTCATTCACATCCTCATCGGCGGCTTTTTCGATCGCGGCGAGCGCTTCAGGCGGCACAATTTTCCAGTTACCGTCTGGCATGGACGGAATTTCCCTCACGCGCGTGAGATAGTCGATCATCAGTTCACGCATCTCCACCGGAGAACGGTAGACCACGGGCAGTCCCTGATAAACGGAGTATCTGCCACCGCCAGTGTAGCGGTAATTGTTGATTGCGACGCGCAATTGCTGCGCGGGCTCCAGTGGTTTGCCATGGAACGTCAAATCGCGAATCCGCTGTCCGACGGGTTGCGTCAGGTCGATCGCGTACGACACACCCTCCGCGGAATCGGCGTTGTATCCCGGCAGGCGAACCGGCTGACCTTCGGTTAGCGGCCAAGCGGGAAAGAAACTCGCAGCATGTTCGAGCGCGTCCTTGAGCTGCGCGCCAGTCATCTGGACGACGTAGAGAGTGTTTTCGTAAACGTAGAGCGCAGCGGCTTGACGCACCGTCACCGGCCCGGCAGGAATTGTCGCTCCCGGGAAGAACATAGTGGCCATCGAAACGTCCGCATGTCCGGCGTCGAGCTGAACTTTGTGAATCAGGTCAACGAGCGGATCGTCCTCGTAGCGCGAATGCTGTCCTGTGAGTTCCTTCGGCGAATTCGCGATGGGCGTGTCGAGGTATTTCTGCGTCGCTTCTTGATATGGCTCCCCGAGCTTCATGATTTCGGGATCGGTGGCGACCTCCGGCGTGACCGGAATCGTTTTCGAGTGCTTAGAAGCTATCAGCCAGCGGCCGCTATCGTCCCGCGACATTTCCACGTCGGCGCGGGCGAGCGACTGTCCCCAACTCCTGGCTTGCGACAACAATACGCCGTGCACCACGAGCTCCTGCATCTCGCGATGCGTGTGACCGTAGAAAATCACGTCAATAGTGGGCACCTGATTCGCCAGTTCCCACGCCGCGGCTTCGTTGTCGATCTGGTCGGGAGCAGCAGCGCCGCTTTGCGGATCGCGATCGAGGCCGGAGTGCATGATGACCACTAAAAGATCCACTTGCTTGCGAACTTGCGGAATCACACGTTGCGCAGCCGAGACAATTGGTTGGAACTCGTAGCCTTTGTAGTGCTCGGGAATTTCCCAGCGCGGAATTCCCAGCGTGACGAACCCGACGATCCCTACGCGCACACCGTCTACGTTCTTGATGATGTATGAGCCGATGTGTTCGACGCCTTTCGTGTACGTTTGCTCGACGTTGGCGGCGAGCCACGGAAACTGCGACTCACCCTTCGCTTTCCACATCACCGCTTCGCCGAAATTGAACTCGTGGTTGCCCACGGCCATCGCGTCATAGTGCAGCGCATTGAACGCGGCGATAGTTGGATTCGGTTTCGAAGCGTCCCTTTCGGCGAAGTAGTAGGCGAGCGGCGTTCCCTGAATCGTGTCCCCGCAATCGAGCAGCAGAGCGTGAGGCGCTTCGGCCCGAGCCTGTTTGATGAGCGTCGCGATTTTGGCGAGGCCGAGGTCGGCAGGCTTATTGGCGTAGTAGTCCCACGGCTCAATGTGGCCGTGAATGTCCGTGGTGCTGAGCAGCGTGATGGTGACGTGGCTTGGCGCAGCCGCGTGAGCGCGAATTGCGAGTCGCACGCCGAGCCCAAAGATGATCGCGAGTGCTGTAAGGCCCGAAATGATGTGGCGCCGCGATCTGGTTTTCATTTTGAAGATTATGCCTGCGGGGATTCTTGCTGCGGGAATTCTTGTGGGCAGAGGGGGATGCAGGCAGCGAGGGCGTCCGCTACCGTCTTGAGTTCTCGCAACTGCGGATGAGTGAAATCGGGGCCGGCTTCCGCAGCGGTGGCGCCCTTGCGGGACACCTGAATCACTCCCACCACTTTTTTCTCGATCATCACGGGCATGCTCATAATTTTTTGGATCGCTTCGCCGCGAACCAATTCCGGCGGTATCGGCACCGCCTCGAACACCGAAGCGTGCGGCACAACGGAAAAGTGATTGATGATTTCGGCGCGTTTTTCGCGGACGGTCCGCGCAGCCAGGGAATTCGTGCTCGAAAGAGGAATCTGGCCCACAGTGCGAAGATTTTCGGGAACGATGAAGCGTAGAAATCGCTCGTCGGTGGCGAGTCCCAGTATCGCTACTTCGTGAGGCTGCACGGCAAAATTCTTGCCAATTAAATCGGCGGCACGCAGAAGATCACCGGACTCGCAGGGCGCGCCTTTCCGAGCGATCTCCTGACCCAGCTTTTTCAGCTCACCCACGTATTCGCTCGGCACTTGTGCTGATTCATCCTCTGGTGGCGGAGTGTAACACACGGTGCACAGAGCAGTGGCTAATGGCAAGTGACGGGTGGGCCACAAGAGTTACGGGACGGTCGAAGCCGCGTCCCGACCCGACCACAGGAGGTCGGTGTTGCTGGACGGAATGCGTTAAGTGGGTCAAGATCCGACATATACGAGGTACGAGGAGCTGGGCCGCCATGGAAAATACACCCGATCTCGAGCGGATTGTTCGCGAACTAAACGCGCAACACGGAGCGACAGACGGAGAGTCCTCCGCGACGCTTGTGCTCGACCGCTGGCTTGCCGTGCTCGTTGCGCGGGGCGGTAGCGATTTGTTGCTGGTTCCCGGCGCGCCGCCGTCGATTTTGCTCGAAGGGACGGTGCGGAATCTCGAGTCCGGAATCCTCGATGGGCCTGACATCGAGGCCGCCATCGTGCCCGCACTCAGCGCGCATGCCCTCGAGCTCTATCGCGAAAAACAGATCGCCGACTCTTCGTACCGCATCAAGGGCGTCGGGAGATTTCGCATCAATCTCCATCGCGAGCGCGGCCGAGCCGCTGCGGCCGTCCGCGCGTTGCCGACAAAAGTTCCGGCGCTCAGTGAATTGCACCTCCCGCCATCGGTGGAATCGCTTTCGCGACTCACGCGCGGGCTGGTGCTGATCGGAGGTCCGGCCGGCTCGGGAAAGTCGACTACGCTGGCCGCGCTAATCAACGAAATCAATCGGCGCGATTCGCGCCACATCGTGACGATCGAAGATCCGATCGAATACGAACATGCTCATATTCGCAGCGTGATCGAGCAGGTGGAAATCGGCACGGACGCTCCGGATTTTCCCACAGCTTTGCGCGCGGCCTTGCGTCAAGCTCCCGACGTTCTGGTGGTCGGGGAAATGCGTGATCCGGAAACGATGCGAATCGCCGTCGCTGCAGCCGAAACGGGCCACCTGGTTCTCTCGACGCTGCACACGATCGATGTCGCCTCGACGGTTGCGAGGATCTGCGATTCGTTTCCGCCGGAGCGCCAGAATACGATTCGGCAGGAACTCGCAATGGCTCTGGCTGCGGTGCTCACTCAGATTTTGCTGCCGACGAAACCCGCGGGCCGCATGCCTGCGGCCGAGCTATTGATGATTGCTTATGGCGCGCGTCAGCACATTCGCCACAACACTTTGCAGCACTTAAATCAGGAAATTACGATCACGCGCAAGAAGGGGTCGTTCACGCTGGAGGAGTCACTGGCGAAACTTGTTGCGCAGGGACACGTCGAGCGCGAAGACGCGTTGGTGTGCGCGATCCATCCTGAGGATTTAGATATTTTATTGAAATCGGAGGCGAAAGCACACACGGCGTGAAAAGAGGGAAGCGGCTTATGGCGCCGCCACGGAGGCTCCGGGATGTTCCGCCCCTGGCTGGCCTCAGGAGCCCTCCAAGTCGTTCGTCGGAGCGTCACGCCCGCTCGCTTGCATGTTTTTTCAGAATGAG
>Ga0185299_10002968_pt1 | contig 24059 bp, 25 predicted proteins | sample PaiPotPPA55metaG_FD_128002 | JGI IMG/M metagenome (GOLD analysis project Ga0185299, IMG submission 128002) | Iron sulfur acid spring bacterial and archeal communities from Banff, Canada, to study Microbial Dark Matter (Phase II) - Paint Pots PPA... ... | reverse complement strand
CCTTTTTGCGTCCCATGCCCATACAGCAATGACGTATCAAACAGATTCGAGGTCACATGTTTTTGGCGGTGTTTTTACCACGGCCTGCTAGGCATGCCGGTAAAAGTCGTGGTTATTGGCCTTCTCACTGCGTTCTTCGCGGCGGATGAACGTCTCGATTTCGGCATTTGAAAAAACGAAGCCATCGTCCGCGGGATTGCAGGGGGCGGGCTGGTTGGGGAAATTTTCCGCTTGGTGCATTCTCAAGATCTTGGCGGCTTTGTCGAGCTGGATCTCTTCGTTTTTGCGGCGCTCGGCCTGGATCTGGCGGAGCTGAGCGAGGGTGCGCTCGAACTGGCGGGTGAGGCGCTGGCGGTAGATCCTGATGTTGGCGAAGGCCCGGTTGTGTTCGCGGTATGCCAGGGCCATGGCGAGGCGGTCTCGGCCTCAGGGTGGTTGGCGCGGATGCGGTCTTCCATTTCGGTAATGCCGAGCGAGAAGAGGTTGGTCTCGACGGCGGAGGCGCGGTTGAGCTGCCAGGAGGCGTCGATTAAGGACTGGACCAGCTGGGTTTCGGTGGTCTCTTTGGGCCGATATTCATCGAGGAAGGATTGGGAATGGCGCAGGTAGGCCGCGTGATCCTCGGTGGGCAGGACGACAGTTTGGCCGGTTAATCCGTGGTGCAAAGCGTTCAGCTTGGTGCGCTGTTTGCCGGCTTCGGTACGGGGTCCGGTGGAATGCTGGGCGTTAGCCCGGTTCTTGGCGGCACGATCGGCGGCGCGTTCGTTGCCATTGAGGTTCGTTGATTCTGTGATCGGGTTCATAACTTCCGAATAACACGCGCGTGGGGCGCGCGAAGGCGTGGCAGTTGGGAAATCGATGAAGCCGAAGAGAAGAAATGGCTTGGAGTGGGGTCACCGCCCGGATTCGGCTTGCGGTCCGTGAACTCCGGCATGAGCGCTCACTGTGAGGGGTTTCGGGATGATCCAGCCGATTCGCAGCTGGCGTAGTGAGAAAGTCGGTCACAGTACATGCATGTTGACACCCGGCGCTAGACCGCCTACGGTAAGCTATGGCGAGGGTCACACTTGAACCGCTTGGCATCGACAACAATTCTCGTCAGAAAAGGAGAACGCCAATGAGGAATCTAATAGGTAGAAGAGAGTTGCTTGGCGCCGGTATTGGCCTGTGCGCGAGCCTCGGCGCCGGTTCGGCGCTCGCGCAATCATCCGAGACGGCGCCGCGGGACACGGGGACCGACGCGCTCGGCCGTCGCGTGGGGACTGGCGGGCGCGGCAAGCAAATCCCGAAACGGATGGCGAAGACTACCAAAATGTTTCTTACGCCACCCGGATGGCCCAATGCAATCGACATCGACCACGATCAGAAGCGAGGTTTCTGGGTTCAGGAACAGCGCCATGACAACAAACAGGAGGCTGCCTGGCTGATCGACTGGAACGGCAAGCTGCTCCACACGGTGATGACCAACTGCAAGGACACCAGCGGTATGTGCTTCGGCGGCGGTTATGTCTGGAGCGGCGCCAATGGCGCCTCGGAGATAGAGCACCCAACCCCGCCGATTAATGGGATTTTCCAGACCGACCTGAACGGCGAGCAGATCAGCCATCGACAGATTCCATTTGGGCCCAAAGACGATGGCGGCGCCACCCACGGCATGACGTGGCAGGCTGACGCCGGCAAAATCTGGATAGATGCTAACCGCCTTGAAGCGCTGATCCGGATCGATCCCAAGACTTGGGAGGTCGATTACATGTTCCCGACGACGCGCGTGCCAGGCCTCGCCGAACGGCTGCACGGCATCGCCTATGACAATGGCTTCATCTGGCAGGTGACAGGACATCAAAAGGAAGGCACCACCGGCTACGAGGGTTACATTCCGGGCCTTGTCAAATACGACGTCAAGACAGGTCAAGTGGTCCAGGTGGTGGAATTCGTGCCTGGCTCCTGTGACATCCACGATGTCGCGGTTTATAACGGTCAGCTTTACGGCGTGGATGCCGGCGAGCATCCGGGATGGTCGATCGACAATCCCGCATATCAGCATCCCGGTTTCCCGCCGCTCAACAGTCCATCGGGCGGCTATGTTTTCCGCATCGATCTGATCTGAGAATGCCTGTGCCCCGGTTTAGAAAGTCACCCTCATCGAGAGTTGGCAATTCCGGGGGAGCGGAGTGACCAGCAGCGAGCTGATTGTTCCAAAGGTCGAAAGCGAAGCGTTGGTCGCCGGGTTCGCAAAGTCCGGCCGATTGGCTGCATTAAACGCCTCGCCCCTGAGATCGATCTTGAATCTTTCCTTAATGGTGAAGTCCTTATAGAGTGCGACATCCACATTGATCAGCCTGGGGCCCATGACGTTAGGTATGGTTCTCGATGCGTTTCCGTAGGTGAACGGAGCGGGCACCGCAAAGGCGGCGGTATTGAACCACTTCGCGAGCGTCGGGTGGGCTAGCTGATCCGAGACCCCCGGAACCACGTCCGGCCGGTTCGTCGTAGTGACATTGTTGGACGCCGAGAGCGACAGGGTCTGGCCGCTTTGAAAAGACGCGACCGAGCTCAGGTTCCAGCCACCCAGGACCAGTTGCTGCCACTGACGTCCGTGGGCGAAGAAAGGCTCCCGCCACAAGCCGGTGATAACCAGGCGCTGCGGGATGTCCTGCACGGCCTTGGAATGCTCGCCCTCCAGAAGGTTGTAATAGTTGAGGATACCGGTGCTGGTGTTTCCACCGGTTACCGTGGAGGTGGCCGCGGCGCCATCGAGCAGTTTACTATTCGCATACGAGAGCAGGATCGAGAAACCTTGTGAAAATCGCTTCTCGACCTTCAGCGTAAATGCATTATAGAAAGACACTCCCGGGTAGAAGTAGCCGCCGTTCACGGACGTAAACTGCGGGAACGGTAGCAGCGATTGCTGAAGCGTAATGGTCGGAGTGGCCAGTTGCCCGGTCGCGATGATTCCGTAATAAGGGTTCTTCACCTGGGTGTTCAGAGAGTTTCCCAGAGACAGAAACGTTGGGTTGAGCTGGTCGAGCGTGTCTGTAAAATTCTCGAGATGCGCCCCCTTATTTCCGAGGTAAGCTCCTTCCACCAGCCAATTGTTCCAAGGCGAATACTGCAGCGTGAAGTTCCACTGCTGCGCGTAGCCTTGCTGCACGTTGCGCAGCTGCGCGGTAATAGCTCCTCCAAGGTTGGTGAGGAGGCCAAGGCTCGAGCCGGTGGGCTGAACCAAGCCCTGCGGAAATGGATCACTGATCGTATTCTGAGGCGTGATTCCATTGTTCAGCGACGCGACCATGCTGGTTTGAAGACTGTAGCCAGTACTTCCCGGTTCCAGGACTCCTCTTTCGGGTACCCAAAACAATCCATAACCGCCCCTCGCCACCAGCTTGTCATTGACCTGATAAGCGAACCCCAGGCGCGGGGCGTAATGATTGTAGGTGGGGTTGACAACGCCGCGGGGAATTCCGTTTACACCCGGGAAGGTCGGGCCACCTTTGAAAGTTACTCCCTGCACCTGCGTGGTCGCGGTGAGGTCAAAGTTGGTCATTTGGTTGTGGCGATCGGTGAAAGGACCCTGATATTCCCAGCGGAGGCCAAGGTTGAGAGTGAGCTTCCGATTCACTTTCCAGTCGTCCTGAAAATAAACTCCGTGGTCCAGCTCCTGGTATTCGTGGCTGTTCTGATAGGTGTAACTCCCGGTCGCTGGATAACCGAGTTCGAGACTAGCAGTACCAAAACCGGCGGTGGTGCTGGAGACGCTCGCGTTCGGCCCTTGCGTGTACGCACTAGTGAAAGTGAAGGCGGGCGGCGCCTGATCGTAAGGATTTCCCCGGTAGAGGGTGAACTGGTAGCCGAGCTTAAAGGTGTGTTGATTCCAAACCTTGGTCAGTGACGCGACATCGCCCCACTCATACGCCGCCCGGTTTTGTATCGCCGACCCATATCCGCCCAAAGCTCCGCCCAGACCACTGATGGTCAGAGATGGAAACTGTTGAGCGTTTGTTGGCACTTGGTTAATGAATGACTGGGGAAACCCCAGCGCGGCAAGCCAATTCGTACTCTTAAACGGCGCAACAAAACTCCAAGGAGTCGCCTGGTCGTAGTCGCGATTGATGCTGGACCTGACATCGAATAGCAGCGTAGGAGTCAGCGTCTGGGTATACGACACGAACGCACTGTGACGCGGCACAAGAATAGTCTTCTTGTCGTTATCGAGGACACTTTGGAAATAACTGCCGTCGGGGACAGTCTCGTCCAACCGGTCTGCTGTGTACCGGAATGCCAGACGCTTGTTCGGGCTAAGCAGATAATCCAGCTTTATGCCGCCGGTGTAGCGAGTAGTCGGTGTTGTTCCAGTCAGGAACAGATTATTGTTCTGACCAGGCAAGTTCGGCAGGGGAAACAAGGAAAAGAACTCCTTCGCGAACGGGCTAATGCGGTCGGCGGGGATTCTATTGCCGGGGAAAGCCGTCCGTGTGTACGATCCGGGCGAAGCCGGGTTGGGTGTGCTGGTGAGAGGATCGTAGATAACGATCACCTGCCCGTTGGCGGCAGTGGTCTGCGAGAAATCTCCAGTTCTCTGAAGCGCAGTGGGAGCGGTGAAGATCGCGTTATTCGATATATGCTGGACAAACCCTTCAAAATTTGCGAAGAAGAACAACCTGTCTTTGATGATTCGTCCTCCGGCCGACCCACCGAATTGATTCTGGTGCACTGGCGCCAGCGGCGTACCGGCGGCGTTGGAGAAAAAATTGTTGGCATTGAAGGCGGTGTTTTGGATGTACTCAAACGCGCTGCCATGGTATTCGTTCCCACCCGACTTGCTGATGACGCTGATCACTCCACCGGTGGTGCGTCCGTATTCCGCCGACATGGAATTGGTGATGATCTTAAATTCCCCAGTGGAATCGGTAGTCAGAAATGTGTTCGATCCGGAAGCATCGCCCATTTTGTCATTGGCCACTCCATCCAGCAGGAACGCACTGGTCAGAGCCTGCCCACCCCCGATATTGATTGAGCCAACGCGCCACGACGTGAGAATCTGGCCGCCGAAGTAGCCCACGCCCTTGACAGAGGGTATGAGGTTTGCAAGCGCCATGGGATTCCGGGCATTCAACGGAAGCTCCATGACCTTCTGGCTGTCAACGGTTGTCCCTACCTCCGAGGTGTTCGGCTCCAGCAGTGGCGTGCCGCCGACCACTTCTACTGTCTCGGTCGCTTGGCCGACATTGAGAGTGACCGGGACGGCCAAGGAGCGGTCCGCCTCGACGATGATCCCGTCTCGCCGGAATGTTTTAAAGCCCGGGCTGCTGGCCTCCAGCACGTAGGTTCCAGGCTGCAGCAACAGGAACTGAAAATTTCCCGCCGCGTCCGTCGTCGTGGTTTGGACGAATGCAGTGCTCGTGTTGGTGAGCCTAACGGAAGCTCCGACCATACTGGCGCCGGATGAATCCAAGACTGATCCGGTGATGGAGCCGGTGATTTGTTGCGCGTAAACTGCCGATTCCCAGGCTGCTGAGACCAGGAGCATGAGCATCCAGAATGCAAGCCGATCAACTCGGATCATAGCGGACCTCCCTCACGGACCATCGAGCAGGCATTGTCCGATGGTCAGGCGACTTTTTAGATTCCTGCCATTATATCCAAAGATTGTGTTCGTCAACGGCGCTTGGTGACAAACGATACAATACCGTCGATAAGCAGAACATGCGAAGCGGTTGGCGAGCACCGTTACAATGGGCAGCGTACCTGACCATCGCTTCACATCTACTGCCCCATTTGGGCGCAGAACCAGCCGCGTCAGGATTCGCGGGAGCCTCCGCTTGCAGCGCTTGCCACTCGAAAGAGTCTTCGCAGCAGGCGTCGAGTGCGCATGCGGCCGCCCTCTTCCGGGCTTCGAGCCACCCACTGGCGAACTCCTTCCCTCTTGGTAAGAAGTTGACCCGGACTCCAGCCTATCAGTTTGACTTCGTCCGCTCCGGCGGCGAGTTCCGCGTGCGGATCGCGGATCAGATCGATGTGATGGATTTGCCGGTCGAGTGGGCCTTCGGAGCGGGCCGGTAAGCCGTGACTTTCGTCACGCGCGTGAACGAGGAATGGTATCTAGTGGGCTGTCTGTAAGTAATCTTTAGTAGTGCAACAACGTCATATTATTATGACGTTGCCCGTACGCTTTTCCTTGACCACTGCCCGGCGATCCGAGTTGCATACGTGCCTGAGGAAGAGGAACCTTCCGGCGAGCGTGGCGATGCGCATGCGAATCGTGTTGATGTTGGACGAAGGAGCGAGCTACCACGATATTCAGGAGAAGCTGGACACGACCGCCCCGACCATCTCGTTGTGGAAGAGGCGTTACCGCTAGGACGGGATGGTAGGGTTGGCGACATTCCACCCAGGACAACCTGCCAAGAAGCTGACCACCCAGATGCGAGCCCGAATCTTGGCCAAGACGCAGCAGCCGCCGCCAGACGGGTCCACGCACTGGTCGCTACGAAAAATGGCGACGGTGATGGACGTCGGGAAGGACTTGATCCGGCAGGTCTGGCAAGAAGCGGATTTGAAGCCGCATCGGTTGGATCGCTACATGGCCAGCGATGATCCGCAGTTTGAACAGAAGGCTGCCGATATCATCGGCTTGTACCTGAATCCACCGCAGCATGCCGCCATCTTCTGCGTGGATGAGAAGAGTGCCATCCAGGCTCTGGATCGATTGGATCGGCGCTTGCCGCTATCGCCGGGTCGAGCGGAGCGCCATGGGTTTGAATATTACCGTCACGGCACACTGTCGTTGTATGCCGCGCTGAACCCGCGGACCGGCGAGGTGATTGGCCAGACCGCCTCGCGCCATACCAGCAAGGAGTTTGTGGCGTTCTTGAGTGAAGTGGTGGCCACCCAGCCTGCGGATCGGGAGATCCATATCATTCTCGACAACCTCAGCGCCCACAAAACGCCGCTGGTGACCGATTTCCTCAACCAACATTGCAACGTCAAGCTTCACTTAACTCCCACCTACTCTTCGTGGCTGAACCAAGTCGAAATCTGGTTCTCCAAGGTGGAGCGCGACGTTATCACTCGCGGGATCTTCACATCGGTAGCCGATCTCCGACGTAAGCTCTTGCGTTATATCCGGCTCTATTCCAAATCCGCCAAGCCGTTCAACTGGAAATACAACGATGTCCGCCGCAGAATCGAGTCACGCTAAAGCTGTCTTGCCGACAGGCCACTAGAACACTACGCTTCATACTTTACTTCTTCACACGCTTGGGGGCCTACACCGGGCCACGAATCAGTTCGGCCGGACACGCTGCCTCTGGCCGCAGGGATTCTCTATAAGACAACTGATCCAAACACCGGAGTTTTGGGATGTTTTGAATGCCACTCCACTGGTCCGGTTTTCTTCAAGCCGACGAGCGAGGTCCAGATCACCCAACTCAGCGTGACCTGCGAGTCCTGCCATGGACCGGGCGCTGAGCACGCCGGGGCCCCCTCCAGGAAGAATATCAGCAGCCCCGCGAAGCTTTCGGCCGTGCAGCTGAATCAGTTTTGCGGCAAGTGTCATCGTCCGCCGGCTTCCAGTGCAGCGACGGTCGACTGGAACAATGCCTGGAACGTGAGGCACCAGCCAATGTATTTGAAAGAGAGCGCCTGCTTTCGTAAGAGCAAAGGCGCGCTGTCGTGCCTGACTTGCCACGATCCACATGAGCCCGCGGACCGAAAACCGGACTCGTTTTACAACAGCCGTTGTTCGGCGTGTCACTCCTCTTCTGCGGCCGCACGGCCGAAACCGGTCTGTCTGCAGCAGACGCCGGCGAATTGCATTGACTGTCACATGCCCCGTGTCTCGCCCCAGACGTCACTGCGATTCACCAATCACTGGATCGGAATTTACAGGAGCGGGGCTAAGCTGACGCCGATTCGCTGAGAACTTGCGGCCGTCCGTTGGCGCCTCCTGGTCCAGTCAAAAGATCAGCCTGAGAGCCACTTGCATCTGGCGCGGGTTGCCGACGGTGGAGGTGATGGTACCGACCGCTCCGCTGCCGATGGTTGCATTCGGCTGGTCGAACTGCGGATGGTTGAACAGATTGAAGCTCTCGGCGCGGAACTGAACGGTCATGCGCTCGAATCTAACCGACCTTGATTTCTGCCGTCTCAAATTGGTGATCACATTGATCCGCTCCTTCGGGGCAGGGGTCAAGCAAAATAAGAAGAATTTGTTTTGGATCCAGAAGCTGTTAGCCAGAGTTCGAATCCATGGTGGGGATCCAGGACGCCGTCGCACCCTGGATTGGACAAAGAGTACCGGCTGGCGATGGAGCATGGCCTTGGATTACAATCCAACTCGGTGACGAAGGTCATGAAAGTTGTTACATCGAGAGGTAAACGGCTCTTCCTCGGCGTCGACGGCGGCCAGTCCAGCACAACGGCCCTCATCGGTGATGCTTCCGGTCGCATTCTCGCCAACGGGGTCGGAGGGCCGTGCAATCACGTGAAAGCCGAAGAAGGCCGAACCCGTCGAATAAGCGCGGTGACGATGGCGATATCGAACGCGTGTGCGCAAATCGGGTGCGCGGTCGACTCGATCGAATTCGAAGCGGCATGTCTTGGGTTCACCGGAGGCATCGACGGTAAGGAAGAGATCCTGCGGGATATCATTCGATGCCGGCGCCTGATCGTTACGGACGACGTCACAATTGCCCTCGCCGGCGCACATCAAGATGGGACGGGAATCGTTACAATTGCAGGAACCGGTTCGGTATCCATGGGACGAAATGCCGCGGGAGACAGCGCCAGAGCGGGCGGCTGGGGTTATGCGTTTGGCGATGAAGGAGGCGGCTGGGGCATCGTGCGAGATGCGTTGCGAGCGGCCTTTCGATGGAAGGAGGGATGGGGCCCGAAGACCCTTCTCCACGATCTTTTTCTGCGCGAGACCGGCGATTCCGACATCCATGTCTTTCGCCGCCGACTCTATACCGAAGAGTATCCCCGGCCGCGTATCGCCGCATTTTCAAAACTGGTCAACGAGGCTGCGCAGCAAGGTGACGCGGTTGCTCTCAATGTCTTGGAGAAAGCCGCTGCGTCTCTCTCGGCCATCACCAACTTCGTTCGCAGTCAGGTGTTTGCGCAGGCCGATTCGGTGGATGTTGCGTACCTCGGCGGAGTCTTTTCGAGCGGAATTGTGCTCGATGAATTTCGCCGGAAGGTGGACTCTGAAGGTCATATTCGTTTGATCGAACCGCGTCACCGTCCAACTATGGGCGCACTTCTTGAAGCCATTCGTTTGGGGCAGACGGAATGACGTTCCGGCCGGCTGTGTTGTGTTGCGTTACAGTAATGAGCGTTTCCAGGTGTGCTGCGGCTCCGATCTCCTACGTTGGCGCCCAAACATGCGAAGGATGCCATGCCGCCCAGTTCGCATCGCAGTCAGCCAGCGCACATGCAGGAGCGCTTTCGCAAGTGTCGGATCACCGGAGTTTTCCCGCGGGGGTCATGCTCTCGCGCGTTCCGCAATATCGCTACGAAATTCTGCGCGCGGACAGCGGTCTCCGCGTCCACATTGACAATGGCGCAGATCTGATGGACCTGCCGCTCGAATGGGTCTTCGGCGCTGGCCGTCAGGCAAGCACTTTCGTGACACGAGTCAATCAGGATTGGTACCTGGAACATTACATCACCTGGTACTCTGCTACAAACTCCTACGGCCCCACACCCGGACAGGAAGCCGTGTATCCGAAATCGATCTCTGAGGCCGCGGGCGTGCTTTACAGCATCACCGACCCGAAGTTGGGTATTAAAGGCTGCTTTGAGTGTCACTCCACGGGGCCCGTATCTTTCGGGGACAATGGGGACGCCAAGATCAACGAAAATGGTGTCCGCTGTGAAAACTGTCACGGTCCGGGCGGCGAGCACGCGGCTGATCCCAGGCATCACCATTTGACCGATCCAGGCAAATTATCTGCTGCGGAGTTGAATCACTTCTGCGGCAGATGCCATCGTCCACCGGCCACGAAGAGCGTCACCATTGATTGGAACGATGCTTGGAACGTTCGTCACCAACCTGTCTATCTCAGCCAGAGTCTTTGTTTCCTGAAAAGCCGCGGCACTCTCTCCTGCCTCACCTGCCACGATCCGCACGAAGTCACCGTTAAGAAACCCGTGGCCTTTTTCAACGAAAAATGTCTGCAGTGTCACTCGGGTTCCTCCAAACTGCACAAGACCGAATGCCTGGCCAAAGGCCGCAGCAACTGCATCGATTGCCACATGCCGCTTGTGTCTCCCCAACCAGCTCTTCGTTTTACGAATCATTGGATCGGGATTTATGGTGCCGGCGCAAAGCTCAAGCCAATCCGTTGATCAATAGAGCAGGTATTTCTCTCGCACCTTTCGAAAGGCTGCTAGTTCATCCTTGAGGGCGTCATTGACCTCGCTGCCCGTCTTTCCCTGCTTCAACAAGTCCGCAGCTCTTTCACTTCCTATTAACAGCATCACCTTCCGATCCAGCGTGAACTTGTCGGAATGGAATTTCAGAAGCGCCGCCAGCAGCTCCAGTCCCATCCTCGGCGAATCGAGTTCATCACGATTCAACAATTGCACGTCCAGCCCCAAGACTTCCTCACCTTTGTACGGCACTTCGGTTGGCGTGAATCGCCGCGCCATGAATCGCACTCCCGGAATCTGGCGCGCATTCAGATAATCGGCGAGCTCCAGGTTTTTAAACCACGGCGCCCCGAAAACTTCAAACGGCGTACCGGTTCCGCGGCCTACCGACACCATCGTCGTCTCGACGAAACAAGTTCCCGGATAGAGAATCGCCGCAGTCAGGTTGCGCAAATTGGGGGAAGGTGTAATCCATTCAAGTCCGGTCTGATCCATCCACATGTGGCGATCCCAGCCTTGCATCTTGATGACGTGCAAGTCCGCGCCAATGTTCTTTTCTGCGTTGAAGAATTGTGCCAACTCACCGATGGTCATTCCAGGTCGAACCGGGCGCCGGCCATAACCGATCATTGACGCGTATTTATCGTCCAGCATCGGTCCTTCCACCGTCTCACCATTTATGGGGTTAGGCCGATCTAGAACGTAGATCGGGATCTTGCGCGGCGCCGCGGCTTCCATGATGTAGCCGAGCGTAGTTGTGTAGGTCCAATAACGCACGCCGACATCCTGTAAATCATAAACCAGCACATCTACGCCGGCGAGCATGTCAGGTGTAGGACGACTCGACCCGCGATTGTAGAGGCTGTATATCGGCACGCCGGTCATGCTGTCTTTCCCCGACTCAATGCGGGCCCCCGCCGGGTTCGTCGCGGAGAATCCGTGCTCCGGCGCGAAAATCGCCGTTAACTTGATGCGGCTGCTCTTGGCCATCACTTCAACAATGTTGCGATGGTCCCAAGTCCGCGAGTTTTGGTTGGCGATCAGCGCAACACGCTTGCCGGCGATAGGCGCGAAGTCCTGCTCAACGAGAACATCCAGTCCGGTCTTGACGCGGCCTGACAGCAGCGAGGGAACGGCGCACAACATGAACAAGCAATAGCGAATTAGCATAGTCTCCTCGAACCTGCGAACACAGCCACCGCCCCGGCGACATAGAATGCCGACAGCGCGCTGATTCCCGACGCCAGTCCGGCCGTCTCTTTCACCTTCCCCAGCAGGACGGGCGCAGCGGATGCCGCCAGAAACGAGAACGCTATCAACAATCCGGAAGCTGCGGCGTGATAGCGCGGCGAGATCACGGAATAGAAGGCCGGATATAGATTCGATTCGAAAAGGCCGCGGAAGAAACCGAACCCGGCGAGGGCGCCGTACGCCGTCCACTCGCTAGCCGCGCGTCCTAGCAGCAACAGAAAAGGCGCGCCCGCCAGCAAAGCGAATCCCTGGATCTCCATTCGGATTCGCGGTCGCCCCGGCGCATAGCGGTCCGAGATCATTCCTCCCAGAATCACGCCCACGAACGCAAGCGCGTGATGAAACACCATGCTGGCGAATCCGGCCTTCGCGAGCGGCATTTGAAAACGCTCAAACAGATAAGTCGGCATCCACGCAAGATATCCGATATTGACGAAGATCGTCGCAGCGCTGGCAAGTGCAATATATCGGGCGACCGGTTGCGAAAGGATGGTCCTCGCACTGGCCGCAATTTGGGAAGCCGCTGCCTTCGGTGCTGCTTTCTCCGGCTTTGTCGGCTGCGTCTCGCGCACACGTGCACTTAAAGCCAGCGAGAGCGCCATCCCGATTGCCCCGAAAATCCAGAACACCGAGCGCCAGCCAAACTGTTCGGCCAGGGCGCCGCCTAGCCACCCGCTCGCGATGAGCCCCAGGTAAACCGATGTCTGAAACAACGAAAGCGCGCGTGCCCGTGTCTTCTCATGCTCGAACGCCAACATCGCAACTGCGGAGGGGAAAAAGAACGCCTCTCCCACGGCAGTCGCCAAACTTCGCACCACCAGAAAATACAGCAGGCTGGCGCCGAATCCTGTACACAACGTTGCCAGGCTCCACGCGAAAAGGCTCACCACGATGATCCTTTTGCGCGAAACGATATCTCCCAGAAAACCTGCCACGGGAACCATTAGCCCGTTGGCCACAACAAACACCGATCCCACCAAGCCCAACTGCACATCCGATAAGCCCAGGTCGTGGCGCAATAGAGGTAGCAGAACATTGAAAATCTGGCGGTCTGCCTGGTTAAAGAAGAACGCCAGCGAGAGCCACAACAGCAGTTCCCAGCGGTACTTCATCCACGCTTCCCATGGGCTGGCATTCGCTCCCCATGAACCGCTGCGGTGTAGAGATCACCGCGGTATCGCGTGATGCCATAGCAAGCCGCCTTGTCCGATTTCGCGAAGCTTCGGCGAGTCACGTTGAGCAGCGCTACGCTCGAACCGATTTCCAGAAGCTTCCGCTGCCGAACCGTTGGCAGCGAAGCGGAAACAATCTGTTCGCAGCGCACAAATCGCAGATGATAAACTCCATCCAGTACGTCATATAGGGATCGCCTGGCCAGATCGAACTTCTCGAGATCCGGACAAAGGTGGATCGGGATCTCCACGTCTTCGATGGCCATGGGGACTGCGTCCGCCAGCCGTAGCCGTTCTATCCGATAGACCGGTCCTTCGCCCAGAAACTCGCATGCCGGTTCACTCGGATCCGCGCGCTGAAACGCCAGCGTTTTCGAACTGGGCTTCTTGCCCCAAGCCCGCATCTCTTCGGAAAATCCGACCATCTGTCCCAGCGTTCGTTCTATACTGGAACGCCGGACAAACGTGCCACGCCCACGCTGCGCGTCGACTAGCCCTTCGCGGGCGAGAACCGTATAAGCCTGACGCAGTGTCATTCGCGTTATTCCCAGTTCATCGCAGATCTGCTCGGAAGGCGGCAAAACGGAATCGGGGGAAAGTTTTCCGCTTTGAATGTTCGCGCGAATGGCGTCGCTGATCTGGATGTATACCGGAATCGGACTACGGCGGTCAACTTCAAGATTGAAAACGGCACTGTTGTTCCGTGCGGCTGCAGTCATGTAGTGCGCGCTCCACCGTCTATGTTTTCAAGAGCGCGGGCAAACCGACGCGCGATGGTCACGGGCCGCGTGATGGCGCTACCGACGATAACGGCGTAAGCTCCGGCGTCAAGGGCCGCCCGAGCCTGCTCCGGGGTCTCGATCATACCCTCCGCGATAACCAGCACGGGAGACTGCCGGACGAGATCGCGAATGAACTCCCGATCGAATGTGCCTATGTGCGCCGTGTCGTCGGTGTAGCCCCGCATCGTTGAGAGGACCGCATCTGCACCGGCATCCGCGGCAGCCATGGCATCATCAATGGTCGCAATGTCCGCCAGGACCGGTAATTTCAATTCGCGTCGGACTCTACCTAGCCGTTCAATAGCGCCAAAGCGCCTGCCGCGTGCGGTAACGTCTATAGCAATTATGTCGGCTCCGGCACAGAACAATTCGCGCGCGGCCTCGAACGTAGGAGTGATCAGCACCCGCCCATCCTCCTGTTTGATCTTGCGAATGCCGATAATTGGAACCGACACCACCGCGCGGATCGCTCGTATATCATCGGGCCCTTCCGTGCGAATACCGGCCGCGCCACCGTCCACGGCCGAAATTGCAAACCGAGCCTGCGACTCGGTATCACGAAAGGGCTCGCCTTCACGAGCTTGACAGGAGACGATCAGCCTGCGGGCAAGCTTCTGTAAGACCGGCGCGATCGCAGTTCGGTTCTGGTATAGCACGTTCAACTTGGAATGTTCTTCAAGATTGCCTGCAGGCTCTTAGAAGTCCATCCGCATTCCGAGTTGAATGATGCGCGGCTTGGGATAGAACGCCAACGCAGTTACCTGCCCGAAGTTCAGAGGTCCATAACTCGAATTCGGAATCTCGAACGTCGGCGTGTTGGTCAGGTTAAATGCTTCTGCACGGAACTGGAACCGGTACTTTTCACGAATACTGAAATTCTTGAACAGCGAGAAATCCAGGTTGAACAGCCCGTCCCCGGATACATCCGGCAACGTGCGGCTGACATTGCCGTAGGTGAACGGCGCAGGGGCAGTGAACGCCGCGGTATTGAACCATTGCGAAATACTCTGGTTCGTCGCCTTGTCGCTCACTCCCGCTACCACGTTTGGACGATCGGCCCCAAACGTATTCGCCGGCATGTAGATAGGAATCGGCAACCCGGACTGGATGGTCATGATGCCATTGAGCTGCCACCCGCCTAGCACGTTGCGGGCGAGCGGATTGCTCTTCTTGAAAAATGGAAGCTCGTACAAAGTCGTGAGCACCAGTCGCTGCGGCACGTCGTAAAGGCTCTTGGATCGCTCGGCCGCGAGATTGCTCCAATCCTGAACGGTCGTTCCCGAGATGCCGCCCGGCCGCACTTGCGTCAGATTGTCTCCGACATCGATCAACTTGGATTTTGAATACGCCGCAAGCAACGAAAGACCATTCGAGAACCGCCTTTCTACCTTTGCCGTCAGCGCATGATAGATCGAATCGCCCAGGTACGAGAACGGATTCACGACACCGCCCTGTATCGTTCCTGAAAGCGCCGTGAACTGGGGGAAGGGCAAAAGTAACTGTGCCTGCGGAACGGTCGCGCTTGCCAGCGGCCCGCTCTTGATGATTCCGAAAAACGGATTCGCCACCTGACTGTTGAGCGCCGCCCCGTAGGCAGCCACTGTCGAATCCGGCAGCCAGTTCAGGTTTTGGCTATACATGAACAGGTGGACTCCACGGTTTCCGACATAGCCTAACTCGAATAGCCAGTTTTCGAACGGCTGATGCTGGATAGTGAAGTTCCATTGTTGCGAGTACCCGCGTCCCACGTTGTAAAGCGCGCCGGTGACGTTCGTGCCGAGCGCGGTTAACGACCCAAGCGTATTTCCTGTCGGCAGAATCAACCCGGACGGAAATGGATTGCTCAGGGTATTCGCAGGCGTGTGCCCGCCATCGTTCGAGGCCACCATGGGCGTCGTACTGCTGTAGCCGATCTGCGAAGCGGTGTACATGCCTTGCGTGGTCGGTACAAAGCTGATGCCATAAGCTGCGCGGAACACCGTCTTATCATTGGCTTGGTACGCCAAACCAACGCGGGGCTGGAAATCCTTGTTGCTGCTCGAAAAGAAGCCGCGGTCTCGTCCATTCGTGCCAGGATACGAGAGCCCGCCATGAACATTCAGACCGGGAACCGTCACCGATTGAGCCGCCGGATCGAAATTGTCGAAGATGTTATAGCGCTCGGTCGGTGAGCCTTCCTTATCCCACCTTAGACCGAGGTTCAACGTCAATTTCCGGTTCACTTTCCAATCGTCCTGAAAGAACAGCGCGTGATACCTGAGAGTAATCGCGCTCGCCACATTGATACCCGCAGTTCCACTGGACGGAATCCCCAACAACAGTGCGGCGACGCTGTATCCGCTGGTCGCGCTCGCGACGTCCGGATTCGGGCCCTGTGTGAATTGGCGATTGAATGTATAGCTGCCGACAGGATAATTCAGGGTGAATTCGTTGCGCTGATACAGCCGGAATTCGTAACCGAACTTCCATGTCTGCTGGCCATGAATCTTGCTCATCGTAGCGCTGGCCGACCCGGTGTTGGTGTGGTTCGCGGCCGCATTCGTTCCGCCGAAAGTCGTCAGGTCGCTGACTGTCAACCGGGGGAACGTCCCCTGTTTAGTGGCCGTCGGCGCCTCCTGGCTCTGTGCCAGAAGGCTGGCGGGCATTCCAAGTTGCGTGATGTCGAAACCTTGGCTGGGAGTGTTATACCCCTCGATTTGATGATTGAACCCTACCCGTGCATCGAACAATACCGTCGGAGAGATCGAATCGGTATAGCTCAGATACGCGCCTTTGCGCGGAATCAGAATTTTCCTTCCATCCACGTCCGCAATATTCCCGAAGAAGTTCGCAAACTGCCAATTCAGATTGTCATAGGTATATCTACCCGCTAGCCTTCGGGTCGCAGACAAATTGTAGTCGATACGCACCGTCTGGGTATCCTTGTCGATCGGCGTCGGACTCTGTAGGAACGCGTTGGCGGCCAATGCCGACGGATTCGTTGGCGACGGATAATACTTCAAAATGTTCGCGCCCACCGTATTGATCCGGCTCGAGGGTATGGTGTTGTTCTGAAAAGTATCGCGGATAAACTTGCCGGGATTGGCCGGATCCGGTCGCGTCGTGTTCGGATCGTAAATCGTAATCAGCGCCCCACCCGTCTTTAAGCCCGAAAAATCCCCCGCGCGTTGAGCCGCAGTAGGCGAGGTGACCGTTTCGGTGCTAGCGCTGCGCTCGCGGTAACCTTCATAGTTGTAGAAGAAGAACAGCTTGTCCCTCTTGAGCGGCCCGGCAAACGTGCCGCCGAACTGGTTCACTTTGTCGGGAGCGATCGCACGGCCTGCCTTGTTCGCAAAAAAGTCGTTGGCGTTCAGTTTTTCATTCCGCAGAAACTCGAAAAGACTCCCGTGATAGGCATTCGTTCCGCTCTTGGTGATCATGCTGATCACGCCGCCACTCGTGCGTCCGAATTCCGCCGACATACCGTTAGTCTGAACTTTGAACTCCTGGGTGGAATCCACGGTCAGAAATGTCATCGGTCCCGAGTCCACCATCTTGTCGTTGGCGATGCCATCCACGAGATATCCATTGGTCAGTGGCTGGCCCCCTCCGATGCTGACCGCTGCCAGGCGCCAACTGGAAAGCACCTGTCCACCAAAGTAGCCGATCCCCTTAACGGTGGGGATCAGATTCGCCAGCCCCATCGGATTTCGGCCGTTCAGTGGAAGATCGAGCACCTTCTTCTCTTCCATCACCGTGCCCAACGATGACGTGTTCGGCTCGAGCAACGGACTCGCGCCTGACACTTCCACTGTTTCATTCACTTGGCCTATCTGCAAGCTCACCGGCACTGCGATCGAACGATCGACCTCCACAACGATCCCCGCACGCACATATGACTTGAATCCCGGCGCCGATACTTGCACCGAGTAGTTGCCTGGCGGCAGCAACAGGAACCGGAAATTTCCGTCGGCATCTGTCGTTACGGATTGAGTGGCATCAGTTCCCGTGTTGGTCAGTTTCACTGACGCGCCCGCAACGGCGGCGCCCCCTGGGTCTGTCACCGTGCCCGTTACCGATCCCGTGATTTGTTGAGCAAAGGATAAGCAGACGCTAAAGAGCGCTGCCAGGAATATACGTGCGAATGACCGAACCGACATCCTCATACCTGCCTCCCGTTCTTTTCGGGCGGAGCCGCACACCCCATACAGGAGCGCGGCGCGTGGCCCGTAAGCCGAATATAGAAATAACTATACGTATAGACATTTCGAAAAACAAGGGGCAACTATACGGCTGGCGATCCTCGCATAGATCGCCAACCTCGGACCGCTCAGACTTTCCTACACCCTTGACCAATCTCGGTTTCCACCAAGAGATGATTGCAAATCCTACATTCGCCGGGCTACAATACGCCACGTGAAACTGGCGGAGCGATTAAGATGTCACGGTTGAGATTTGGCCGAAGAGCGCGCCGAGCGATGCGGAGCACAGCGGGGCTGCTGCTGGCAGGTCTGACGTGGGTCGGAGCGCAAACCGTCGAACCAAGGCACGCTCCGGTCGAGATGAAATCTCCCGTGCTGGATAAGAACTTCTATTTGCTCACATTGCTGGAGCGGACGCCGAGCGTACATGCCCAAATTAAGGCCGAGCCAACGCTCAACAAGGTTGCCGAAGAACGGCTGGCCGCGATGGATCAAGCGGCAAAATCGTGCGGCAGCGATCTCTCTTGCAACACACAGGCGTTCCGATGGAGCGACGACCAAATGCTGGAAGCCGGCAATGCACTGGCCGGGTTGTACCGGAAATCGCCATTGGTTCGCGAATTGACCGATGGACCGTTGCGCGCCAGCGGGATGTATGTTCTCTACCAGCAGTTGAGTGGCGAAGACTTGCTGAGGCACGCTTGGGACGATTGCATGCGCGGCATGAATCTTGCAATCGACGTCTATGGAATTGGAAAGGCGCCACGCTATGCAGCGATTGACGCCATGACCTACGATCCTAAGACGGAGCAATATCATCAAGTGGTCCAAGGGTTGGTGCTGGTGCTGGAGGACGATCGGCCAGCCCTTGATCTCTTCTTCATGCCGTCGCTACGTTTTTCATCTGAACTGATTCTTTTGAACCACCGGGATGAAGCGGGCCGATATGAACCGATGGAGCTAGGCGAGAATTCGGCCGCTTTCCGGCGTGTGAAAACCGTGCAATGGGCTAAGTATCCCTATTCGGTCATCGTGGTTCCAGGCAGTGGCAATGACCGGCCTGCCGTCAACCTTTCGCCCGCGGGCAGGCTGCGAGATGAACTTGCGGCGAAACGATTCCGTGATGGCAAAGCGCCGTTCCTCATCGTCTCCGGCGGCTTCGTTCACCCCCTACGGACGGAATTCTCTGAAGCGATCGAGATGAAGCGCGATTTGATGACCCGCTTCGGCATTCCGGCGGACTCTATCATCGTCGACCCGCATGCGCGTCATACCACCACCAATATGCGCAACGCCGCCAGGCTGATGTACCGCTACGGCATTCCGTTTGACAAGACGGCGCTGGTGACAACCGACCCCTGGCAGAGCCAGAGCATTGAGAGCAGCGCTTTTGATAAGCGCTGCATGGACGAACTTGGCTACGTACCGCAAAAAATCTTGAGCCGCATCTCGGCGTTCGACTTGACATTCATGCCGATTCGCAGTTCGCTGCAAACCAATCCGCTGGAACCACTGGACCCTTAAGGTAATTGACGGAACCTTATAACCGAAATCCTCGATGCGCCAGCGCACGCCGTCGACCTCCTCCCGGGTTGCGTGCAATCTCATCGAAATGATCATGCGATTCCTCCCAAAAACAAGAGCCCGCTCTTTCGAGTGGGTCCGATTTTCTGATCAGTTTGCGTTCAGTCCACTCGCCGGGATTCAGGTGCTAAAGTACGACCAGAATCGAAATGCGTTAGCCGAACGAAACTGCATGGGGGCAAATGCAATCCAGCGCTACACTGGGGTTGAACATTTTGCGACCTGTAGTCCGCAAAAATTCCGTCGGGGTACTATGCGGCCTCCGTTTCTAGCTGATAATCATGATGCAAGCCGCCGAGGACTGGCTTCGATCTGACTCGGTGGCGGACGGGGAGCTGATGCTTATGGCCGCTTGCCGGAACATTCGCCTGGATTGGTTCCGGCGTGCGAGGGCCTAAAGCGGAATGAGGGCGTCCTCGGTTGTAATAAGAAACGAATTCTTTAAGAGTCAGCCGCAAGTGCCGCTCATTGAGTGGGATGAGATAGTCCAAGCACTCCCGTCGGATGGTCCCGACGTGTCGTTCGCAATGAGCATTTGCCGTTGGCGCTTGAACAGGTGTTCTAAGTACTCGCACACCGAAGTCGTTCAGCGTCAAATCGAGCGAAGGCGAAAAGATCGAATCGCGATCGTGAATAACAAACCGGTACGGATGGACGTCTGCGAGAACTTCGGAATTGCTGGGTGGTCCATTCCGCGGTGGGATGAGCCATAACATTCCAGTGCAGAATCCGCCGCGAGCCGATCTCCATGGCTACGAACACATACAGAACCCGAAAGGTCAGGGTGATGGATATGAAGAAGTCACAGGCGACGATCGCTTTCGCTTGGTTCCGAACGAAAGCAGTCCAGCCCTGATCGCTGCTTCCGCCACCCGGACGTTCTCGATTTATGTACTTCCCTGACGGTTCGCGGTGAGACCCGGATTCCGAGCTTGAGTTTCAGTTCGTCAGCAATCCGTTCCTCGCCCCAGGTCGGATTCTCGTGCGCCATCTCCCGGATCAATTCGCGCAGGTTCTTTGGCAGCCGATCTTCCAACCCGGTTTCATACTCCTGCCACGTTACTCCATCTACTCCGGGCGATGCTTGCCGCTTCAGTGCGAAAAAGCTGTCCCGCAGCAGATTCAAGCTCAGATGGTGGAGCAGAGCGGTGAACTGTTCCTGCTTCCTTACCGATGCTGCTTGCCGCACACCGTGCAATCCCTGTGACATGCGTTTCCCGCTCTGCATCGGGGACATATGTGATTGAACGATGTTCTCCTCAGTCCGTGCCCTTCCCTCCCCGACCTCCGCCGAAGGTTCCCCTTCTTTGTTCGGCCGGCTCAGCGGTACTATGGCACAGTCCGACTTCTCCTGAACGTTCGCGTCCGCGTTATGGTTTATGGCCTTTACGGACCGGTCTTGCCGCAACTGACAAGACGTACAGAAGACCTCCCGGTTCTCGTGCATGTTGTTTCTCAGCGTGCGCGGGTTCTCAGACTACGCAGGACCCTGCAGCCACTCGCGTTTACCGCGGCTGCCGTATTGCCTTCCTCTTCTCGGAATGGAGTCGGCATCCTGTTCCATCGGCTTTTCGAAGCTCAATAGCCCGGCCCACTTGTTCCTCTGTCTACGCTTCAGTTCACACCTCTCGATGTGCCCCACAAGACTCGAGGCCAGGATGGATTCGCTGTTCTCCTTTCCTGTAGGGCTCTTTCATCCCCTACAACACGCCGGTTTATCCCGGCGCACTCCGGATTGCCGACAAGCCAGACAGAACCTGCGCAGTCAGCGCCGCTGGCATTGTTTTTTCCAAGCCCAAACATGCAGGGTGTAGAATCCCAGGCCGCTACGCCCACTCGATGCCGTGGAGATGAAGCGGACCGATCAGGCTTGCCTGTCCCCTCGCGTTTCTGATCCAGGCCTATTGCGTCTTCTCCGTCGCCGGGCATGCAAAATTTAGACCCTAAGCGAGCCACGGAACGCCCTAGCGGCATAGTAAGATTCCGCACCGTTGTGATATACGAAAACAGTGTCGTAGCGGCGATCACAAAAGAGGGCGCCTCCGAGTTTTCTGATATCAGAAGGTGTTTTCACCCAGCTCGACGTTTTCGTATCGAAATTTCCAAGTTTCTGCAACTCTCGATATTGTTCTTCCGTTAAAAGCTCAATGCCCATGGCAGCTGCCATATCAACAGCGTTATCTTCTGGTTTATGTTCTTTCCTTGACTCCAGCGCTTCACGGTCATAGCAAAGACTTCTGCGGCCCTTAAGACTTTCCGCTGAACAATCATAAAAAATGTATTCGCCCGTCTTTTTATCATGACCAACAACGTCCGGTTCACCGCCAGTTCTTTCCATTTCATTGACTGATCATAGTCTTTCAGCATTAACTTCCAGCTTTGCCTGTACTTTAGCCCATTCAAGACCTTTATGGCGGTTCATATTTTCCTCAAAACGGGCTTTCAATGCTCTGAGTAGTTCTTCACGTTGTTCTGGTGACAAGTCCTTTTTATTGCTATTAATGTTTCGCGCTCTTGTTGCTCTCATAGTCGTCGCTTCCCGCGTTTCTTATCTGTTACTCCGCTGCGCTCCGCCACATGGATTTTTTTTCGGCTTGTCTTTGCGTGCTTATCAATTCGCAGTTTCCACGCCGTTCGGAGTACACCCGTCAGTACATCCTCGCTCGCCGCCGCCAGGCGAATATGCGTGTGTCCCATCTTTCCCCAGCCGCCAGAAATCGGCAGGAAAATCTCGGGTGCCTCCTCCACAAACGCTGCCTGCTGCTCCAGCGTAAGCATCAGATTTCCGTAGCCCTCTGCTTGCGACGCGAGCGAAGCAAATTTCCTACCTCTTACACGAAAAGCCGGCAATCCCGCGTGAGGGTACTCTTCCACGCCTTCCAGGCTCAGGGCAATCCTGCGAAAATCTGCTGCGGTCATGTGGCGATCCCCATTCGTCAGAGTATCGTATCTCACCATTAGCGGATGGCATGTGTCTACCGCTCGGGGGCGGATCACGGGCAACCTGGAAGGCTGCTTCCGGACGCCGACGACACGACCACAAAGGCGGTCCATCCCCAGCACACCGACTTCGCCAAGTTATCGAGGAGACTTAACTAATTCACCAGTGCTTGATAAACCAACGTGTTGAACTTCTGCTGAATGTCGGTCGCGTTCGGTATGAGCTGGATCATCAGCACCAGAACCGAGCGGCTCTGGACATCGACCTGGTAGGTTGTTCCGTAGGCTCCGCCCCAACCGAAAGCGCCGACCCCCGCCATTCCGCTGGCGCCATAGCGGTCAACGGTTTGAAATCCAAGGCCGAATCCCAATCCGGTGGTCGAGTGAAGCGTGCCGGATTGATTGCTGGTCATGAGCGCCACGGTGCGTGGCGCGAGAATGCGAACGTCGTCAAGCACGCCACCATTGCGGATCATTTCGAGAAAACGCGCGTAGTCGTGAGCCGTGGAAGTGAGGCCGGCGCCACCCGCGAAGCTCTTACGGGGACCATCCACATAGGAACCTTGGCCTTTTGACCCTTCCGGAGCGCGAACGAACTTACCGTCGCTATCGCTGGAATACACCGCGGCGAGCCGGTCGCGTTCGGCCGCCGGAATAAAGAAGCGCGTGTCTTTCAGGCCGAGCGGCACGGTGATGCGCGTTCGCACGAATTCATCAAGTGACATTCCAGAAGCCTTTTCGACTACACAGCCCAGGATGTCCGTGTTGTAGCCGTATACGAAAGCCTCTCCAGGCTGCGCGACGAACGGAAGCGAGCCAAGCCGTTCCATCGTCGCGCAGATCGGCTCGTCTTTATCCGCGGTGTACCAGCCGTACCCCGCGGCGGGACCGAGGCCCTTCACCTCATAGAGCGAAGCTACTTGCGTCTCGGTTCCGTAAGAAATTCCGGCCGTATGAGTAAGCAGGTCCCGAATGGTAATGGGACGCCGTGCCGGAACGATGCTTATGCCGGAATCGTTCTTCACCGCAACTGTAGTCTTTTCGAAGGTGGGGATGAAATGGCCGACCTGCTCGTTCAGCTCGATCTTGCCTTCTTCGACGAGCGCGAGCACCGCAGTGCTGGTAATGGCCTTCGTCTGCGAAGCGATGCGAAAGATCGTAGACGGGTTCATGCGTCGGCCGGCTTCCTTATCAGCCCAACCGACAGCGCGCTCATACACCGGCTTGCCGTCGCGCAGCACAAGCGCAACAGCTCCCGCAATACGGTTCTCATCTACGTAGCGCTGGAGCAGTTGATCGATGCGGGCTGCACGCGCCGGCTCCAGGGCCGGGGCTCGCACTCCTGACGCTGGTGGAGCGGACTTAGGTTGCGGCTGAGCCGGCCCGGAGGCCGTCAGTACCAAAAACGCGAAAGGCAGAAGTAACTTACTCTTCATATGGTTCTCCCATCTTAAGGTTACGGTGATGGATAGCTCCTGGATTACGGCGTGCTCGTCCACCTACATTTTCGAATTCGGGGTTTGGCGTAGAGTCGATGCTCCGCAAAAAGTAGGGGAAGGTGGCCGAGCAACCGGATGCTATCCCGGCAAACTACCAAAAGTGAGACGATTATCATAAATTCCAACCGCTACTGTGAGCAAGAACAAGGCTCTCGTCATTTCAATGCCTCCGGCAACGTCGATCCCTCCGGCAACGCGAATACCACCAAAGTTGAGCCCAGGCGGAAAGATGCATCGGGAAACAACGCCGCAGCCACACTTCCGAAAATCGTCCCCTGC
>Ga0185299_10002967_pt1 | contig 24068 bp, 20 predicted proteins | sample PaiPotPPA55metaG_FD_128002 | JGI IMG/M metagenome (GOLD analysis project Ga0185299, IMG submission 128002) | Iron sulfur acid spring bacterial and archeal communities from Banff, Canada, to study Microbial Dark Matter (Phase II) - Paint Pots PPA... ... | reverse complement strand
TCCCGATGAGATTCTCGAGATCGAGGAGTATCTCCAGGCGAATCCGGTTGCTGCATGAGTATCGCAAGATTGTGTCGCAGAAGCTATCCATGAACGTGTTGGGTATATTCGATTTTCTGCTGCAAAACATAAAACAGCAATGGTTCCAAGACCTCTGGCGCATCGTTACAGCCGTGGAAATTGAACGTCTGAAAGCTTTTGAACGAAAGCGTGTCCTCGGCGTTGTCAAACAGGCATCCATACTGGCCGCCGTGAGTCCAGAGATGCAAGCGTTCCTTCAACTCGCCAAGGATGTTCCCAAAGTTCGAGACCGTGCGCTGGTTCGGCTCCAGTACGTAGATGCGCTCGATCGCGTCCCACAGTCGGCGTTCCTCCTTGAAGTCGATCCGGTAACGTTGCTCGTTACCCTCAATCCTTCTCGTCGGCACGTTATTCCGTGCGCTCATAAGACCGGAATCTGGGGCGCATCGGCTTTCTATCTTCCGTGACTCCTGACAGGGAAGGGCGCTCTCTTGTTAATGTTCCAATCCTGCAGCGCAAGGATGGTTGTAGGCCGCTGGGATGCGTTTCACGGGTGCAAATAGCCGATCTCGCTATTTTCGATTATCATAGATTGTGAAAATAGCACGGAACGCTATTTTCGACCGTAAAAAGGTGGATGTGGCCCACGCTACCAACATTCCCGGCCAGAAAGTATCGCAGGGCAGCCATTCAGCCTTTGTGCCAGCGCCCCTGCCTCCTGAACTGAACTGGACACCGCGGCTGATTGGGGCACTCTCGGATGCCGACCGGCTAGTCGGAAGACTAGCGGGCGAGGGTGGTCGCCTTCCCAATCCTCATATTTTGATCCGGCCCTTCGTACAGCGTGAAGCCGTTCTATCGAGCAAGATTGAAGGCACACAGGCCACGCTAGGTGAGCTGCTTGCCGCTGAAGCGGGAGCGATCGTGGATCGCAGTCCCGAGGATCTTCGGGAAGTTGGCAATTACGTAGTGGCTCTTGAGCACGGAATCTCTCGCCTCAAGAAACTTCCCCTTTCGGTCAGGCTTACCCGCGAGTTGCACGAAAAACTCATGACGGGCGTCCAGGGGCATCAGGCTGCGCCCGGACGTTTTCGGAAGATTCAGAATTGGATTGGCAAGCCTGGCAGCACTATCGCAACTGCTTCCTACATCCCGCCCCCTCCAGGAGAGGTCGAGCCGTGTCTCGCGGCCTGGGAAAAGTTCCTGCATGAATCGACCCTGCCGCCTCTCGTGACCATTGCGCTCGCGCACTATCAATTTGAGGCCATTCACCCTTTTCTCGATGGCAATGGCCGAGTCGGACGCCTACTCATCACCTTGTTCCTGATCGAGCACCAAATCCTTCCGACACCTCTGCTCTATTTGTCGGCCTTCTTTGAAGCTTCAAGGCGAGACTATTACGACGGTTTGCGCGGGATCAGCGAACGCGGAGCATGGAACGATTGGTTGGAGTATTTCCTGCTGGGAGTCGCTCGCATGTCTGAGGATGCTTTGAGTCGAGCGATGCGCATCAACGGACTACTGGCCGAGTGGCAGAGGAAAGTCTCCGGAGAATCGAGCGACAACCCGTTGCGTGTGGTCGAACTCTTGGGGGCAAATCCCTTCATCACTATAAAAGGCGTGGCGGACAGATTGGCGATCGCGTTTACGACCGCGCAGCGCGCCATCGAACGACTGGAGCGTGCGCGTATCGTAAAACGGGTAGGCGATGCGAAGCGCGACCGAGTCTATTGCGCGACAGCTCTCCTCGATATCCTCGAAGAGCCAGCCCGTCTCAAGCCACCCGAAAACAAGTAGCTCCGAGTGCAAGATGCTAAGACTCCGGCGCTCTGTCGGGTAACTATCATGGAATTCCGATGAGGAGGCCGCCGCTCATACCGATGGAGTGCTACAGGCCTCCGGCAAAACTGTAGTCGTAAGCCGGTTCGAGGAACCAGCCGAAACGGTGTTGTGCCGGTCGGCCAGAACATGAAGTCTCCCGCTATCTCTCCAGAGATGGAGTTGGTTGTCCTTGGTCATGGTTCCAAATTTGAGCTCGAATTAAATGACTGGTGCATTTCTACGGGCGCTGCTTCTTACAGCGACTGGGCCAACATTGCCCCAAGGCGGTAGGACCAGACTTGACGCCAGCTGGCCGGAAGCCAGTTCTCCTTAAACCCCCGGCTAGCATGTTCCGCTGGGACGACTGGGTGTCCCGGATTCCTGAGTCGGAAGGGTCTGCGTGGCTGGAACTACAAACGGTGTCGTTCCAGCCAGGTCGGCCACACATTGTAAGATCGTCTGCGCATCGCCTGGCAGAGTAGCTGGCAAACTCGGAATCGACTGGTCAGGATTCTTGAAATTAAATGCGCTAGTTAAGTCTCCGACCGTGGCGCGGCGCCAAGCGCTCAAATTGGGTACTTCGGCCCCGAATAGAGTCTCCAGAAATCGCAAAACCGAAGTGTGATCGAAGAGGTCCGAGGACACGAATCCGCCGCGACTGAACGGCGAGATGATCAACATAGGGACGCGAAAACCCAACCCAATCGGCCCGGTGATCGCCGGACTGCCGACTACGGTCGGATCCGGAACCGCAGGCGCGGTCACATATTCGCCGGGCGTGCCGGGAGGCGCCGTGACCGGCGGAACATGATCAAAAAACCCGCCATTTTCATCGTAGTTAACCAACAAAACCGTCTTCGCCCACAGTGCAGGGTTCGCGCTGAGAACGCTGACCACGAGGGAAAGAATATTTTCCCCAAACAGCGACGGCGCAGGCGGGTGATCCGAAGTCAGGATCGACCCGATCAGCCAGGATACTTGGGGCAGATTGCCGAGCGCCACATCGGACAGGAAGTCGACGGGAAACTGGGGTCCAAATGCATTCTGATGCAGCACCGATGCCGGATCCTGGAAATTCTTGAAATAGGAGAGCACATTGTCCGACAGAATCCCGCCCAGAATATTCTCATCCGGCGACGAGTAAACCTTCCAGGAGATTCCCCGAGCCTGAAGTTGCTCGGGCATGGTCGTATAGGTCAGACGGCCGTACATTGCCGAGCGATTTGTGACGATCGTCTGCAAAATCGGTCCGCCATTTTTTCCATCTGGATCGAGCGAAGCCGCCATCGTGTAGAGGCGATTCGGATCGGTCGGGCCGATCACTGAGCAAAAATAGTTGTCGCAGATCGTGAAGCCGTCGACCAGGGCGTAGTAGTAGGGAAGGTCTGCGCGAGTATAGTAGCCCATGCTTAATACTGCGTCGTTGGAATCAATCGGAATACGCGAACTTACGAAACCGTCCATCTTGCCGTTGTCCCAGCTCTGATGCTGCGGCACCCAGTCGTGGTTAATGTCGTGCGTGCACGCTGCATTCGCGTGGGACGTGTCCAGGTGAAATGGCAGGAGCTGTCCCACCGGTGAGATCGTGGTATTCGCCGGATCGGGTTGCTGGAATGCCGAGCTTTGATCGGAGAATCCACGGACGCCCCGGTAGCTTCCAAAGTAGTGATCGAAAGACCGGTTTTCCTGAGTTAGGATTACCACATGTTCGATATCGGTTACCTTGGAGCAACCGGACGGAACGGAGTTGACCAACTTGGAAATACCGCAACCGTGCAAACCCAAAGACGCCAGCTCTGAAACTGCCGCCGCAGTTCCGAGTTTAAGTAGTGCTCGGCGATTGAAATTCTGCATAAGTCTGAAGTTTTAGATGCGCTCGCCCGAGCAATGGATTACTTGTGCAACCCGATTTGCCCAGGCCTTAACATTGCGCTCAGCGTCAATCTACAGAGGCGGTTTTCTGTGTGGCCTCTGCGTGCCAACTTTATCAGCTTCGGTCCGGTAACTCGGACTCGCGCCGCTTCGTCTCTCATTCGTAATGAGGTTGACATCCAAGGTCTCGCTCGGCCTTCAGATTTCCTTGGCTTGGCGTCGGTCATGCCCATGGGCTTGGCGGACGTGAATATCAAACATCTTAGGTCGTTTCCATTTGCATCGGCTGGTTTCCTCGACGTGCGTGCTCGCACTCCGCCATGGCCTCGCCGCGTAACGCGGTCGCAGAGTCTTGACACAGACCGGGCCTCTATATCGCTTGGAATCGCTTGGTTACCCTCCTTCGGGATCAACCTCAGACTCATTCTCCCGGCTCATCTCAAAGAGGCAGGTCATGGTTTGGGACGGCCATAAAAGCGCACCCGCCGAGCACCCGTCAAGATGGGCCGTGAGTCCACAGCTAGCGACTCGGAAGACATTCCTGTCTCGCTTTTTGACCCGCATCGACACCCCCGAACCCTTAGTAACTAGGGTGCCCTTCCGGGCAGGAGTACCGTCAAAATTAGGAGAAGCAGGTCTTAAAGAATTCTTCTTCCCAAACTTTGACTCAGCCGGGACAGCCCCCAGGAGTTCGCTGTGAAAAACAAACACATAGGTCTGAGACTAGGCATGGCATTTGCTGTCCTGATTGCCGTCTTGATGGGCATCGGGCAGTTAGGACTTCGCCGGATGCACGAAGTGAAAGACACCGTCGAAGAAAAAGTGAAGCAACGCACCCGCGATCTCAACGAAGCAAACAAGCATCTGAATTTGCAGCCTGCGGCTTTGGAAGCCGCTGCCAATGCCATCGTGATCCCAGATGTCCACGGCACGATCATGTGGGTTAATCCTGCCTTCACGACTATGACTGGCTATAGCAGAGAAGAAGCACTGAGCAAGAATGCTCGTCTGCTGAAATCGGGGGGCAGCCCGAAGGCTACTATGCCAAATTGTGGCCAACCATCTCATCAGGCAACGTCTGGCAGGGCGAGATCGTGAACAGGCGGAAAGACGGCACAACTTACACCGAAGAGATGACGATCACGCCTGTGACCCATGGCGTCGGCAACAACGTCGAGACGCAATTCATCGCTATCATGCAAGACACTACCGAGCGCAGGCGAGCGCAAGATGCAATGGCCGAAAGCGAAAGGCGCTATCGGTCGCTATTTGACAGCAATCCTCTCCCGACGTGGCTTTTCGCCCGAAAAAGTCTCAAGTTTCTAGCAGTGAATGAAGCGGCCATTCGCCACTATGGTTTTTCGAGGCTGGAGTTTCTAGCGATGACAATCGCGGATATTAGGCCCGAGGCAGACACTCCCTCCTTATTGAAAGCCACTGCCAAGCGTATTTACAGCCTTCAGGAAGCGACAACTTGGAAACATCGGAAGAAGGACGGCACGATCATAGAAGTCGAAATTGTTGCTCACGAGATGGATTTCCAGGGAATCGATGCAGAGTTAGTAGCGGTGCACGACGTCACCGAGAGGAAGGACGCAGAGCGAACCAATTTGCTGGCTGCTATCGTGGATTCCGCGGCGGATGCGATCATCAGCAAGAGTCTAGAGGGAGTGATCACCAGTTGGAATAAAGGTGCGGAACAAATGTTCGGCTACAGTGCAAAAGAAGCCGTTGACAGGCACATTACCCTTATCATTCCCCCAGATCGCCGAGACGAAGAAGCAACGATTCTTGAGCGGGTCAAGCGAGGCGATCACATCGAAAATTTCGAAACTGTCCGCTTTCGCAAGGACGGAACACAGCTTTATATCTCCCTTACTGTTTCTCCCGTGAAAGATGGCGCAGGCCGTATTGTTGGAGCCTCCAAAGTGGCGCGGGATATCACGGAACGGAAGCGTGGGCTAGAGGCGCTTAGGGAAGCGGAAGAGAAGTACCGGGCTATCTTCGACGAGTCCGTCGTTGGAATTTTTCAGGTAGCCGCTGACGGTCGTCCTCTGAGAGTGAACCGTGCGTACGCGGAAATACATGGCTACGATTCTCCGGAACAGCTGCTCGCGGAAGTATCGAACGTAGCACTCCAGATATTTGTCGATCCCAGGCGTATGGATGAATTGGGACATGCGCTGGACGAGGTGGGGGCGGTGCGCGGTACCGAAGTGGAAGTCCAGCGTAGAGATGGCACTAGAAGGTTCGTGAGGGCGAACGTGCGAGCCGTGCGTGACAAGGATGGCAACATCGCGCTTCGCGAAGGCACAGTTGAGGACATCACCGACCGCAAAGTCGCCGAAGAGCGAGTCCAATTCTTGGCCTACTACGATGCGCTGACGGGACTACCCAATCGGAGCCTTCTTCAGGATCGGCTGGCGAAGGCACTCGCCGCCGCTCGTCGTCAAGAGAATAAACTCGCCCTTCTGTACCTCGACCTCGACAGATTCAAAGACATCAACGACTCACTGGGGCACTCGGTCGGCGACCTCTTCCTGCAAGAAGTTGCAGAACGGCTCAAGACATGGGCGCGTGAACAGGACACCGTCGCCCGTCTAGGTGGCGACGAATTCCTGATCATGTTGACTCACGTAAAGGACGCACCAGACGCAGCAGTTGCCGCTGAGCGGCTCATGGATGCAATGACCGCTGAATTTGTCGTTCAGGGACACCCACTTAATATTGGATGCAGCATCGGCATCAGCATATTCCCCGAGCACGGAGCGGACGCTGACCATTTGATCAAGAATGCCGATGCGGCTATGTACGGTGCTAAAGAGAATGGACGTAACAACTTTCGGTTCTTCACTAAGGAGATGAACGCTCAAGTTCTGGAGCGACTGACCTTGGAGAATAGCTTGCGACTAGCACTCGACAGGAAAGAACTATTTCTGATGTATCAACCGCAGATAGAAATTGCCACGGGCAGGATCACCGGACTAGAAGCACTCCTCCGCTGGCAGCACCCGGAATTGGGCCTGGTGCCACCTGACAAGTTCATACGAATTGCCGAGAACAGCGGCCAGATCATCGCAATCGGTGAATGGGTGCTCAGGACAGCGTGCTCTCAGTCCCGGAGATGGCAAGATGCAGGGCTTTCTGCGGTGACGGTAGCGGTTAATGTATCAGCAGTCCAGTTTCGTCAAGAGGGCTTCTGTGAACTCATTCGGAGGGTGCTCGACGAGACCGGCCTCGCCCCCCAGTGCCTTGAACTGGAACTCACGGAGAGTCTTTTGCTAGCGAATGCAGACGTGACGTTCTCAGTAATTCAGGAATTAAAGGCCATAGGATTGTCGGTCGCGATTGACGACTTCGGGACTGGTTATTCCAGCTTCAACTACTTGCGGCAGTTCCGGGTCAGCAAGATCAAGATCGACCGTTCCTTTATTAAGGATGTGGCCTTGAATCCGGATGATGCGGCGATCACGAGCGCCATCATCAGCATGGCGAAAAGCCTCAAGCTCAAGGTGATTGCCGAAGGGGTGGAAAACGAAGCCCAAATGTCCTTCCTGCGGACACATCAGTGTGATGAGATTCAAGGCTACTACTTCAGCAAGCCTTTAACGGTTGACAAAATTCCGGACAAACTGAGAGGCGACATTCCAGAGCCACACCTCCGAGCAAATTCAAGCGGGGGACAAACGTGACAACGGACAATCTTAAGGAGTGTGCTTCATGCCGCAAGTCGGCCTTGTGCTTTTGGCGTCTGATGATCCGGTGACAATTCAGCAGCCGCTCGTAGCCACTAGGTAACGAGGCACCTGATTCCATGTGCCGTTGATATAACTGCCAGTATCGTCGGGGGTCAGCCTGTATCATGAACTAGAATTGCCTGTGCATGGTTGCACGAGAACAAAGGCAAGAATATTTTTGTGCATTGCCGCCTGGGAGACGATCGCACCGCAATGATGGTCGCGGCTTCACCCACACGCACGACTTCATCTGCCCCCAGCCTGGCCGAATGCTTTCACGGCGATAACACGGGTTCAAATCCCGCCGGGGATGCCAAACCTTTTCAACAACTTGGAGGCACAGCGACGGTTTTTCGCCCGCAGATTCGTGATTCGGCATAGTCGGGAGAACATCCGAGAGGCCATCCTTGCAGGATGGAAAAACAATCTCTCGTCAGATGAGGAGATGCAGCGCAAGATTTAGGAGCGCCACCCGAACGGGTGCGTTTCTGAGGAGGATATGAACGCGGGTTTTATCGGCATCGGCAGCATGGGAGGCACACTGGTTCGAGCGCTCGCGACCGAGAGTGGTGGCAATCTCGGCGCAACGACATCACGTTTGCGCCTCTTCAACGGTCCCGACGCGGAGCACAGGGTGCTTCGCTCGTTCTTCACCGCGGCCGGCTTGGCGATGGGGCGTGAATTCAACTTCCCAAGTCCTCAATCTAAAGAAGGCAAAAAGCACTTCATCGTGTTCTCCGGGTTTTGCGGTAAACTTCGGGAAATTTGCAGGCGTGGAAATGACACCACACGTCTATGTGAGGCGAACCATGGCCCGATCGAACCTCGAATTGCAGATCGCCCGCTTTCCCGTGCTTCGCTACGGTCTTGCAGCGCTTTCCGTCTCCCTGGCGCTGGGGGCGGCGCTTCTCCTGGAGCGCTTCCACTTCCGCAACGTGGCAGATCCGCTGTTCTTGTTGGCCATTGCCGTAACCGTCTGGTATGCAGGGATCGGGCCAGCAATATTCGCCGTTGTTCTCTCCGGCCTCGGCGACACATATTTTTTCATCGAGCCGATTTACAGTCTCTACATAACACGCGATGATACCCCGCACTTTGTCATCTTCGTACTATTTGCGTCGCTTCTTACCGGGTTCGCCGCCGTCCGACGGCGGGTTGAGCGAGATCTCGTTCAAGCCCGCGACGACCTCCAGATCGAAGTAGCGGAGCGAACGCAGCAGGCTAGCCTGCTCAATTTGACACATGACCCGATCTTCGTCCGTGATATGAGCGATGTCATCACGTACTGGAACCGGGGGGCGCAGGAGTTGTACGGATGGACCGACAAAGAGGCGGTGGGAAGGCGTTCACAGGAGTTGCTGCAAACGATTTTTCCAACGGCACTCGAGAACATCCGTGCGGAATTATTGCGGATCAACCGTTGGGAGGGCGAGCTCAGGAAGACCAAAGCGGACGGAACGCAGGTGGTGGTGGCGAGCCGATGGTCCTTGCGGCGCGACGAGCAGGAACGACCCGTCGCCATTCTGGAAACGAACAACAACATTACGGAACGGAAGCGCAGGGAAGACGAAATTCAAGGCCTCAACCAGGAACTTGCAAAGCGTTCCGCAGAGCTCGAATCCATCAACAAGGAACTGGAAGCGTTCGCTTATTCTGTCTCGCATGACCTGCGTGCGCCCCTTCGACATATGGCTGGCTATACCGAGCTGCTTCAAGAGAGGGCATCTTCCGTCGTCGATGAAAAGAGCAACCACTATATGGCGATGATCCTGGACTCGGCAAAGCGCATGGGGAATCTGATTGACGATCTCCTGGCTTTTTCGAGGATCGGGCGTGCCGAAACGCAGAAGACACGGTTTAACCTGACGCAGCTCGTGAAAGAAGCTGTCAGCGAAGTTCGGGAAGGCACAGAGGGTCGCAATATTGCCTGGAAAATCGGCTCGTTACCCGATTTTTATGGAGACCGTTCAATGCTGAGGCTTGTGTTGGTTAATCTTTTGTCGAACGCGATCAAATTCACACGCACGCGCCCACAGGCCGAAATCGAGATCGGATCAGCCAATGGAAACGGGGATGAATTGATAGTATTCGTTAGGGATAGTGGAGTTGGTTTTGATATGAAGTATGTGAACAAACTGTTCGGCGTGTTTCAGCGCCTGCACCAAGCTCATGAATTTGAAGGCACTGGCATTGGACTCGCTACGGTTCAGCGCATAATACATCGTCACGGAGGGAAAGTCTGGGCTGAGGGCGTGGTTGACAGCGGCGCGACTTTCTATTTCTCGGCGCCAAGACCAGAAGGACAATTATGGAGACCATGAACAAACTGGGGCGCATATTGATGGTTGAAGACGATCCCAAAGACGTTGAGCTTACTCTGACGGCGCTCGAGGAATACAACCTCGCCAATGAGGTCATTGTCACGCATGACGGCGAACAAGCCCTCGATTACTTGTATTGCCGTGGGGAATACAAGACGCGTTCCAGCGGCAACCCTGCAGTCATGCTGCTGGATCTGAAACTACCCAAGGTCGATGGGTTGGAGGTGCTGAAGCAAATTAAGTCCGATGGGGAGCTGAGAATGATTCCTGTAGTTGTGCTGACCTCATCGAAAGAGGAAAAGGACATGCTGGCAAGCTACAAACTCGGAGTGAACGCGTACGTGGTAAAGCCCGTTGACTTTCATGAGTTTGTGAATGCCATCAAGGAACTGGGCGTTTTCTGGGCAGTGATTAACGAGCCGCCGCCGGGAAGTGTGAGGAAGTGAGCACGCAGCACCCATTGCGGATTCTGTCGATCGAAGACGATCCTAAGGACACGGAGCTGATTCAGGATCTGCTTGAGACCGAAGGCATAGCCTGCGAAGTAACACGTGTCGACACTGAGGCCTTACTGCGGGTTCTCCTTAAGCAGGGTGGAATCGACCTAATTCTGGCGGATTACAGTCTGCCGTCGTTCGACGGCATTTCAGCATTGAAACTTTCAACGAAAGCCTGCGCGGATGTGCCGTTCATCTTTGTTTCCGGAACGCTCGGTGAGGAGGTGGCGATTGAAGCGCTCAAGATTGGCGCAACGGATTACGTTCTGAAGACGCGTTTATCGAGACTTGTGCCGTCGGTGCTGCGTGCGCTGCGCGAAGCCACACAAAGGGCCGAACGTAGACGGGCAGAGGAGGCGCTCCGCCAGAGCGAGGCGTACTTGACGGAAGCTCAAAGGCTCAGTCATACGGGGAGCTTCGGCTGGAGGCCCTCCACCGGCGAGATCATCTGGTCAGAGGAAACCTTTCGAATCTTTGAATACGACCGAGCGACAAAACCGAGCATAGAAGTTATTCTCCAACGGGTTCATCGGGAAGACGCGGCCTCGGTGAAAGAGACCGCTGAGCGTGCGTCGCAGGATGGAAATGATTTTGAGCATGAATATCGCTTGGTGATGCCGGATGGGTCCGTCAAACATGTCCACGTTGTGGCGCATGCTGAAAGAGATGAGTCGGGTGAGCTCGAGTTCGTAGGAGCGGTGATGGACACGACCGAGAGCAAGCGTGCGGAGAAAAAGCTGCGCCGCAGTGAAGAATCTTTGCTTGAGGCGCAGAAACTAAGCCACACGGGCAGCTGGCGACATGATGTTGCATCGGGGGCAGTCATAGTCTCGCCGGAAGTCTATCGGATACACGGTGTCAAGCCTGATGATGACGCATCGAACACGAAATTCTTCTTTAGTAGGGTCCATCCTGAGGACCGGAAGCGCGTCGTGGACCTTTTTGAAAGCGCCGAACTCGTGAAGATCGAGTTTCAAGTGGACTACCGCATAGTTCTTCCCGACGGAACGATCAAGTACCTCCACACGATTGGCCATCCTATCTTGGACGAGTCGGGCGAGCTCGTAGAATTTGTCGGGACCGCGATGGACGTCACCGCGGCAAAGCAGGCGGAAGAAGCGTTGCGCCGGAGCGAGGGTTACCTGGCTGATGCACAGAGGTTGACCGGTACAGGTAGTTGGGCATGGAACGTGGCCACTCGACAGGGCGTCTACTGGTCACAGGAGAATTACCGTCTGCTTGGCTTCGATCCGGAAGAGGGGATACCGTCAAACGAAGCGTTTTACGAGCGCATTCATCCAGAGGATCGAGAGAGGGTACGCAGAGAGGTGTTTCTTGAAAGGCCGGAAGAAGGCCCCCACTTTGACATGGAGTTCAGAATCGTTCTTCCGGGCGGAGCGATTAAATACGTTCACTCGACAGGTCACCCGGTTCGCAATATATCCGGCGATCTCCTGGAATACGTCGGTACATCGATAGACGTGACCGAACGCAAGCGGGGAGAGCAGGCGACCCGTTTGCTGGCTGCGGTTGTGGAATCGTCGCACGATGCGATTGTGAGCAAAAATCTGGATGGCATAATCACCAGTTGGAATACGGGCGCAGAACGACTGTTCGGCTATGCTGCGGAAGAGGCGGTCGGCCAGAATATCACGCTGATTATTCCCCCGGACCGTCGTGACGAAGAAAGAGCGATTATTGAACAGCTGACGCGAGACGAGCGGGTCGACCACTTCGAGACGGTCCGCATGCGCAAGGACGGCAGCCTGCTCGACGTGGCTCTGACAATTTCGCCGATGAAGGATGCCGCGGGTCGCATTGTTGGAGCATCGAAAATGGCACGGGACATAACCGAACGCAAACGTGCCGAAGAAGCTTTGCGCCAGGCGCAGGCGGATCTCGCGCACATGAGCCGCGTCACCACCATGGGCGAGTTGACCGCTTCTCTAGCGCACGAGATCAGGCAGCCGATTTCCGCAGCAGTAACAAACGCTAAAACCTGCTTGCGATGGCTTGGTCGCGATGAGCCCGACGTGGCCGAGGCATGCGAAGCCGCATCGAGACTCGTTAAAGACGTAACGCGCGCGGCTGATATCATTGGCAGAATCAGCTCGCTGTTCAAGAAGGACGCGCTCCAACGGGAGTTGGTTGATGTAAATGAACTCATTCGAGAAATGATTGTCCTTCTGCGCAGCGAGGCCAGCCGCTATTCGATCTCAATTCGCACCGAGCTGGATGAGGGTCTTCCCAAGGTCATGGCAGACCGTGTGCAACTGCAACAGGTATTGATGAACCTCATGCTCAATGGCATCGAAGCCATGGTGGACATGGGCACTGGAGGTGAACTTACGATCAAGTCGCAGCAGGGCGACAATCGTCAACTTCTGATCTCGGTCGGCGATACGGGCGTGGGACTAGAGCCAGAACAGGCCGAACAAATCTTCAATGCCTTCTTTACGACCAAGCCTCAGGGCTCCGGCATGGGTCTGCCCATCAGTCGCTCCATCATCGAATCTCATGGCGGACATTTGTGGGCTACCTCCAACTCAGGGCCGGGAGCAACTTTTCAGTTCACCTTGCGCAGCGAAGTTACAGCGCATCAGGCTGCGTAGCCAAGCGACTCTACTTCGCAAAGCATCACCCGGCCTTACGCAGCAATTTCTTAGCTACAGGCCCCAGGCGCTTTTCCACTCTTCTGCCCTCGGTCTCACTCTACTTTCTCCACCGGGGGACAGTAGGTCCTTCCCCGTGCCCGATTCATTCATGGCACAAGCAAGATAATCCCTATCAAGGGGATACGTACCCACGCGGGACGGCTGTTCAACTCATAAAGTACTTCGTAGAGTGCCTTATCAAGCAGGAAAACATTAAGCAGCTTGCGGAAATCGGCATTCCCAGGCGGCAGAAACTCGGGGCCCTGCGCGGCTTCATGATACGCGCGCAAGAATTCCGCAGCCGCCGACCGTTCCCAAAGCTGCGCCCAGGGTTCGAGCCGAGTCAAATCCTCGGGGTGCCGGGCGGTATAGTTCATGAGGCCGGCATAGGCGGCGTAACTGAAGGACCGCAACATGCCGGCGACATCTTTGAGTGGGCACTGCTTGGAGCGCCGAACTGGCAGGGGCCGCGCCGGTTCACCTTCAAAATCCAGGATCACGAAATCGGTTTTTACGCGGAGTACTTGTCCGAGATGGTAGTCACCGTGAATTCGAATTCGTTGTATCGGCGGGAAATCACTATTGATGGGGCCGAAACGATCGAGAATCTGACGGCGACGACTGAGCACCGAAGCCGCAACCTCGACTGCTTCATCGGGCAAGTACGCCAGACGCTCCTTTAGCATGTCCAAGACGCTGGAGGCGTGCTGTCGGATGCCGGCAAATTGCGCGTTAAGATCCACATCAGTTAACGCCTCCGGCGCGAATGCAGGGTCATCTGTAGGTGTCGCCAGCGCCAGGTGAAGTTGCGCAGTCCTGCGCCCGAGGATTGCGCCAGCTTCGAGGTACAAACCAAGGTGGTCAAGGGCCACCTGAGTTGGGGGATTCTCAGAGAGGTGCAGTGGACCCTGGACCTCGCCGCTCAATTTTTCTGGGAATGGTAAGGGGGCGCACGCCTCGTAGTACCGGTCAAGCTCTTCCAGCGTCCATCTCCAGCCGTCGCCTTCGTTTGCAACCAAGCCCTGCAACAGCGCCAGGTTTGCGAGTTTGCCATCAGTCGCCGCGAGTCCGTCGACTTCAATCGAGCCTGCAAAAGGAGGAATCTGGTTGAAGTTGGTTTTCTCGGTCAGGTATTGTCCAATTTCGGCGTCCGGATTCAATCCGGGCTCTTGGCGGCGGAACAGCTTGAGTATGAACCGATCACCGAACAGAATTGAAGTGTTGCTCTGTTCCGCTGAGCCCCGCCGCACCTGTAATCCTTTCCCGGCCGACGCCACGAGATCCAGGAAAGCCTTTCCACGTATGCCCCGGACTCTCCCATGACCCGCGTTTACTCTGCTCGCATTTTCAATCAGCGAGAACAGCAACATGCAAGTCTGGTCGTCGAAGGCTCCATCGTGGAGCAAACCCGCTCCCCTGTGCGAGTGAACCGGAGCGATGATGGCGTTGGCGGCATTCCGCTGCAATTCGTTTTTGGCATCTCCAAAACTCATCGCCAGCGGCAGGAAATATAAGTCGGGAGGTCCAGTGTCGAACTCTACCTGCACCAGTACCAGCGCAGACTGCGATGGGTCCGATGAAACGTTCGACGGAATACTTAGCGGAATCCAGTCCGCAATTCGAACGGACTTGATCTGTCTGGATTTTCCCGCAAACCAGCGCTGCTTGGGCAGGTACTCCGGAAGTTCCACAGTTTCCAGGCGGAGGCGGCCGGCCGCCTCAAGGACGCTCTCCCATCCAGCGGTTACGTTCAACGGTGCATGTTCTGTCATATCCACGGTGCTCCCAGTGGGCTTCTCTCTTCGTTGCAGCCAGAGAAAAACTGTAAGATGCCAATGTCAGCCGATATGGGTGACGCTCGATAGGCGGGAATTCCCCGTACCCGAGCATTTCCACCTGTGTCATGCCCTCCACCTTCGACAAGTCCAGGTCGACGGGCTGCGCGAAGCGGAAGAGATTGGCGAGGCACAAGACTTGTTCGCCTTCATATTGCCGAAGGTACGCCAAGATTTTGCGGTTCGACGGATCAAGAAACTCGATCCTGCCCCGTCCAAACACGCGTAACAGCTTTCGCAGGGCAATCATGTTACGCATCCAGCTTAAAAGCGAAGATGGATCGCCCTGCTGACCCTCCACATTGATTGCTTCATTATCCCCATGCCGGGTCCATGATGACGGGACTATACAACCCGGGGCCGGCGTCGCGGCGGAAAGCCCTGCGTTGCGATCTCCGTTCCCTTGCATGGGTATGCAAACGCCGTTGCGGTCACCCAGACAAATGTTGTCCCTCCATTCCGATTTCATCCCCGTAGTAAAGAATCCGCGTACCGGGAAAGAGAAGCAAACTGTTCAGTAGTTCGATCCCCCGGCGGTTATTATCAACCCGTGGCGCGAGGCGCCGGCGAATGCCAAGATTGATGCGCATCCGAGGGTCCGCGCTTTAGGGAATACCGGGAGTCTGAGCGATGATGTCGGTTACGGGCAAGCGGTCTTCCTGGCGAGAGCCATATAAATGCGCGGCATGAGCGGAAAATGAAAGGCCATATGGAATTCATCGCCGTCGGCGAAATAAGGACGTACATCGGCTGGCCACTGGTTCGCTTCCGCCACGAGCACCCGGCTGGAATAGTCTGTATCAATCTCCTTTCGGAGTCTTCTGACGATAGCGTGTCTTTTTGGAAGATTTTCGCAACCGGTACCCTCACTCTCCACCAGTCGTAGTTCAGATCGGGCTGGTGAGAAAAGAAGGGATGCCAATAAAATTGGTTCGCTACGGGATCCCACGTCCAGTTGGACCGCTCGGTGTCGGTAAAAATATTCTTGCATCCTTCGTACTTCTGGTCAGTATCGCTGCACACATAAAAATCTCGTTCCGGCGCGGCGGGAGACTGTCGCGCCGCCTGAAACCACGGATGCTGATCGGAGGTGTGATTCACCACCAGCTCGATCATCACCTGCAAATCACACTCGTGAGCCGCTGCTAGAAAAGCCTTGAAATCGTCCACCGTCCCGTACCTCGAGTGGACGTTCATGTAGTCGCAAATGTCATACCCATCGTCTTTAAGAGGGGATGGGAAGAAGGAAAGCAACCACAGACAGGTGATGCCTAAATCCTGAAGATAATCCAGTCTCTCGATCAAGCCGGGAAAATCGCCAATACCATCGCCGTTGCTGTCCTTGAAGGCGCGAACGTGCAATTCGTAAATGACGGCATCCTTGTACCACAGAGGATCTCCCGCGCTCGCTGGGCGCTTTGCCATGATACGTATTCCCTGTTCCTAAGCGCTGCTGGAAGAGTGCGGGCGAAAAACCACAATTCCAAGAGGAGGGAGAGTCATATTCAGGGAGAAAGGGCGTCCATGAATTGGGAATGGCATCGCGGATAAGCCGCCAAGGTTTCCCTGGCCGCTGCCCCCGTACATGGCGGCGTCACTGTTGAGGATCTCTTTCCAAAGACCGTTGAAAGGCACCCCGACGCGATAGTTTTGACGAACGACCGGCGTGAAGTTGCAGACAAAAAGCAGTTGCTCGTTAGAATTCCGCCCTCGGCGAAGGAAACTGATGACGCTTCTCTGCGCGTCATTACAATCCACCCATTCAAAGCCCGCAGCATCGGAGTCCAGTTGCAGCGAGGGGCTGTTGCGATACACCGCATTGAGATCACCCAGCCAATGCCTTAAGCCCGAGTGAAGCGGGCTCTGCAGGAGGTGCCACCCCAGGCTCGCATCGTGATTCCACTCCGACCACTGGCCGAACTCATCACCCATGAACAGGAGTTTCTTGCCGGGATGGCCGAACATGAACCCGTACAGAAGCCGCAGATTTGCGAACTTCTCCCACTCATCGCCCGGCATTTTACGCAGCATGGAACCCTTCCCGTAGACGACCTCATCGTGCGAGAAAGGCAGGACGAAATTTTCAGTGAAGGCATAAACCAGGCTAAATGTGATCTTGCTATGCTGGTAACTTCGGAACACTGGATCTTGCGACAGGTAGTCCAGCACGTCATGCATCCAGCCCATATTCCACTTGAAGCCGAATCCCAATCCTCCAACGTACGTGGGCCGCGAGACCTGCGGCCAGGCAGTCGATTCTTCCGCCATCATCATGACGTCGGGAAATGCCGCATAAACATGCTCATTCAGCTTTCTCAGGAAGTGAATCGCCTCTATATTTTCGTTTCCGCCGTAGCGGTTTGGTATCCACTCTCCTTCGCGCCGTCCATAATCGAGATAGAGCATTGAAGCGACGGCATCGACCCGGAGACCGTCAACGTGATATTTGTCGAGCCAGAACATGGCGTTGCTGATGAGAAAACTTTGGACTTCGTTCCGACCGTAGTTGAATACAAACGTGTTCCAGTCCGGGTGTTCCCCTTGCCGTGGGTCGCCGTGTTCGTAGAGATGAGAGCCATCGAAATATCCAAGACCGGTCTCATCTTTCGGGAAGTGGGCCGGAACCCAATCGAGAATGACGCCGATTCCATGTTGATGAAGATAGTCCACGAGATACCTGAAATCGTCCGGCGTACCGAATCTGCTAGTAGGAGCAAAGTACCCGGTGGTCTGGTATCCCCAGGAACCATCAAAAGGATGCTCCATAACTGGCATAAATTCGACGTGGGTAAAGCCACACTCCCGGAGGTAATCCGCCAGCAACGGGGCCATCTCCCGATAAGTCAGCCAGCGATTTTCTTCTTCGGGCACACGCCGCCAAGAGCCTAAGTGCACTTCGTAAATCGAGATGGGAGCGTCCGGCGCGTTGCTCTTTGCCCGGTTCGTCATCCACGAACCATCATTCCAGGAATAGTTTTCCAGGTTCCATACACGCGAAGCCGTATGGGGGCGCACCTCCGCGGCGAAACCATACGGATCAGTTTTGTCGACCGTGTACCCCCGGTAGTTGGAGATCACGTGATATTTGTATATCGCGCCTTGACCGAGAGTCGGTATAAAGCTCTCCCACACGCCGGCAGAGCTGGAGCCCATCACGTTGGCCGTGGGATTCCACTGGTTGAAATCGCCCACCACTGAGACCTGCCTGGCATTCGGTGCCCACACAGCAAACTGCACTCCCTGACGTCCATTGCGCTCCGTGAAGTGGGCGCCGAGTTTCTGGTAGGCACGGTCAAAGGTTCCTTCAGCCAGCAAATATACGTCCAAGTCGCTCAGCGATTGCAAGGTTTGCATCATGGTGCTCATCCTTCCATTTACATCTACATCGGGGACCGGAGAGGACGATTCCCTGACTCTTCGTTACAGGTAATAGTCGAAATCGCGCTCTGTCCGAATCCACCGGCGTACCCGCAAAATATGTGCCGGAAGACTTTCCGGTGTCAGTTCCACGTAGTTCCGCGAACCTTGCCACAAATACCGGCCTTCGCCTAGCAGGTCGTGAACTTGGAATTCACGATCCGCCTTCAGCCCCAGGGCAGTGAGATCGAGATTAACCCAGCCTGTCTGGCGGTGGAATGAATCGAGATTGACGATCACCACGATTACGTTGCTCAGATCGTCCGTCGTCTTGCTGTAGCAAATCAGCATCGGATTGTCCGTGTCATGAAAGCGCAGATTGTGGTTACTTTGCAATGCCGCGTTCTCTTTGCGGACCCGGTTGATTCGGGAAATGATGTCCTTCAAACTCCATGCGGAATTCAGATCGCGATGCCTGAGTTCGTATTTCTCGGAATTTAAGTACTCTTCACTGCCGGTTTGTACGGGCGTGTTCTCACACAACTCAAACGCCGGACCATAAACGCCATAGCTTGCGCCCAAGGTGGCCGCGAGAATCAATCGGATCATGAACGCCGGACGACCGCCGACCTGGAGAAATTCCGAAAGAATGTCAGGCGTGTTGGGCCAGAGGTTAGGGCGGAAATATTCTTGTACCTCGGTTTGCGTAAGCTCATTGAAATAGTCCGTTAACTCCTGTTTTGTGTTGCGCCAGGTGAAATAGGTGTAGGACTGAGAAAAACCAAGCTTGGCCAGCCGGTACATTACATGCGGTCTGGTAAACGCTTCCGCCAAGAAAAGCACCTCGCCGTGCTCCTTCTTAATCTCGCCGATAACCCACTCCCAGAAAGAAAACGCCTTCGTGTGAGGATTGTCGACACGGAAGATATGAACCCCCTGATCGATCCAGAATTGAAAAACATTCTTTAACTCGTTCCATAACGCCTGCCAGTCTTGGCTTTCGAAGTCCAGCGGGTAAATGTCATGGTATTTCTTCGGGGGATTCTCTGCGTATTGTATGGTTCCATCCGGACGCTTACGGAACCATTCCGGATGCTGCTTCACGTAGGGGTGGTCCGGAGTGCATTGAAACGCGATATCGAGCGCAACTTCGAGGCCATGCTCTGCAGCCTCGGATACAAAATGCCGAAAGTCTTCAAGAGTACCCAACTCTGGATGAATTGATGTGTGGCTGCCCTCCTGCGATCCGATCGCCCATGGACTACCTACATCACCCGGCTCGGCCACAACCGAGTTGTTTTTTCCTTTTCGGAAAGCATGGCCGATGGGATGCACCGGCGGCAGGTAGACTACGTCAAAGCCCATCGATGCAACATAAGGAAGCCACTCCTCGCAATCCCGGAGTGTCCCGTGACGTCCGGCCTCGGAGGAGCATGATCGAGGAAATACTTCGTACCAGGTCGAAAAGCCGGCTTTCTCTCTGTCCACAACAATGGCCAGTGGTTTCTGGTACCGGGTAGCAAACTGTCGTTCGGGATAGCGTTGGATCGTTTTGAACAATTCTTCCTCGAGCGCGATGGAGGTTGCAGATTCCATGTCCCTTTCTTCGCGTATCCTTTGCGCCCCCTGCCGCAGCAGGGCGGCATCGTCCCCTTTGGCACGCCCCGCGGCATCATCAATCAACGCGGCTCCAACGAGCAAATCGACACGGACATCTTGTCCGGCGGCGATTCGTTTGCCAAGACCGTCGCGCCAAGTTGAGAAACGATCGATCCATCCTTCAATGGTGTATTCGTAACGCCCCGCTTTCGGGACCGAAAACGCACCCCTCCAGCGATCGTTACCCAGCGTCGCCATGGGTGACGATTGCCAATCTTTGTCGCCCTCGCGTGAATAAAGCACCTGACAGGTGATATGGTCATGACCATCCGCAAACACGTCGGCCTCCACGACTACTGTTTCGCCAACTACGCGTTTGATGGGGAATCGGCCGCAGTCAATTTGTGGCGACACCCTCTCAATTGCTACTCGAGCTCTTCCATCGGCGACTCGCGATATCTCTTTCATTCTTACGAGCCTCTCACTCCCTACTGAGCACTGAGTATCCCCTACATCCTAACCTGAGTTTGATGCAACGCTCTGAGCCCGGGTCAAGTTTTCTTGCAAACTTTGTGTCCAGAATCGCTACTTAAAATGGCCATCGCCGCAGACTGCGTATTGTTGCAGAATTCCTCCCCATGTCGAATATGTTCCATAGCAATCCAGAGCAATAGCCCAGAAATCGCCTTTGCGGACGACCAACCGCACAGCGGGTACTGGATGGGAAAAGTGGATCGCGTCCTCTTCTCTATCTCAACCTCGCCATCCAAACTTACAAAAGGGCGCGGCGCATCGAGATTCATCCTCTTTCTCCTTCAACTTGAGAAGGACAGTCGGAGCAGGTTGTGGCGCGTGAAGTGGCCTACCGCGCCGATTCTGCATTTGCGTGGGTTCGCTAGCATCCTGCCTGGAGTATCCCACAATTGCAAAAGGCGCCAAGTACTCGGCCTTTCCTGGCGCTCGGATTCAGGAGTCAACAGTTACCCCTCATTGTGCATCTGAACGTCAGTCACTGGCTAAAATCTTTTTGGGGTGTGCCTGGCAGGTTGGTGCTAATCGTAGACTATGATCCAATCGTTCGTCAGGCGCTTTGCGGACTGTTCACGCGCGAAGGTGTTAGAGGAAATCATGTCGAAAATGCGCAAACAGATTGTTGCCCGGCCGCTTCACAGTCCACCTGCTGAGCAAGGGTGGCTCGATTTGGAAAGCATCGCATCGGTCGAAGTAACCTCCGAAGACAACGCTTTTCCCGTTGAATCTGCGATCTTGCAGCAAGAGAAGGGAGGTTGGCGTGCGGCGGAGCCGGGTGTCCAGACGATTCGGCTGATCTTTGACCAGCCACAAAGGCTCCGACGCATCTCGGTTGTATTCGAGGAGACCGAAACCACGCGCACGCAAGAATTCACCTTGCGATGGTCGCCGGATCGGGGAGCTTCCTTCCGGGAAATCGTGCGGCAGCAGTGGAATTTCAGCTCGCCGGGCGCCACGCGAGAGACCGAGGAGTACAACGTTGACCTTTCCAATGTCACACTGCTTGACTTAATCATCGACCCGGACAAGGGGAATGGCAAGGCTCAAGCCGCACTCTTGAGTTTGCGTTTGGCTTAACGTCTTGTCGCAGGATGTCACCTGCACAAATCGGGAAGACAATCCGGGCGGCGTGTTGTGGCGCATACGCTACGACACCTGCCAAACATGCTGGCCGCAGGCGCACTGTACGGTATCGGTGGGCATCTTTTTTGTCAATTGCTCTTTTGCCGACTGGGCAAGGCTTAGTCATCACGTATGTCATAACCTTAAGTTCTCCCTGCGGGCTGGGCCGTTTGTCGAAGAACCTGTGCACGTTGCCTGCCAGAAGAACGAATTCGTCAGCACCAACGCTGCTACTCGGTCAACCAGTTGCGGAAACAAGAGTCGAGCCTTTCTGAGGCCGTTTTGTCGCATTCGCAGTGAGCGCGATAGATGGACGCGCCGTGCCTATTTGTTATGTTTTCAAGTGAGTGCCATCGAGTCGTGCAGAGATACAGCAGTTGCTGTAGCGCAGATTTTCCCGGTCGCCTCCCGAAAGTTCCGGCCGCTCACCGCCTCAGCCGTTTACGCAACACAAAACACAGGCTTGCAGCTGATGGCACAACTCGTGCTCTCACGGAGCATAAGGCAGGGGAAGAGGTCATGCTTGGACCTTCACATTGAGAAAATTGGTGAACTGGCGGTTGTTGAGTGCGAAGGCAGAGTCGTGCGGAGCGAAGCCGCCGTCAACTTACGTGACGCAGTCACGTCACTACGAAACGCGCGAATTATTGTGCTTGATCTTTCGGAAGTACGCGCGATCGAAGACGGCGGTCTAGGGATGCTCCTGTTTCTGCAACGATGGGCGCACCACCACGACATTCAATTGAAGTTGTTCAATCCTACTGGATCCGTGCGTGCCAGGCTGGAACTCGTCAACTCGATTGCAGAGCTCGACATTGCTACGCTTCATGAAATGATGGAACTCCTGGCCAACGCGGATAAGCGTTACACCTTGGCAGCCGGAAGTCAGCCTGATCGGCGTGATCCGGCAACGGAATGAGTGCCCTTCGTCGAGACGAGAGAAAGGGGACCTTTTCTGTGAGTGGAACATTGAGCAAGGCGTTCGCGTGCGCCCTGCAGCCCCCTGCGAGCAACAACCTTCATCGAACGGCACGAACCTACGGCTAGAAAGGCAGGAGAAGCAATGTCATTGCGTTTTCTCGGAAGATGCACGCTTGCTGCATTGATTGCTCTTTTGCCGATCGATATGTCTTAAGAAGGGAATGCCAGCCGCCGGTCGCCGCTCGCGACAGAAGCACTGAAAGCGTACCTTCGAGGCCAGCTCACACCGCCTCGCATAGCCGCCACCGAAATGCGCTCGCACTCAGGCCGAAGATCTTTTGGAGTGTTCCCATGAGTAGGAAACCAGTAATTCTCTGTGTCGATGACGCGCCGAGCGTGCTAGAAGGGCAGAAAATGCTGCTCGAAGAAAACGGATACCGGGTCCTAACCGCGACCAACGGCAAAGAGGCGGTGCAAGCTTTCACGACGCATTCTGTGGACTTGGTGCTCCTCGACTACCACATGCCAGAAATGAATGGTGGCATGGCCGCGGTGTGCATGAAGGATTCCAAACCGGACGTTCCTGTCGCGCTCTTGTCTGGCGATGAGTGCCTGCCACGGCGCGACCTCGAAGCAGTCGATTGCTTCATCCCGAAGTCCGAGCCCATTATCAACTTCCTGGAAAAGGTCGACTATCTGGTGAGCCTACGTTTTCTCTTCCTACCTTTCGACGTCTCGAAGGCTCCGGGTGCCGGAGACGGCGTCGATACGCATGAAGCTGGACCAGAACCGGAAAGACCGGATGGCATGTCTATGAAAAATGTGGGTATCCGAAAGACGCTTTGAATTCGAAGACATGGCCCTGGGCGGCATCGTTGCACCCTCCTCGCCACCGACGCCCTCTAATCTGCAGGATTTTCAGCATTGATTTCCAAGCAGGGATGCAGGGAAGCTGCTAAACACAGCCCAAACTATGCTTAAACGCTGCTTAGTATTGTCAAATTCCAAAGGTTCCCTCAGGTCACAGCGACACTCTACCGACTTCTTGGACAGCAGGCAGCGTCGTGGGACGTACAACGGGCACAGACTCTGAACCCACAACGGGTAGAATGGCGGTCACCCGTGTTCCGTGGCCATTTGATTGGATTTGGAGGGTGCCACCTAACTGCCGTAGGCGTTCGCGCATTCCGCGAAGACCCACGCCAGTCTCGGCCGACGACACGAACGCCGACTACTTTTCAAGGGGAATCCCTTTGCCGGCATCTTCGATCTCAACTCTTTAAACAAGCCTCTTCTTGAATAATGCGAATTCCCCGCTGTGGGACTTCCCGCATGACGGTGAAATTTGTGAGACTCTTGCACCACGCGAAAGATTGAAAGCTCCATCTCTTTGGACATACCCACGAACTCCTTGGGGAGGTCGAGCTTGGCGTCGATTTTACTGCGTCCGGAGAAACCCTCGACATACCACTGATGCGCAGATGCAAGACCCACTTCATCCAGCAAGGGAGGAGGCAGCAAATGGGAGATGGTGCGAATCTGGTTATGGGCCTCCGCGACCATCGCGGCGTTTTCGGAGAGTCGGTTAGCCCCGACAGGGCTTAGCTTCGCCGATTCCGCCTCCAGCAAAACACTATTCATGCTGATGGCGGCAAGTAGTTGCCCAACCTTGTCGTGCAACTCGCGCGCGATGCGTCTTCGTTCTTCGTCTTGCCACACGGTCATCTGGGCGTTGAGCATTTCCAGCTGCTTCGTTTTGCGATGCAACTCCGCAAACACC
>Ga0185299_10002966_pt1 | contig 24076 bp, 20 predicted proteins | sample PaiPotPPA55metaG_FD_128002 | JGI IMG/M metagenome (GOLD analysis project Ga0185299, IMG submission 128002) | Iron sulfur acid spring bacterial and archeal communities from Banff, Canada, to study Microbial Dark Matter (Phase II) - Paint Pots PPA... ... | reverse complement strand
CCAGGACGGCCCCAACGCCTACTACCGGGGCCCGATCGGGGAGGCGATCGTGGCGACGCTCAGCGAGCACGGCGCCGACCACCGGCCCCGCGACTTCGCCGCCCACGCCGGCGAGTGGGTGGCGCCGCTGCGGGCGCCGTTCCGCGACGTCGAGGTCGTCGAGCTCCCGCCGCCGACCCAGGGCGTGGCGGCGCTCGAGGCGCTGCGGATCCTCGACGCCTGCCCCCGGCCCGATCCGGGCGCCGCCCGCGAGCACCTCCTCATCGAGGCGCTCAAGCAGGCGCTGGCCGACCGGGACACGTTCGTCACCGATCCCGCGTTCATGCCGAACGCGGCCGCCGACCTGCTCCGCGACTCGCACGTGGCGTCCCGGCGGGCCGCCATCCGCGCCGACACCGCCGCCCACCCCGAGGTCGGCTCGCTCCAGCGGGGCGGCACCGCCTACCTGTGCGCGGCCGACGCCGACGGCCTGCTGGTCAGCCTCATCCAGTCGAACTTCCTCTCCTTCGGGTCCGGGATCCACATCGCGGAGTGGGGGATCAACCTCAACAACCGCGGCTCCTCCTTCTCCTTGGACGCGGATCGGGCCAACGCGTTCGAGGCCGGGAAGCGGCCCTTGCACACGCTCATCCCGGCCCTCTCGCTCCGGGACGGTGAGCCGTGGCTCGTGTTCGGCAGCATGGGCGGCGACGCCCAGGCCGCGGTCCACGTCCAGCTGCTGACCCACCTCGTGGACGACGGCGCCGATCCGGCCGACGCGCTCCGGGCGCCCCGGTGGCGGGTCGACCCGGGGACCTGGACCGTGCACGCCGAGTCGCGCTTCGCGCCCGACGTGCTCGACGGGCTGCGATCCCGCGGCCACCGGGTGCTCGTCGAGCTCCCGTACGACTCGCGGTTCGGGCACGCGCACGTCATCCGGCTGGAGCGACCCGGATATGCCGCGGCGGCCGACCCGCGCTCGGAGGGCGCGGCGCTTGGGCGCTGAGTGTCAGGAGCTCGATCTCGTCGGGCAGCCCGAAGGTCGCAGTGCGAACGGAGAGTGTCTCCGACCCTCCGGCGCTATTAGTGGGTGCTGACTCCGAGGAGTGCGCCGACGCCGAAGGTGATCGCGGCCGCCACCGTCGCGGCGGTGAGTTGGCGGAGCGCGGTGCGCACTTTTCCCCGCCCGGTGAATGACCCAATCGCTGCACCAAGGCTCGCGGCCGCGACGACCCCTACCACGATCGACCCGACGATGGCGGGCGTACCGGTGAGGAAGAACCACGGCAGAAGGGGAATGATCGCCCCCGCCGAGAAAGACAGGAATGACGCGACGGCGGCCTGATTGGCGGAGCCGCCTCGATCGGGATCGACGCCGAGCTCGAGTCGGGCGTGCGTGTCCAGCGCGACGGAGCGATTCGCCATCAGGATCCGCGCCACGGTCTCGGCGTCGGGTGGCGGGACTCCTTCCGCCTCATACATCGCCGCGAGCTCTCGGCGTTCACCCTCGGGGTCTGCGTCGATCTCGCCACGTTCAACGCTGACTTCGTGCTCAATGAGCTCGTCTTGGGCTCGCACCGAGACGAGCTCCCCAGCGGCCATGGAGAACGCCCCGGCAAGCAGACCAGCGACGCCTGCGAGCCTGACCGTTCCACCCCCAGGGTTTGCACCCGCGACCCCCAAGATCAGGGAGATGTTGGTGAGGAGCCCATCACCGGCTCCGAGCACCGCGGCGCGTCCCGCATTGCCCTGAACGTCCCGATGCCGACTCGTCGAGCGCCGCCCACTTGTGAACACCCGCGCGAGAGGGCCCATCAACCGCCGCGTGATCGGTGGCGGCGCCGGGCCACTCGGCGACCCCGTTCGACCGGCGTCGTGTGCCCCGGACACCTTTCAAACTCTAGGTTCGGGAGCTGGCCTCCTCCGGGGCCTGAATGTGGATCCCGAGCGCCTCAACGAAACAGGACGCCAGATCGGGGAGTCCATGACGTCGGGAGGCAACGACCGGGCTTGCACACCGGAGACGAGTCCAGCTGACGGGCGACGCGCACCGGATTGCGTGGAGGCTCTGCGGTGTCCTTGACGTATGGGCTCGGCGTGCGGGGGGTAAGAGAGGCCGCCTGATGCCCGTGGACCAGCCGAGCGCCCAAGTCGCCTTCGTCTACACGAACTACATCAAGGCCACTCCGGAGCAGGTCTGGCGCGGACTGACCGACCAGCCATGACGAAGCGCTACTGGCGCCACGCCACGGCCGGGGGCAAGTCGTTCCCTTCGGACTGGAAGAAGGGTTCGACCTACGACTTAGTCCACGAGGAGGTCGGGCTCGTCGTCAGCGATCCGGAACAGGTCGTCCTCGAGTCCGATCCCTGCCGCAGGCTTGCCTACACCTGGCACACGTTCACGCCCGAGTGGGCCGCCGAGGTCGGCATGGATGCGGCCACGGCGGCCACATGGCGGGCCGAGCCCCGCTCGAGGGTGGCCTTTGACATCGAAGACGTGGGGACCGGGGTGGTCAAGCTCACGGTGACCCACGACGGCTTCGCGCCGGGTAGCGCCGTCCTCCCCGCTATCTCCCAAGGATGGCCGGCCGTGCTGTCCAGCCTGAAGACGCTCCTCGAAACCGGATCGACGCTGCATACCGCGTAGGAGTGGTCGCGCCGGCACCCGCGGTTCAGCGACGTGACTTCGTGCCCTCGTCGAGGTGCTGGGCTGAGGTCGCACACGGCGAAGCAGCAAGCGTGGACTCGCGGTGAGACGCCGTCCTGTCACCGGGCGCCTCGACCACACGCCGCCCGGCCGCCGCCTCGGACGGGGGATCTATGCCGGGTTGCTGGCCCCGGCCGGGGTTCGCTGGCGGACGAACAGGATGGCCGCGATCAGCACCCACAGCACCGCCAGCACGAACGGGAAGAAGAACGCGCCGGCGAGCTGCAGCACCGCGACGACGTAGCCCGCCACGGTCAGCCATCCGGGCAGCGTCCCGTCGCGACGGGCCAGGTTCGAGACCACGAAGATGAACACCCCGAGTGACAGCGCGCCCGCGACGAGCAAGATCCCGAAGCCCAGCCCGTCGAGCTGTCGGGCGAGGTCGGCGCCGTGCGGTACCGGCGTGGCGCTGCTCCCGCCGAAGGTCTTGTTGCCGGGGATCGTCGCTCGCACGAGCGTTCCGACGAACCCGACGGCGGCGAAAATGGAGGCGAAGGTCAGGAGGAGCCCTCCGCCAGTCTGGAACCGCTCGCGCAGGCTGGCGGCGAACCACACGAAGGCAATGAGGCCCAGCACGATCAGGTAGGCCCCGATCACGGCCGCGGTCCGATGGCCGCTGTCGTTCCACCAGTTCGCCCACTTCGCGGTGTCTGTACCTTTGCTCGGGGTGTTGAACACCAGAAAGCCCGCTACGAACAACACCACGAACACGATCCCCATCCACGAGCCCATGCGACGAAGCGCCGGGCCACTCGCGACGGTCCCCACCCTTGGCCTCCCCCCTCGAGCCCCGACGGTTCGGGGCACGGCCGGCGGAGCGTACGAAGCCACGGCGCGCGCGGTCAAGAGCGTCCGCTGATCACGCCAGGGCGGGGAGCGCCGCACAGAAGCCGGGAGGCGCGGCCGATCGCGACGCGCACGACCGAGAGGTGGTGCGCTGCGCCGCGGTCGAGGGCTAGGACGCTGTTGAAGAAATAGGTGGGCGGTGTTCGCGATTTGGGTGTGGTTCGCTCAGACTCGGGGGATGCAGGGCAGAAGCGATCCGGATCGGGAGCTTTTGGACGCGGCGGCGTTGTGTCGGGGGCTGGTGCCTGAGGGCAGCGTCGAGGCGTTCTTGGCTGATCATCGCCGGGAGTTGTTTCCCGATGCGCTGTTTGACGATCTGTTTCCTTCGGGCCGGGGGCGGCCGTCGATTCCGGGTGAGGTGGTCGCCACGGTGATGGTCCTGCAGGCGCTGGAGGGCCTGTCGGATCGGGACGCGGCGCGGGGGTTGCGGGATCGGATCAGCTGGAAGGTGGCGTCGGGCCTGGCGTTGGACGATCCTGGGTTCGACTATTCGGTGTTGACGTATTGGCGGACCCGGCTGCGGGCCAGTGAGCGTCCAGAGCGGGTCTTTGATGCGGTGCGAGCGGTGATCGAGGCCACCGGGGTGCTTCGGGGCCGGACCCGCCGGGCCCTGGACTCGACGTTGCTGGACGACGCGGTCGCCACGCAGGACACGGTGACCCAGCTGATCTCGGCCGTTCGACGGGTCCGCCGGGTGGTGCCGGGCGCGGGGCGGGTGGCGGTGTCGGCCCATGACTACGACGCGGGGACCAAGCCGTTGATCGCCTGGGATGACGAGGTGGCCAAAGACGAGCTCATCAGCGGACTGGTCAACGACGCGTTGGCGCTCCTGGGAGCGCTCGAGGCAACCGAGCTCGATGCTGAGCAGTCCGCGGCGCTGGGCCTGCTGGCGTTGGTTGCGGGTCAAGATGTCGAACCCGGCGAGACCGAAGGCACGTGGCGGATCGCGGTCCAGGTCGCGCCGGATCGGGTCGTCTCGACGGTCGACCCCGATGCTCGTCACATGCACAAGAGCCGCTCGGAATACCGCGACGGCTACAAAGCCCACCTGGCGGTCGAACCCGAGACCGGGCTGATCACCGCCGCCGCGCTCACCCCAGCCAACGCCAGTGACGGGCCGACCGGGGTCAGCCTGCTCGCCGACGAGCCGCCCGGCCTGGAGATCCTGGCCGACGCGGCCTACGGGGCGGGAGCGACCCGAGCCGCGCTGCGCCAAGCTCGGCATCGCCAGGCCATCAAGGCGATCCCGCTGCGCTCGGCGGTTCCGGGTGGGTTCGACCGCGACGACTTCATCATCGACCACGCCCAGCGGACCGCCCGATGCCCCGCCGGGCACACGGTCAGGATCAGCTCGAAGGGCTACGCGACGTTCCAGCAACACTGCAACCGCGCCTGTCCGCTGCGGTCGCGTTGCACCACCGCCAAGCGCGGGGTCCAGCTCCGCCTCGGTGAGCACGACGCCGAACTGGTCGAGGCACGCAGAGCGTGGCGGGAAGGTGACTTCGCCGACGACTACCGACGCTGGCGACCGATGGTCGAGCGCAGCATCGCCTGGCTGGTCACCCGCGGCAACCGTCGCGTGCGATACCGCGGCATCGCCCGCAACCAGCTCGGGCTCTCGATGCGCATCGCCGCCATCAATCTGCGTCGCCTGGTGAACCTCGGCCTCACCCGCGGCCCCACCGGCTGGGCACTTACCTAAAGGCGCGGACCCGGGAACTGACAAAGGGACCACTCCTGGCATCAAGCCACCGGGGTGACCGGCATCACACCCTCGACTGCCGGCTCTTCGGTCGGTCAAGAACCCGGGCCCGCGACCCGAAGCCTACGAACCCGCCGCCCCAAACAAACCGCCTTCTTCAACAGCGTCCTAGTTGTCGCTCGGTTCCTCGAGCGGCGACGCCGCCTCCAGCACGGCGCGGGCCCGCTCCAGGTCCTCGTCGAAGACCAGCACCCGGGCGCCGTTGTAGAGCGCGAGGTGCGGCGCCCAGCCGTCCCCGTCGCCGTAGTCGCCCATGGCGGGAATGTCGTTGCTGTTCAGGAGCCCGATGACCACGTCGGCCTCGAAGCGCGACGGGTACGACGCCAACGGGACGATCCGGCCCCGTGGATTCGGCGTCTTGGCCACCCCGGCAGCGTAACGGCGCCCCTCGAAGCGGGTCCGCGGAACGAACGACTCGACGTCCCATGGGCGACGCCGCGGGCCGCCTCGGCATGATGGAGTCGTGGAGCCGAACCTGCTGCTGCCGGCCCGAGCCTTCGCCTCGCTGGCCGAGTACCAGGCGAACGGCGGCGGGGAGGCCATCCGGCGCGCGCGAGCGCACGGGCCGGACTGGGTGCTCGACCAGCTCGACGCGTCCGGGCTGCGCGGGCGCGGCGGTGCCGGGTTCCCAGCCGGCCGCAAGTGGCGGTCGGTCCGCGCCGGCGGCGCCGAGCTCGGCGACCGGTACGTCGTCGCGAACGGCGCCGAGGGCGAGCCGGGCACGTTCAAGGACCGGCCGCTGCTGCGCCAGAACCCGTACCAGGTCCTCGAGGGCCTCGCCGTCGCCGCGATGGTCGTCGGCGCCCGGGAGGTGTTCATCGGCGTCAAGGCCTCGTTCGAGCCCGAGATCGACGCGCTGAGCCGGGCGCTGCCGGAGATGGCCGACGCCGATCTGCTCGGCGACGCGCCGATGAGCATCGTCGCCGGGCCCGAGGAGTACCTGCTCGGCGAGGAGACCGCGCTGCTCGAGGTCATCGAGGGCAACGACCCGATGCCGCGCTGGCTGCCCCCGTACCTGCACGGGCTGTTCGCGACGACGCCGGCGGAGGGCTGGTCGTCCGGCATCGCGCCGACCGAGGACGCCGACGTCGTCGGGTCGAACCCGACGCTGGCGTCCAACGTCGAGACGTTCGCCAACGTCCCGCTGATCCTGGCCCGCGGCGCCGACTGGTATCGGACCATCGGCACGCCGCCGACCCCGGGGCCGCTCATCGTCACCGTCGTCGGCGACACGCGGCGCGACGGGTACGGCGAGATCGAGCCCGGCACGCGGCTCGGCGACGTCCTCGAGCAGCTCGGCGGGGGCATCGCCGACGGCCGAGCGGTGAAGGCGGTGCTGTCCGGCGTCGCCAACCCGGTGCTCACGGCGGCCGGGCTCTCGGCGCCGGTCAGCTACGAGGGCCTCGCCGCGGCCGGCGGCGGGCTCGGCTCGGCCGGGTTCATCGTCTACGACGACACCCGCAGCATGGTCGGCGTGGCGCGGATGGTCTCCCGCTTCCTCTACGTGGAGTCGTGCGGCCAGTGCCGCGCCTGCAAGAACGGCTCCGGCGAGGTGACTCGCCGCCTCGACGCGATCGCCGAGGGCGTCGGCGACACCCACGACATCGAGACGATCGGCGAGCGGCTGCGCGGCGTCACCGACCAGAACCGCTGCTACCTCGGCGAGGAGGAGCAGCGGACGATCAGCAGCCTCCTGCGCAGCTTCCCGGAGGAGTTCGTCGCCGCGCTCGAGGCGAGCGGGTCGCCGGTCGACACGCCCGTCATCCCGAAGATCGTCGACCTCGTCGACGGCCGGGCGATCTACGACGAGCGGCAGCGGCGCAAGAACCCGGACTGGACATACGCCGCCGCCTGAGCGAGCCTCAGCGGCGCGTTCGCGAACCCACGGTTCGGCGCGCAATCGACGGCGCGTGCCGAGTCACCGACGCGGTCGTAGGCTCCAGCGATGACCTATGACCTCGTGATCCGCGACGGCCTCGTCGCCGACGGCCGGGGCGGGGATCCGGTGCCGGGCGACGTCGCGATCGACGGCGACCGCGTCGCGGCGGTCGGCGTGGGGCTCGGCCCCGGACACCAAGAGCTCGACGCCGACGGCCGGCTCGTCACCCCCGGCTTCGTCGACATCCACACCCACCTGGACGCCCAGCTGGGCTGGGACGCGCTGGCGACGTCGTCGTGCTGGCACGGCGTGACGTCGCTCGTGCTCGGCAGCTGCGGCGTCACGTTCGCGCCGTGCCGGCCCGAGGATCGTCGCTACCTCGCCGAGCTCATGGAATCCGTGGAGGACGTCCCCGCCGACTCGATCATGGAGGGTCTGACCTGGGACTGGGAGACCTACGGCGAGTACCTCGACGCGGTCGGGCGGTGGCCGAAGGGCGTGAACGTCGGCGGCATGGTCGGCCACTGCGCGGTCCGCTACCACGCCATGGGTGAGCGGGGCCTCGACCCGGCCCCCGCCACCGACGACGACATCGCCGCCATGTGCGACCTCGTCGACGAGGCGATCGGCGCCGGCGCGCTCGGGTTCTCGACGTCCCGCACCATGCTGCACCGCGTCCCCGACGGCCGGGCAGTGCCCGGCACCTACGCCGACGCCCGGGAGCTGCACGCCCTCGCCGCCGTCATGGGCCAGCGCGGCGTGGGCGTGTTCGAGGCCGCGCCGGCGCTCGGCGAGCAAGTCCCCGGGGGCGGGCGGCGTACCGTCTCGGAGGTGGAGCTGCTGGCCGACCTCGCGCTCGCCACCGGCCGGCCGGTCACCTTCGGGCTCAGCCAGACCAAGCGGGTGCCGGAGCTGCACGACGAAGCACTCGCGGTGGTCGAGGCGGCCCGAGCCCGGGGCGCGCTGCTCGCACCTCAGACCACCGCCCGCGGGATCGGCATGCTCTTCGGGCTCGTGCACCGCACGCCGTTCGACGGCTCGCCGACCTGGCGGGCGCTGCGCGACCTCTCGTTCGCCGAGCGCCTCGCGGCGTTGCGCGACCCCGTCCAGCGGGCCGCGCTCGTCGACGCCGCGCGCGATCTGCCGACCATCCCGCCCGACGAGCTGTTCGTGCTGCCGGACGGCGACGCCCGCTACGACCTCGGGCCCGAGGACAGCCTGGCCGGGCACGCGGCGCGGCTGGGCGTCACGCCGGCCGAGGCCTTCATCACGATCGAGCTCCAAGGCGAGGGGCGAACGCTCCTGAACTGGCCGTTCCTGAACGACGACCTCGACGCGGTCGCGGTGATGCTGCGCCATCCGGACACCGTCATGGGCCTCGCCGACGCCGGCGCGCACGTCGGGCTCATCATGGACGCCAGCCAGCCGACGTTCCTGCTCACCTACTGGGTCCGCGAGCACGGCCTGCTGTCGGTCGGCGAGGCGGTCCGCCGGCTGACCTCGGAGCCGGCCGCGCTGTTCGGGCTGGCCGGACGGGGCGTCCTCGAGCCGGGCGCGTTCGCCGACGTGAACGTGCTCGACGTCGACAGCCTCGGCCTGCCGCAGCCGCAGTACGTGTACGACTACCCGGCCGGCGCGGGGCGGTACATCCAGCGCAGCCGCGGCTACGCCTGGACGCTCGTCAACGGCCAGGTGTTCATGGCCGACGGCGAGCACGAGGGCGCGCTGGCGGGCCAGCTCCTGCGCAACGCCGCCGCGTAGCCGCGTGGCCGGGTACGACGCTCGCACCGAGCGGATCCTGGCCCGGATCCGCCGCATCCCCCGCGGTCGCGTCGCGACGTACGGCGAGATCGACCCGCGCTCGCCTCGGATGGTCGGGCGGGTGCTCTCCCTCGTCCACGAGGAAGTGCCCTGGCACCGGGTCGTGCGGGCCGACGGCTCGCTGGCGAAGGGCAAGCGGCAGCGCGACCTGCTGGTGAAGGAGGGCGTGCCGATGCGCGGCGACCGCGTCGACCTCCGCCGCGCCGGAGGCCGTGCCACGCGGTCCGGTCCGCGGGCGTCGGCGTCGCGGCGGGCCCGACCGCGTCGCTGAGAGCGCCGCCCGAGCGGACGCGCGCCGTCGGCTGCTGTCCGCGCTCATCGGGGGTCGGAGTCGCTAGCCTCGTTGCCGTGATCGGGCCAGGTCGCGCGCTGCCGCGCGCTCGGTCCGGGGGAGCTGACCCCGGGTGAGAGTCGAGCACGAGCTGAGCGCGGAGGTCCACAAGGAGACGGCGCCGGTGCGCTCGCTCGTCGTCCGGACCACCGACCTGACCCGCAACCTCGACATCTTCCTCGCCTGCGCGGTGGCGGGTGTGCTCGGCAACCGGTTCTTCCTCGTCGCCACCGGCTACCCGCAGGTCGGCAACGGGACGCTGCACATCTCGCACGCCATCTGGGGCGGGCTGATGCTCGCGGTCGCGGTCATCTTCGCGGTGTCGTTCATCGCCCCCGGGGTCCGGACCTTCGTGGCGTTCCTCGGCGGCGCCGGGTTCGGCTGGTTCGTCGACGAGCTCGGCAAGTTCATCACCCGTGACGTCAACTACTTCTTCCGCCCCACCCTGGCGCTCATCTACTCGGTGTTCGTCGTCATGTACCTGGCCTTCCGCGCCCTCGAGCGCCGCCGGTACCGGCCCGAGGAGGCGCTGCTCAACGCGCTGGAGGCCGTGAAGGCGGCCGCGCTCGGCCGGCTCGACGAGCCGAGCCGCCTGCACGCCCTCGCCCTCCTGGACCACCTGTGCACCGACGAGGGGCTCGTCCCCCACGTGCGCGGCCTCCTGCAGCAGGTCCCGACCGTGGCGACCCCGCCGCCGGGGCGCCTGAACCGGTTCTGGCTGCGCGTGCTCGGCGTGTACGAGGGCTGGACCGTCCGGCGCGGCTTCGGCGTCTCGATCACCTGCTTCTTCCTCGCCCTCGGCGTCTTCGACGTCGCCCAGATCGTCTTCATCCGGACCCGCTACTCGAGCATCCACACGGTGGCCCAGTGGGCCACGCTCGTCTCCTCGATCTTCACCCTCCTCTTCATCATCGTGGGGACGGTCATCCTCCCCCGGGCCCGGCTCCTCGCCCTGCGGTGGTTCGAGGCCGCGGTCCTCATCTCGATCTTCCTCACCCAGGTGTTCCTGTTCGCCGAGCGCCAGCTGGCGGCCGTCATCGACCTCGGCATCGCGATCGTCGTCTGGGTCGCGCTGCGGTCCGCGATCCGCCTCGAGGTCCTGGCCCGCGGCATCCACGACTCGTACCGGGAGCGGCGCCTGCGCACGCTGGGCGTCGAGGACCCGTCGGTGGCCGACTGGGACTCGCTGCCCGAGACGCTGCGAGCGTCGAACCGCGACCAGGCGGCCCACTTCGTCGAGAAGCTGAACCTGATCGGCTGTGGCGTGGTCCGCAGCGAAGGCGGCGCGCAAGCGTTCACGTTCACGCCGGCCGAGATCGACACCCTGGCCCAGATCGAGCACGAGCGGTGGATGGCCGAGCGGCGGCGCCAGGGTTGGAAGCCGGGCCCGACCCGCGACCCCAAGGCCCGCACGACGCCGTACCTCGTCCCGTGGGACGAGCTGTCCGAGCCGGTGCGGGACCTGGACCGGGACGCGGTGCGCGAGATGCCGATGCAGCTGGCCCGGGCCGGGTACGCGGTCGTCCGGCTGTAGCCGGACCGGCGCGCCCCGGCGCGCTACGCGTGGAAGATCCGGCGCTCGGCGGCCCTGAGCCCACGCGCCACCCGGGCCCGGGCGAGCTTCAGCACCGAGCTGATGGGGGTGCACTCCTGGCAGTCCCACACCTGGGCGACGCCGTTCTCCTCGGCGGTGGCGAGGTAGGCGTGGGTCGGGCTGAAGGCGACGCCGTTCGTCGCCCCCTGGTGGCCCGACAGCACCAGCGGCAGCGCGTTGGGGTGGTTCAGGTCCCAGATCCGCGCCGTCTCGTCGTCGCTGGCGGTGGCGAGGTACTGCCCGTTGTGGCTGAACGAGACGCCGTTCACGTTCCCGCTGTGCCCGACCAGCACCACCGGCGACGCGCTCGGGTCTCGCCAGTTCCAGATCCGCGCCGTGTTGTCGAAGCTCCCGGTCGCGAGCCGCTTGCCGTCGGGGCTGAACGCGACGCCGCTCACGACCCCCGCGTGCCCGGCCAGCACGACCGGCTTCGTCCTCGGGTGGCGCCAGTCCCAGACCCGTGCCGTCTTGTCGACGCTGGCCGTCGCGACGCGGGTGCCGTCGGGGCTGAAGACGGCGTCGAACACGATGTTGTGGTGCCCGGCGAGCACGATCGGCGGCGTGCCGGAATGCCGCCAGTCCCAGACCCGGGCCGTGTGATCGTCGCTGCCGGTGACGACCCGGCTGCCGTCGGGGCTGAACGCGACGCTCTCGACCACGTCGGTGTGCCCCGCGAGCACGACCGGTGGTGTGCCGGGATGCCGCCAGTCCCAGACCCGGGCCGTGTGATCGGTGCTGGCGGTCGCCACCTCGTTGCCGTCGGGGCTGAACGCGACCCCGTTCACGGACCCGGTGTGGCCGGCGAGCACGACCGGTGGCGTGCCGGGATGCCGCCAGTCCCAGACCCGGGCCGTCTGGTCCTCGCTGGCCGACGCCAGCTCGGTGCCGTCGCGGCTGAACGCCACGTTGAACAGCTGGTCGGTGTGACCGGCCAGGACCACCGGGTCGAGATCGGCCCGTCGCGTGTCCCAGATCCCGATCGTGTCGTCCCAGCTGGCGGTGGCGAGGTGGGCCCCGTGGGGGGTGAACAGGGCGCTGCGGACCGGGTCGGTGTGACCGCGCAGCACGGTCGGCATGACCTTCGGGTCGTTCGGGTCCCAGAGCCGGGCGGTGCCGTCGGCGCTGGCGGAGGCGATCAGCGTGCCGTCACCGTTGAAGGTGACGTTGTAGACGGAGTTGGTGTGACCGGTGAAGACCAGGGGCGGGGTGGCCGGGTGCCGCCAGTCCCACACCCGGACCGACTGGTCGTCGCTGCCGGTGACGAGCCGGGCGCCGTCGGGGCTGAACCCCACCCCGTTCACGAAGTCCGTGTGGCCGAGCAGCACGATCGGCGGTGCGCTCGGGTCGCGCCAGCTCCAGACCCGAGCCGTCTTGTCCTCGCTGCCCGACGCCAGCTCGCTGCCGTCGGGGCTGAACGCCACTGCGTTCACCGCGCCGCCGTGGCCGGTCAGGACGACGGGAGGCGTCCCGGGGTGCTTCCAGTCCCACACTCGCACCGTGTGATCGGCGCTGCCGGTGGCGACGAACGTCCCGTCGGGGCTGAACGCCACGGCGCGGATCTGGTCGGTGTGCCCGGCCAGCACCACAGGCGGCGCGGTCGGGTCGCGCCACGTCCAGACCCGGGCCGTCTTGTCCTCGCTGCCGGTGACGAGGTGGACCCCGTCGGGGCTGAACGCCACGCCCCGCACCGCCGCCGTGTGGCCGGTGAGCACGATCGGCTTCTGCTTCGGGTGGTGCCAGTCCCAGACCCGGGCCGTCCGGTCGCTGCTCGCTGACGCGAGGCTTCGGCCGTCGGGCGAGAAGACGGCGTCCCAGACGTAGTCGGTATGGCCGCGCAGCAGCGCTCGCTCGCGGTTCTGCAGCGTCGCCTGGCGCACCGCCGACTGGGCGTCGTTGGTCGGCTGGGTGCCGTACGCCTGCAGCGCCAGCAGCAGGCTGAGCTGCGGGTCCGACGGGAGCTGGCCGAACGAGTTGGCCGCCAGCTGCCGCGACTGGGCGGTCTGGGCGGCCTGCCGCGAGTTGGCGGCCTCCACGAACGCCACGACGGCCAGCACGACGATCGCGGCCACGCCCACCATCGAGATCGACAGCCCGACCCGCAGCCGGCGCTGCGCGGCGCGGCGGCTGCTCAGGACGTAGCGGTTCTGCAGCGGCGTCGGCGCCGGTCGGGCGTCGGCGTGCGACGTGAGCGTCGTCTCCGCGTCGGCGATGTCGGCGCCCCGCAGCAGCAGGCTCCGGTGCTCGCCACTGGCTTCCCACTCCAGCGCTCGGACGAGCAGCCGGGTGTGGGCCTTCACCCAGTCGAGGTCGGTGTCGAGGGCGTCGACGATGCGGGCCAGCCCGGGCTCGAACTCGGCGTCGGTGCGGCACATCACCCAGTTGTGCGCGCTGAGCGGCTCGGGCAGCGCCGGCTGGTCGGGGTCGCGGTAGACGACCGGCACGATCCGCTTCTTCAGCTCGTCGGCGTGCTGCAGCTCGGCCAGGCACTCCGGTGAGGTCAGCGAGGCGGGGCTGATCACGAACACGAAGCTGTCCGCGCCCTCGATGGCCTCGGCGATGTCGGCCCGCCAGATGGAGCTGGGCGGGATGTCCTTCCAGTCGAGCCAGAGCTCGCGGCCCTGCTCGGTGAGCCGGTCGTGGAGCCGTCGGACGAACTCCTGGTCCACGTGCGAGTACGAGACGAAGGCGTCGCTCACGACCGACCTGCTGGGGACACGGTTCGCCGAGGCCGACGCGCGCACCGCCCGCGCTGACCGCCCCGACGTGATCACGATACCGGTGGCCTCCGTGCCGACCCGGTCACACGCGCGGCGCGCCCCCCTCCTTGGATGCATCGCGTGCGGCGCCGCAAGCCCGCGGTAGCGTCGCCCCGGCCGAGCGACTCGGTTGCCTCACGTCGCACGGCGATCCGAGCAACGTGGGGGACGGTGTGGCGGCGCGACTGGGCCGGTTGGGACGAGCCTGCGCCCGCCATCACTGGCGCACGCTGCTGGTCTGGCTGCTCGCGATCGTCGGGCTCGTCGCGGCCGCGATCGCCGTCGGCGGCCAGACCCAGGACGTCTACACCGTCCCCGGCACGTCCGCGCAGCGAGCCGACGAGATCCTGGAGGCGAAGTTCCCGGAGCAGGCCGGCGACGACGCCCTGGTCGTCTTCGCCGCCCACCAGGGGACCGTCACCGCGCCGCCGGTCGCGCGCGCGATCGCCGCCACCCAGACCCGGCTCGAGAAGCTGCGGGATTCGACGGGCGTCACCGGCCCCGCGACGCCCGGGTCCGGGGCCGTGTTCGTCTCCCGGAACAAGACGATCGCCTTCGCGCAGGTGCAGTACAGCAAGGACGCCGACCAGCTGCCGGCCAGCACGTTCACCGACCTGCAAGCGGCGACGACGCCCACCAAGCAGGCCGGGCTGCAGGTCGAGTTCGGCGACGCGGTCGCCGATCAGTTCGCACAGCAGAAGACCGAGAACGTCGAGCTGATCGGGCTCGGCGTGGCCGTCATCATCCTGCTGCTCGCCTTCGGATCCGTCATCGCGATGGGTCTGCCGATCGGCACCGCGCTCGGCGCGCTCGCGGTCGGCGTGTCAGGGATCTACCTGCTCGCCTCCGTCACGCCCGTCGGCTCGGTGACCCCGACCCTGGCGACGATGATCGGGCTCGGCGTCGGGATCGACTACTCGCTGTTCATCTTGACGAGGCATCGCCAGAACCTGGCCCAGGGGATGGGCGTGCTCGACTCCATCGCGCTCGCGAACGCGACCGCCGGCCAGGCGGTCTTGTTCGCGGGCGGGACCGTCGTGATCGCGATCTGCGCCATCGCGGTGGCCGGGATCCCGTACGTGACCGTGCTCGGCTTCGTCACCGCCGGCGTCGTGCTGGTGATGATGACGGCCGCGGTGACGCTGATCCCGGCCCTGCTGGCCTTGGCCGGCACGCACATCAACCGCGCCGCCGTGCCTCGCCTGCGCCGACGCGGCGGCGCCCACCGCCGCCACCACCATCGGCTGACCGGCGCGACCGGCCCGGGCTGGGAGCGGTGGGCTCGGTTCATCTCCCGCCACCGGTGGTCGGCCGTCATCCTCAGCCTGGCCGTGCTCATCACCCTGGCCGTCCCGCTGCTCAGCATGCGGCTGGGTCAGATCGACGACGGCTCGGCCCCGAAGGACACGACCCAGCGGAAGGCCTACGACCTCATCGCCCAGGGCTTCGGCCCCGGCGTCAACGGACCGCTGCTCGTCGTCGTGCAGCTGCCCCGCGCCGGCGACGCCCAGCCGGCCAACGCGGTGGCGAAGGCGGTCGGGCGGCTGCCGAACCTGAAGGTCGCGCCGCCCGAGCTCAGCAAGTCCGGCCGCGCAGCGGTCATCTTCGTCGTCCCGCCGTCGGCCCCCCAGGCGGCCGCCACCGAGCGGCTCGTCGATCAGCTCCGCACCCAGGTGCTCCCGGCTGCCACGAGGGGGACGGGGGCGAGCGCCGACGTCGGCGGCGGCACCGCCTTGTTCATCGACCTCAGCCAACGCATCTCGGACCGGCTGCCGCTGTTCATCGGGATCGTCCTCGCCCTGTCGTTCCTGCTCTTGATGATGGTGTTCCGGTCGGTGCTCGTGCCGCTCAAGGCGGCGCTCATGAACCTGCTCTCGATCGGCGCCTCGTTCGGCGCCATCGTCGCCGTGTTCCAGTGGGGATGGCTGAAGGGGCTGATCGGGCTGCAGGAGACGATCCCGATCGTCTCGTACGTGCCGATGATGACGTTCGCCATCTTGTTCGGCCTCTCGATGGACTACGAGGTCTTCCTGCTCTCGCGGATCCGTGAGGACTACTACGAGACCCACGACAACCTGGATAGCGTCATCAAGGGCCTCGCCGCGACGGCACGGGTCATCACCGCCGCGGCGCTGATCATGATCAGCGTCTTCCTGGGCTTCGTGGGCAGTCCCGAGCCGACGGTGAAGATGTTCGGCGTCGGGCTCGCGGTGGCGGTCGCGGTCGACGCCACCATCGTCCGGCTGGTGCTGGTCCCGGCGACGATGGAGCTCCTCGGTGACGCCAACTGGTGGCTGCCCCGTTGGCTCGACCGGGTGCTGCCGCACATCCGGATCGAGGAGGAGGTCGCGCCGTCGTCGGGGGCGGTGTCGTGGCACTCAGACCCGGAGTCTTCGTAGGGCGACGCGCGACGACACCGAGAGCCACCCCGTCGAAGGCGCCGGCTGCCCGGCCGGGCCAGAATGCCTGGTCTGGCACACGCAATCCCGTGCCGGTGGATCGGCGTAGAACGGGGTGGGTGGCCCGGATCGGGTCGCCGCCGCCCGTGGACGACTTGGGGGACACATGGCGAGCTCCGACGTATGGTCGATGATCTCGAGCGAGCGCAAGGCGCTGGCCGCCGACCTCGGATCGCTCACCGACGAGCAGTGGAAGACCGCTTCGCTGTGCGACGGCTGGGCCGTGCGCGACGTGGTCGGGCACATGACCTCGACCGCCGAGATGACGCCCGGGAAGTTCTTCGCCAGCCTCATCGGAAGCGGCTTCAGCTTCACGAAGCTCCAGGACAAGGACATCGAGAAGCAGAACGAGGGCACGCCGGCCGACACGCTGGCGCGCTTCGTCGCCGTCGGCGACTCGCGGAAGCACCCGCCGGGCCCGGTCGACTCGTGGCTCGGCGAGACGCTCGTGCACGCCGAGGACATCCGGCGGCCGCTCGGCATCAAGCACACGTACTCGCCCGAGGCCGCAACCCGGACGCTCGACTTCTATCGGAAGTCGAACCTGATCATCGGGGGCAAGAAGCGGGCAGCCGGCCTGACGTTGCGGGCGACCGATGCCGATTGGTCGGCCGGCAGTGGCCCCGAGGTCAGCGGTCCCGCCATCGCGCTCGTGATGGCGGTCACTGGCCGCCAGGCCGGGCTCGCTGATCTGTCGGGTGACGGCGTCGCGACGATGCGGGAGCGGATGCGCTAACGGTCGCGCTGGCTCACGGCGCGAAGCCGCCGCGGTCGGCCTCGATCCCGGCCCGGATGGCCCGCAGCGCGGGGTCGCGGGCCCGCAGCTTGCTGGCCGCGTGCGCGTCCATGTCGAGGCCGGTCAGGGTCGCGGCGGTGCTATGCGCGGCCTCGGCGAGCTCGTCGGCCGGCACCACCCGGTCGAGGAACCCGGCGGCGACGGCGTCCTCGTTCGGAGCGAACGGCTCGGCGAGGATCACCGCCCGGTTGAACGCGGCCGGTGTCAGCCGCTGGCGGGAGATCTCGACCGCGGTCACCGGCATCGGGAGCCCGATCGCGACCTCGTTGGCCTGGATCTTGTACAGCCCCGCGGCGCCGATCCGGTAGTCGCCGGAGAGCAGCAGGAAGGCCGCCATCGCGATCGCGTGGCCGGTGCAGGCGATGACCAGGGGCCGCGGGAACGACAGCATCCGCTCCGACAGCTCGAAGCCGGCCCGGAGCATCGTCGCGGCGTCGGACCCTCCGCCGCGGAGCGTGGCCAGGTCGAAGCCGGCGGAGAAGAGGCCGGGGCGACCGCTCAGCACGAGGACGGCCGCGTCGGTCTCGGCCTGGTCGAGGGCGGCGTTGATCTCGGCCAGCATCGCGACCGAGAGCACGTTGACCTTGCCGTCGTCCATCGTGGCCGTGGCGACCGAGCCGTCGAGCTGGTAGGTGACGAGCGTTTCCATGCTGCTGGCTCCTATCCCCGCGTCGTCGAGCCCGCCGATCCTGCCGCGTCCGACGCTGACGCGTCGGACGGAGACCGGGGCCGCCGAGCCGGGCCGGATCGCAAAACCGCCAGCGCGGGCCCCCGTCGTTCTGGCCCGCGCCGTGGTTAGCCGGCGCGCCGGCGGGGCGAGCGCTCAGCTCGCCCCGGTCACGCGTGGGCATGGGTGCTCCTTTGTGGGGACTCGGTGCGGGTGGTGCTGGGCTTCCGGCGACGCGCCGGCCCGGAACTCATCGGTCCGACTGGACCGGGCCGTCACCGGCCCGCTCGGTCGAGAGCCGGGCCGCCTGCTTGGTCAGATACTGCTGCTCGCGGGGGTTCGGGGCCCGGCTGGCCGCGGCTCGAAACTCGGCCATTGCGGCCGGCGCCTGGCCGGCCTGCTCGAGGAGGTGGCCCCGCACCGCGTGGACGCGGTGGTGATCGCCCAGGCGGTCGGCAAGCGTGTCGAGGATCGCGAGCCCGGCGTCGGGGCCGTGGACCATCGCCTCGGCCACGGCCCGGTTGAGGCTCACCATCGGGTTGGCGGTCATGCGCTCGAGCAGCCGGTAGAGGGCGAGGATCTCGGGCCACTCGGTCTCGGCGTAGCTGGGCGCCTGGTCGTGGACGGCCGCGACCGCCGCCTGCAGCTGGTACTCGCCGACCTGGCCCCGCCGCAGCGCGCCGGTGATGAGGGCGACGCCCTCCGCGATGAGCCCCCGGTCCCAGCGGCCCCGGTCCTGCTCGTCGAGCGGGACGAGCTCGCCGTCGGCGCCGGCCCGGGCCGGCCGGCGGGCGTCGGTGAGGAGCATGAGGGCGAGGAGCCCGGTGACCTCGGGGTCGTCGGGCAGCGCGGCGTGGACGCCGCGGGCGAGGCGGATGGCCTCCCCGGACAGGTCGGTGCGGGCGAGGTCGGGCCCGCTGCTGGTCGCGTAGCCCTCGTTGAAGAGGAGGTAGAGGACGTGCAGCACCGACCGCAGCCGTTCCGGGCGCTCGGCATCGGCCGGCAGCGCGAACGTCTCGCCCGAGGCCTTCACGGCCGCCTTCGCCCGGCTGATCCGCTGGGCCATCGTCGCTTCGGGCACGAGGAACGCGGCCGCGATCTCCCGGGTGGTGAGCCCGCCGACCGCCCGGAGCGTCAGCGGGATGGCCGCCGTCGGCGCCAGCGACGGGTGGCAGCACATGAACATGAGGATGAGGGTGTCGTCGCGGCCGGGGGCGGGGTCGGGATCGGTCAGCGACGCCGCCTCGGCCCGTTCCTCGCGTCGGCGTCGGCGAGCCTCGCGCCGGTACGTGTCGGCGAGACGACGGGAGGCCACCTGGACGAGCCACGCCCGCGGCTGGTCCGGCATCCCCTCGCGGGGCCACGCCGTCGCCGCGGCGAGCAGCGCCTCCTGCACCGCGTCCTCGGCGTGGTCGAAGTCGCGGGACCGGCGGACGAGCGCGCCGAGGACCTGCGGCGCCAGCTCGCGCAGCAGGCCCTCGGTCTCGGCGGCGCTCGTCACTCCACCGGGTCGGGCGCGCTCAGGACCTCACGGACCTCGATCGGCTGTTGGATCGGCACGCCGTTCGGGCCCGGCGCCGCCGACGCCCGCGCCGCGATCTCCAGCGCCCGCTCGACGGTGTCGACGTCGACCATCCGGTAGCCGGCGAGCAGCTCCTTCGACTCCGGGTAGGGGCCGTCGGTGATCACCGGCGCCCGGGTGCCGTCGGACACCACGACCTTCGCCTGGTCGGGCCCGGTCAGCCCCTGGGCGTCGACGAACTCACCGCGCTCGGCGAGCTCCCGGTTCAGGACGTGCTGGAACTCGATGTGGGCCTGCACGTCCTCGGGCGCCCACTCCGTCATCGGCGCGCAGCCCGAGCCGACCTCTCCGTAGCTCTGAAGCAGCATGAATCGCATCTCGTCATCCTTCCGGGTCCGGCGGCGTCTCCGTGACGCCGCTCACCCGGTGGTCGCCGCCGGCGCTGGGTTCTCGACATCGCCCAAATCGGACATCCGTGCCCGTCGGCGCCTTGGAGCCGCCGCCGAATCGATGAGTCTGGGCTGCCGGCGACGTCAGAGTGGCAGCGAAGCGACACGGGGGAGGCGAAGACTCTCGACATGGCGACCTACGTGCTCATCCACGGCGCCGGGTCGGACTCCTGGTACTGGCACCGGGTCCGTCCCGAGCTCGAGCGCCGCGGGCACGACGTCGTCGCGCCCGACCTGCCCTGCGACGACGATACGGCCGGGCTGCTCGAGTACCGGGACACGGTGCTCGACGCGATCGGTAACCGCCGGGACCTGGTGGTCGTCGCGCAGTCGATGGGTGCCTTCACGGCTCCGCTCCTGTGCGACCACGTGCCGGTCGACCTCTTGGTGCTGGTGGCGGCGATGGTGCCGAGTCCCGGTGAGTCGCCCGGAGCGTGGTGGACGAACACGGGTCACGAGCGGGCGAAGCGCGAGCAGGACGAGCGCGACGGCCGTCCGACCGACGGCGACTTCGACCCGGTGGTCACGTTCCTGCACGACGTCCCGTCGGCGGTGGCGGCGGAGTCGGCCGTGCACGTGCGGGCGCAGTCCGGCACCCCGTTCGCGACGCCGTGGCCGCTCCCCGCCTGGCCGAACGTCCCGACCCGATTCCTGCTGTGCACCAACGACCGCCTCTTCCCGGCCGACTTCCAGCGCCGGGTCGTCCGGGAGCGGTTGGGCATCGTTCCCGACGAGATCGAGAGCGGCCACCTGCCCGCGCTCAGCCAGCCGGCCGAGCTCGCCGAGCGGCTCGAGTCATACCGGATCGAGCGCGCCAGCACCGCCAATCGCTGTCGATAGGAGCCTCGCGTGCCTACATCCGGTGGTGACCCGCGTACGCGTTCGCTTCGGCGTGCACGAGGGCAGTCAGGTTCCCGAGCGCGATGTTCGCGTCCACGAGGTGCAAACCCCAGCTCGGATCGGGCACCGCCTTGAGCGTCGGTGCCCCACCCTGGGCGGTGATCTCGAGCACATCTGCGGTGGGGGTGGACGAGCACTCCGCCGTGTAGCTGCCCGTGGACTCGATCCACGGTGTGCTCGCAGTGGGCAAGGCTCCGACCTGCCCGGTCACCGACCCGATGGTCGTGCCGGGAGCGAAGGGCTCGGTCGGGAACACGGGGTTCAGGGTGCCGGTGCCGCCGCCCAAAGCGGCTGGATTCGTGCAGAGCACCTGCAGGCCGGCGGTGCCGGCATGGCCGAACAAGCTGTTCGCGGGCGGTGGCGCGTCGAACGTCGAGTAGGCGATGACGCAGCCGAGCTGGGTGGCAGCCGTACAGGCCGGGATGTGCTGGAAGTCGCCGCCGATGCCTTGGCCCTGCCGGACGGTGACGTTGCCGCCGAGCAGGATCGCCGAGACGAGCCGCTTCCGGACCCCGTCGTTGGGGTCGATCTCCTTGCTGAGCAGCTGGCGCAGCATGAACGAGCCCTGGGAGTGGCCGATCAGCACGACGCCCCGACCGTGGTTGAAGTTCGTGAGGTAGTCGAGCCAGGCGTCGCGGACGTCGCCGTACGCGACGGCCTGGCTGGCGCCGCTCGCGCCGCCGAGCGCGGCCAGCGTCAGCTGTCGGTACATGGGCGCGAAGACGCGGCAGTACCGGGAGTAGTAGGCGGCCTGGTAGAGCGCGATCGACCGCTCTTCAGGGTCGATCTGGAGGCTGGCGTTGGGCGTCTTCTGGTCGCTGACGGTCGGGTAGACGTAGAAGCAGTCGATCGCCGGGTTGGGCGTTGCCGTGATGTGGTCGACGCCGAGCACCTTGCCGGCCGGCGACAGCCGGGTGGTGGTCAGGCTCGGTGCGCAGGGATCCGGTCGCAGCCCGGGTCGGCATAGCCAGACCGTCGTGCTCGTCGCGGCGGATGCGGGCGGGGGCACAAGCGCCAGCAGACCAAGGGTGGCTGTGCACGCGAGGACGAGCCGGAGGCGCGCCATCGAAAGATCGTAGTCAGTGGGTCGTGACGCTCGCCGTGCGCTCGGCGAACTACCCGGTGAAGCGCGGAGTGACAACCACCGGCGTCGCGACCGGTACGAACGCGAAGGTCAGCGTGACCGATCCGTTCCCGGCTTGGGTGCCCGAGCTGATCGTTACGCTCGTGCCCGAGGGATCCACGAAGCTCGAACCGCCGCCACCGCCGGCACCGGAGCACGCCGAGGTGTTCGACTGGCCGCCCCCACCACCACCACCGAAGAGGCCCCCGCCGGCTCCGCCCCCAGCTGACTCGCCGCCGCCGGCTCCGCCGGTGCCACCGCGGCCGTTGCCCGTCGTGGTGCCGGCGTTGTTGCCGCCACCGGGTGCGAGGTTGCAGGTCCCGGCGCTCCCGCTCGCAGCCGGAGTCCCGCCGCCACCGCCGTTGCAGTTCCCCGTCACGATGGTGATCCCGGCGTTGGCCCCGTTGCCGCCCGTGGTGCCGGTGGCGCCGCCCCCCGCGCCGCCCCCACCACCCGGGGCGCCGAGGTTGGCCGCGCCTCCGCCACCACCGCCGCCCCCCGCACCGAGGATGAGCAGGGTCGTTCCGCTGCGCACCTCGGACGCGCCGCCGCCGCCGCCGGCGCCCGTGAACCCGGTGCTCCCGGCGCCGCCGCGGGCGTTCCCGCCCGCGCCGTCAGGAGCGCCACCAGTCCCGAAGGCGCCACTGGCCCCCTGGGTCGCGGGGGTGCCACCGCGGCAGCCGACGTTGACGGTCAGCACCTGTCCGGGCGTGACCGCGAAGATCGCAGTGGCCGACCCGCCCTTGGCGCCCGCGCCCCCGGCGCTGCCGGTGCTGCTCGTGGCGTTGGAGCCCGCGCCGCCTTGCGCGCCGGCAGCGGTAATCGTCACCTGATTCATGCCCGCCGGCACCGTGACGGGCTGGTTCGTGCTGTCGGCGGCGGCGACGCAGCTGAGGGTCACGGGAGCGGCGCCAGCGGTGCTGGGAGCCAAGGCGCCGGTCAGGCCGGCGGCGAGCAGACCCAGCGCGCCAGCGCCCGCCCACAACCTGCCGACGCGCAGCCCCCGCCCCATGGTCACGGGCGGCACAGTACTGGAGGGGTGCCCAGCCCGGGGGTTCCGACCCATCAAGCCCGGGCGGGAACTCGCGCTTGTCGGCCGACCTCCGCGACGTGGGCGCCCCTGACCGACGAGGAGTTTCATGCCGAAGAGAAGAAGATCCTCGGCACCGGAGACCGGCTCCCCGGGACGGATCAGGCGGCGCTCCAGTTCAGGACCGTGCGGCCGATCGTCGCCCGATCGGCGAGGCGGGTCAGCTCGGCCGGGAGCTCGGTCCAGGGGGCGACGCGCCCCACCAGGGGACGAATCTCCTCGGCTTCGAGCAACTCGACGAGATGGGCCTGCACCCGCTCGCCGTCGGCACGCGAGAACAGGTTGAAGCCCGAGGCGCGCTTCACGGCCGCCGGATCGGTGCGGTAGGAGAGCATGACGCCGCAGAGGTCGAAGTTCCCGAAGACGATCGGCCGCGGTGCGATCCCCGCGTCTTCGGCCGCGATGCCTCCGGAGAACCCCGCAAGCACGTACCGGCCACCGCGGGCAACGCACGGGAAGGTGCTGACGGTCACGTCGCCTCCGACCAGGTCGCAGACGACATCGACCCCGCTTCCACCTGTCGCGTCCAGCACCGCGACCGAGACGTCGTCGGTCCGGTAGTTGATGGCCAGCGCGGCGCCGAGCTCCCGGCAGACGTCGAGCTTCTCGGCGCTGCCGGCTGTCGCGATGACCCGGGCCCCGAGCGCGGCGCCGAGCTGCACCGCCGCCGACCCGACCCCGCCCGCACCGGCGTGGACGAGCAGTGTCTGACCAGGCTCGAGGTGGCCTCGCTCCACCAGGGCAAGGTGCGCGACGTGGAACGGGAAGAAGAACGCCGCCGCCCCGACGTCGTCCAGCTGGTCGGGTGCCTCGAAGGTCATGTCGGCGTCGGCGATCACCTGCTCGGCGTGTCCCCCGAAGGCACCCGCCGCGGTCGCCGTCACGCGTCGGCCCAGCCATCCCTCCGCGCCCTTGCCGGCCCGGACGACCTCACCGACGGTCTCCATCCCGAGCGTGAACGGCAGTGGCGGGTTAACGGTCCGATACCGGCCGAAGCACCCGTCGACCTCGTTGAAGTTCAGCGGCGTCGTCGAGGTCCGCACCAAGACCTGGCCGGCGCCGGGAGAAGGCTCGTCCACCTCGTCGATCTGGAGCGCGTCGCGCGGCTCGCCGTACTGGTGCACTCGCCACGCCCGCATCGTCATCCCGACAGCATGGCGCGCGATCGCGTTGCCGGAGCCTTCTGTCCTCACGAGCTCCTCGCTCGCGAGCTCGACTCGGCGCGCTAGCGCTCCAGGTAGGGACGGCTCAGACGGGTCGGAGCGCTGGCACGCCAGCCGTCAACGATCGCCGACCCGGCGGGCTTCGTCAGGGCATCTCGGGGCACCGGCCTGGCCGGTGTCAGGTACCGGAGCCGTCGAAGAGCCCCGGGAGCTCGGAGGGCTCGGCTGGTCG
>Ga0185299_10002965_pt1 | contig 24077 bp, 21 predicted proteins | sample PaiPotPPA55metaG_FD_128002 | JGI IMG/M metagenome (GOLD analysis project Ga0185299, IMG submission 128002) | Iron sulfur acid spring bacterial and archeal communities from Banff, Canada, to study Microbial Dark Matter (Phase II) - Paint Pots PPA... ... | reverse complement strand
CACGGTGTGCAGGTGCTTGCGGAATCGCTGATAAAAAACCAAGAAGCGGCTGATGCCGAACGCGGTCAATAAGAATGGAATCGCGAGTCCCGCGGAATAGCACGCCAGCAAAAAAACTCCCTGCCATACAGTGCCCTGCGTGGCGGCAATGGCCAGCACACCCGCGAGGATCGGTCCGATGCAGGGCGTCCATCCAAACGCAAACGCAAAGCCCATAAGGAATCCACTCAAAGCTCCGGGCTGCCCGCCCATATTGCGGAAGTGCACGTCGCGGTTCAGCCAGCGCGTCATCACGGGACCAAGGAAAAAAATAAGCGATAGCGAGTAGAAATGCACGGCTTTGAACGGGTGTCCAAGCAGCCCCGGCCGCAGATTGATCGCAATGCCGGCAAGCACGAATAGAATCCCGATGATGATTCCCGCGCGCACCGAAATCTTCACGAGCCAACCCACCAGGTGCAGGCCAAAAAGCAGGATCAAAGCTCCTGCGAGCGGCGCCAGCAGGTTCCGATTCTGCAACATGAATGTCCCCACGGCGCTCGCCGAAGCCCCAAACGCGATGAATACAATGGAAAACCCGGTGACGAATGCAAATGCAGAAGCTAGTAATCCCTTTGGAGACTGCCCTTCCTTGAGCTGCTCCACTCCAATACCCGACAGCATGGAAACGTACCCGGGCACTAGCGGCAAAACGCACGGGGAGAGAAACGACACGAGTCCTGCGAGAAACGCCGCAAATGCGGAAACTTCCATCAGTTCCTTTACGCCTTTCTAACAGTGTTTGGATGCGCCCAACGCCGCGGCGGGCTCTGTTCGAACAACGATTTTCCCACATCCATTAGACGGGCGCTCACGCTTTTTGCGCTTCTTATCTCGTGAAGGAAATTCTGTCAGGTGTCGCCCACGCCCACCGGCCGGAGCTAGTCGACAGCGGGAATAGAATCGTAAGTCGTTGAAAAGAAAACTCACTACACATTCTTTGTAGTGGCTCCTCTGTTGCATTCCTCACGGTTGCGGTTCGCAGAGTTTCACGAACGCGTCTCGCGAAAAATCGAGCGAGTGATTTCGCCAGCCACTGACCGGAACGAGGGAAATATCATGACGCCAAATCAGGTAACCGCAGCACGCGTTCTGGCAGCATTCGCAGCCGTGGCGCTTTTCACGATGTTTGGGACTGCTCCGACCGCCGATCTGGTTGCGGTCCTTCTCACGGTCGCTGCCATCGCGCTCGATGGGGTTGACGGCTACATCGCGCGAACTCGCGGACTCTCGACGCCTCTCGGCGCGCAGCTCGATATTCTTGGCGATCGCGTGGTTGAAAATCTCTTCTTCACTTTTTTTGCCGTGAGCGGTTTGGTGTCGCTGTGGGTGCCTGTGCTGTTCTTCGTGCGCGGCACAATGACCGATTTCATCCGCAGCCTAGCCGCGGGCACTGGCCGCGTTGGGTTCGGGCAGAACTCGATGCTCGACACATGGTGGGGTCGCGTCGTTGTAGCGTCACGCGCGAGCCGCGCCGCTTACGCCACCCTGAAATGCGTCTGCTTCTGTTATCTGGGATTGTTGATTCCCCTTTCGCAGGCCCCCGCGGCTTGGTTCGGAGAAGCTGCCCGGCACTGGCTTTTCGCCGCAGGGCAGGTTCTCGTCGCAGCCACGGTAATTTTCTGCGTTGTCCGCGCCGCCCCCGTGTTATGGGAAGGTCGGCGGTATCTGGATGCAGCCGAAAAGCCGCCAGCGCCGGTTGCGGCGGAGGTGACGCAGTGACTCTCCCCACGAGTGCTTCGGTGCTCTCAACTGCAAACATCGGCGCGTTCTTCGACATCGACGGCACATTGTTGCCTGCCCCTTCCCTGGAATGGCGCTTCGCGGGCTATCTCCTCACACATGACAAAATTTGCGGGACAAACATCATCCGGTGGCTCGCGCACCACGCGGCCACGTTATTGGACGCCTCCCGCACCCCATTCAAGGCCAACAAATGTTACCTGGCACGCGTACGAGGATCCGTCGTCGCGGACTGGGAGAAGTCTCTCGAGATGGATTCTCCTGCCGCAACCACGTTGCCTCTCTTCGGAGAAGGAATCGAGCGCATTTTCTGGCATCTCGCACAGGGGCATCGCGTCTTCCTCGTAAGCGGGACGCTCGCGCCGCTCGCGCGCGCTATCGCCAAACACTTTCGTGGTGCGGTAGGCGTCTGCGCAACCGAACTTGAAGTCCGCGATCGACGCTGGACGGGCAGGCTCGCAGGGGAGCACTTGAGCGGCGCCGCAAAAGTTCGCGCGATTCGTAGTCTCGCGCGGAAACACGATTTGTTGCTCGCTTGCAGTTACGCCTACGGCAACGACATTGCGGACGCTCCAATGCTCGACGCGGTCGGTCACGCAGTAGCAGTGAATCCATCAAAACATCTCGCGCGCTTCGCAATAGACCGGGAATGGCAGATGCTCCACTGGAACGGAGTTGGAGCCGCATGCGGCAACAGCAATATGCGACTTCTCTCCGCAGAGACAGCGCAATGAATTCCTTACGCGAATCCGCAGCCGGCGGCGTATCACGCGCGATAGCGCAATCATCGGAATACTGCTTCCCGCATCGGGCGACACTGGGGGCTTCTCTCAGCCTCAACGAACTTTGGCGCGCGTGCGGCGCATTCGAGTGGCTCACACTCGGCTACTTGAGCTGGCTGAACGTGATGCTCGCAATCTTCCATCGCCACGTGAATCACGCCCAGCGTTACTTCGCGATTCATCTCTGCCTTGGCATCGCAATAGCTTGCCTCGCCGCGGCGGCCGCACGTTCATCAAACGGCGTTCTCCGGTTCGCCCGCCATTGGTATCCGTTGCCGCTCTACATTTTCTTCTTCGAAGAACTGCAGGGCTTGGTTCACATGGTTTTCCCAGGCTGGCTCGACCGCTGGTTCGTTGAATTCGATCACGGCCTCGTTGGCGCTCACCCGTCAGTTTGGCTTGCGCGCTTTTCAAGTCCTGCACTGAACGATTTCATGCAGGTCGCGTACATGACCTACTTCCTCTTCCTCCTGATCCTCCCGGCGATTCTGTACGCCGAACGCAAAAACGCCGCGTTCTGGACCGTCATGGCGGCAACAGCCGTGGCGCACTATTCCGTCTATGTAATGGCCGTGCTCTTTCCCGTCGAAAGCCCCTACTACTCGCTCGCATCGCTTCAAACAAGGTCGCTATCAGGCGGTGGGCCTACGGCTCTTATTGAACTGATCGAACGCTTCGGTCGCGTCCACGGCGCCGCATTCCCGTCCGCGCACGTGGCGGGCTCGATGGTGGCGATCTGCGCTTCATGGCGACACCGCCGCTGGCTGTTCTGGACTTGCTTGCCGTTCTTCACAAGCATGTGTGTCGCGACGGTCTACGGCCGTTATCATTACATCGCTGATGTTCTCGCAGGCACCGTTGTCGGCGGCATAGGATTTCTGGCAGGCAATTGGCTGATTCAGCGGAAGTGCGCGATCCCGGAACCGAAATAACGGACTAGCGTGCGGATTAGTCCCCGCCCAACTCAGGATGGCGATTGTGCCAACCGGTGGCTTCTTCGTACGCGAGCGCAAGCCCGAGTAGCCGCGCCTCCTTCCATCGCGGCCCGATCATCTGCAACCCCACGGGCAATCCGTCACGCGTGAACCCACAAGGAATTGAGAGAGCTGGATGCCCGGTGATATTCGCTGGGCGATTCAATCGCACCAGCGCGGAGCGCACCGTTTCTTTCTCTCCTCCGATGGTTACCTCGCCCTCGCCCAGAAGCGGCGCTGCGACGGGTAGCGTGGGAGCGATGATCGCATCGACGCGCTTAAAAACGTTGTCGAAGTCCGCTTCTATTCGGCGCTTTGCCTCTAACGCACGGAGATAGTCCGTCCCGCGGACGTCCCGCCCTTGCTCGAGCCGCCGCCGAACATCATCTCCATATTCGGCGGCGCGAGCCGGAAAATATCCCTGCGATTCGTGGTAATGCGTCGCTTCCGCGAGCGCAATGTTCGTGCCTGCATCGTCAGATTCCATCAAATGGGGTAACGAAACTTCTTCGATGCGCGCGCCAAGCGATTTGAAACACTTTGCCGCGGCATCAATCGCCCCTCGCACTTCGCCATCGACACGCTCGAAGAAATATTCCTGGGGCCAGCCGAGCCGGAACCGCCGCGGCCGATTCTTCCGCAGCTTGCGGTAGTCGGGCGCGGTCGCGCCTTTTGGGTACTCGTCCGTCATCGCCTCGAGCAGGATGCAAGCATCCGTCACGCTGCGGGCGATCGGGCCCGCGTGATCGAGGCTCGCGGCCAGCGGCACCACTCCTCTAACGCTCACAAGCCCGAATGTCGGTTTAAACCCGACCACCCCGCACAGCGCCGACGGAATACGAATCGACCCTCCGGTATCCGTGCCGGTGGCCGCAAACCCTATGCCCAACGCGACAGCCGCAGCCGAGCCACCGCTCGATCCTCCGGTGATGCGCTCGCGATTCCACGGGTTACGCACGGAGCCAAAATGCGGATTGTCGTTCGTTATCCCGTAAGCGAACTCGTGCATGTTCGTCTTGCCAATAACAATGGCGCCTGCGCGAGCGAGCCGGGCAGCAACCTCGCTGTCATATTCCGGAACAAACTTCTCAAGGATTTTCGACCCCGCCGTGGTGCGGATTCCGCGCGTCCAGAAATTATCTTTGAGCGAAATCGGTATACCGTAGAGCGGGCCAAGCGATTTCGTACCGCGGCGAAAGGCTTGCTCCGCGCGCTTGGCTTCACGGCGAGCACGATCAGCCAGCACCGTAAGGAAGGCATTAATGGAAGGGTTCAGCCGCTCGATTCGTTCAAGCGCCGATTCCACCAGATCGACAGGCGAGATTTCCTTACGGCGCAGCAGCCGCGCGGCCTGCTCGACTGAAAGAAACGCCGGCTCTTGTTGCGATCGCGTTGCCAGAAAGCGGCTCCTAGAAAACTTTTTCCTGGCGGCGAAGATTGCCGAGAGAGCCAAGATTCGCAATTCGGAACACGCCCATGAACTGATTCTCGTTACGGATCGTGCCGAACGAAAACTTGCGATACTCGAATCCGATGCCGCAGCAGCTTCCGTTATAGCTGACCTCTGCGATCTGATTCTGAAACCCTCCCTGCGTCAGGTCGTAGCTCGCGCCAATCGTGGCATTGAACCCGCGGCGCGTGAGATCGCCGTAGCCGATCAATGCACGCACCTGATTCGAGCGTTGGCTGAAATTCACCGGCGGCGGCACTGGATTATCAGGAAGATTTACCACGGAGAAATGCGCGAGCGTCAGAAACGATTGCTTGTACGGCTTAAGTTTCAAAAGCGTGCCAATCGCCGTGAGCCGGCTGCGTTGCGGGTCGTAGTTCACGATGAATTGCACGTCGTAATGACTTCCCGGCTCGACGCGCAAGTCGCTCACGATCGGCGAAAAGCGCCGCGGCGCATCCGCAAACGCGAACGGCGTCAGCGAATCGAGGGTCTGAAATACGTTCCGCTGCCCGGGAACCAACGCGCCCCCGAACGTGGGATCGAAGAAGTATTTCTGCACCAGGCGCCACGTTATCAGTTCTTGGGTATCGCCCGAGCCGCGGCGGCGGTAAAGCCGCTGGGTGATTCCGTACTGGATCTCATTGGTATCCGTCAGCGTTTCATCTTCGTCGAAGCGCACGAACCGCCCGAAATCGTTTACGCCGTTCACTACGCTGTAAATAATGTCGGGCTCGATCACGTGCTTCCATTTCGTATCGCCTTCGTCCCAGACGCGCTCGATCGTCGGCGGCCTGATGTCGATCGAAAATTCCTCGGTCGTGCGCGAAATCCCGTGGTCGACGAATTCGCCGCTCTGCATTTGGCCGGCGTAGTAAGTCGAGCGCAGCGTAAAGCTCGGTGTCACGTCGAGCCAAGGGCCCCAGTGCAGCGGCAGCGTCACGCTCGGCGCGAATTCGCTGCGCGATACGAATCCCGGCGTGCTGAACGGCGTCACGTCTTCGCCCCGATGCACCGCGCCCGTAAAAGCGCTGAACGAAAAGTACAAAGGAATCTGATGAAATGGCGCCTGATCCACGGAACTGAATCGCGCCTCCGGCGCCGTCCGCAGCGTGATTGAATTTGCCGGCGTGGCGCTGAAAAAGTTTTCGTAACTCAGCGCGGCGAAGCTCAGGTTGAAGCCGCTGAAACTATTCGAAAGGAATGCCGTGTTTCGCACTTCGGAATTTACCGCTAGCGTGTACGTTTCAAACCATGCCAGCCGGAATGTGAGCGAACTCAACTGATCGAGATCGGCCACCGCGCGCCAGTTGCCGGGCAATAACGCCGTGAAGGTAAGCCGTTCTTCGTGGCCGCCTTGATTGATCGGCGGAGCGCCTTGTTGTTCGAGGCCCCGGTCGAGCACGCCGAAATAACTGGCCGTGAGCGACGCGTTCTCCCACGGCTTCATCCTTACCTCCGCCTTCTGGCTCCAGCCGCGTTTGCTGAAGTAGTACGCGCCGAGCGTTCCGTCCATCCAATCGGTCGGCGCCCAATACACTCCTTCGCCCAATACGTAGCCTTTGCGCGAGCTTTCCCCCGGCTCGGGAATGAGGAATCCGGAGTTGCGCTGCTTTTCCGCCGGAAAAGTTGCGTACGGAAGATACAGAACCGGCACGGTCAACAGGCGGAAGTTTCCGTTCTCAAGATGCACCGTCTTGCGCAGCTCCACGGTCGCAAGCGGCGCATAAAATTTCCAGGTCGGCCGGTCAGGATCGCAAACCGTGAGCCACGCCTGGTGTAAGCGGTACGTGCTCTCGTCCACCCTTTCCACTTCCTCCGCCTCGAAATACAGCGGATTCGGGCTGACGAGCAGCGTCGGCGAAAATTTGCGCTGCACGGCAAACGTAGCGCGCACATGATGGAACCTTCCGCGCCCGGTCTTCAGCTCGTAACGCGCATCGTTCGCTTCCACATGCTGCGTCAGGTAATCGAGCATCACGTTGCCATGCGCCAGGGCGATCTGCGTATCTTCGTGATACTCCACGTGATCGGCGCGCAGCCGCGCGTTCAAGTAGCGCAGATCGACGTGCCCGTCCGCGAAAAAAACGCTTCCATCCTGGTGTTGCTGATCCGCTTCCAGCGTTGCGACGGCCTCTGCGCCCGCCGCAGGCGAACCCAGCGCTTTCGGAACCGGCAGCGGCTGCTGCGTCGTTTGCGCCCCTGCACGCAAGGAAGCGACAAGAAAAATCGGCGGCAACATTAAGAGGAGAACGATTCTGCGGATTGGTTGCAACAAGGTTTCGTTCGGCATCGCCTGAAAAAGCCCGCTAAAAAGGCCCAAGAAAGGCCACAAAAAGAAAGTCGAGCCTAACACGCGCTTCGCATGCCCGCAATCAGAGCCGGGAATTCTTGTCGCTGAACCGTAGCGGAACCAACGTTGAGAACCAATCCGCCCACCGCAGGTTGCCTCATTCGCAACACCACGTCACGATCGCTCGCCGCTCCATCACCCGCAGCCGTGCTAGCATGTTTCTGTTCCGTCACCGGGAACGTCCGCAGCGCAAAACGGACCGATGATTCATATTTGTTCGCAGTGCGGCGCCCTCCTGCTCGAGGAAGCCGAGAATTGTTCTTTCTGTGACGCTCCGCTTGTCGAACAAGGCGAGGCGCGAGTTCCTGTAGCCGCGGGTGTCGTCGCAACCGCTCCTACGACGCGGGAAGTTCGCCACCGCTCCGCCGAGCGGGTGGGCAGCTCCGGTAGCAACGAACCCGACTGGCGCAACGAAGTAGCGCGTCGCCTGCACGAATACCGCGTGCGCCGAGGCCGGCCCGATCTCGACGATTCGCAATCGGGACTCCCCTTCGCCGAGGACCTTGTCTTCGAGGAGAAATTAGTCCCGGAACGTTCGCGATTCCGCCCCGTCCAGCGCCAGAGGCAAAATGAACGCGTCGACATCTGTATTCAGCCCGAACTGGATTTTTCCAATTCCCCCGACTATCGCGCTCACCCGCAGACGGCGCTCGTTCCCGTCGCTACTCTGAGCGAGCGCCGCCGGGCAGGCGCGCTCGACGCCGTGTTCCTCGTTCTAACCTACGCGGGATTTCTGGGATTATTCCGTTCGCTCGGCGGGCAATTGACGATCGAAAAGGTGGACGCCATCGTGCACCTCTCCGTCTTCTATTTGTTCTACGCGCAATATTTCTTCCTGTTCACTACATTTGCCGGCGCGACGCCCGGAATGCAGCTTCGCGGCCTCACCATCGTTCGCCTCGACGGCAGCTTGCCCGACACCCGCGAACTCCTGTGGCGCAGTTTCGGCTATTTGCTTTCCGGCGCTACACTCTCTCTCGGCTTCCTGTGGTCGCTGTGGGACGAGGATCATTTCACCTGGCAGGATCGCATTTCGCAAACTTATATCACTGCGGCTGCGCCTATCGTGGACACGGGTTCGCTCGAAGTTCCCGTTCATGCAAATCGCCAGCGTTTCGCCCACAAATGACTTTCGCGCCGGACTTAAGAAGCTAACTCCAAGGTTTCCGGCGAGGTCCACGCGAAGTTGAGAGCGCTACGAAATGCACCAGATGGCCGCGACGAACCGCGGCCACCTGATGCATTCTCACTGAAGAGCCTAGCATTCTGTGCTACTTCTGCTGTTGCGACTTCTGATGCGCCGCCTTCGATGCTTCGTGCGCCCTCGCGGAATGATCGTGAGCTGTCGATGAATGCTTCTTCCCTTCCTCATGATTTCCCTTTCCGTGATGCTCCGAAGCCGCCCGGTGCGCCTTCGCGGCGTTTTCGTGATGAGTAGCCGCTTCCTGATGCGCGTTTTTAGCCATAATTGAGTCTCCTTATGTTTTGATTCATCAGGCTGTGACAGCCTTCCCTACTAAAGCGCCGCCGGCGTGGAAACAGACATACGGTAAACGGGGTATTGATCGGAGAGTGAGCACCTAAGAATGATTAAAAGAATCGCTTAACCATCGACAAATCACCGGCGCCGACCGTGCCCAAGGGCTCGGTCGGCACCGGGACCAAACACTACTGCGTTTGCTGGAATGTCCGGTAACCTAAAACTCTATCCCGCGCAATTTAGTGACCTCCATCGCGATCGTGGTCGAAATGAAACAAGTCGAACAGATCGCCGATGGCCGGACTGTTAGTCGGAACATACGGATTATCTTCCTCGGCAATCGGATTCGGGAAATTGTCCCGGCTCCGATTCGTCAACGGCTTCAAGCGCCAATTCCGCTCGATAAACTTCAGAATTGACACATGATCGTTGTAAGTATGGTTCACGTGGCCGCCTTTGGTGAATGGAGAAACGACGATCAGCGGAATGCGCGGGCCATCGCCGAAGAAGTCGAGCGGCTGGATGTAACCGGAATCGTAGAAACCCCCGCCTTCGTCCATGGTAATCATAAGCGCCGTCTCGGCGAAAAGATCCGGGTTCCCTTGAAGGTGATCCATGATCTTCCTCACCATCGCCTCGAATAAGTCTTCTTTCGAGCTTGCCGGATGTCCGTCCAGCAGGCCGTCGGGCTTGACGAATGAAACCTCAGGGAGCGTGCTGTCGTCGACCGCCGCAAAGAAGTCCGTTGTGTCCTTGATATGCGCGGCTCGCTGATTTGGGTCGCCCATGATCTTGTTCACGTAGGACTCGAAGTTGCAGATGTTGCAGTAGGCCGCGCCAATCAGCACCGTTGGGTCTCCGCTCTTCGGGTTATGCTGCAGTTGCACTGCCGCGTTGTAGGCGCCGCCGTAATAGGCCCACGAGATTCCCTTGTCGTTGAGCGCCTCGCCAATCGTTCGCACATTGGACGGCGGCACCGAACCACCCTTGGCAATCCCCGCCGTGTCAACCGCGCCATCCGGCAGGAAGCCGGGGCTGTCGTTGTTGACCATGTAGAAATGTCCCTTCTCGCAGTTCGGGTTGGCATCGTATGGTAGCGATTCCAGGTACTCCCGAATCGGCTTGATACCCGGCTGTGTAGGATCGCCGCACTCCGTAAAATTCCCATCAAAACCCAAGTCCACCGTATAAACGTCGTCCGTGCCCGTTATCGGGTCCGGGTTGGCGATGTGCGATGGCGGCGTGGTTGGTTTGCCGCTGCTGTCGGTCCAGAAGATCGCATCGCCCGTGCCGAGCATCACGTGATTTGCGCCCGTGCCGCCCATGAACGACTGGTGGAAATTGTCGCTCATCGAATACTGGTCCGCTAGGCTCTTCAGGACCGGCACGTCGCCCGCCTGCATGTTATAGAACGCCATCGAGTTGCTTCCGCCGTTATCGTCAAATTCAGGGGGGTTATCAAATTGAGTGTCGAGAATGTTCGTGTAATTCGTGATCACGAAGGGATACAGATCGTTCAAGCAGCCCGATGGATTTCGCCGCGTGGCATTCCGGATATTGCAATCCGATTGCTGCCACATCTCGAAGAGCCGGTGGGTAGTATCGCCCGTATAGGAATCGTACGGAAGCAGCGTGCCCTTCAGTGGAAATGGCCCGTTCGGCAGATTGTTGAAATTCTGGATCCGCGTGTCCGGATCGGGCAGGAAAAAAGTCTCCGGGAATTCGCTCGCCGTGCCGGTGAAAAGCAATCCGAGATCGCCCACCTCAAGAGAAGGCTCCACCAGCTCCAGCAGCGGCGTCGGTATGATCGGAGGAACGATCGGCTTAATCGGCGCGAAGTTCAACGTCGGCTCAGGCAGCGTTTGATAAGGCGCCTTCTCATTCTCGTTGAGGCTGATAAAGTACTTCGATCGGAAAGGCGCCGTCGCCTGGAATTGCGCCGCTTCGTTGAATCGCTTGCCCGGCGTGCCGTCGGCCTTGATGATCTCCTCCGACAGCAGGTTCAATACGGAATCGCGGCTCTTAGGCACATATGTTGCGAACAGGTGATCGAAAGTTCGGTTCTCGCCGATTAGGACGATTACGTGCTTGATTGGTGTTTCGGTTCGACGATGATGATCGCCATCGCCGCCGTCGTTGCGGTTTTGTGCCGGCGCCGGAATGGGGAACGCTATCAATACGGCGAGAGTCGCGCTAAGTGCCGCGCGCAGACGCCATTTCCTCTTCTGAGACTTGGATTCCATGCTTCCTCCGATGGTTGATGGTTCAGCGGTTGGTGTAGCTGGGAGGAGCCTGGATGACGAGTATTGCGGTTGAGTTACAGAACGATTGAAGAAGAATTATTTTATTGCCAGACCGGGAGACGCGAGTCTCCCGATTGGAGCACTCTCACGGCCAAGGTGTTCGCTTAACAGAGTCAGATCATGAATCTAAAATCCATGGGCCGTTGCCGATGGCAGGGAACAAACTAAGCGCGTTATCCGTCCGCACTTCAATGCCGATAAGTGAGCGAGTTTCGGGCTGAAAGCATGCGCCGCCTTATTCGTTCACGTTCCACACATACAGGAAGGTAGTATCGGTCGCCGTCGCCACTCTCCGTCCAGCCTTCCGGGTAGCGCGATTCAGCGCCGAACGAACTTTCTCTTTCGTTTCCGCCAGATCGGCCAGCGGCACCTTGATGGCCGAACCCTCTTTCAGACCGTCGAGGTCCTTCAGGATCGTTGTGACGATCTGCTTATGCTTCCCATTCCGGCCTTGCGGTACGTCCGCTTGCACCATGGTCTTGAAGTGCATCGGAGCGGTTTTGGCTTGACTGTTTCCCATCTCGTCTTCCTCTGACAATGACGCCTTAAACAAACGTGGCGTTATCGTATCTCATCGTAAGGACTCCTGCAAGTAAAAAAAAGAGCCGTAAAGGGAAACGCGCCGTACCGGCTCCCAGCGACACCCAACACTCCGTTTCCCTAAACCAGCCTCACGCAGCCACTGGATTCGCAATTCCATCTCCTAAGAATCTGCGCGCTTTCCTAAAGATCTCACCCGTATCGCTTCCTCCCTGTTAGCTTCGAGGTGCTTTAAAGGAGTAATTCCAATGATTCAGCCCAAGACGCATTTCGATCAGGTTCCACTTGAAGTCATTAAGAAATTAATTGAACAACAACTCGCAGCGGAAGGAATTGTGGAGCCGCCGGACGAGACCAAAAAAATCAGCTCGAAAGTGGTTCCAATCGCGCTCGGTGCCCGCAATGGAAAGGGGAGAAAATCATGACTACGCCAATCGATATTTTCGCGCTTGAGAGCGGCGGCGGCGTTAATTGGCTGGGTTCAGCGCAAACTCTTGAGGACGCCAAAGCGCGTATCCAGGAATTGGCGCGGCGTTCTCCCGGCGAATTCGTGCTTCTGAATCACCATACGGGGAAAAAGTTCATCGTCAAACCCGATGGCGAGACTCGAGCCCTAGAAGCTTGATTCATTCGACCCGCGCCGACGCTTTTCCGAGCGCCTTCGTCCGGACGGGCCGCTAGGCTAGATACTTAAGGTCGGTGCGCTGATACGTTGCCTTGTAGCCGCAGTTAGGGCACGCCAGTTCCGTTCCACCGTCCGGGAACTGAGGTTTAGGAGGCAGAAAGTAGCTCACGAGCCCTGCATCTTCGATCGTCGAGTGCGTGAATTTCGACTCACACTTTGCACAATTCAAGACCCAACTCGCCATTTGTACACCTGAAACGAACCTACACCTCCTGCGCGCCGAATATATACACAGATATCCCTAGTGACCTTACTCCATCCGGTCTAAAATGGACTTGCTCCCCCAGCTTCGCACTTTCGTGAAGAAGCCCACTCATAAGAGACGCAGCGCCCGCCGGGCAGCCAGGGAATCCTTGCGCCATTTGCAGCGGCGTTCCATCCCAGCCCTCAACCACCCCGCGGAGCTTAGCGACGTTCTCGCCACTCCCAAGCTGCTATCGCGCCGCCGCAGGCCGGTTGCGGAAAACGAAAACGCAGTTCTGCGCGCGCTCGTTCGAGTGATGGCCCAGAATCCCGATGGCTTGGTCGACGCTCTCTTGAACGCCGCCCTGGAGCTCTGCGATGCCGGCACCGCCGGCCTCAGCGTCCTTGAAACCGCGTCGGACGGCGAGCAAATCTTCCGCTGGACAAACGTGGCCGGCAAGCTCAGTCAATTCGTCGGCGGCAACACGCCTGCGAACTTCAGTCCGTGCGGCGTCACGGTAAAGCAAGACTCGCCTCAACTGTTCCTCTATCCTTCGCGTTACTTCCAGTACCTCGCAAACGTCCACCCGGCGATCATCGAAGCGCTCGTCTTGCCCGTCCGCATGTCGGACGACACGCCCTGCACCATCTGGATCGTTTCCCACGATCCAAAAGTGCATTTTGACTCCGAAGACGTCCGCATCATGGCGGCTCTCGCGGATTTTGCGACCAGCGCGCTTTTCCTGCTTCGCTGCCGCGATCGGGAAAAACGGGATCGCGCGGCCGCCAAAAGCTACGCTGCCGAGCACCGCGAAACAGCAGCCTCGCAGCGCGACGTGCAGGCCAGCCTCGAAGCTGAGGTGCGCGCCCGCTCTTTGCAGTTGCAGGTTCTGTCCGCCAGATTGATTGCGAACCAGGATGAGGAACGCAGGCGCCTCGCTCGCGAATTGCACGACAGCGCCGGCCAATACCTGTCCGCGATTCTGATGCAGCTTGCCGCGGCTCTCCGGGATTCCGATCCAGCCGCGCGAAACGCAAAAATCTCCGAAGCCATGGAAATGGCCGATCGCTGCAACTCTGAAATTCGCACCATCTCGTATCTGCTGCACCCTCCGCTGCTCGACGAACTCGGACTGCGTTCCGCAATTTCCATGTACGTCGAAGGCTTCGCGAAACGCAGCGGCGTACAAGTCGATTTGCAAATCCCGGAATCGCTGGGACGTTTGCCGATCCCCGTCGAAACCACGTTGTTCCGCGTCGTGCAGCAAAGTTTGTCGAACATTTATCGCCACTCCGGCAGCACTTCGGCCCGCATCGAGATCGATCTCGACGCGGAAAATGTCACCGTCAACATTTCCGACCAAGGCAGCGGCATCTCGGCGGAGACCCTCGAAGAATTCAACACCGGCAAATCGCTCCTGGGAGTGGGCGTCGCCGGAATGCGGGAGCGCATCCGCGACATGAAAGGCCGCTTCGACATCTCATCGAACAAAAACGGCACAACCATCCACGTCAGCCTCCCCGTCTCGTAGTCCACCCGGGAACGCCAATCTCCCGATTGGCGAAGTTTCACGCGCACGGTGCTCAGCGCCCCCGTTTCCCGTGCCTTCGGACCTGCTTCTTCCCGCATCGTAACGCTGGCGTCCCGCCGGCGCCCCCGCACCCGTATGTGTGCCGTATGGAACACTTTTGCGTTGCCGTTCATGCATAATAGTTGCGAGCCGGCATTCCGGCTCGCAACTGAGCGCAGCCCAGGCGCGACACTTTAGGAGGCTGATATGTTTGCACGCATCGTTTCCGTGGAGTTGAAACCCAACACCCACAAGCAATTCTCCGAGCTCTTCGAAAAGAAAATCCTCCCGTCTCTTCGCAAACAGAACGGCTTCAAGGACGAAATATTGTTGATGGATCCCGGCGCGCCGAGAGTGGTCGCCATCAGCACCTGGGACACCAAGGAAAACGCGGACGCCTATCACAGCAAAGCCTACCCCGAAGTCTTGAAAAGTTTGAAGGACGTGCTCGAAGGCGCCCCGGAAGTGAAAACCTATCAGGTAGCGTTCTCCAGTCTCCACCCAGTCGCCGCTGGCGTCGCCGCCGGCCAGTCGTCCATCACCAATCCCACTCCCGGCGTAGGCGGCTAGTCGCCCGTCCCTTGAGTCGCCGCGTCGCGCGCCGCATCGCGCGCCATATCGTTCGTCCCCGCGCTCGCGCCCCGCTCCCCTCAGCGGGACGCGAACCCCCGGCTCTTTTGCCTTTGCTGTCATCCCGACGGAGGACAGCCGGACGAGGGATCTGCTGTTGCCTGGTTCGCGCGGCAGCCGACGGACGAGGGACCTGTTTTTCCCCGCTTTCCTTGCCCGAAACTCGAAATCCCTAAATCGCATTTCAGCGACGATTAGAAACATCGCCCTCCCTTTATTTTCAGTTACTTACGGCCATTTCTAATCGGCACCCTCTGTCGATTAGAACGGCCTAGAAATCAAAAAGCGCCCAAGGCGAAAATGCCGCCCGGACGCTCTATACAACAAAATAATCTTCAAACTACTTAATGACTCTATTATAAACGTCATCGAATGTCCAGAAAAAAGTCGCGGCGTGGAAAGCTGTAGAAGAGCAGCCACGCCGGCAGAGTTGAGGTCACTCGCAGCTCGGCATTATTGCCGTCGCGTCTTCCGACAGGCACGGACGCGTAACCGGCTGATCCGGTTGATGCCGCAGAATCCACAGGCCATCTTTGTTGGCGAGGTAAACGAGGTTGCGTCCTTCGTCGGGGACCAAGCTGGTCACATCGGTGAAGGTTTGGATCGTTCGAGGATTAATGGGATCGCTGAGGTCAAGCACTTCCACGGTTTCGGTAGGTATCGGCGCGGCATTTCCCGGCGATCCTTCCGCAAGCGCCACCGTGCCGCCCACCAACTGCAGCCGGCCCGCCGAAGCGCCGTTCGGCCACGCCACTCGCTTGACGATGTTTGGCTCGGCCGGCTTTGTGACGTCGACCACTGTGAAGCCCTTCCGCGAATTCCGAACCAGATACAAGTACTGTCTGCCGTTATGTTCTTGAAGAATCATTTGGCCAGCAGGAGCTCCGGGGAGCGCAACGTGAGCCAGCACGGCTACGGGTTGTTCATCGAGTTTTTTGTTTCGATGTTTCGCGAGCGCGCTGGGCGCCGCCGTCAGGACAAGGGCGACGAGGGTCAGCAGAATTGCATTCATGGTCTTCTCCTTGCTCAATCTTTAGGAGGAACTTCGATCGGACGAAAAGATAAAAAATAGATGCGCCTCCCACTAACACCAGATACCAAACCGTGTTCGAATCAAGACTCCAAGCCATCCAAGCTCCTCCCGTGGCTTGCCGAGTTCCGCTTTGAGAGCGGAGTCAACACCATGAGAGCAAGCCGCGTTCCACATGGCGTCGCTCGAATCCGGAGGAAGCCAAATTCCGTCCTGTCAGTAAGATTCAAAAAGCACGGATTGCGCTGCGGCTCGCGGATGCTGTGAGAAATCTGCACGGAGTGTTATCAAATCGAACGGCGCTCGATGGCGCATCGGCGGGAAACCGGAACAGTGGTGAACTGCGAAGGTCTGGGACTGCGCCCTGCTTACTCCTCAATCTTGAGCTCTTCCATCTTGCTGTAGAGAAGGCGGCGGTTTATCTGAAGTCGATTGGCGGCTTCCGTCTTGTTCCCTCCCGCTTCTCTCAACGCATTTTCGATCAGATGCCTCTCGAGCTCGGCGATCGATTTGTGAAACGGAAGAGATAGTAGTTCGGCGTGCGTGTGGCCCGAGCCATTTCGGTGTTCTTCTTCGGAGTGCGGAGGGAAATGCCCGGGCATTACAACGCGCCCGCGGGCCATCAGCACAGCCCGTTCCACCATGTTTTCCAGCTCCCGCACATTGCCGGGATACGAGTGCGATTGAAGCATGAGAATTGCTTCGTCCGAGAACCCGACTGACGAAAGCCCATTTTTCTCGCTGTACAGACGCAAAAAATGTTCCGCCAGCAAAATAATGTCCGTCCGGTGGTCGCGCAGGGGCGGCACGCAAATGTGGACGACATTCAATCGGTAAAACAGATCCTCACGAAAAGCCTTTTCACGCACGCAAGCTTCCAGATCACGGTTCGTTGCGGCCAGAACGCGAAAATTTCCTCGAATCGTCTCCGTGCTTCCCACGCGCTCAAACGAGTGCTCCTGAAGAACGCGCAGGAGCTTCGCCTGAAGACTGGGAGAGAGCTCGGCAATTTCGTCCAGAAAGACTGTCCCGCCTTCAGCCAGCTCGAATCGCCCTATTTTCCGCGCAACGGCGCCCGTGAATGCGCCGCGCTCATGCCCAAAGAGCTCCGATTCCAGCAGGTTCTCCGGGATTGCGGCGCAATTGACCACCACAAACGGTTTTTCTTTCCTCTGGCTGTAATCATGAATCGCCTCCGCCACAAGTTCCTTCCCCGTTCCCGACTCCCCGCAAATCAGCACCGTCGAATCCGTTTCGGCAACCTTTCCAATCATCTTGAAGACTTCGACCATGGGACCGCTCGAGCCGACCAAACGCCCAGCCCCTGTGGCGCTCGATCGTCCAACCTGAGCGCGCAGATGAGCGACCTCGCGGTTCAGCGCCGAGTGCGTCAAAGCGCGTTTGGCAGTCAGTGCGATTTCCTCCAGGTCAAACGGTTTTGTCACAAAGTCGTACGCGCCCAGGCGCACCGCTTCGATCGCGATGTGGCTCGATCCATAGGCGGTGATCACGATCACGGGAATCGAAGCAAGCCGGCTGTCCTGCCGCACGTGGCGAAGAAACCCTTCGCCGCCGATTTCCGGCATCTTCCAATCGCTGAAGATCAAGTCGGGAGTTATATCCCGAAGAACTTGGATGGCTTCGGCACCGTTCGCAGCCTCGATGGTCGTGCATCCGCGCTTTCGCATAATTTCGGCCAGCGTTTTCCGAAGGTTCGCCTCGTCATCAATAATCAGAATCGTGTCGCTCATCGTCCCTCGATCGTCATGCCAGTTGGGCGCTCGCCTCGCCTTCGCGCACCGGAAGCACGACGCGCACCTTTGTTCCCTGTCCTTCGGCACTCATGACCCGAATTTCGCCTCCGTGGGCGCGCACCAGCTCATGGCAGATCGAGAGCCCGAGGCCCGTACCGGACGGTTTTGTGGTGAAGAACGGATCGAAGATTCGTTGGATGGCATCCGGGCTGATACCCTTCCCCGTATCGTTGAATTCCACCCAAGCCTCGCGGACGCCGGCTCCATCCGCCGAGTCTGAGCCGGTGCTCACGCAAAGGGTTCCGCCCGAAGTGGACATGGCTTCGATGGCATTCTGGATGATATTGTCGAATACTTGCGTCATGCGGTCGTGATCCAGTCGCACGAGGGCGGAGCCGTTGTTGAAATTGGTGACGAACTTCACCTGCCGCAAGCGCGCCTTCTCATGAAAGCCAGTGAGTCTTTGTGCGAGCAAGCGTCTCAGGTCGACGGTTTCGGCGCGCAGCTTCACCGGCTGCGAAAAGCTTAGTAGCCGGTTGACCATCCCGTTCAGCCGTTCGATCTCTTCCAGCGCGACCTCGCACGATTTCAGCATGTCTGCGTTTTCCGCCTCCTGCTGACACATCTGCACGCGCAGGCGAATCGTAGCCAGGGGATTCCGAACTTCGTGCGCGACTCCGGCCACCAGCCGCCCCAGCGCTGCCAGCCGTTCGGCGTGGCGCAGTCGGTCCTCAATCAGTTTTTCACCTTCGATCTTTTCCTTGAGAGCCGCGCCCAACCGGTTGATTGCTCGTGCGATCTGCCGGATCTCGTGAGGATCAACATCGGCTTGAATTTGTGATGACAGGTCTCTCTCCAGGCTCTCTAGTCCGTTCTCAATTTTTCGCACGCCCCCTTGCAGGTTCCCGACAACCAACAATGTGAGGACGACGCAGCCCAGACTTGCAGTGCCTAACCCAACCACAATCAGGTAGGCTCGGAGCCGGTTCGAACCGGGTAGGCCCGACAGTCGCCTGACGGCCCAGGCGCTGGACGGATACTTTGTTCCGTCACGGATCGGAATTGCTTCCACGATGACAATATCGCTGACTCCCCCCAGAACGTGCTCGGCGGGCTTGTTTGACGCTGCAGCGCTTCGAGCAACGTTGAGAATGGTCCAGTAGAGAGTTGTCGAGCTCTCGTCTCGCTGGGGGTCAGCGTCTTGCTCCTGGACGGTCGGAACCGAATCTCCTACCAAACCGTCAACGGCTGCCGAGTAGAAGCCTCCTTCCACTCCCTCGAGGTTTTGCAGAACAACGCGGCTGAGTAAAGTCAACACGGCTCGCGAGGACTGCGCTGCGGGATTCTCCAGTGGCGTGAGCTCCTTGTTATCCTCCGCGAAGTGGGCTTTGCTAAGGTATTCACGGCTTAACTCGACGGCCGCTTCTCTAAGGCGCCGTTTCTCATCATTCAGGACGGCGGACTTGGTGTAGTGTAACGCCGCCATGATGGCGCCCAGAACGGCGAGGAGCAAGACTGCCGCCAGGGTGCCGAGAAGCGTGATCTGCCAGCGGAAGCTGATTCGCGAAAGCGGGAGACTAAAAGGCAATGTGCCCCCTCGAAGCTCCACGCTTGGAGACTGCGAATCGAGCGTGTGCCCTGCCAGGCGGCGCCACCTATCATACCAATTCTGGTAAGGTGCCCGCACATCCGCTTGAATAAGTCAGTGAAGGGAAGAATCAGTTGCCGTCGGTTCTTCTGTGGCCGAACCGTGCATAACATACGACTGCTTGCAAACGTGCTCGGCGGAATGCGCCACTGCACTGGCGGCCTGGGCGAATTCCATCGCATCTTCAGGCGAGCCGGATCGGAGGAAACGCCGGGCTTGACCGTGGAACGAATCGCTCCACGAAGTGATCTTCTTTACTTGTTCCAATTCCTCCGATGGCATCGTGCCGTTCTGGATCAGCCAGCGAAGGCGCGAGATCATTTGCCTCACGCGAGTGAGTTGGCCCTTCGCCCGGCCGGATTCCATCGTCGTGGAATGGTGAGCGGGCGGCGGCGGGACGAGAGTTGGCAAACTGGAGTCGGCGCGCAGCGTGCGGGCGATAAGAATCTCGGCCGCCCGAGCCAGATCCACCGACGCCGCGGCGAGTTCGGCGGCGATGGCAAAATCCTGCTTCTCGTATATCGCCAGCGCTTGTTCGTACGTCTGTTTGGACTCATTGAGCAATGGGCCCACATGCGGACCCACCAGGTCCAGGATTTTGATGTACGCGAGAAGCGCCTGCGTGCGATGCAGCGCTGCATAGGCGCGCTCGATGTTTTCGATCGCTCCTTGTTGATCTGCTGCGACTCCCGTTAAGGCCGCTATAGCGTGATGACCGTTCGATTCCGTGTGATTTTTCCTGGAGTTCGGTTCGAAGCGCTCCGAGCCTGTTTCCGCTCCCACGGGATGAAGGCTCCCTGCGCCCATCGGGATTGCTAGCTCTGCCGGTCGTAGGGGAGCCAGAGGTGCCGCCTCTTTTGGGGGTTGCGTGGCAGGCGGCACCTCTGGATCGTGGTGCAAGGGGTGGGGTCGTGGTGGGAGCGTTTCAAGTGACACAAGAAGGTTCGCGTCTGGATTAAAGATTACAGCCGCTTCAAAATACATCCCACCGGCGGGCCCTGGGCGCGTCCATCCATGAACTTCGATACTCGAACCGATTCCTGCGACCTCCGAAACCGATTTCGACTGACTTGAAGGAGTGACTACCTCGATTCCGCGGTCTAACAATAACCCCTGGGTCTTCCCGTCGGCTCGATAGCGAATTTTCTGAACGCGCCCAAAGACAATCTGCATCGCGTCCTCCAAAGAAGGCTTTCGCTGCGACAGACGCCCCGTTCAAGAAAGCGCGAGAACGAGCACAGTCAGTGCCGACGCCAAGAGGACCACGAACCTTAGCGCCCGGACGGCAAACCGGGTTCCAGCTTCTATCCCTTCGCTCATCTGGCGATGTTCTCCCGTCCAAAGTCGGAGACACCATTGCAACGTCGATGCCACTCAACAGATGTGATTGAGGACCGCTAAGTCCTTTTTCGCCAGAGAGGTCCGCGGGAGAGTGGATTATTCGTTCTCGAGAGCCGCAGAAAAAACGTGCGGTATTCGAACGCCAGGTGTGAAAAAAGCGAACGGTGACTGGCGCCCTTTCGCGGGCGGAAGTTTTTTCCGTCGCTGAAATGAGGAGTACGAAAATCAACGGCCTTCGCAAGCAGCAGGGTTTCAAGGACGAAATTCTGTTGGTCGATCCCGGAGCGCCGAAAGTGGTCGCCATCAGCACCTGGGACACCAAGGAAAACGCGGACGTCTATCACAGCAAAGCCTACCCCGACGTCTTGAAAAGTTTGAAGGACGTGCTCGAAGGCGCCCCGGAAGTGAAAACCTATCAGGTAGCGTTCTCCAGTCTCCACCCAGTCGCCGCTGGCGTCGCCGCCGGCCAATCGTCCATCACCAATCCAACTCCCGGCGTAGGCGGCTAGTCGCCCGTCCCTTGAGTCGCCGCATCGCCGGCCACATCGCCCGCCATACCGCTCGTCCCCGCGCTCGCGCCCCGCTCCCCTCAGCGGGACGCGAACCCCCATGGGAATGCCAATCTCCCGATTGGCGCAGTCTAACGCAGTCCGCGAGCAGCCCGCCGCGGCGGACGCCCGCGCTTCGCCCCCCCCGAGTTGTCATCCCGTCTATAACGACGTCGGTCCTGTCAAGACAAACTTCTCCGTGCACTTCTTCTAAAGTGTTTTCTCTTCACTTGTAAGAATCTTTTTCTTCCTGGCAACCAAGGTTCGTACCGTAATCGTTTGGCGGAACATTTTCAGTTCCACCACCCATCTATTCGATCCCGACCCGCGTCGGAACCATGATTACTTCTTCGAACTCCCCATCTTCTTTGGGGAGGCGGGACGCCCACTCAAACCATCGGTCTTAACTGCGACCACAGGATGACTCAGGCTGTCCCGCATGGGAACCCTGGAGCAGCTGCGCATAGTCCATTTCTTCGCGCAGCATCCAGTACAACCTCACTGCCAGCTTCCGTGCCATCGCTACTTTCGCTAGCGCACGACACTTCCGCTGAGCCAATCGTTGATACGCGCGACGCATTTCCGGTTCATGCCGCACCGCACTCTGCGCCGCTTCCACCAGCAATCCCCGCAAAAATGGATTCCCCTGTTTGCTGATGTGTCCCAACCGCTGCCCACGGGCGCCGCTGGAATGCTCCGTGGGAATCAGCCCGAGATAACTGGCCACCTGTTAGCCACGACGGAAACGATCCGCCGGCCCCGTCGTCAGCGCAAAGGCCAGCGCCGTGATCGGCCCCACTCCTGGATGCGTCAGCAATCGCCGTGCCGCTGGTCGTGTGTGGGCCTGTTCGGCCGCCGCACGATCCAGCTCACCGATCGACGCTTCCAACTGATCCAACAACTCCAGCAACTCCGTTCTTCGCCGGCTCGCCCACGGCATCAGCGACAACGCCTCCAGTTGCTTTGTCTTGGCGCTTTCGCTCAAGGAAGACTTAGGTTGTTGGTCCATTGGCGAGGGATTCTAACACACGCGAACGTGGGACACGGCGAGGCGTGGCGCGTGAGCTACGCAGCCGCTCCGCGCGAACGGCTGCGAATTTTCTCTTGAAATTCAACGCTCGGTTAAGTAGACTAATCAAGTAACCTGGATGTAGGTTTGTTGTACGCAGCGTCCGGGCGGTACTCTCGCCTTGGGCGCTTTTTGTTTTTATGAACTCGATAAAATGAAGACGGGAGAATCACAATTTTGATAGGGACAACTCCGGTCTCGCGTCAGTCGCAAGGCGGCAAATCCCGCCGGGAACGGGAGCTTCAAGTCGTCGTTTCTAATCGCAACATTCGGCGATTAGAAGTGGACTTAACTCCCCTAGAATCAGCACGCGGACCCGTTCTAACCGCAACAAAATCGACAAACACGAAAATCGCCTTCAGTCGTCCAACCACACGGAATGCTATAATCCGAAACGAAATAAATACGAGCCACGGGGCGGAGCTGGGGCGGGAGAAGTCGAGGAAACCATGATGAACACTTTGGCGAAAAAAATTGTGATTGCGCTGTCCGTGGTGGTGGCCGCTTACGTCTCGACCGGGTTCGTGCTGGGGCGCTCGTCGTCGGACGATAAAGCGTTTCGCGCGCTGACGGTTTACAGCGAAGTGCTGGAGCGCGTGCAGCACGACTACGTCGACGACCCGAACCTGCATCAGGTGACCAGCGGGGCGCTCCACGGACTCCTCGATTCGCTCGATCCGCGCTCGAGCTACTTGAGCCCGCTCGAATATAAAGACTACAGGGAAAAGAGCGACTCGAAGGCCAAGGGTGAAACCGGCCTTTCGCTGACGCGACGCGCGTACATCGGCGTTCTGGGCGTGCTGCCCGATAGCCCCGCACAAAAAACGGGCTTGGTTCCCGGCGACATTCTGGAAAAAATTGCCGGCTTTACCACCGACCAGATGGCGCTCGATCAGGCGCGGCTGCTGCTGGCCGGCGAGCCTGGTACGGTGGTGAAGCTTTCCGTGATTCGGCGTCTGAAGCCCGAGCCGCAGGACATGGAAATTACTCTGGGGAAGCTGCCCGCGCCGAAGTTGGTCGAAGATAAATTGCAGGGCGATATCGCTTACCTGCGCGTGCCGGAATTCGAGCCGGGCGCGACGAAGCAAATTCGCGAGAAGCTCGCGCAGTTCGAGCACCAGGGCGCGCACAAATTGATTCTGGATTTGCGGCAGTCGAATCAAGGCGACGCGGCCGAGGGAATTTTGACGGCGCAGCTTTTTCTTTCGTCGGGAACGATTACCACGCTGAAGGGGCAGACGGTTACCGCGGTGCCTTCGTCCGCTGACGCGTCGAAAGTGGCGTGGTCGCAGCCGGTGGCCGTGCTGATCGGCAACGGGACGGCCGGCGCGGCTGAAATTCTTGCGGCCGCGATTGCGGACAATCATCGCGGGACCACCATTGGCGATCGCACGTACGGAACCGCGTCGATGCAAAAGCTGATTCAGCTCGACGACGGCTCGGCGCTGATCATTACCGTTGCGAATTATTTCACGCCCGCCGGCAAGGAAATTCCCGCCGACGGCGTCGCGCCCAACGTGGAAGTGCGGCCGACGCCCGAAGAGTCCACCGCGCTGAAAGAGCAGAACGCGCCGAACCAGACTGTGTCGCAGGACGATCCGGTGGTGAAGAAGGCCATCGCGATTCTGGAAAATCCGGGCGCGTCGAAAAAAGTGGCGCAGATGCCGCCGCGTTCCGCGCGGCCTTACCGCACGGTCGCCGGGCTTCCGCTATTCGCCATCGCCAGTTAAGCCGCTCTTTGGCTTCAGCGCGGATGCGATGGCTTCTCGCAGCCGCGGCGCTGCTCGCGATTTTTTTAATCGCGGGCTGCGGCAAAAAATCACTCACAAAAAAAGAGACGCGCGCGATCACCGCCGAAATCGTCGATGCGGCGCAGAAGATCACCGCGCGTAAATCGGAAATCGCGATTCGCCCCGAATTGCAGCCGGGTGCGTCGGGCAACGCGTCGGGACGG
>Ga0185299_10002964_pt1 | contig 24077 bp, 27 predicted proteins | sample PaiPotPPA55metaG_FD_128002 | JGI IMG/M metagenome (GOLD analysis project Ga0185299, IMG submission 128002) | Iron sulfur acid spring bacterial and archeal communities from Banff, Canada, to study Microbial Dark Matter (Phase II) - Paint Pots PPA... ... | reverse complement strand
CTCGTCAGCCGTCCGTCCTGTGCGAGCGGCTTTAGCCTGAATGAGCGCTTCGGTTTCTTGGGACAGATTAATCATGGGAACATTCTAGCACAGACCGCCGTAAATGCCTAGAAACTCGTGGGTTACGGCTGCGCCCCTTGGGCCTCCGTTTCCTCGGCTAACCGGCGCGCCAAATTGACGGCGCGCGGGAAGGGCAGGGGGTGCCGCATGAGCAAGGCGTTTGAAACCGCTAAAGCAATTTCGTCTGCTTGGTCATGTCTTCCTTCGGCGCGGCCTTAAAGGCAGATGGGTCAATAAACGGAATTTTCGGTCTCTTGCCCGCGAATAGTTCCTCGATTGTGAGAATCTGAATTTTCGGAAATTTGCCATGATGCGGGCTTTCATAGAAACCGGCTTTGATAGCTTCGGTGTTCATTGGGGCGGTGGGGTCGGCAAGAGTGATGAATACGCCGATTTTAGCCTTCTCTCGTTCAACAACGTGTGCAAGATCGCGCACCATCGCCACGTTGACGTTGCCGCCGCCCTTTACTGAAACAATTGCCTTCTCGGTCGTCTTGGCATCGGGCTTGAAATAGATAAACCCGTCAATCCCGCTGTCGGCACCCTTCTTTTTGCCGCCGTAAGGCACGGCGTTCACGAGCGACACGGCCCACCACTGGAATTGATACTTGTCTTGATCGGCAAGCGCGCGCGCACCTTCAAGGTCTTTTGGAGTCCCATGCACCGTAAATGCTATGCCGGGGAAGGCATCCTTAAGCCGCTTCTCGATTAGCGATATAGCAAGGTGGGTGATGTCAATTCCAACCCATTGACGGCGCAGTTTCTCCGCCGCGTGAATCGTCGTTCCACAGCCGCAAAAAGAGTCGAGAACAAGATCGCCCTCGTTGGAGGAGGCGGAGATGATGCGTTCGAGAAGGGCAAGAGGTTTTTGGGTCGGGTAGCCGAGACTTTCGCCACCCGAAGCGATTTGAATGTCGTCCCAATTATCCTGTAACGAAACGCCTGGCATTTCATCGGCAAATTGCATTAGCCGAGGCATTCCGGTCTCGCGATGTATCAGGTGTCCGGACTTGGCAAACGCTACGAGATTAGTTTTCGAATATGCCCAAAACCGCCCTTCGTAAGGCTGCACCCCTTTGTATTCCCAATCCGGTTTTGGCTTCAGATATTCGTCGGTTAGGTCGGGTTGCCATCGAGAGTTCGAATGAGCGGGGCGCTTTACCCTCCACTCGTAACTTGTGTCTCCACCCGGTTTGGCTGCTGTGAGGTCTGTCTCTTTGTAAAACCGGTTATCAGCAGCCACATGACGATACTCGGCCTGAGCGTAGTCATCCGAATAACGGGTATAGAGCGAGTTCCATGTGTAATCGCGGGACTTGGTGTAAAAAAGGATCACGTCTCGGATTCGTCCGCACCGCTTCATTCCCTGTTTTGTATCACTGTGCGCGCTAGAACGCTTCCATGAAATCTCATTTCGAAAACATTGCTTCCCAAACACGGCATCCAAAAGAATCTTCAAATAATGGCTCGCGGTCGGGTCGCAGTGAAGATAGAGCGTGCCTGTTTCCTTCAACGCCCGATGGAGTTCCAACAAGCGAACTGCCATCATAGCCAAATAGGCCATCATGTCGTTCTCTTTTAGGAACGCTCTCATGGCCCGCAGCATCTCCGCCGCGTCGGTGTTCCCGGAATTCATCACCTCGTCGAAAGCGCGTTCCGTTGCATCATGCCAGTGCCATGTATCTTCGAAAGCTTCGATCTGCGCCTCCGATTGCTGGCCGGAAGGCGCGTGAAACAAAACATTGTAAGTCGCCTGCGAGTTAAACGGCGGGTCGAGATAGATAAGATCAACCGACTCGTCTTTGATGTGCTCGCGCAAAATTTCGAGGTTGTCGCCGTAATACAGGTGATTTGGCATTTGGTGTGTCACGCGCCGCGCATCCGCCCAGCCTGCCGATTTTTCTGATTCGTGTCGAGAGTCGTTAACGAACGCGCTCTGAGCCAAGCCTTGAAAAGGTAAGCTAGCGATTGTCGGCGGCGGAATGTGACGGGATTCCAGCTTCAAACGTTAGATTGGGCTTCGCGGACAAGCTCACTCAAAATGAGTCGCGCCAAACCCTCCGGTGCGGCGGCGGAGCCGCCCAATTGCGTTACTTTGGTATCGCCTTTGTACGAAACACGGATCATGCCTTTATCAACCGTGTAAAAGCCATGGTGCGCGCCGTCGGACGTGGAGACAGGCTGCGGGGGACTCGTCCATTCGTTCTTGCGTGCCATTGGTCTAAATCCTCACCCTTCCTTCAAGCCTCGAAATCGTCGCCGCGCTGACGGCGTAACTGCGGCCAATCTCCGTAAGCGTTTCCTCGCCCTTGTCGCGCCGCCTGACGGCCTCTTTCCGCTGGTGCGGGGTGAGCTTGAACGGTCGCCCCAAACTCTGCCCGCGCGCCTTGGCGCGGGCGCGCCCCTCGCCCGTGCGGGCGCGGATTAATTCGCGCTCGAACTCGGCAAGCCCTCCTAGAACCGTCAGCATCAAGCGCCCGTGCGCGGTCGTCGTGTCGGCCCATGCGTCGCCAAGCGATCGGAAACCCGCGCCCTTGCCGGTGACGGTGGCGAGCGTGTTCAACAGGTCGCGGGTCGAGCGCGCCAAGCGGTCGAGGCGCGTCACGGTCAACACGTCGCCCTTGCCAAGTGATTTGAGCGCATGCGCCAATTCGCGCCGGTTGGTCTGCGCTCCGCTGGCCGTTTCCCGAAAGACCTTCTCGGCTCCGGCGGCGCGAAGCTGCTTCACTTGCGCATCGAGGCTCTGACCGTCGGTCGATACCCGCGCGTAGCCGTAGGCGGTCAACTGTCACCCTCGATCTTGACAAGGACGTTCGGCGGATGAGATCGAAGATAGTCACGGAAAAATTCGAGGGCAACGGCTTCTATCTCGTTGGTTGGGGCGGGAAGCTGAATCATTTCGAGAGAGCCGCGCCGCTGCATAGCGTCTTCAAAGGCGCGGCCATAAGAAATCATCGCTTGGTGAACGCGGGAAGCGAGGAGGCTGTGTTGCAGGTCTTGGAGCGCGGCCAAGATTTCCGCGCGGGAAGGGGGGGGAGTCATGGGGTAATTATGGCGGTGACTTACGCAAAAGAAAAGCACAATCGAAACAACGCTGTAAGTTTTTTTCATAAGTCTTGATTTTTGCACATGCCGGGCGTGGGCGGTAAGGCCCTAACGTCACCTACATGATTGTCTCCAGGTACGCGCGTCACGAATTCTTTGGACTAAGAGACAATATTAAAGCTGCACACGTTCCAGAGGGCCTCCACATTCTTGCGGTCAATCTCCCTGCTGTCCTCGAACGAAAAACTGCATCCGTTTACCCAACAGTAGAGCGCCTCGACAATGGGCAGCGTAGCGTTCAGCACTTCCCGCTCATCCCCATATTTCATAGGAGCGATAGGGCCAGCCTTCTCTCGTCGCGTATGCGAAAGCGAGTGAGCAAGATGCTTGTCACGCAGATTCATGATTCCTTGTAGGCGTGGCGAATTTAAAATGGCGCGGCTGTCATGAATTGCCTTGTACAATTCGACGCGCGCCTTCTGTGCTTGCTCATTCCCAAATCTTTCGTTGGAGCGCTTTAGCGCATCGATCTCTAAGGCATGCAGGTCTGGGTCGTCGGAAGGATTCAGGATGCACCCAACCTGGTCATGCCAATGCGATGCCGTTTCCTGCACAAGGCTTTCGATCACGTCGTTATGGGCGATAAGTTCGATGATTGTTGGAATGTTTTCTTTATCAAGTTCCGCCTTGTCCCATAAGGCACAAAGACGCACAATCTCGAATTGATGCAAGCCACGCTGAAAGACATTGAAGGCGTTAGCGGCATAGGAAGTCGGGATTTGTGAGGATAGGGTAGGAGAGTAGAGCACGATCGCGTTATTCTCGTGCAACGCCAACAGATAATGGAGATGATCGATGACGCGCTCGGTCTTCTCTTTTGCTGTTTTTACCCGCTCCGGAAGGGTCAGTTGTTCGAACATGGGGCGGTCAGGTTGAACGCTTGGTGCGGCGTGCGCTGATAAAAAGGCGCTTCCACCATGGCCCTCGCGCTTGCCACTCTTCCAATTGCTTCAACTGAGACGTCGTGCCGATTCCCACAGTGAACGCCGCAAGCGCAAGCTGGCGTAGCTGGTGGTCTGGCAACATCCTTCCCGCATCAATTTCCCGCTTCGTTGCCTTTTCAAGTAGCTCCGAATTCACGTTATCTCCCTGTCGTGATTCTTTGACGAGGAAAAGGCAGTAGTCTGCATCGCGTGCTTTGCGGAAAGCTTCTAGCTCTTGAGGAGAAATGAGGTTCTTTTCAACGATATTCATCATAGCATCAAAGATGGCGAGCAAGACGCCACGTTGTTCGAAAGTAGTCGATTTGTCGAACTCTCGATGAATATCCTCACGGCATCCCTGCCAATCAGAAACAATGTCATCGATCTCTGGAGGAAAGTTTCTTTCTGACACGCGCACCTAACCAAGGTTACTTAAACCGTAGCGGCTAACAGCTTAGCTGTATCCATGACAAGTGCCAATATGGCTGCTTCCTGCAATTCCTCGGCGACCGCGGTGCCGGAGCCCATTTCCAGCCACCGAATAATGCTTGAACCTACGCATGAAGCAAGCCGCATAAGCCCTCATTACGTTAAATTGCGTCTGTAGGGGAACTTTTGATTTTCGCGCGGCGGCTGCCTCGAACTCGTTGCGAGCGGCTTCTCAAAACACCCCGATTTTTTGCCGCAAAACCGCTGAGCAGATTTCTTAAATTATGCACATTCGCGCGCTTGGCCCCTAGTCCGCTTTCCAGAAGCAGTTTTCCGGCGGGACGGCGGCTCGCCAAGCGAGAACCGCCTCGACCTGCTTCAGGAAGTTGGAAAGGTTCGGGTCGTCCGGTCGATGCTCGATCATGGGCAGAAGGGTTTTGTCGCGAAAGCGTATCCACGAAGCGGTTGAACTCAATTTAGAGGGTGGGTGTATCAGATAGGGCGGCACCCCGATCAGTTCCGGCCTTTCCTCCGGATGCTGTAAATACAGTTGCGCTTTCTGTTCGTGCGCGTTCATGGCCTGTCCCCATTTCAATGGTAGCGCGGCAACCTGTTCATATTTTGATTAATGCACGGCCGCCTATTCAATCTCCCTTGGGCTTTAGGCGCACCTGGCCCTTGTTCATGGCGCGGGTAAGAGCGCCCATGTCGCCGCGCTCCACGGCCCGCGCTAGGGTATCGTCGCCGGACGTGTTCTCAATCCACCGCAGCACGGCGGCCTTGGTGGTGATCCACTTGCGCCCGACCTTGCGGCCAGGCAGTTCGCCTTTTGCAAACAAGTCATAGACGGTATCGGCCGACACGGTAAGCAGGGCGGCGGCCCCCTGCACGTCAAGCACCTCGGCCGAGCGCGGCGGCGGGCGAGCGGGGCGGCGCTTTGGTTTGGGTATAGTCGGCATGAATACCTACCTGTTCGGGGTTAATCGGATTGGCTCAGTATAGCTAGGTTATATCCGAAGTCAAGAACTTCCGGCAAGTCGAAACATCCCCGAATATTAACGAAGTCTCGTCGAGCGTCGCCGAACAGCGCGGCCCCAGCCTGGCTTGATTAATGCACGGCCTAAACCAACATCACCTTGCAAAAATATCCTTGGGAGCGCGAGGGCAAACAGCCCTCGCTCGGCTTGCCGGATGTGGCGCGCGCCTCCGAATTGGAGTAAAGAAGCTCGCTATGAAACCGGCCACGAAGCCCCGCAAAGCGGCCCCGCTCATCCCGTTCACCGCACGCCGCGCCGCGCTGCGCGGCACGGTGCGCGCTGACCCGTTCTCCACCGTCATGTTGCTGCCGGACGCCAAACGGGAAGCCGCCCTGCGCGAGGCGCTCGACACCGCAAAAACTACCCTGCCCGCCGAAGCGCGCGGCGATGTCTTCCTGAACGCCGCTCCGTTCCTGCCAGAGGGCGAACGGGAAACCGCCGTGCGGAACGAACTCGCTAGCGCGAGAGCTAACCCAGACGCCGGACAATGCGGCGCGGCCCTCTTAAGGGTCGCGCCATTGCTGGCAGAAGGCGAACGTGAGGCCGTCCTAGAGGAAGTGCTGGCCCTCACAACGATTCCCGCCGATAAAGCGTACTTGCGCGCGGTGTTGGAGACGTACAAAACCGAAAATAATTCTACAGTTGAAAACAGTGGAATAAACGCGGATAATCCGCCGGTGAAACAGTCGCCGGATATTGGCGGCGCGACACTTAAGCAAGCGGAATCCCAGCTCGTCGATGCGATAGGGAAACTTGGATTCGACGCTGCCGCCAAAGTGTTCGCCAGAATAGCGCCGCCCGATGAACGTGCTCGCCTAGAGAGCATGGCGGCGCGTGGCCGCGAATTGACGGGCCGCGACGCTGCGACACAACTGAGCGAAGCTGATTCGGCCGCGTTCATGACGCCGCAACGAGTCGCAATGTTGACGGCAGATACGCCGCTAAGCCGTCTGCAAATCAGATATGAAAAGAGGCTGCAAGAAATCGTCCTCCCAGAGGACAAGATCAAAGACGTGAAGGAAGCCCGCGCCGCAAATTCGTTAGCGGCGACCTACAGAAACTTGGTGAAACAGCAAATTAAGGCAGGGTTGAAGCCACAGCCGCAAGATGAGCGGGTGACCAAAGCGCAGCGCCTAAGCGTGGCGTTTTACCGCGAGCAAAAGGCGGCCCAGGCGCCCCGCCGTCGCGGTCGCCCGCCGAAGTTCGCGATGAATGCTTTAGCGTAGACTGCGCTGTATAAAATTTGTTTTAAAAACTTTGAAACATCCCAAATTTCTGCTATATCTCTTTAATCGACGCGCTTAATCGGCTTGTCGGCTCGACCGACTCGCTGGCGCGCTCGACGCGGCTAGGCCGCTCAAAATCGACCCCGAAAAAACTTCCCAAGAAAAAATCAAAAAGCGCGTTTTGCGCCCGTGCGGAGCTTTGCCCGATGAACGCTTACACACCGCCGTCCTTTCCTCTGGCGCTGCCGGTGCCGCTGTCGCCTTCTCAACCCGACGCGCCGGAAGGCGACGCGGGGCCGACGCACAAAAAGAATCTGAAAATCATCGCGCTCGCCGTCTTGATCGAAGTCGGAATTAGCGGCGGGATTTTCTATGGCGCTTGGGAAAACGCGCAAATCTTCGCGGCGAGCAACCCCGTCTTCATGCTGCTCGCGCCTGCCCTCTGCGTCGTCCTCGAATTTATCAAGGTGCCGGTCGGCGTCTGTTCGCAGACTCACCCCTCGGCGGCGAAGCGCGCGCTCGCGGCGTTCGTGTTGTTGCTCGCGGCAACGTCCACGGCCATCAACGCGGTGCCGATTTTCGCGAAGCTGTGGAAGCCGCAACTTGCCGTCGTCCGGCAAGACGCGGAAAATCTCGCGGTCGCCGTAGCGAACAAAGCGACGTTCGACAAGAAAATGCAAGCGGCCAAGGACGCCAAGGCGGAAGCTGAAACCGTCTATAAAGAGGCGCAAGCCTCGCGCCGCACGGCAAGGGCCGGAATCGGCAAGGCGCGACGGGAACGCGACGCCGACGCGCAAAGAACCGATTTGAGCGACGCCCGCAAGGATGTGAGCGACGCCAAGAAAAAATTCGACGACGCCAGCGCGGCCTTGGCGAAATTGAACCCGAAACCGATTGATGACGCGGTGAGGGATGGCGAGTCCGCGCTCCGCGCGGGAAGGCAAGCCTCAACCCTGCATTGGATTTACGGCGCTGCGACCGGCGCGGAAGTGTCGAGCGTGAGCGACAAGGAACTCGCGCCCGTGCTGGTCGGCGCGGTGGGGCTGCCGTCGGTGCTGGTGGCGGCGATTTCGTCGCTGCTGTCAATTCTGGCCGTGTCGGCCATCGCGCGCCCCAAAGCGCCCACCGCCGCCGCCGAAAAAACTTTCGTTGGCCCCGACACGCTGGTTGCCGACCTCGACGCGCGGATTAATCGTGCTGTCGATGCCTTGGAGGCTCGGCAAAGCAAGCCCGAAACTCCCGCCTCGCCGGATGAAAGGCCCGCGCCGCCGTCTCCGGCGGCAAGCGAACCGGCGACGGCCGCCGCGCCCGCACAACCCAAGAAAGCGCCCGCCGCTCGGCGAAGGGGCCGCCCTCGAAAAACGCCCGCCGTGCCGAATGGCGGCAAAAAAACCGGCAACGGCGATGCGCGTAGCTGGCCGCCGCCGCCTTCCTCTCAACAACCGTAAGGAGCGAGTCGCATGGAGTACAAGGACACGCCGCGAAGCCGTTCGCTCGCCGCCGTGATCGAGCGCGACGCGAAGGCGGCAACGGGCCTGAACCTCGCGCGGCGTGCCTTCTGGCATGGCGGCGGATTCGGCCTGCGTGTGGGCGGCGCTGGCCTCGGCGCGGGCCTCCTGCTGGCCGGTCTGGGGTACGGGCTAGGCAAAGCCGGTGAAGGCTACGCGTCGATCATCGGCAATCGGGAAATGGCGGAACGCGCGGCGCAAACGACGGCGGCCATGATGACGCAAGAGCGCGAGGAATTCCGCGCCATGCTCGCCGCCACGCCCTTGAAAGTCGAGGTCGTCGCCAAGCTGGCCGACGGCTCGCAAGTGTCTCTCGCGGACGGCGGTTTGGTCGGCCTCAAGTCCGGCCAGCTCGTCGGCCTCGCGGACGGCCAGCAAGTGACACTGAAAGGCGGCGCGGTCGCGTCAGCGCCCGATATGCGCGCGGCGATTTTCGATCCGCCGCCGCAAGCGCCGGACTCAACCCTCCGCCTTGACCAGAACCGGCTTCAAGCCGGACAAGGCGCGCCGCTCCCGCCGGTGTTCGAGCCGCGCCCGCAACTGCGCGCAATCAGCCTGCCCGCCGAAGCCTCGGCGAAGACTGGCGCGGCGTTGCCAGCCTCGCGGCGCTCCGCGCCGAAACTGCTGCGTCAAGCCTCGGCGCCCGGGCCGAAAGCTTGTCAAATCGCGCAACCTTGAAAGGAAATCGCTATGCGTTCTCTCCTGCCGCTTGCCGCCGCCGGAGGGGCGGGGATGTTTTTCAACACCCTGCCGCGCTGGGTCAAGATTCCTGCCGTGGTCGGCCTCCTGGCTCTCGCGGCCTTTGAGCTGACAAAGGACGGCTCGGAAGCGTTCAACGCGGCTGCAATTTTCGGCGGCCAGGGCGAGCAAGGCGCGGCGCAAATGGCCGATTCGGTCAAAGTCCGCGCCGATATGAACGCCGGTAAAGATGTGAGCGCGGCGAAGCGAACCGCGACGGTCACTTACGAACAAAACGCGGCGGTCGCCCAAGAAAAACAGGCCATCGCCAGCGCCGCCACGCAATCCGAGTGGGATCTGAAATTTAAAAAGGCTACCGGCCATCCCCTGACGACAACTGAAACGCTCCGGCTTGCTGAGCTTAAGAAGCTCAAGGCCGAAGCCGAAACCGCCGAAGCGCAAAGCACGGCGGCGCGCCAGCAAGCCAAGGTGGACAAGGAAGCCGCCGAACTCGGCGCGCGGCTGGTCGAGTCGATGCAAAAGAACGACGGCAATATCCTTTTCACCTTCTGGGATATTTTCGTGCCGAAAGGGGCGCTCGGCAAATGAAACAAAACCCTCACATGTGGATACCGTACAGGGGAGCGGAACCTTATGACGAGGTTTGCCACTTGTGCGGCGCGTTCAACGGCGGCCATAACAAGCGCCCCGTCCCTCCGGCTGCGAGTCGTCCCTGCCCCGAACCGTGGCCGGAATTGCCTGACCTTACCGAAGAAGAAATGGACGAGCGGGAATGGGAGTCACGCCCTTGACCAAGTGGCGGAAAACCCCCCCTGCCCTCCGAAGCCTTGGCAAAGGAGGGCTGGGCGTCGTCTGCCTGTTGGCGGGCGGCGCTCTCGTCGTGTGGCAGGGCGCGGCGATTGTCGAGGGCCTGACGCACAAGGGCGGACTCTCGCTGCTCAATCTCGCGGGCTTTTTCGGCGGCCTGTTTGGGATCGGCGGCGCGTGTGATTTGCTCGGCCCGCCGCGCAAGCCGGAAGCGGCGAAAACCACAATCGCGGAATCGCGCTTTGCCAGCCGCGCGGATATCGTAGCCGCCGGACTCGCGGGACAAGGCAAGGATGACGGCGGCATTTACCTCGGCGTGTTCAAGGACGCCGAAGGCGAATTACCGTTGCGCTGGTCTGGCGAGACTCATTTGCTCACCTATGGAAAACCTGGGAGCCACAAGACCTGCGGATACATCATCCCCAATTTGGCAGAGCGTCGAGGCTCAACTATCGCGTTCGATCCGAAGCGCCAGCTTTTCAGCATCACGGGAAGGCAACGCGCGCGCATGGGGAAAGTGATTCTGGTCGATCCCTTCGGCCCGCACAGCGACGGGTGGAATCCGCTCTCGCAGTTGAACGAAAACGAGGACGATTTCGAGGATGGCGCGGGCTGCATCGCGGACGCGATAACCGACAAATCGACCGGCGGCGAAGGCAACGCGCGGTTTTTCGACTCGTCGAGCGAAACTCTGGCGACGACGTTGATTATGTGGGAGCGGTTCAAAAACGGCGACAAGGCCAGCCTGAGCAATCTCCGCGCCATGGTGAGCGCGCCGGATGGCAGTTTCTTGACGGCGCTTGGCGAAATGGGCCGTTGCAACAACGCCGCGATTCGCAACGTCGCCGGTCGGCTCGCGCAGCGCCTCACGGATACAAACGCGCACTCGACCAGCGCGCAAGACGTCATCGATACCTTCATGTCAAACACCCGATTTTTAGATAACCCCGCCCTCGCGCGCGACATGGACAAAGGCGGCGCAATCGACTTCGGCGCGCTGCATCGGGAGGTCGTAAGTATTTTCGTCGTGCTGCCCGTCGAGCAATTGGAAAAACAGGCAAAATATTTGCGAATGTTCCTCAATTTGAGTTTGCACGAACTTTATAAAAACCCGCGCCCGCTCGATCCGCCATTGCCGCGAATCCTCTATATCCTCGATGAGGCGTCGAATCTCGGCGCGCTCAAACAGATTCCGCGCGCGCTCACCATCGCCCGAGATTTTGGGATTCAATTATGGGCATTTTATCACTATGTCGCGCAAATCAAAAAACATTACCCGCAAGACTGGGAGGGCTTTCTCGTCGGCTCCGGCGTCAAGACCACTTTCAAGACCGGCGACGCCGATACACCTGATTTGCTGGTCAAGCTGTTCGGGCAGAAAGAAGAATTAATCCCGACGCTGAACCCGCAAGGCGGGATTTCGAACACGCCAAACGCGATTCCGTTGATTCGGGCAGAAGACATAGGACGGCTTTTAAAAGGAGAGGCCATCAGCATCATTGAGCCTTGCCCGATGCCGATTAAAACCTTCGTGCCGGTCTATGTCGATACGCCCTATGCGGCGGGCCTCGACGCGAACCCATTCTATCGCGCGCCCCGAAAAACATGAACGCCTCAAGAACGCTAGGGCCTCTCACGTCGAGCGCGTGAGTCCCGCGCGCGGTGATTGCCCGCGCGCTCGGCCTAATGACGCGAGCGGTGATCCTAATTTCGCGGGCCTTGATCGGAATTATCGGGGTCGGGGATGGCGGCGGGCTGCGTGTCCTCTCCCGCGCTCTTTGCTTTTCGCGCGGCGCTTCGGGCGCGGAGTTTGGGCGGCCTGACTTTGCGCGGCCTGACGGGCCGCCGCGCGGAAGGCGGCGCGGAGCGGAGCGCCGGATTCGGCTCGTACCGGCTGCACCCCATTAGTTCGGCCATGATCGGCTCGTGATCCAACATGCAAACGACGAGGACGCCGCCGCGCTCCCCCTCTCGAATCCATCCGGCGGCACACTTCATGCAATGCGTTGCGCCAAAACCCGTAGGCTTCCGCCACAGAGTCGCCCGCCCTCTCGGTGTATACATCGCCATGATTGCCCCCCTCTCTCGTGATGCCCGCGCTGCGCCGCGTGGCGGTTCTACGCCGCGAAACCTCGCGGCCCCAACGCAGCCAATCCTTCGCGGGATTGTAGCAAAGCTTTATGTAGTCTTCGACAAGGCGGGCAAGAAGCGAAGGGCGCGCCCTCGGCAATTGCGCCGAATTTATCTCAAACTGATTCTTTCCGTCTTCGTCGTTCCCCCGCAATTTTCTGCGGGGCCTGTGACTTTCCGGCGTTGGGGCTGGCCCTGCCCCAACACGGTCAAAGAGATTGACCGCCGGACTTGTCGCGGATTTGCGATTTGTCGCTAACTTCTTCCTGCGTAATCTCGCGGCCATAGAGCTTTGAAAGCTCCTGCAACGCCTTTTTGTACGCCTCGCGGTCTTGCTGCTCGGCGGTCATCGGCTCCGCCGCGCGGTCAGCCCGGCGCGCCTCGGCGGGCTGCTGCACCTGGCCCGCCGATAATTCGGCGGGCTGCTGCGGCTCTAACCCGCGCTGTTGCTGGCGCTCGGCGTCGCGGCGCGCGAAGTCACTAGCGCCGGTGAAGGCGTCAAGCACAACCTCGCGTTGCCCGCGTCGCCGGTCGGTTTCAACGGCGCTGTGCATCGCCTGAACGTCGCGCCAGCCGGACAGAAAATCAGGTTCGGGAGTCGCGCGCGTCGTGCGCTGCGCTGCCTCGTCGAAGTCGATCCGCAAGGCGCTCGCCTCGTCAATCTGATACGCGGTCGCTGCCCGTTTGTTTTCCGGCCTCTTCAACGCTTCGGCCATCGCCTCAAGGTCGGGGACGGTTTCATGCGCCGCAAATATATGCACGTCCTCGCGGTGCCGCGTGAGCGCGACATAGGCGGCGCTCGAACGCCATTGCGCGGAATGACAAACATATGATTCGTCGAGCGTCTTGCCCTGGCCCTTGTAGATGGTTCCCGCGTAGCCGTGGCGGATCGCGTTGAACTCGCCCGCCTCGGCGTCGTCGCCAACGATAAATTCAAGGCGCTGCGGCTCCGCGCCTTTCTTGGCGTCCAGCTCGACGGTGACAAGCGCCTTGCCGCCCTCCTCCTCAATGCTGGTGATCGTGCCGACGCGGCCATTGGTGTAGCCCGCCGCCTTATCGGCGCGGCTGGTGCCGTTGCCGGTCAGTTGAACGCGGTCGCCCTCGGCAAAACTCGCCTCGCCGCGCGCGGTTTGCAAGACATGATCCTCGCCAAGCTCGCCGCGCTCGCGGTGCATCGCGCGGGCAAGTTGGTTCAAGGCGTCCACTTCAACATTGCTCTGAGCGAACATAAATCGGGTTTTCTCCGGCGATTCGCGGCAATCGGCGCTGTACTTGTCCACCATGGCGCGCAAGGCGTCCGGCTGCTTCTCTGTCCAGTGGATGCCGCCCGCCTTCTCGAAGGTTTTGAGCGCGTCCAGAAACTCGCCCTGGTGCATTTTGCCGAACGCGATTTTCTGCTCGGCGTCCTGAACGCGCTGCACCTCGGAAAGAACGGCGCAACCGTGCGTCTGCCGCAACGTCTCGAAGCATCCTCCCTTCTCAATCGAGGACAACTGAGCATCGTCGCCGGCCAGGATCAATTTCGCGCCGGCGTCGCCGGCGGCGGCGGTCACGCGGGCAAGGTTCTCGGTCGAGATTTGGGCCGCCTCGTCAACAATAAGCACGGTCTTGCTGTTCCAAACGGCGCGCCCGTTTTCGAGGGATTTTAATTCGCTGGCGATTGTGTTGGCGCGGGTGAAGCCGTCGCCGCGCATCTGCTGAACAACATCGTTTGTCCACGCCAAGCCGATAACCTGCTGCCCTTCCGCCTCGTAAGCCGCGCGGACGGCGTTCAAGGTGTGTGATTTTCCAGTTCCAGCTTCTCCCCACAGGATGCCAAAACCGGAATCGCCGCAAAGGCGTTGCAAAGCATCGACCTGTTCCGGTTTAAGCGTGTGGGCGACGGCGGTCGCCGCAATCCGGCTTTCGTCAAGACCGTGCGATTGATCGGCGGCAAGCCTGCCCGCGCCGCGCAAAAGTTCCATCTCGGCGGCCAAAACTTGGCGCGTCGTGAACCGTTCGACCGGCCCTTGGGCCGTTTCCCGCAAGCCGATAACCTGCCGGTCGGCCAAAATCTCGGCTTTGAATTCGGCAATCTCCGAACGGCTCAAGGTGCTTTGACGCAAAACCCTATCAAGTTCGCGGTCGGTGAAAGTCGGGTTGCGCTCGGTCAGCGCGTCAAGGATCGCCGCGCCGTCATGCGCTTGCACGGCGTCAAAAAGCGCGTGCGCCGCGCGGCGCGCTTCGGGAATCCCGTGCTCGCGCTCCCATTGGATCGACCAAATTTGTGCCTTCAACTGGTCTTCGTACATGGAATAGGTCTTGCCGGTTTCGGGGTCGATCCTTGACGCCACGATATGAACGTGTGGGCATTGCGTATCGTCGTGTCTTATAAAAACCGCCTGCGCGCCCTCCATGCCGAGGGCTTTCAAAAAACTTTGCGACGCGGCAATCATCGCCTCGTGCGAAACCTCCGCGCCCTTCTCCCAAGAAATCGAGGCGTGAAAGCAATCGTTTTCGCATTTGAAGGTCGGGCTGGCCTGGTGCTGCGGTAAGCCGTTCCATTCCATCGTGCGGCGCGCAAGGTCGAGGTCGGCGTCGTTGACGATGGCGAACCCGAAATTTTGCCCGCCAAGAATGACCGCGCGGCTCTTTTCCCCTGCGGCCAGCTCGGGGCGGCGTTCCAGAGTCTCGGGGTCGTAGCCTTCCCCAAGGACATAGGCCAGCGCGCCGCTAATCCCCCGCCCTTTCTTGATGCGCGGCCTCGGCATTAGAGCGCCAGCACTTTCTCGGCGCATAGCCGCAAGATGGCCGCCATTTCCTCAAGCCTCTTTTGCGCGGGCAAAACCTTGTGCTCGTTCGCATGGCGCGCAAGCTGGTTCAGATTGTTGCCGAGGCGTCCAAACTGAGCGGCAAGCGCGCGCATGGCTTGGAAGTCGTGAGCCGATGGGCGCGGCGCGGGCGGCCCCTGCGGGCCTGAAAGCAAAACATCGCGCACCTTTTTTCTTATATACCACACAATTAATCAATCGGAACAATTATTTAGAGGGAAAATGCACCACGAAAATCAGCGCATGATACACGAAAAAAACCAATGAAAACAAAGTGTTACTGAAACACGAAAAAGCACGGAAATACAGGGAAAACACAAAATATAATACCGCGAACCGATTAAGAAACCGCCAAAATACCACGCCGAAAATCGCGTCAAAAAATCGAGCCACAAAAGGCGGGCGGCAAGGTTAAAACCGTCGTAACCAAAACCGCGCTTCAACGGTCAAACCGGCCTTCTCAATCACAACCCGCACGCCACGCTCTCCAAGGAACCAAACGCGAATGATGTCCGGCTGCATTGTCTGGGCTACAGGAAAAACCGGAAGCACGGCAAGGGGGCTGGTCACAAGGCCGGTCAAAAGTCTGCGCCGGTCAATCGCCATGTGATCCTCAAATCAGCGCGGGCGCGGATTCAACAACATAGGGCGGCCTGTAACCGCCTCCCACGTCCTGTCTGTACTGAAAATAAAACGCGCCCCTGCGCCGCTCCATGAAGCGAAGATTCATCGCCTCCACAAAAGCCCATACCGACGCCCGCCCGATGGCGGCTATCTCTTCCGCGTCCGGCCATTCGTCAAGCGGGTCGATAAAAACCGCTTCCATCACAAACGGGTCAGCCGGTTGCGGAGCGCGGCAAAACGTCAGGCCGCTACCCTCATGCTTGATGAGCGCACACCCCTTCGGGTTCGGGTCGAAGTGCCAACGCGCATGGTGGGCCGCGTAGGTCGCATCGCTCCATGGCGTCGAGAGAGAGAATAAAAAGCTTGCCGAATAATAGAACCGCTCCGCTCCGAACGAAGCGCCATGCGCGGGCAAGACGGGCAGACTCGCGGCGGCGGTCGTCACCGCAACGCCGGTTAAGAGCTGTCGCCGGTCAATCTCCATCGGTGGCCCCTGCCCGCTGAAGCCTTGACGACGGACGCGCCGCCCGTTTTCTGTACTCCGCGCGATAAAGTTCGAGCCTCTCGCGCGTCCGCCGCATAAGCTCGGCTTCGTCAATCCCCAGCTCGGCGCACATCTGCCGAACCGCTTCAAGTTCCGCGCGGCGGCGCTCGGCAGGGGTTTCGTAAGCGGCTGTCGGCTTCTTCGTCATCCCCGCCCTGCCCGCCTCCTGCCCTCCGAAGCCTTGGCGTAGGAAGGTGATCGGTCGGCAGGCAATGAATCACAAGGCCGGACTCGCGGCAAGTCCGGCAAGCGCGGCAAAGGAATTTTGAGCGCTTCGCGCCCTCTTTTATTTTGCAGGGGTTCCCCCTGTCCCTCGAACGCAAAAGCCTATCAAGGTGCTCGCGGGGTCAAGGGCGATTTGAAATTTTTTATCGCAAGCGAAAAAAATTTCACCGGCTCCACAGAGCCTAATCGTCCCTTGACCCTCGCTGCGACTCCTTGATGTGTGGGAGGCGTCGGGACGAAAGGGCGTCCACTAAAATTCGACGGCCTGCGGCGCGTCGAACTCAAGGGCTATTGAAAGAAAGAGAAAACAGGCTTTAAGGCTGGTTTTCCCCCGCCAAAAGTCGATCTGTAAACCCCCGCAAAGCTAAAACTTGCTCACGCGGCACGGCCTCCGCGTCGGCTTGGCTCATGATCTCGGCAAACACGGGCCGCGCGGCAACCCAGTCGGCAAGGGCTTTCGCGGCGTCCAAGCTTTTGAATATCTGCTTGCCCGCCAAATAACGAAGGCCGGTCGCCGCGTTGGTGACGGTAAACCCCGCGCCAAAACCGCTTTTCCGCAAAGCCGCGTGAACCACAACCCCGCCTGAGCGATAGAGGATTTCGGCCTCTTTCGGGCCTTCCGCGCTCTGAATAGGCAGGGTCGAGGTCATGGTCAAAAAGGAATGTCGTCGGGTTTAGGTGGCTTGCGAACGCGGCCAGGGCGTGACGCCAATTCGTCGCCGCGCCCTTTCTCCACAACAACGGAACGAAACCCCTTTGACGCGGCTAATTCGATCAGTTGCTCGGAAGTCATGTTCGACGGCCTGCGCTTGCGTAAGGCTTTTGGCTTCGCGGCCTGTTTGGTTGGTCTTGACTCTTTCATGATCGCCCCATGCTAAAGCTAAACTGTTGAAATTTCCCTTACGGCTTTGAAGCGTCCTGCGGCTCCGGCGGCGCAAGGGCGTCATATTTTCCGCCCCATGTCCTGATATTTTCCGCCCCATGTCCTGCGAGGCGCGCGCGTGGCGGGCCTGTCCGCCGTAGCCTTGGCGTAGGCGGGCTTTTCGGCCTTGGGCGCTAGGATGGCGCGGAATCCGCCCTGCCCTGCTCTGGGGCCATTTCTGGGGCTTTCGGGGCCGGTGGCTCGTTGGGGTCGATCCCCGTCATGCGCCCTCGCGTAGGCGGCTCTGAATGCGTTTAATATCCTCCTTGGCCCGCCGGATAACCTCGGCGCGGTCGATCCCAAGCCGGGCGCTAATCCGCTCAACGGCGGCATTACCCGCCCTCTCAAGATCATCAAATGACGGCGGCTGAGGCGTTCCGGCTTTGGCGGGTTTCGGCTTCTTCGTCATTGGTTCAAGAGTGTGAACATGTAAACATGCAACCTTTCGGCCTTGTGGGGTTTTCTGCTATTCCTCGCGGACAACCGGCACATTGTATTTGCCGAAAAGATCGTTGAGCGCCTCCATAAGCAAACTCTGCAAATTCTTGTCGGGGTGCTTCATTTGAACGGCGCGCAAGCTCGTTTTGTAATCGGGGGAAAGCCACGCGCTAATATGCAGTTTCCCCGCGCGGCTCGGTGCCTTGTAGTAGGCCGCTGCCGGTGCTGCTGCCGCAACCGGCGCGGGCTTTTCACGAAGCGCGTTTTTCAACGCGGCCAGATTGTTTTTCGTCATGCTGTGAACCTTCCGACATGTTTACATGTGACCTTACGAACAAATAGAGCCGTTCAAGATCGGCGGCGGCTTTGCCCTCCGGCTCGGTTTCCTGCGGGCATTGCCCTTGCGCTTGGGCGTCGTGGTAGCTGGCCCGCTGCGTGAGGTGAACGGGGCAGGCGGGCAGGCCGGAATGAGCGGCGGTCAATTCCTTCAAGCCCTCGGCTTGCCGAGTCCCCTGCGGGTGAATGAAATTATAGAGGATGAAGGTGGGCGGATCGCCTGCCGCGCGGATCAGGTTTCGCACGGTCGGCAAGGTCTCCATGTCGAAAACCTGCGGGCGGGTCGGGATAAGAACAAGATCGGACAGCCGCGCGGCGTCAATGGCCGCGCTTTCGTTTTTCCCTGCCGTGTCGATGATAACGAGGTCTGCGCCGTTCGCGCGGGCTTTGTCGAGCGTCTGCCGTAGGCGGCTGGCTTGAACGGATAGCACAACGGGATTTTCGGCGGCGCGCCGGTCTTGCCAGTTGGCCGCGTTCGTCTGCGGGTCGAGGTCGATCACAACGACAGTTTCGCCAACTTTCGCCGCTGCGACGGCCACGCCAAGGGCAACGGTCGTTTTCCCGCTGCCGCCTTTCTGGCCGATGATTGAAAGTGTGAACATGTAAACAGGTAGCCTTATGACCTTGTGGGATTTTCCAAGCTAAGCCGATTCTCCATCTCTGGCAATTAAAAAAGTGTGAACATGTAAACAGGTAGCCTTATGACCTTGTGGGATTTTCCCAAAACTTCTGCCACTTGGCTTCGTCATGGGTGCAAAGGATCATCCGGCGGCTGGCAGGGTCGCGCCAGTGGCCGAAATGCGCGACGCTTGATTGTCCGGCCAGGCGGTCGAGGTCGCGGAGCTGCCACAAAAGCCGCGCGGTCGCGGGCCACACATGAAACGCCTCGAAGTCGGGAAAATAGCTCTCCCGTTCCTCAAGGCCGAAAAAATCGCTGGTGAGGCCGTGCCAAAGGATCATAGGCGCATGGGCGCGGCTGCGGATTCGCCTCATGCCGGTAAGGACAAAGCCCGCCGCATTCATGGGTATGCACGGCGGGGATTACTCGCCCGCGCCGTCCTTCTCGTCCGGCTTGCCGTCGAGCAAGACAATCTCGCCGCTGTAGGGGTAGAGCACAATTTCGGTGATGTACTTTTTTGCCCCGTCCTTCTCGTATTCGCGGGTTTCGATCTTGCCCTCAATGTGCAGTTTCGAGCCTTTTTTGACGTACTTTTCGACGATGCCGACAAGCCCCTCGTTTTTGACAACGATGTTGTGCCATTCGGTTTCCGACTTCTGTTCGCCGGTCGTCTTGTCCTTCCAGCGTTCCGTTGTCGCCAGGCTGAAATTGGCGATTTTGCCGCCGTTCTGAAAGGTTTTGATTTCCGGGTCTTTGCCGACATTGCCAAGCAACGTCACTTTGTTGATGCTGTAAGCCATGATTGTCCTCAAGGTTAGTGGAAAGCTAAAGGCTAACGCCAAAGTATTGAAATTGCCTTTACGGCCAAATAAGCCGCTAAACCATTCTATCTTTTGTCAATATTCGGTTGCATGTCAATGCAACCCTGCCACGTGGCGAACGCGGGATAGCAAGCGTCCAGAAGAAAATTCGGAACGTGGAATAAATAGGGGCAGCCCGTAGGGGGTTCCTGTTTATGCCGCGAAAGTCCGCATTTTGTTCTTGATGCGCGCGAGGGCGGCGCCCTTAGCCTTCTGACAACGGCGCGCATTGGGGTAGGGCAGCGGCCTCACTCTTGGTTCACTGCTTGCCAAAGCGCGGAGCGTGCATCCTCATTGTCGAGATGTTCTACGGAAAGGGTCGCAAGGTGAGCTTCGATTTTTTGGAGATAAGAAACAGCCCAAGAAAGGTCATTAAGGAGGCGCTTTTTTTCCATCGAAGCGCTGGCTGCCCAGCCAATGTAATTATCGAGCATTTCTCGGCACCGAGCGGCTACGGTCATTTCTATTGCAGAATAAAAAGGGGTTTCTGAATAGATTACGGGGCGTTGTTTGGCCATGCCGAACGTATACCAAGCAAAAGGCTTCAATGAAAGCGGCAACGATGCCCCGTTCCCCTCGAAAAGAGGGGTCAATTCAGGCCGGAGTTTTGAGGGTTGGGCTAGGGCAGGGGGGTCAGGTCGCCTCCCATTGCGCGTAAAGAGACCCGTAAACCCCGTCCGGCACACCCCAAGGTTGCGAAGTTGGCCCCGTCCTCTTTATTGGATGAATCTTTATAGATGATGCTGACCAGTTTTTAGACTCGCACGCCCGCTTGAAGATGCTCGCGGCCAGCGCGCCGAGTCCCTTGGGTTCCTGAATGGTGTAGGCGTTCGTGTCCTGCACCACCTTGAAGCCGAGCGGCGTCTTTACCCGCATGATGCGGCGGTGAACGATGACGAAGCCGTAGAACTCCAGAAGCTTGAGGCAATTGACGACGGTTTGCTTGCAGACGCAAGCCAGCCCCGCGATGCCGCCAAGCGACGGGCGCACCTCGCCATAGCGAAGCGCAAGGTTCAACAGACATTTGAGAACCTTCGGCGCGGTGCGCGGGAGGCCCTGCTTGCCCTTCTCGCGACAATGCCGGTAGGTGCCGCGCTCGATCATATCGAGCGCGTTCAGAATGCGCGCGTAGGCGTTGCGGTCGATGCCGAGTTTCGGGGCGGCCATGAAGGCGCTCTTGCTGCGGTAGTTGATGAAGTCCGGCCCTTTCTCAAGGGCCTCGCCGTAAAGCTTTTCGACAAAGGCGCGCTCGTCCTCGGTGCGGGCTTGCCCCATGAGATAGGCGGCGGTGCGTTCGAGGTCTTGCCGCCACCATGCCGCGCGGTTGCGGCTGCGGGCGGATTTGACGGGGGCAGGGGGCGGGGCCGCGCTAAAGCCCTCCGCTTCTATTCCTGAAAACAGCGCCGGTTGGTTGGTAGTGAAAGACATAGTTCCTCCGTTGGGTGTGGATAACCCGCGCGGAAGGGCTTGAATCGGGCGCAAAAGCCCGCATTAGCGGAAACGGTTGTTTCCGCTTGACTCGGCGACGAATTTTTGGGAGATTCAGGGTTGCGAGACCTCTGAATTGCCGGTGCTTCGTCACCAAATAAAGCCCGCCCTTCCAAGGCGGGTTTTGCTTTTCTGGGTCTTCGTTTCTCCGAAAATCGTGAGACGAATCACGGCGAACCGCTCGCCGCAATCCGGCCAGCTTGCACAGTTTCCCGTGATTCGTCGAGAGTCCTTAACGGATGCGCCGGAATAACGGTGCGCGGGAAAGGGCAGGGCAAGGGCGAGTGCCGGAGCGCGGCTTACGGCTTCACCCACATGCATGTCAGAGTCACAGCAACGGCGTTGACGGCGGACAGGTTGACGGCAAGCTGGTTCAGGGTTCCGGTCGCGCGGGCATAGATGGTGGTGGTGTTTGGGGCCGTAAAAGCTGCGGAGGCGGAGCAACTAACGGCGACGGAAGCCGAGGCCGGAACGCCCGTGCACGTCACGTTCGTGGTGGTGCTGGTGGGCGTGTAGGACGCGACGGTGCAGACGCCCATGGCGGACATGGCGGTCCCGGTCGCGCCTATCTGGACAGTCCCGGCGAAATAATTCTTGCTGCCGATCGCGTACAGATCATAGCCGCCATTGTCATTGTTGAAATACCCCGCGTAGCCCCCGCTGCTGTGCGAATAGCCATAGACGCCAGCGGTGCCGCCCGTCGCGCCGCTGTCATTGCCAAAAACGGCGGCGGCACCGCCGGTCGTGCTGCTGGTCGCGCCTTCAACGCCATAGGCCGCGCCGGTATTGGCGACACCATCGACGCCGACGCCGGCGGACGCGGTGTTGGTGAAATACCCGCCATAGCCCGTCGCGCTGGCGTCGCTGCCATAGACGCCGTAGGTCGCGCCGGTGGCGCCCGACGCCACACCGGAGACGCCCGTCGCCGCCGCCGTCGTGCTGTCGGTGTCGCCATCGACGCCTATCCCTGCGCCGGTATGAACATAGCCTCTGATCGAGGTGCCGCCCGAAGCGAAATTCCTGCCGAAGACGCCATTACCCGTCGCGCTCAGGGTGCCGCCGTAAACGCCATAGGTCTGGCCCGTCGCGCCGTTGGCAGAGCCTAAAACGCCCGCGGCAGTATCGGTCGTGCTTTGAGTGTCGCCTTTGAGGCCAATGACGACGCCGCTCGCGCCGAGAGCTTCGCCGTAAACGCCAATGGAATTATCGGTCGTGCTGTTCGTGTAAGCATAAACGCCATTGCTCCGGCCCGTGGCGCCGGTGGCGGCGCCAACAACTCCAGCGGCGCCATTGGTCGTGCTGGTGGTGCTGCCGATAACACCGTTGCCCGCGCCGGTATTGGCGACGCCATAGACACCGACGCCTCCCGACGCGGCATTCACACCGACAACGCCCCAGCCCGCCGCGCTGGAGCTAACGCCAAAGACGCCGTAGGTCTGGCCGCTTGCGCCGGTGGAATAGCCGTAAACGCCTACGGCACCGTTGGTCGTGCTGCCGTTCCACCCCTCGACGCCGTAGGTCGCGCCGCTCGCGCCCGACGCCGCGCCAAAGACGCCCGCCGCGCCTGCGCCCGTGCTGAGCGTCTCGCCCTCAACGCCGTAGACATTGCCCGTGGCGCCGTAGGCGTAGCCATAAACGCCCGAAGCCTGGGCGGACGTGCTTGGCGTCTGGCCGGTAACGCCGTAGACCGTGCCCGTGACGGCGCTGGCGATGCCTTTAACGCCCGCGTCATATGAGATCGTGCTGGCGGTGGTGCCGTAGACGCCAGAGTTGGCCGTCGTGCCGTTGGAGGCCACGCCGTAGACGCCGTAATTGGTCGAGGTCGTGCCCGCGTGGGTGTTGCTGATGTAAGCGCCATAAGTCGTCTGCGCCGAGGTGCCGTTCGTGCCGGAGAGGGAAATGTTCAGCATCGTTTGCGCGTTCGACGCCGCCGCCGTGCTGGTACTGGTCAGCGACAGGGCGTTGTTGCCCGCCAGCGCGTTCCATGTCCATGTCTGCGCATAAGTGCCGTTGTCGAACGTATCCGTCGCGGTCGCCGAAGTGAGGCTTGATAAGGCCGGACTGCCGCTGGCGAGCGTCGTCCACGTCGTGCCGGTGCAATAATAGAGCGTGGTGCCGCTGAACCGTATCGCGCCGTTGTTGGCCGCCGCGCATGACGCGCCGCTGCTCCCCACTTGCACTTCGCCGTTATAGACGTGAAGCAGGGATTGCGGCGATGTCGTCGAAATCCCGACGCCGCCCGTTCCCTTCGGCGTCAGGATTATGCTGATATTCGTGTCGCTGCCTGTTGCCACATACGCGGGGTTGGTTCCGCCCGATGTGGCCCACGCTCCTTCGATGTAATTGACCGTCGCCGCCTCGACCGGCGCGGCCAGCCCTAGCAAGAGCGCGAGGGAAGCGAAGCCGAACGCGGCGACACGCGCCGCGCGCGAGGGATACCCAAGAGACATAGAAAACCGAAAAGGGAAGGTGATCGAAACAGCGTGAGCTTAGCTGTATTGATCGGCCTTGTGAATCCCTTTTTGGCGGTCATGGCGCGAGCCGCGCGGAACGGGCAGGGGGTCAATTCAGAGACAGGCCCGCACGTCGGTTGCCGCGAAGTCGTCGCCCTTGAACAGCAACGGCGCGTTCATCGCCTTGGCAAGAGCATAGGTGGCGCAATCGCAAAAATTAAGCCGCGCCTTGGGGTCGATGCCCTTGCCGTAGCGCCGGAAAGCCTCAAGCGACAAAGCGGCAAGCTGCATATCGTGCGGTATGATCTCGGCTTTGATGAGGGCGAGAAAGTCCTCGAGATCATAAAGCCCGTTCACGCCGCGTTTGGCGAAAAGGACGTGCCCGGCTTCTTGGTAAGTCACGGCGCTGACGAGACACCGATCAGCGGCGGCAATGGCTTCATAAAGGGCTGTGCGTTCCGGTTCGTGGTTGAGAATGGCTATCAGCGCAGATGTATCAATGACGATCATCGCGGCAAGCCGAAATCATCGTAACCGATGATTTCGTCGATAGACCTTGGGTCAGCCATAGGGCGCGCCGCGCTGCGCGCAGCGATAGCCTCCATACGGGCGATCAGTTCGTCCTTGGTCAAGTCTGCGGGTGGCGGCTCGACCGAACTGCGCCACGTCAACACGTCGCCGGTGCGGACGAGCGCTTCGCGCAATATCTCGTCAGCCGTCCGTCCTGTGCGAGCGGCTTTAGCCTGAATGAGCGCTTCGGTTTCTTGGGACAGATTAATCATGGGAACATTCTAGCACAGACCGCCGTAAATGCCTAGAAACTCGTGGGTTACG
>Ga0185299_10002962_pt1 | contig 24084 bp, 21 predicted proteins | sample PaiPotPPA55metaG_FD_128002 | JGI IMG/M metagenome (GOLD analysis project Ga0185299, IMG submission 128002) | Iron sulfur acid spring bacterial and archeal communities from Banff, Canada, to study Microbial Dark Matter (Phase II) - Paint Pots PPA... ... | reverse complement strand
GGTTCCCGAGCAAGCGCAGGATGAACTCGGCATTCTCATTCGCTCCTTCAACGCCATGACCACGCAGTTGCGTGATTCGCGCGGCCAGATCGACCAGTTCACGCGCAATCTCCAGCAAGCCGTTCAAGAACTGGAGCGCCGCCGCCAGCTCATGGAAACCATTCTGGAGAACATTCCCACCGGCGTAATTTCCCTCGATGCCCACGGCGCCATCTTGCGCGAAAACGCCGCGGTAACCCGCGTGTTCGGCGGTTCGCCGCGAGACATTCAGTCGCTCGAAGAGTTGATCGGCGCCGAAGCCGCCCGTACGGTGCAACTCCTGATGCGCCGCAGCCTGCGCATGGGCGTGGTGTCACGCGAAATTGAGACGGTCGTCGCAGGTCGCGTCCTGCATCTGGCGGTGACGGTTAGTTCCCTTGGGCCGCGCCGCGCCAATACTGGTTTCGTCCTAGTTCTCGACGACCTGACCGAAGTTCTGCGCGCGCAGAAATCCGCCGCCTGGCAGGAGGTCGCACGGCGCATCGCGCACGAGATCAAAAATCCGCTCACGCCGATCCAACTCTCCTCACAGCGCCTTTCGCGCTTCCTCGATCGTCGCGATCCCCAGGAAATCGCCGCCCCGCGCGATGCCGAGCTCACGCGTCTCGTCCATGAGTGCTCGCACCTGATCGAACGCGAGGTATCCACACTCGCCGCCCTGGTCAACGAGTTCTCTCAATTCGTGCGCTTTCCGACCGCCAAGCTCGCTCCCACCAGCGCGAACACCGTGGTCCACGAAGCGGTCGAAGTTTTTTCCGGCCGCCTCGATGGCATCACCCTCAAAACCTCGCTCGCCGACGATCTTCCTCAGGTGCGCGCCGATTGCGGCCTGCTCCGCAGCGTGGTTGTCAATCTGATCGACAACGCCGCCGAAGCCCTGGAGACCGCGCCCTTTCGTGAAATCACCGTCTCCACCTGCGCGCACAGCGAAGCCGAAACCGTCGAAATTTGCGTGCAAGACACCGGTCGTGGCATCACACCCGAAGACAAGGATCGCCTCTTCCTGCCGCATTTCTCCACGAAAAACCGCGGCACCGGCCTGGGCCTAGCCATTGCCGCGCGCATCGTCGCCGAACACGGCGGCACCATTCATGTCGAAGATAATTTTCCGGTCGGCTCACGCTTTCTGGTCGAGCTGCCCGCGGCAGATATCACGCCCGCTACGGTTGCCGAACGTAACGGAGTGGAAGCCACTTGATGACCGCCCGTCCCCATTTGCTCGTTGTCGATGATGAAGCCGGCATCCGCGAGTCTCTCTCCTCGATTTTGGCGGACGAGGGCTATAACGTCGAATCCGCCGCCTCCGCCGAAGAAGCCCTCGAACGCGCCGCCGCTGGCGATATCGAAGTTGTGCTCCTCGACGTCTGGCTCCCCGGCATCGACGGGCTCGAAGCATTGAGCCGCCTGCAAGCCTCGCCGCGTCCGCCCGCGGTCATCATGATTTCCGGCCACGGCACCATCGAGACGGCCGTACGCGCCACCAAACTCGGCGCTTTCGATTTCATTGAGAAGCCGCTCTCGCTGGAAAAAATCATCGTCCTGGTTCGCAACGCCATTCAGCAGCGCCGCCTCCAGGAAGAAAACCAGCTGCTCCGCAGCGAACTCGGGCACCGCTATCAGGTCATCGGTGAAAGCGTGCCGATGAAGGCGCTGCGCCAACAGATCGCCGTCACTGCCCCCACCAACGGCCGCGTGCTCATCTTCGGCGAAAGCGGCACCGGCAAAGAGCTCGTCGCTCGCTCGCTGCACGCCGCCAGCCTCCGCAACAAAGGCCTCTTCGTCGAGGTGAATTGCGCCGCGATTCCCGAAGACCTGATCGAATCCGAGTTGTTCGGCCATATCAAGGGCAGCTTCCCGGGCGCCGCGGAAGACAAAATCGGCAAGTTCAAAAAAGCCGACGGCGGGACGCTCTTCCTCGATGAAGTCGGCGACATGAGCCTGCGCACGCAATCCAAGGTGTTGCGCGTTCTCGAAGAACAACGCTTCGAGCCCGTCGGCTCAAACCAAACGGTGACGGTGGACGTCCGAGTCCTGGCCGCCACCAACAAAAATCTCGAACAGGAAATTTCTCGCGGCGCGTTCCGCCAGGACCTTTTCTATCGTTTGAACGTTATTCCGTTCCTGGTCCCGCCGCTCCGCGATCGCAAAGAAGACATCCCCATTCTGGCGCGTTATTTTCTGAATGAGTTCAGCTCCGCCTATGGAAAGAGAACGCGCGAGCTTAGCGACACCGCCATGGAAATTCTGCTGCGCTACCCATTCCCCGGCAATGTCCGCGAGCTGCGTAATCTGGTCGAGCGCCTGGTCATCGTCTGCCCCCAAGCCCGCATCGAGCCGCACCACCTTCCGCCGGAACTTTTCCGGGGCGTAGCCGAAAGCCCGCAACACCCCTATAACACGCTGCACGAAGCCCGCAGCGCCTACGAACGCGAATTCATCTTGAGAAAATTACAGGAAAACCGCTGGAACATGACGCAAACCGCCACGGCGCTGGGCCTAGAGCGCAGCCACCTCTACCGCAAAATGAAAAGCCTAGGCATAGCCGCCCCGGACTAAAAATGTATCCAACAAGGTTGACGAACCCAAAGCTCGATGACCACAGCAAGCTCAATGAATGAAACCCGGCGTAGCTACTCTTCCGGCTTGTGGGCTTTCGCCTCGTCTTCCGGCTCATACACGACATCGTCTACCTGGGCGGTGTCGACCGGCGGCTCTGTCGTGGCCGCTGGATCGGCGCCGTCCCACTGTCCTTGGCTTAATCCTTCGAGCTGGAAATGCCAATCCAGCTCGCGAACTTTCTGCGGGCTCTCGCGCCAGTCCGGCACAACTTTTACGAACGTCTGCAAATACACTTTCGTGCCGAACAATTCTTCCAGCTCTTTGCGCGCCGCGGTCCCAATCTTTTTCAACATTTCGCCTTTGTGGCCGATCAGGATTTTCTTCTGCGAACTGCGCTCCACATTCAGCGTGGCCTCGATGCGCAGCAATTTTAATTTTTCCTCGAATTTATCGACGAACACCGCGAGAGCATACGGCACTTCGTGGTACATCACTTGGATCGCTTTTTCGCGAATGATCTCCGCCGCAAGGAATCGCTCCGGCTGGTCGGTCACTTGGTCTTCAGGAAAGTACGGCTCGCTCTCAGGCAAGTGCCGCAGAATCTCCCGCTGCAACTCTTCGACGCCGCCGCCTTTCAGCGCCGAAATCGGCACGATGGCCGAAAACTCAAACGCTTTCTGAAACGCATCGATAAGCGGCAGCAGCTTCTCTTTCGGCAGCCGATCGACCTTGTTCAGCGCCAAAATTGTTTTGCCGCGAAATCGTTTCGCTTTTTCCAGCAACAGAGAATCCGCATACGGAAGCGCCCGGCTCGCATCCACCATCAGCAAAAGCACATCGATGCCTTCGAGCGCTGCCGCAACCTCATGCATCATCTGCCGGCCTAACGCGGAGTCGGCCTCATGCAGTCCCGGCGTGTCGATGAACACAATCTGCCCCTTCGGCGAAGTCACGATGCCCTGGATGCGATTGCGCGTCGTTTGCGGTTTTGCAGTGACGATGGCCACCTTCTGCCCGACAACGCGATTCAGCAACGTGGATTTTCCGGCGTTCGGCCGCCCAACGATCGCCACGAATCCCGCGCGAAAGCCGGAGCGCTGCGGCGATTTCTTCTTCTCTTTTTCTGTCAATCTCAGCCTCAATTCCTCTTGTTACTTCTCCCATTTTTACTTCGGCGCAAGCGCCGCCGCGGCACGCTTGCGGACCCTCAGCCGTAGCACTTTTCGCTGGTTGGCTTCGAGCACTTCGAAGCGGTGGCCCTCAAGCTCGATGGTGTCGCCGGGCGTGGGAACTTTGCCCAGCACGTGGCTCAGCAAGCCCGCGATGGTGGTGACCGCTCCGTCGGACTTGTCGCCGAACTCCACGCCCAGCAATTCCTCAACGTGGTCGATAGCCATGCTACCGCGCAGAATCAAGCTTCCGTCGGATTCGCGCATAACGTCGGGGGCTGGTTTCTTTTCGTCCCGGCCGCTCACCCCGACAATTTCCTCGACAAGATCCTCCACGGTCGCAAGTCCCGCGACCAACCCGTGCTCGTCGATGACAATCGCCATGGGCTGATCTTTCTGCCGCATCTCGCGCAATAGCTCGGAACCTGCTTTTGTTTCCGGCATGAACAGCGCGGGCCGCACCAGTTCGCGGACTTTGCGCTTGGGCAGATCCTGGTCGGCAATGTGCAGCAGATCTTGCGCGTACACCACGCCAAAAATATCGTCGAGCGATTTTTCATACACCGGCATGCGCGCGAAACGCATCTCGATGAATTTCGCGTGCAACTCTTCGAGGGTGGCTTCGGCGGCCATGGCCACGATGTCCGGGCGCGGGGTCATCACTTCGCGCACGCGCTTGTCGCTGAATTCCACGACCTGCTCTATCAAGTCGCCTTGTTCCGGCTCGATGATGCCTTCTTCTTCCGCTTGCTCGACCAGCGCCTCGATGCCTTCCTCGGTGCGCTGCTCCTCCGTCCTCTCGAACTCCTGTTCCGAAATACGCGCCAGCGATTCCGCGCCCTCGAGAAAAATGCGCGCGGGCCACGCGATCCACATCGTTATGCGAATCAGCGGCAGCAGCGGGAGCAGCCAGCGTCCGGTAGTGCGATAGAGCAGCATGTCCGGGATGAAGTGCATGAGGATGACCACTTCCAGCGTGAGAAAAACGAAAAACTCGACGAACGATTCCCACGTGCCGGACACAAAATAAACGACGCCACGCGTAGTTTCCAATACCAGAAAGGCCAGCCAGAAATGGCCGAGAATGCGGAAGGTGCGGCCGCCGCTGCGGCGGTTGATTTTGAGTTTGGGCTCGATTTCCGCCTCGAAAATATCGAGATGCGCATGCACGCGGCCGGTGGTCATGCGGCCGAGTTCGCGATAGATCAGCGTGAGGTAGGAGAGGATGGGCAGGCCGAGCGCGAGGAGCACTGTGCCGACGGCATAGACCCAGAAATAGAGTCTCATGAGAGGCCCAGTCTTTGGCGAAGGCGCTGTTCGACACGATGCATCTGGCCGCGGTCGGTTTCGTGGTCGTAGCCGAGTAAGTGCAGGACGCCGTGGAGAATCAGGATCTGGAGTTCGATGGGGAGGGTGCGGTTGAATTTTTTGGCGTTGCGGCGGGCGGTGGCGGGGGAGATCGCGATATCGCCGAGAAAATTGGCCTCAGGGGCTAAAGCCCCCGGGTTAATCGCTCGCTTCGGCACGGCTGAAGCCGAGCCCTCCCGAAGAGTCGCGTGACCATTCCGACCTCGGAGAGAGACGGGTTTGCGGCGGGTGACTGCGGGGAAAGAAAGGACGTCGGTGGGGCCCTTCTTTTTGCGGAAGGACTCGTTCATGCGGGCGATCTCCGCGTCGCTCACCAGGGAAATGGTTAGCTCGGCGCCTTCCAGTCCCAATTTTTCGCGCACGCGGCGGAGGAATAGCTCGAGTGGTGGCCTGGCGACGCGTACAGTCCGCTGGCGATTGAGAATCATCCTAAGGAATTGCTTGGCTCAATGAATTTCTTGGCTCAGTTAATTTCTTTGATCTGTGCTTTCCCGGGCTCCGCGACGTGCGTTTCGGGCTTGCCATTCGCCGTATGGATGGCCTTGCCGCTACGCTGCGGCTGGGTACCATCATACTCCTCATAGGCGCGGATGATCTGCTGCACCAGGTTGTGGCGCACCACGTCTTTTTCGCTGAAGTGGGTGATGCCGATGCCGTCGATTTTGCCGCAAACTTCCAGGGCTTCGATCAAGCCGGATTTTTTCCCCGCCGGCAAGTCGATCTGTGTGATGTCGCCGGTGATGACCGCCTTGGAATTGAAGCCCAAGCGCGTGAGAAACATTTTCATCTGTTCGCTGGTGGTATTCTGCGCCTCGTCGAGAATGACGAAGGAGTCGTTGAGGGTGCGGCCGCGCATGAAGGCTAGCGGAGCGACCTCGATAATTCCCTTCTCCAGGAAGCGATCCAGCTTGTCGGGCTCCAGCATGTCGTACAGCGCATCGTAGAGCGGGCGCATATACGGGTCAATCTTTTGCTGCAATGTGCCGGGCAGGAAGCCTAGGCGCTCGCCCGCTTCGACGGCGGGACGCGCGAGAATGATGCGGTTCACCTGCTTGGTGAGCAGCGCGCTGACGGCCATGGCCACAGCGATGTACGTTTTGCCGGTGCCGCCGGGTCCGACGCCGAACATCATGTCGTGCTTTTCAATCTCTTCCATGTAACGCCGCTGGCTGGCGTTCTTGGGCGTGACAACTTTTTTCCCGAACGACCGCTGGCGGCCGTGCTCGAACATCCCGCGAGGAGATTCGTGCGGTTCGTCGGTGGCCACGTGGATCAAAGATTTCACCTCGGCGCTGGTCAGTTTGCGGCCGTGACGAGTGACGTGGTTGTATTCTTCGACGATTTTTACGGCATGGTCTACATTGTCCTGCTCGCCTTCGATGCTCAACCGGTTGTCGTTCAGGTGCGTGCGGACATGCAACGCATCTTCGAGCAGGCGCACATTTTCATCCAGCGTGCCGAAGAATGGTTCAATTTGCCCAGAAATGTGAACAGTACGGCGCATTCAGGTGGGCAGGCGTCTTGCTGTGGATACCGTCTGGCGAATGGCAGAATCCTCTACCGCAACTGCTAACACCCTAGCGCACGAGTTTGTCAGGGTCAAGTTACACGTGAGTTAAAGGATCGGCGGGGTCGGATTCAAAAAATTGTAGGATAGGATCGACTGTCTTCGAGGGTGCTTTACGATGCGGCCCACGGAACGGACTTCTGCGACCGCGATTACTTGCGCTTTTTGAGCGCGGTCTCGATCGCTTGTTCGGCTAACGGCGACATGATGGCATAGCCTTGGGCGTTGGGATGTAGGCCGTCTTCGCTGAGGTCTTTTTTGAGCAGACCTTGATCGTCAACGGTGGCGGCGAAATAGTCCAAATAGGTGTCGCCGTGGTCGGCGGCGTATTTTTTGATCCAGGCGTTCAGTTCGAGAATTTTTTCGGGCTGGCGCTTGATGCGCATGTCTACGGGATTGCCGTTGCGATCGTGACCGTAGTTGCTCACAGGGAGCACCGACGCGAGGACCACGCGAATTTTGTTGGCACGTGCGAGCTCGTCCATGGATGTGAGATTGTCTTCGATTTGCGCAACGGTCATTGGACCGGTATTTCCCGCGAGATCATTCGTGCCTGCAAGGATCACGACGACCTGGGGATGTAGCGCGATTACGTCGGGGCGGAAGCGGATCAGCATTTGCGGTGTGGTTTGGCCGCTGATGCCGCGGTCGATGTACGGTTTGCCAGGAAAGAAGCCGCCAAACTGGGGTTGCACCCACATATCGGTGATGGAATCGCCCATGAAAACGACGCGCTTTTCGTCCTTGGCGGGAGGCTGGACCGTGGCGTTGGCGTCTCGATAGCGGGCGAGGTTGGGCCAGTCTTGAAGAGTTTTTTCGGCGCTGGCGAGTTTTGCGGCGACGGCGGGTAGTTCTTCGCAATCGGCGTGGGGCTTTTCAACATCGGGCTGGTTTGGGGCCTGAGCGCGGGCAACGCGGGCGAGGGATAGCGTAGCGATGAGACAGACAAGGAATATGGCGTGGATGGATTTCATTTGTTTTTAGCTCCGGGTCGGGAGGGTAACCGAAACTGGGCGCGGGTGAAAGAGGGTTCGTGGAATTTGGGGCTCAAAGAGAGGGCCGGCTCGCTGACGCTCGCTGGGATGCGCTTAAGCGCACCCCTACAACGGCATCGGCAATGAATCGTAAGCGGCGGATCGTAAAGACAGCGACGTTGGGAAATCTTCTGTAGAATGCGGGCTGCAAAACGACGGGCTTCCACGAGGTGATTCGAGATGCGCTTGTGCCGGTGGCTTTTGTTTTGGGTGGTTGCGGCGAGTGTGGTTGGTGGGGTGTGCGAAGGGCAAATCACAGGCGGGCTGCAGCCGGCGGATTATCAGCGGATGCGCGCGGTGGTGCAGGCGGAGTTTTCGGCGGACGCCAAATTTGTGGCGTACACGGTGCTGCGCTACGACCGTCCGGGTCGCCCGTGGCCACAGTTGTGGGTGATGGAGGTGGCCAGCAGCAAATCCACGCGCGTCTGCGGCGAAAACGACGCGGCGAGCAGTCCGGTGTGGTCGCCGGATGGACGGTGGATCGCGTACTACGGCGCGGCCGAGGGTAAACAGGGACTGGCGATCGTGCATCCCGACGGCTCGGGCGCGACATTTCTTTCCGAAGCGCAAGGCACGAATGCTCCTTTGCCCGGGCAAGGCGCGGAGATGACGTGGTCGCCTGACAGCAAGCAGATCGCCTTCATCTCGGCGACTGCCGGGCCGGAAACCGCGGACGCCACCGGCGATCCGATGGTGATCACGCGGTACCTCTATAAGCCGGATGCGGGCGAGGGTTTGACGCGTTTCAACGATAATCGCCGGGTGCACATTTTCGTGGTCGATGTAGCGAGTAAAGCCGTGCGGCAAGTGACCACCGGAAACAACTACGAGCACTCCATCGACTGGTCGCCGCGCGGGGACGAAATCGTCTTTGCGTCAGACCGCTCGCCGGAGACGGATCAGTTTTTCAACTACGATTTGTTCGTTCTGAAGGTGAGTGACGGGTCGAGTCGTCGCGTGACCGCGACGGAGAACGCCGAATACGATCCGAAGTGGTCGCCGGACGGAAAAATGATTGCGTTCCGCGCGACGAAGCGCGGGCTGACCGACCGCGAGACCACCATGGAAGATACCCACGTGTGGGTGATGAACGCGGATGGATCGAACCGGCGGGAACTTTCGGGGATCGACAACCGGCAAGGGGCGCCGGTGTGGGCGCCCGACGGAAGGTCGCTCTATTTCACGGTGCAGGAGCGCGGAAGCGTGCATTTGTACCGGCAGCCGGTGGACGCGAACGCGCCCGCAGCGCTAGACGGTGAGCGGCGCGTCATGCGTTCGGCGAGCGGTCCTGCCGCGGAAATTGTGGTGAGTAGACTGGGAACTGTAGGCGGATTTTCGGTGGCGAAATCGGGAACGATCGCGTACACGTTCACAAGCCCGCGGGATATGGGCCAGTTATACATTCGCAGCGGAGCGAGCGCGAAGCAGGTCACGAATCTGAACGTGGAAGTGCTCGGCGGAAAGCAGATCGCGGAGACCGAGCCGTTTACGTTCATTAGCAACGACAACAAGTACGAGGTCGAAGCATTTCTGGTCAAGCCGCTGGGCATGACGCCGGACTCGAGGCATCCGCTGATCGTGAACATGCACGGCGGTCCGCACGGACAGAATGGGCCGGCGTTTACTTTCCGCGACCAGGTTTTTGCGGCGCGCGGCTGGGCCACTTTGCACGTGAACTATCGCGGCTCGACCGGATACGGGCAAGCGTTCGCGGACGGCGTGTTTGGCGATCAGGATGGCAACGAAGCGCAGGATGTGTTGTACGGGGTGAGCGCGGCGCTGCGCCGCTACTTGTGGCTCGATCGCGAACGCATGGGCATCGAAGGCGTCAGTTACGGCGGGCAGCTTACGATGTGGCTGATCACGCAGACGCGCATGTTTCGCGCCGCGATTCCCATCGCTGGGATCGCAAACCTCATCAGCTATAACTACATGACCTACTACAATCAATACGAGCAGATGGAATTTGGGCAGCTGCCGCACCAGGACGATCTCATGAACATTATGTGGGAGCGCTCGGCGCTGAAGCATATCGCCGCGGTGGCCACGCCGACGATGCTGATGCACGGCGAGAATGATAACGACGTGCCGATCGCGGAGGCGGAACAGTATTTCGTGTCGCTGAAAGATGTTGGAGTCGAAACCGTCTTCGTGCGTTACCCTCGCGAGGGCCACGGCATCCGCGAGGCCGGACATGTGGTCGATAGCCTGAACCGTTCCATCGCCTGGTACGAAAAACATTTTCCGAAGGCGCCGCCGGAGAATCCGTCTCCCGCCGTGCCGTAAGGGATACCGGCGGACCGATGCGGATTGCCATCGATACCGGAGGAACGTTCACCGATTGCGTCTTCGTGCGCGACGGCAAGCTGCAAATTCTGAAGGTTCCTTCGCAGCGCGCTACGCCGGAGGAAGCCATCGCCGCAGCGGTGCGGCGGGCGCGCAAACAATTCGGAGCGAGGCAGGTTTTCAGCGACGATCGCGGGCTAGATCTGGTTTGCGGGACGACCGTGGGCACCAACGCCCTGCTGGAGCGGCGAGGGGCGCGAGTGGTGCTCGTCACTACAGCGGGGTTCGAGGACGTGCTCGAAATTGGACGTCAAGCGCGGACGAAACTTTACGATTTCTTCGTCGACAAAGCGGAGCCGCTGGTTCCGGCGCCCGGCCGCATCGGCGCGCACGAACGGCTGGCGTGGGATGGGTCCACGATCCGGAAATTAACGCGGCAAGAAATTGGACGCATCGTGCGCCTCGTCCGCCGCGCGAAGCCTGAGGCGGTGGCCATTTGCTTTCTTTTTTCCTTCCGAAATCCGCAGCACGAAAAATGGATGGCCGATGCGCTGCGCGAAGCCGGATATCTGACGTCGGTATCGCATGAGATTCTGCCGGAGTTCCGTGAGTACGAACGAAGCTCCACGACGGTGGTCAACGCCTACCTCACGCCGCTGATCAGCGGGTACTTGCGCGGCACGCAGAGTCGCGTGAGCACGGCATGGTACAGCGGCCCGCGCCCCAAGGCCGCGACGACGAAACTGCGAGTGCACGTCATGCAGTCCAATGGCGGGATTATCTCCGCGGAGAAGGCGGCTCGGCAGCCGGTGACGACGATTTTGTCGGGGCCGGCGGGCGGCGTAACGGGCGCGGCGTACGCGGCGGAACTCGCGGGACTCGACAAAGTAATCACTTTTGACATGGGCGGAACATCCACGGATGTGGCTCTGTTGTCGGGTGAATTGCGCACCACCAGCGAATCGATCGCGGCGGGCTTTCCGGTGGCGGTGCCAATGCTGGAGATTCACACGGTAGGCGCGGGAGGCGGGTCGATCGCGCGATTCGATCGCGGTGGTGCTTTGCGCGTCGGGCCAGAGAGCGCTGGAGCGGAGCCGGGGCCGATCTGTTATGGCCGGGGCGAACGCGCCACAGTGACGGACGCGCACGCGGTGCTGGGACATTTCGGCGAAACCGGGTTGCTGGGCGGCAGCTTCGCGCTGGATGCGGCGCTGGCGCGGCGCATGATGGAGAAGGCTCGCGGCGCGTTTCGCACAGTGGAGGAGTTTGCGGAAGGAATCCTCGCCGTGGCAAACGCAGTCATGGAAAAAGCCATCCGCGTGATTTCTGTGGAACGCGGGCATGACCCGCGCGACTACACGCTGGTGGCGTTCGGCGGCGCAGGAGGATTGCACGCGTGCGGGCTTGCTTCCGCGTTGGAGATGCGCGGGGTGTTGCTGCCGATATTTCCGGGTGGGTTGTCGGCTTTGGGAATTTTGCGTGCGGATGTGGTACGCGAGTTTTCGCGGACGGTGCTTTTGGCGGTGGGCGAGGCTAAACGGAGTGTCGGCGGATTGCGCCGGATCTTCGGCCCTTTGGAGATCGAGGCCAGACGCGCGCTGCAGCAGGAAGGTTCGGCGTCGAAGATTCGAATCGAGCGACGGCTGGACATGCGTTATGCGGGTCAGGCTTACGAATTGAGCGTGCCGGCTTCGGGAGATTTCGTGAGCGCGTTTCACCGCGTGCACGAGCAGCGTTACGGGTATCACGACGCCAAGCGTGCGGTCGAAATTGTCAACTTGCGCGTGCGGGCTACGGGGATAACGGAAAAGCCGCAAGGTGAAAAAATCGCGCGGGCGCCTAAGGGATCCAGAGTGCGCGTCGCGGGATCGCTCGATTGTGTTCTGGACGAAAAACGGCGAGCAGCCGCCCTGATTGCGCGAGAAGAGTTACGCAGCGGCGATTCGTTCGCGGGACCCGCGGTGATTTCGGAATACAGCGCCACGACCTTGGTACCGGAGGGCTGGCGCGCAAACGTGGATGACTTCGGACAAATTCTGCTGACGACAACAGGAAAGCCGGGGCGACATGCGCGCAACAACTAAACATAGCCAACGTAAATTGCACTTGGGCGCCGGGAAAGTGGATCCCACGCGGCTCGAAATCTTCAAAAACGTATTCCATTCTGTGGCGGAAGAGATGGGAGCCGCGCTGCGGCGCTCGGCGTTTTCGCCGAATATCAAAGAGCGGCGGGATTATTCCTGCGCGGTTTACGATGCCGACGGTCGAGTTCTGGCGATGGGCGATCACATGCCGGTTCATCTCGGATCCATGCCCGCATCGGTGGCGGCGGCGCGAGCGGCTTTTCCTTTGGAGCCTGGCGACGTCGCGCTGCTGAACGATCCGTTCGCGGGTGGCACGCATTTGCCTGACTTGACCATGGTGATGCCTATTTTCTTGCCTCGCGACCGGCGCGCTTCGTTCTATGTCGCCAATCGCGCTCATCACGCCGACATTGGCGGAGCGCTCGCGGGATCGATGGGTCCGGCGCGCGAAATTTTCCAGGAAGGACTGCGCATTCCTCCCGTGAAGATTTTCTGTCGTGGCGAGCTCAATCAAGGTGTCATGGGGCTGCTGCTCGCCAACGTGCGCACGCCGGACGAGCGCGAAGGCGACTTGGCGGCGCAGGTAGCCGCCTGCCGCACCGGGGGACGCAGACTGCTCGAGATTGTCCAGAAATATGGCGAGCGTGAAGTCAGCGCTTACGGGCACCATCTGCTCGACTACTCGTCGGCAATGATGCGCGCCGCTTTGCGAGAATTGCGCGCGGGCATTTACACGGCAGAGGATTTTCTGGACGATGACGGCGTCAGTGACGAGCCGCTGCGAATCCGAGTGCGCATTCGGATCGCGGGAGCGAGAGCCGAGGTAGATTTCACCGGCTCGTCCCCGCAATGCGCCGGGAACGTAAACGCAGTCGAGGCTATTGCTATATCCGCGGTCTACTATGTTTTCCGGTGCTTGCTGGCGGAGGACGTGCCGGCAACCTCGGGTCTGATGACGCCGATTCGTGTGATCGCGCCGGCTGGAACCATCGTCAACGCGCGGCCTCCTGCCGCAGTGGCCGGCGGCAATGTGGAAACGTCGCAACGTATGGTCGATACTCTTCTGCGCGCCCTCGCGAAAGCCGCGCCGGCAAGAATTCCCGCCGCTAGTCAAGGCACGATGAACAATGTGACGCTTGGCGGCAAAGACCCTCGCCACTCCGGCGCGCCCTTCGCTTACTACGAAACGATCGCAGGAGGTATGGGCGCGCGCCCTGACCGAAATGGGGCGTCCGCGATTCACACGCACATGACCAACTCCTGGAATACGCCAGTTGAGGTTTTCGAGCAGGTTTACCCGGTGCGCCTTCGCAAATATGCGATTCGCCGCGGTTCTGGAGGCGAAGGGCGCTATCTGGGAGGGGACGGGATCATCCGGGAGATTGAGCTGCTTGCGCCTACGCAGGTCGGTCTGCTCTGTGACCGACGCAGGCGCGGACCGTACGGCTTGGCTGGCGGGCAAGAGGGGACGCCGGGCAAGAACACCATCGAGCGCAACGGTAAAAAGCGCGAACTGCACGGGAAGTGCTCGCTATTCGCGGAGTCGGGGAGCATTTTGGGAATTGAGACGCCGGGCGGCGGCGGCTGGGGTAAACCGCGGCGTTCGCTAAAAAAGAAAAAGGCGGGCAACTGAAGTTGCCCGCCAACCGAATTCCGTGCGATCCGTTCTAGGTAAGCCTACTCAAATTTTTCGGTCATGATCGGGAAGGTCAGCTTGGCCTTCGCCAGCGACTTCACAACGACGGCTTCGGCGCTTTCCGCCGTGGTGTTGCGCGCGGTGGCCATTTCGCTGACCAGCAAATACTTGGCGCGCTCCAGCATTTTCTTTTCGCGGAAGGAGAGAGGTTTGCTTCGGCTAAGAGAAACCAAACTTTTGAGGACCACGGCGACTTCGAGGAGAGAACCGGTGCGCATGCGTTCGGAGTTTTCCTTGAAGCGGTGCTTCCAATCGTGATGCGAATTCAGCTTGCCCGTTTCGAGAAAGCCCAGGACCTTGGTCGCATCATTCGAACGAATTACGGATCGCAACCCGACAATGTCTGCGTTGGATTGCGGAACCATCACGCGCAAGCCGCTGGAAACAATGCGGATCATGAAGTAGCGTTCGGTTCTGCCATTCAACACACCGTAGCTGATCTGCTCTACGAGTCCCACACCGTGATTCGGATAGACGACCTTGTCCCCAATTTTGTAGTCCATAGCTTCGATTGCCCCCCTAGGCATGCATACATTAAGCAGTGTACGGAAAGTGTGCCGCAAGAGTCAAGATATATCCATTGGAATCAGGGGCTTAGGGAAAGCGGCGTGCCAATTTGGCACGCCAATTGCTCTCACAAATTCCCGGTCATCGTCAACCTCCCGCTCTTATCGCACACAGACTAGCTCGTAGAGTCAGCAATTATACCGGTAGCGTCTTCCAAGACTTGCAACTGCAATTGCTTGTGTGGGTTACACCGATCACAATCGCGCTGCGGTACAATCCACTCATGCTCTTGTTGGCACTGGATACCTGCGACGCGCGAGGCAGCGTCGCCGTGCTGCGCGGTGACGAGGTCGTCCATGTTCTGCCGCACGAGAGCGCCGACGACTATTCCGTGTGGTTGCTCCCGGCCATCGAACAGATCTTAGGCGCTTCAGGCGTGGCGTTTCAGGATGTGGACGCATACGTCGCCGCCGCCGGGCCTGGGTCGTTCACCGGAGTGCGCGTGGGGCTGACCACCGTCAAAGCCTGGGCCGAGGTCACTGGGAAACCTATCGTCAGCGTCTCGCGGCTGGAAGCGCTGGCAACCCAAGCAGATGGATCCCAATCCTATCTGGCGGCTTTCGCTAATGCGCAACGACAGCAAATCTACGCGGCACTGTATCGTCGCGGCGAGAACGCGACGCTGGAGCGGGTTGGCGACGAATCCGTCATCGCGCCCGACAAATTCCTGGCGTGGGTCATCCAAATGGCCGGCGGGCAAAGTGTCGAGTGGATTTCGACCGATCCCCACATGCTGATTGAAACGGAAGCGTGGCGGGCACGTCAGAGTGTGGGTGAAAGTGTGCGCGCCGGTTCGCCCATTTTGGCGCCCGCAATCGGGCGTTTGGGATATCGACTGGCGCTGGAAAAGCGGTTCACCGATCCGCTGGCTCTGGATGCAAACTACGTGCGGCGCTCGGACGCGGAAGTACTGTGGAAAGACGGCCGGAATCCAGTTCTCAAGATAAATGTTCCCCAATAAATAAATGACTTTGTCAGGAGACGCTTGGTGAGCAGACGAATACTTGCGGTCGCACTGGTAGTGCGGCTTTCGGCAGCATCGATCTACGTCTTGACCGCACCGTGCGATGCCTCCGCCGCGGCGCACGATGTTGCAGCGCCGCCTACGGCCGAGGCTACGGCTCCAGCCGACAAGATCTGGATCGCCCGCAGTAACGAATTCGCAAACCTGCTGATCGACATCGACAAAAAGCACTCGCCCGAATCGGCATCGGCCGATGGCCTGAGCCAATACGACGAAAAGATTTCGGTGGCCACCCACGAAGACGACATCGCTGAGATCGCGGAAACGCGCGCAGCGCTCGCGAAGCTCCAGGAGCAATTGCCTAAGGAACAAAACAAGTATGTGCGGCAAGACCTAGAGATCATGATTCACAGCACGCAGCTGAAGTTGAAGCAGCACGATTTCGCCGAGGCCCATCAGGTTCCTTATATCAACGCGAGCGCTGCCGTTTACCAGGGGCTGCGGGTGCTGTTGGACGATCAGGTGGCGGACGCGCGCCGTCCCGCGGCGATCGTGCGGCTGCGAAAGTACGCTGGCGTTGAGCCGGGCTACACGCCCTTCGCGGATCAATTGCGGAAGCTCACCGAATTGCAGTTGGCCAAACCGAACATGATCTATCCGGCGAAAGCACGGGTGGAAACCGCGCTCTCGCGCAATCAGCTTTACGTCGATGGAATCGGCGAGCTCTTCCAACAATACAAATTGCATGGGTGGGAGGAGCCCTACGCCAAGCTGAAAGAGCAACTCGCCGCGTACGACCAATGGGTCAAGAGCGAGATCCTGCCGAAAACGCGCACCGATTTTCGCGAGCCTCCAGAATTGTATGCCTTAGGACTGGAGGGCTACGGGATCGACATTCCTCCCGCCGATCTGGCGGCGATGGCGCACAAGGCCTTCGCCGAGTATCAGGCGGAGATGCAAACGATCGCGGCGCAAATTGCGAAGCAACATGGCTGGCCGGGCGGCGACTATCGCGACGTGATCAAGAAGCTGAAGGAAAATCAGCTGGTGGGTGATTCGATCCTTCCCTTCTACAAAGATCGGCTAAAAGAGATCGAAGCCATCATCGTGAAGCAAAAGCTGGTCAGCCTGCCGGATCGCCCCGCGCGCATCCGCATCGGCACGCCCGCCGAGAGCGCGCAGCAACCCGCGCCCCACATGGTTCCGCCTCCACTGCTGAACAATACCGGGCAGCAAGGCGAGTTTGTGTTACCCCTGAACATGCCCGCGGCGGCAGGCAGCGCCAAGGCTGCGAAAGTAGACGACTACACGTTCGACGCCGCGTCGTGGACGCTGATCGCGCACGAAGCGCGTCCGGGCCACGAACTGCAATTCGACTCCATGATCGAGCACGGGGTCTCGTTGGCACGCTCGCGCTACGCATTCAACAGCACAAACGTAGAAGGTTGGGGGCTGTACGCCGAATACATCACCGAGCCGTACATGCCGCTGGAGGGCCAACTAATCTCGCTGCAGTTCCGGCTGCTGCGGGCGGAGCGCGCGTTTCTCGATCCGGAGTTGCAGGCCGGCAAGATACAGCCCGCGGACGCGATGAAAGCGCTTACGCAGGATGGCGTCTTCTCGGAGCCGTTCGCAAACCAGGAGGTCGAGCGGTATACCTTTCGCTCCCCGGGGCAGGCGAACTCGTACTTTTACGGATACACGAAGCTGCTGCAGCTGCGGAAGAATGCGGAGGCGGCGTTGGGTCCCCAGTTCGATGCGCTGAAATTCCACGATTTTATTTTGGCGCAAGGATTGTTGCCGCCGGACCTGATGCGAAAAGCCGTGCTGGAAGATTTCATCCCGGCGGCTAAGGGGACCACCGCCGCCGGCCTGGGCGCCGGGCACGGCGATGCCGTGCCCCTACCTGGGCCAGCGACGCGGTGAGTCGCCGCTCGCCGGGTATACAATTCCGCAGATGAAACGCGAACGCGCCACCCTCCCAAGCCCGACGCCGCGGACTATAACCGTTGCGCGAAAGTTCGAGGTACGAGACGCCCCGGCCGTCCAGCAGATCTTGCGTATGTCGCCGGAAGCGGCGGCGTGGACACTCAACTCCCTCGAACGTTTGCGGCTCCGCGGTGAAGTCGGCTGGGTCATCGATACCGGCAGCGCGGTTTGCGGTTTCCTGGTGATACGTACCGTAGCTCAGGAGGCCGAGATTTTGAATCTTTCGGTCGATCCCGCAAAACGACGCGCAGGAAACGGGACTGCACTCTTGCGGGAAGCTCTCAAGGAATGTCGCGAACTACACGTCAAGAAAATATTTCTGGAAGTCCGCGAATCGAACTTGACGGCCATTTCCTTCTACAAAAAACAGGGGTTCGTCGAAAACGGCAAGCGCCCCGGGTATTATCAAGACCCTCCGGAAGCGGCAGTACTAATGATGAGAGAACTCACAGGCTAGGACTCTGCTACAGCAATTTTGTTGAGGTTCCCTCTTGACGCCGCCCTGCCCGAGGTTTACCGTGCGCTCATGGAGTAGTTATCCAAAATTCACAAAGTCGTGAGGAGGAACGCATGGCCACAATGGCGCGGAACCCTCGGGACATACTCCTCGACTCAGACGCTGAGTATCAGCGTCTGGCCGAGCAGCATGCCAAGTACGAAGCCGAACTCCAAAAACTCACCACGGATCCCTACCTCAATTCGGAACACCTCCAGGAAGAAATCAAGCTCAAGAAGTTGAAGTTGCACTGCAAAGATGAGATGGAGAGGATTGCCGCCCGCACGCAGCGGGCGCCTACCCAGTATCAGTCTACGTAGCGGGTGATTTAGGCTCAGCTTGGACTGCCCTCGTATTAGCGCGTCTTGGTGTGTTCGCGCGACTACGGCAGAGCCTCGGTCGGCTCTATTTCGCCGCAGCGCGATGGTCAAAGCTGATGGCGCGGGTAACCTGCCAACCGCTATCTTTGTGCTGCCACAGCGTGACGAATTGTGCTTCTCCCACATTGTTAGCGTCTCCGGGGTGATAGAAGCGGTGGACTGCTCCGTAGTTAGCAATGGGGTCGACTTGTAGCGTCCCCGGAACGAGTTCCCTCGTTACTTTGCCGCAAATGTTGTTCTTGATTCCATCGACGAGCGACTGACGGCCACGAGCCAATCCTGTCTTGTCGTGGTAGAACTCCAGATCCTCCGCCACCAACGAAGAAATCGTCGTCAGATCGCAGTGGTTATAGGCGTCGAAAAGCCGCATATCCAGGGCCTGGATCGTCTTGAAAAGATCTTCAGGGGCAGCGTTGGACTGAGCTCGAGCCCTCGAAAGAACCACCCCGAACACGACCCAGAGAGACAACGTGGATAGGAAAAGCGCCTTTTTCATTTTTGAGCCCCCATGGAGAGTGCTATACGGAGCTGCCTATGAGATTGTTTCATCGTCGCAACAGCCCATCCCTTACTGGGCCCTCTCGCTGATCCACTGTCGGGCCGCCGTGGCCGCCGCGACCAAGAAGGCTGTGGTATTGTCTAACTGGCATGGTCAAAGAGGGTTATTACTTCGGGCTGCCGCCACTGGCGCTGGGCCTAGCGGCGTTCCTCGCGCACTGGATGATTGCGGGAATTTTGCTGCTGTGCCTGGCGACCTTCGTTTTCTACTTCTTCCGCGATCCTGAGCGCGTGATTCCCGCAGACCCCGGCGCGGTGGTGTCTCCGGCGGACGGACGCGTGCTGGTCGTGACCGATGAGGACAATGCGGGCGTTCCGGGCAAGCGCATCAGCATCTTTCTGGCGATCTGGAACGTACACGTGAACCGGTCGCCGGCGGCGGGGACGATCGTCAAGATGGACTACCGGCCGGGCAAGTTTTTCGCGGCGATGCGGGCCCGAGCCTCCCTGGAAAATGAGCAAAACGTTATTTCCCTTTCGACAGCTTCCGGCGAAATGGTCTTCAAACAGATTGCCGGGCTGATCGCCCGCCGGGTAGTCTGTTGGAAGAAGGTCGGCGACATCGTGCAGCGCGGCGAGCGCATCGGGCTGGTGCGGTTCGGCTCGCGCGTGGATATGTGGGTGCCGCGCGACGCGGAAATTCTGGTGGCTGTCGGCGACAACGTGAAGGGCGGATCGAGCGTCTTGGCACGCTGGCCAGCGCCAGTCCGCCCAGGTCGAGATCGCGGGATGGACGCCAAGATGCCGGTCGAGAATCTGACTGCCGCGGGAAAACAAACTTAAGATGTCTCACCCGGAACAACAGGTGGCCGAAGCGGAACAAGTACCGGAAGTCTCCATCCGCGGACGTCGCATCCGCAATCCGAAACTGCGGCGCGGAATTTTTCTGCTGCCCAGCCTGTTCACCACCGGCAACTTGCTGTGCGGATACTACGCCTGCGTGGCGACGCTGACGGGTAGCGTCTTGCAAACCGAGCAGTTCGATCATGCGTCGAAGGCCATCGGCTTGGCGATCTTGTTTGATTCGCTGGATGGGCGCGTGGCGCGGCTGACGGGTACGAATACGGAGTTCGGCGTTCAATTCGATTCGTTGGCCGACGTGGTCAGTTTTGGGATTGCTCCGGGCCTGCTGGCCTATTCCTGGGGCGTGCAGCATCTACCGGGCCTGGATAGCACGCAGGGGGCTCAACAGATCGCGCATTTCGGGTGGTGGTTCTGCCTGGCGTTCGTGGTTTGCTGCGCGTGGCGTTTGGCGCGTTTTAATGTGCAAGGGATGGCTCCCGGCGGGTCCAAATATTTTGTGGGGATGCCGACACCGGCGGCGGCGGGCATGATTGCAGCGACCATTCACGCGTTCAAGTCGCCGATTCAGGATTGGCGATGGTCTATCGGATGGATTTTTCTGGCGTTAGGGTTAGCTGCGCTGATGACCAGTACGATTCGCTTTTACAGCTTCAAGGACTTGCCGTGGTCTCGTAAGCAGCCCTCGCTGGCCATCGTGTTCATTACGCTGCTGGGGGCAGCAATCTGGCGATGGTCGGAGATTGTTTTGCTACTGATCGCCGCAACCTACACGGCATCAGGTGTAGTCCTGCATGTCGTACGCCTGCTGCGGCACCGAGCTACGCGAACCGCGTGATGCATGCCCTCTGAACGGGAATCCAACCGAATTGTAATTGCCGGCGCATCTTCGCTGCTTGGGGCGGAGCTGAAGTCGTTGCTCGAAGAGAGCCGTTTCGCGGCGTCGGATTTCCGCTTGCTGGATGAGGAGTTGGCGGCGGGCACGTTGACCGAAGCGGGCGGCGAACCGGCGGTGATCCGGCCGGTGGAGGAAGATAGCTTCGATCGCGCGCGGTTCGTGTTTTTTACCGGCTCATCGGAGTTCACCCGCGCGAACTTTCCACTGGCGCAGCGTAGCGGAGCGGTGATTGTCGATCTCTCCGGCCACGCGGTATCGCTTGCTGATTCTGTGCCGTGGTTTCGTGGGCTTGAGAAGCTTCGCGGGCACGAACTGCCGGAAAAGCCACGCCTCGCGACGATTCCATCCGCGGCTGCCGAAGCGGTCATTCGCCTCACGCTGAGCCTCCAAGGTATCAGCCTGAGCGGGCTTGGTGCGACTGTGCTGCAGCCCGTTTCCGCGTGGGGAAAGCCCGGCATCGAAGAACTGGAAACGCAGAGCAGCCAATTGCTTTCGTTCCAGACACCGGGGAAGCAGCTCTTCGATGCACAGATCGCTTTCAGCACGATGGATCGCTTTGGCCCAACGAGCCGCTACGATTTGCGCACAGCTTTGGGCGCCCTTCGCGCGGAGGTGCAGTCCTGCCTGCGCGGAACTGCGGTGGTTCCGGCGATTCAGCTTGTGCATGTTCCCGTGTTTTACGGCACTACATTTTCCGCCTGCGTCGAGGTAGACAGCTCGATCGATGCAGCCGGCATCCAAAGCACTTGCAAAACAGGAGGATTCTCCGTGATGCTGGCGCCGGACAGCCCGAACAATTTGAGCGTCGCGGAAGAATCTGTCATTCAGCTGGCGCAACCCGAAGCTGATCCAGCGAAGCCCGGAACTTGGTGGTTCTGGGGCGCGGCGGATAATATTCGTTTGCCGGCGTGGAATGCCGTCAAGCTGGCAGAGAAACTCGCCGAATGAAGAAGATTTTCGGTCGGATGACGCTCGCGGTTTTCGCCGCGACGCTCAGTGGATTGAGCGGGTGCGGATATCATGTTGCTGGGCGCAGCGATGCCCTGCCGCACGATATTCACGTGATCGCGGTGCCGGCGCTGGAGAATGCGACAACGAGTTATCGCATCGAGCAGAAGCTTACCTCGGCGACGGTGCATGAATTCCTGGCGAGGACCCCCTACAAAGTGGTGTCGAATCCAGCGGCTGGGGATGCGGTGCTGCGCGGTAAAGTAGTGAGCCTGGAAGCGGTGCCCTTGTTGTTCGATACCACCAGCGGTAGAGCCACGACGATGCTGGTGACGGTGAAATGCGAAGTGACCTTGACGCAGACCGCCACCGAGAAGGTGCTGTATCACACGGACAATTTTGTGTTTCGCAGCGAGTACGAAATCTCAACCGACGTGAAGAGCTTTTTTGGAGAGCAGGACCCGGCATTGGACCGGCTGGCGAAAGACTTTGCGCAGCGGCTGGTCGCTGCGGTCACTGAGAACTTCTGAGCAAGACGACGGAATAGGCGACGAGATCGACAGATGGCGCGGGTATCCACACAGGAACTTATGGAGCGGTTGAAAAAGGGCAAGGTCATTCCGGCGTTGCTGCTGCTGGGGGACGAGCCCTATCTGCGCGACGCCTGCCGCACGCTGCTGGTGGAGACATTTACTTTGGAAGCGGCGCGGACCTGGGGCGTGTCGCGGTATTCAGCGGATCGCGGGGAGACGCGGAGCGCCTTGGAGCAGGCGCAGAGTTTGCCGATGCTTTCGCGGCAGCAGGTAGTTTTTCTTGAAGATGTGGAGAAGATCGAGAAGCTGGGCGAAAAGAGTCGCGATGCGGCGGTGGAGCAGGTTGAGGCGTATCTTGCGGACCCCGCGCCGTTTACGGTGCTGGTGCTGGAAGCCACGGCACTCGACCAGCGCATGAAGCTGGCTAAGCTGCTGGCCGAGAAGACTTTGGTCGTGGATGTGAGCTTGGGCGAGAACTCCGAGCAGCGGCTGGCTAGCGCAGTCGCGCTGGCGCAATCCTTGGCCTGCGAGGAGAAAGTCAAGTTTGAAACGGGCGCGGCAGAGGATCTGGCGGAATTTGTGGCGGCGGACCTGATGCGGTTGCAGACGGAGATCAAGAAACTGGCGACCTACGTCGGTGATCGCAAGGTCATTCGGCGGCAGGACGTGGTCGCGCTGGTGATTTCGGAGAAGACCACTACCGTGTGGGAATTGGCGGACCTGCTGGCTTCGCGGCAGCAAAAGAAGGCGCTGGAATTTCTGGAGCGGCTGCTGCGGGACGGCGAAGAGCCTTTGCAAATGCTGGGCGCGTTGACGTGGATGTACCGAAAGTTGATTGAGGCCAGCGAAGTTCGTGGCATCAACAATGGCTGGCAGGCGGCGCGGGCGCTAGGGATGCGACCCGAACAGGCTGAGCTGGCGCTGCAGAGTGCGCGGAAGATTGGTAAGTCGCGGCTGCTGGAAGGGTTGCGCGCGCTGCAAGTGGCCGATAGCCGGCTCAAGGGTGGCGCCGACGACAACCAGGCGGTGATGGAGTTTCTGCTCATCGAATTGACCGGCGCCGGAGCTGCTCGCGCCGCCTCCGTTTAGTCTCGTCCCTTCTACAGCTTGCGATTGGTGAGCCTGCCTTCCGAGTGCTGTCTCATCGCCATCATGAAGCGTGGCCGGCTCGGCAACTCCGTTAGAAACTATCCGGTATCGCCTTCCGCCGTCATGGGGATGGGTCGTTTGCCCCCCACCCCCGGGTGTTTTTCGCATGAATGTGAATCTAAAGGGCTTACGCGGAAAAGCAATTTTGTATGAATGTCATTCTTAAGGACTTAGGATTTGTTGCTTAGCGAGAGACTCGGCGTGTGCGGCGTCAAAAACCTGGAGGCGCAGTTATCTATGTGATTATTATACCACTATCGACAAGTTTGTCCAGGAGAATTGGAGCGAAAGCGTTGGTTTGGTTTGGCGGCCGTGTCCCGAAATGGGAAAGAAATGGAAAGGGACGAGCTTGGCTCGTCCCTTCAATACCCTGAAAAGCAATTTTGGCTGGCTAAGCTTAGGCTTTGGCGGCTTTTACGCCGTTGAAGGCGATCGTCAAGCGGGACTTGTAACGGTTGCCGGTGTTTTCGTGGAGGACGCCCTTGGTGATGGCGCGGTCGATCGCGGACATGGTGGGGTGCAGCAAGTTGCCGGCGGCGGTGGCGTCTCCCGCGGTGATGGCGGTGCGCAGGCGGCGCATCAGGGTGCGGACCCGTGTGCGGTTGGCGCGATTTACATCGGCACGTTGACGAGATTGCTCCGCCCGCTTTAAAACCGACTTCTTCCGCTTCTTAACTTTGGTAGCCTGTCCCTGCGCCATCTATCGCTCCTTTTATGTATGACTCAAACTAATAACGTTAAACGAGGCGAAGGACTTTGTCAAACGTGGTGGGCGAGTGATGGTGTGAGAGCGCAAGCATAGGAAAACAGAGCATAGGACGACACGACACAGGACAACAGGGGCCCATGAGAAAGATACTTTCCCAAATTGCTAGGACGATTAGCGGAGCGCCTAAACCGGTTGCGCCGACGCAAAACAAGCAGGATGACCTGAGCCTGCTGATCAATTCGCGGCAACCGATCATCACCGTGGAGACGACGGAAGAGGGGCGCCTGGAA
>Ga0185299_10002960_pt1 | contig 24093 bp, 18 predicted proteins | sample PaiPotPPA55metaG_FD_128002 | JGI IMG/M metagenome (GOLD analysis project Ga0185299, IMG submission 128002) | Iron sulfur acid spring bacterial and archeal communities from Banff, Canada, to study Microbial Dark Matter (Phase II) - Paint Pots PPA... ... | reverse complement strand
ACGCCGTAGCCCTTCGTGTAGTCGTATGCAGCGCCCAGCAACAGAGCCGGCGTCAGCTGATACTTGAAGTTCAGTTCGGCGTTGTGGAACTTGGCGCTGCCGGAGGTGGTCTGGCTCGTTGCACCAACAACACCGGTTTGTCCGAGATCCTTGAACTGCGTATTGCTGTACGTTGCGCCGACAGTTGCCGCACCGAACGTGTAAGCACCGGCAGCGGTGATCACTTGTTGCGTCTTAGCCGTTGCATATCCCGAGTACACCGTCGAAGCGGTCATGTTCGAACCCGTTGTGCTCGCGGTCGAGGTGTTGCCGAAGAACGAGAAGTTCGGGTTCTTGACGTTCAAGTAACCTGCGCCCAACTGCAACGGACCTTGCGCATAGCCAACGCCGCCCGAGAAAATCTGGTTGCGGTTGAATTGACCTGCCACGCCGCCCAGGCTGTACAAGCCACCGAACGTGATACCGCTGTAGTTGGTGCTTGTGTACTTGATCGCGTTGTTCACTCGATTCGAGTTGTTCATGTTGTCCACGTCGCCCGGGTGCGCTGCGTAGAACGGCGCCCACTGGCTCCCCACTTCGAACGCGCCCGTATAGTCCACCATGGAGTCGTATTGACGACCGAGGGTGACCGTACCGTACTGGCTCGACAGGCCAACGTAGGCTTGCCGGCCGAATTCGTCACCGCCTTGACCCAGCTTGCCGGTGAACGCGTTGAAGCCGTTTTCCAACACGAACAGCGCCTTCAGGCCACCGCCCAGATCTTCCGTACCACGCAGGCCCCAACGATCGCCCGAGAGGTTGCCGGCGCTCGTTTCGTAGAGCTTGTTACCACCGACATTGTTGACGTAGGCGAAACCTGCATCGACAACGCCGTACAGCGTCACGCTGCTCTGAGCATGCGCGGCACCTGCAAACGCACTCAGCGCAGCCAGAGCGAGAAGCGACTTTTTCATTGATGATCTCCAAAGTGTTGAAACTGTTTGGCAAGGTCACTGTTCTTAGCGCCAGTATGTTGACGCTCTCGCCGGTTATTGAAAAATTTAGTTATACGAAATGTAATAAAAACCATGTTGGTAAAACAGCGCACGCCTCAACAGGCCGCTTAAATCGTTATCCTCCCATGGCTACTATTTACGGAATCGTCGAGGCGATCGAATGTGTGGGGTTCACGGAGATCGGTTCTCCAAAAACGTCGACATATCGATCTGTTACTTTGCAAACCGTTCAACACCTAAAACGATCAACCCGAAACGGGAAAGGGTCCGTTATCGTATCGGCGCCCACCATCATCTCAGCGAGCAGACGCCCGGTAACGGGCCCCAACGTCAACCCATGATGTGCGTGACCGAACGCGAACCATAAGTCTTTGTGCCGTTTCGCGGGCCCGATGATCGGCAGCATGTCCGGCGTGCACGGACGCCTGCCTAGCCAGGGCTGATCATCGAGCCTCGCACCAAGCGGGAAGGCGTCTCGCGCGATCGGTTCGATGGCATCCAGTTGGGTTGGGGTTGCGGGGGCGTCGCAAGCAGCGAGTTCGACGCCGGTCGTCAGACGGATGCCGCGCGTCATTGGCGTGATCAAGTAGCCTATTTCGGTATCGACCACCGGTTGGTTCAGGCGCGCGTCGTCCTTTGTCGCGTAGTGCATGTGGTACCCGCGTTTGACCGCTAACGGCAGCCGGTAACCGAGCCGCGTACTAACCATATCGGACCAGGGGCCGAGCGATACGACAGCCGAATGGGCGTCGATGCGGCCCGCCTCCGTGTCGACGCTCCATTGCGGTTCGAGTGTCGATGCATCGCCGATGAATATGCGGCCGCCAATCTGCTCGAAGTAATTTGCATAGGCGGTCACAAGCGCGTGGGGATCGCTAATGGAGTCTGCGTCGGTGTAACGCAACGCGCCAATCATCGCGTGATTTAACGACGGCTCGGCGCGCCGCAATTGCGCCGCGTCAAGCGCTTCGAACGCGATTCCGTAGTCCGCGTTATACCGCTTGGCCTTACGCAACTCCGCGTCCTGCTTGCCTGAGCTGCGAAACACCTTCAGCCAGCCGCCCGTGCGTAGCAATGCCTGCGCACCCGACGCCTCGATCAGTGCGCGATGCTCGCTGATGCAACGCTCGATCAGCGTCGAGTACGAACGCGTAATGGGCGCGTATCGGTCCGCGCGCGAGTAGTACCAGTACCGGTAAAGAAATGGCAGAAGCTTTGGCATCGCACTGACGTGATAACGGACGTCAAGCGAACGGTTGCACGCATAACGCAGCAGCGTGCCGAAGTCGCGCGGAAACGCATATGGGACCGCGTCACGCTGGATCAGCCCTGAGTTTCCGGACGAACTCTCGTTGCCCGGTGCCCTGCGGTCGACCAGCGCGACGGCAAGCCCGCGTTTTTGCAAATGTATGGCGACCGACACGCCTACTATGCCACCGCCGAGTACGACGGTATCGAACTTCATAGACATGTTTCCTCGCGCGATGACGTCATGCGAGTGCCGTCACGGCGACTTCGACGTCGAGCCCCGGCTTCATCAGCAACGCCTGCACGCAGGCGCGCGTTGGTGCGTGGCCTGTCGGTACCCATGCAGCCCATACTGCATTGAACTCGTCGAAGTGTTTCGGGTCGCTGAGCCACACATTTGCGGTGATGACGCGCGTCTTCTCGACACTTGCCGTTGCGAGCAGCGTCTCGATGCGGTTGAGTATTTCCGTCGTCTGCACGGTGATGGATGCGCCCGCTGTATCCGCCACCTGACCGGACAGATAGACAATGCCGTTGGCGATCACCACCTGGCTCATGCGTGCGTTGGTTTGCAGTCGTTTGATCTCGTTGGACATGATGTATAGCAATAATTTAAATAGATGACATGCCGGTTTGGCCTTCGCCGGTTGTGAGCGGTTTTTATCGGCGATTGCGTGAGCGCACATCGAACAGGTCCAGGATTCCTTCGCCCAGAAAGTGGAAGCTGAGGACCGTCAGGGTGATCAGGGCGCCCGGGAAAATCGCAAGCCACGGGGCACTGTCGAGATAGCCCTGAGCGGTGTTAAGCATGTTTCCCCAGCTTGGCGTCGGCGGTTGTACGCCATACCCCAAAAAGCTGACATAGCTTTCTGCGAGAATCGCATGAGCTACATTCAGGACCGCTGCGACGAGAATCGTCGGAACAGTGTTGGGCAGAAGCACCTTGAACAGGATGTGCCGGTCCTTGCACCCGACGGCTCTTGAAGCCAGCACAAACTCGGCGTTACGAAGCGACGATACCTGCGCCTGAACAACTCGCGCAATTTCCATCCAGGACGTGCACGCGATAAGGGCGACGAGCGCTATAACGTTGGGTGTGAGGAGCGCCGACAGGGTGAGCATCAGAAATACATTCGGGAAACACAATGCCACGTCGACGAAGCGCATGATCGTGCTGCCGATTACGCCGCCATAGAAGCCGGCAATAAGTCCAAGCGTTACGCCGATGACGACGCTCATCGCCATTGCAGCGACGCCGATTGACAGCGAGATCCGGCCCGCAGATAGCAGTCGAGCGACCATATCACGGCCGAGTTCGTCGGTGCCGGCGAAGTGAGTGCAGCACACCGGGCCTTGCAGACGACTCAGGATGTCGATCTGGGTGTCGGTGAAAGGCAGCAGTAGCGGACCGATCGCGCAGGTCAGAATCATGGCGACGATGAAGATCGCGGCGTATCGTGCAAGCGTCTTTTTCTTGTAGCCGCTGGTGGCTTTTGGCGGGCGCTTACCCATGCGTAGCGCTGAAAAAATGGTGGCTTTCATGAGGCACTCTCAGTTTTTTAGGTTGGGCGAACGCGGGGATCGGCAATCGCGTAGCAGATGTCCGCAAGCAGACTTCCGAGCAGCGTGAGGACGGCCGTAAGCATCAAAATGCCGAGCACTACCGGATAGTCGCGGTAATTGAGGGAATCCATGAAAAGACGTCCCATGCCGGGCCAGGTGAATACAGTTTCGGTCACCAAAGCGCCGCCTAACTGAGCCGGCAGTTGCATACCTGCGATTGAAATCATAGGCAACGCCGAGTTCGGAATAACGTGCCGCCAGAGAATCTGGAATTCGGAAAGTCCTTTGGCGCGTGCCGTGCGCACATAGTCCTGCGAAATCGAGCCAATGACGGATGCCCGCATATAGCGGCTCCATACAGTGACGTTGACCATGGCCAGCACGAGGGCGGGGAGCACCAGATGGCGTGCAACGTCGAGGAACGAACCGTCTCCCGGAGTCTGCCGATTGCCTGCGGGCAGCCATTGAAGCTTGACGGAAAAAATGTAGATAACGACCAGACCGAGCCAGAATGTCGGGATCGATACCAACGCAACAAGCGTTACGGACGTGGCCGTATCGAACTTGCCGCCACGCCGGACACCGCTCATTACGCCGACCCAGGCTCCAACCGACACTGCGATGATGGTTGAAGTGACCATCAACAGTAAGGTCGCCCCGATGCGCGAGCCGATGATCTCGAGAACTGGAAGCTGGTCGCGGTACGATCGTCCCCAATCGCCTTCAAGCATGTGTGTCAGCCAGCGAAGGTACTGCACCGGCATTGGGTCGTTGAGGCCCATCTGAACGGCGAGGCGATTCAGGTCTTCCTGCGACATCTGCCCGGTTTGAGCAAGCAACGACAGAGGACCTCCTGGCGCCAGTTGCAGGATTGCAAAGCCAAGTGCAGAAACACCAAGCAGGAGAAGCATCAACGTCGTTACTCGACGTACAAGAAAGTTACTCATAGATCAGACTTCCCAATATCAGCCGCCGAATTTCAGCAGTAAGAGCGGACCCTTGCGTTTATCCGCTACCCGCTCAGTTTGAACCTTGCCTGGTCCGCTGTTACAGCTTGGTCAGCGAGTAGTTAGCGACAAAAGGCAAGATTGTCTCGAATGACGCCTTGCGTAACATCATGTGCATCCTGTGGTCTCGTTTTCTACTCCTAACATACCGGCAAACTGAACCTATCCAATCCATCCGGAACTTCGCGACCCTTCCGTACCTGCTGCCTTGCGCAACGCTCAGTCTGCGAAAGACGGATCGAGTTTTTCCATCTTGCGCAGGAGCGCGGACCACGGAGACACGTACTGCGCTTCACCTGCCTTCTTTTCTTTGGGACTTTGATGCAGTTTCTGATAAACGCTCTCGCAGAACTTTGGATCGGGCGTGGTCAGCGGAGTGCCGCATGAAAGCGCCATGATCTGCGTCTGGCACGCACGCTCCATTCGCCAGATCGCATGGAAGGTGTCTCCCACGGTGGGGCCGCAGGCGAGCAGACCGTGGTTGCGCAGGATCATGTAGTTGTGCTCGCCCAGGTCCGCTGCGATCTTCTGACCGATCGCGTGATCTTCGGCCATGCCGTCGAAGTCATGATAGGCGACGTGATAGAAGCGCATGGAGGTCTGGCTGACCGGCAGAAGCCCGCATTGAAGGGCTGACACCGCCATGCCTGCGGCTGTATGCGTGTGGGCCACGCAGAAGGCGTCCTTTCTGGCTGCGTGCACGGCAGCGTGAATCACGAAGCCTGCCTTGTTCACGCCATACTCGCCGGTGCTCAGCACGACGTTACCGTCGAGATCGATCTTGATCAGGCTGGAGGCGGTGACCTCGTCGTAGAGCATTCCGTAGGGGTTGATCAGGAAGTGGCCTTCCTCGCCGGGCACGCAGCAGGAGATATGGTTCGCGGTCAACTCAGTCAGGCCGTAGTATTCCGAGAGCCGGTAGGCTGCAGCCAGTTCTACCCGGACACGCCATTCCGCCTCGCTCACCAGGTCACGGATTCGCTTGCCTGAAGACACCCACTTGTGCACTGAAGATTCCATTGCTCTTCGCCCGCTCACTTGAAGTTTGGTTACGCATCTCACACTAGCCTGCTGCCTTACTGAGACATTAATTAGTGTATATCGATAACATGGTGTCGATTCTAGATAGTCATTTTTTTGAAGTCAAGCCGGATTGACCCTTGTACCGGCGCTTCGGATCGGTTCTTGTCGCGCGTGGGAGCGCGCGGGCGCTCGTGCCGCATGCGCAATGCCACGAAGGTGGTTGTTTCCCTCGCGGCTGAATTCGGGCGTTGCTTGCGCACTAATTCCGTACGCCTGCTATCTCGTCAGTAAGGAGAGGATCAGCATTCGCCAGGGGAGGGGGTAGTACTCATGGGGCGCCAAAAAAGACTGCGATTAATATCGCTCAGCCGGGCTTGTCCGGTAAAGGCCATGCAGTGGTCCAATTCCTCCCGCAAGATCGCCAGGACCGCGCTCGCACCGTGCTCACCTCCAACAGCGGTGCCATAAAGCGGAGCCCGCCCGACTAACACCGCCTGAGCTCCTGCAGCGAGATATTTCGCAACATCGCTACCTCGCCGGATTCCGCTGTCTGCCAGTACCGTTAACTTGCCGCCAACTGCATCAGCAATTTCGGGCAACACTTCGATCGCCACGGGCGCTGAATCCAGGTTGCGACCTCCGTGACACGAAACAACAATTCCGTCAGCGCCCGCAGAGAGCGCGCGTTCAGCATCTTGCCGATCCAGGACCCCTTTCAAAACCAGGTTGCCGTCCCATAACCGCCTCGTTTCCGCGAAGTCGTCCCAAGTGAGCTTGCGAGCGAGTTTTACATTCTTCGCAACGCTGGGCCGCGTGATCTTCGTACGAAACTCGGGAGGGTAGTGAGCGTATGTCGGCATTCCTGAAGTCAGCAGATAGCGCAACATCACGGAAATCGTCCATCGGGGATGGCTAATAAGATCCAATGCGCCCACAGCAGTTGGTCTTATCGGAATGCCAAATCCGTTGCGTACATTCCACTCTTTCTTGGGAGAGCGTGGCGTGTCAGCCGTAAACAGAAGATTTTTAATTCCAAGATCTCGAGCTCTGTGGATCAGCTCCCTGGTGAAGTTGCGGTCCTCAAAAACATAAAGTTGAAACCAGAGATTCGCACCATTCGCCCGGTCCGCGATCTCTTCCATTGAAGTCATTGATTGAGATGCAATGCAAAACGGAATCCCGGCCGAACGAGCCGCCCGTGCTAACTGGACTTCTCCGTCGTGCCACAGCAACCCGGCTACCGCAGTGGGAGAAATAATAAGCGGCATCGGCAAAGTATCACCAAACACGGTAACCGATGTATCCGGTGCCGATACGTCGTTCAGCAGCTTCTGGCGCAATTTGGTTTCGTTCAGCACGTCGCGGATTGATCGGAGGCCGATCTCGTCTTCCGTGCCGCGATCAACATATTCGAACATACCCTTTGGTAGGCGTTTCTTTGCAAGAAGGCGGTAGTCTGCGATATTCAAAGCTTTCATGAAGTCGTATCCCTGGTGCTAGGCTGCGACAAATACGGGGCTATTGAATGGGTCATAGAGTCGGTCCGGTGATATAGGGTGATGGCAGGGTGCTGTAAGTTCCAGCAAGCAAAGCCTGGGATTGGGAAGATATCCAACACGTAACTCACAATTCGGTTCGGAGGGGAAGACGAATTCATGGAACTCAACCGGGAAGCAATGATTTCCAGTACGGCCATCAGCGCTGACCACGACGACAGTTACTGCGCTTCAACGCCACGGCACCTTCGTGGTCGATCTTGATCAGGGTTAAGGTGTTGACCCTGTCGTACAAAATTAAGTAGGAATCCATAGGAAATAGAATTCCTCACCGGGCATGCAGCGGGAGATATGATTCGCGGTCAGTTTGGTCAAGCTGCGGTATTTCGAGCGCCTGCAAGCTGCAGCCAGTTCCACGCGAACGCGTTATTCATCCTCGTCCACCAGGCCACGGATTCGCTTGCCGCCGGAACTCGCCAGCCTCTGTACTGGAGATCCCATTGCCTTCGTCCGCTCACCCGAAATCTGGTTGCACATCGAACACTAAATTATTTCCTTTAAGAGACATACATTAGTGCATATCGATAACGTACTGTTGATTCTAGATAGCAAGTTTTTCGAAGTCAAGCCGCGTGTTGGGAGCAAATGAAATCTCCCGCTCTGTAGCGCGTGATGTGGCCGGTTTTTGGGTGAGGCACGGCGGCATCCTTGAGCCCGGCACGCTGGCTACAGGAAACCCGGAGGACGAGAGTCAGAAGAGAGGCATAGACGGACTGGTACGAGAAGCGTCTGACGCAGGTGGAGGCCGCGCGGTTACCAGGGGTAGGTGAGCGCACGTTTCGCTGGCAAACTGATCGCTTGGAGGCTGACGAGCTGGACGAGCAGATTGGCGTGGATGGCGTGCTGCATGTCCGCCTGGCCCAGCTCTGCATTGAGGAGATAACAGCGGCCAAAGATCTTCGCAGACGGCGGCTCATCGGTTGGAAGCGGAGCGGTCAACGCGAATCTGATGCGGCATGCGGATAACCATCCCTCCGGCGCCCTGCTGATGCGCGGGGAGGTTATCCGGAGCGGAACTTCAAGGAGTTGTATCGAACGGTTAAGGTCGCGCTCGCAATCGTCGTCAATGCGGCGACGTCACGGTCGTGAATAATCACACGCAAGAGAAGAGCGAGCAGCCAGCCACGAGGTTTTCAATACCGGGCGATGGAGAGATCCGGCCAGGTTGGGCGACAATGAAGCGAAGACACTAAGCGGGCCCATCATATAGCCGTAGTGCCAGCCGGCGGTTCTACCGCTCATGCCACATTAAAGCCGACTTGAAATTGCCCGCGCTGCCGACATCAGAAGAGACGATATGCGTGCTTCATCTTCCGCACCTTTCCAGCGCGGTCGGGCCACTGCCGCATTGATCGCACCCACCAGCGAGCCATCGGACGTAGTAACCGGGACTGCGGTCGCGATGTCACCAAGGTATAGCTCGTTTTCTGTGTGAGCGTAGCCCACTTCGCGGAATCTCTTTAACCGCTCCATGATCTCGTCGACATTGGTTACGGTGAACTGCGTGTGCTTGATGAGGTTGGATGCTTCAAGAATGGCTCGCGCACGAGCCTCCGGAAGGACTGAAAGCATCGCGAGACCCGATGATGTGCAGTACGTGGGAAGGCGACTTCCGACGATCACTTCGGGCGTTAAAACGTGGCGACTAATGATTCGCTGCAAAAAGACAATCTCAGGACCATCCAGCGTCGTGATGTTGACTGTCTCTTCAGTCTCTACAGAAAGCTGCTGCAGGAAGGGTGTCGCGCGACTGACGAATTCGTTAGCGGCAATATACTGATAACCGAAATCCAGCATCCGCGGCGATAGCTCGTACACCTTCGTATCAGGATCCTTGCGCAACAAATCCAGATGGAGGAGGGTGTATGTAAATCGCTGCGCGGCGCTCATATCGAGTTCTGCCAAAGATGCGATCTGTGACAGCGAGAGGCGTCTGCGATTCGCCTGGAACGCTGACAATACGCGGAAAGCCTTGTCAACTGAGTTGACGAACAACGTGGAATCCGCGCCCGTAGCCGTCGGGGCGGCGTCAACTACGACCTCGACTGGAGCGGCAGCGACTTTTCGTTTTGAAGGCATTTTCTGTGACATGTATATCGTGTGATATCAGGCAGGTATCGCTATATGATAACACGCACGTTGCGAAGTCCAATCGTCACATGCGCCTTGGCCAACACCTTGTCAATGCTTTCAAAACTTTTGGTCAGAGAGTAATCGCCTCGCCCGCATGTGGATCAGCGATCACGCAGAGAATCCGACAACCGGCTGGCCATTAAGGTTGCAGTACCGTTCCCGCGGCATACGCCAGTTCATGGCCGGGAATGGCTGAAAGGAGGTTTCGCGTGTATTCATGCTCGGGCGCAGCGAGCAACGCCATGGTCTCCTTCAGCTCGACAAGCTGACCTTTTCGCATCACAGCGATCCGGTCGCACATTTGTGTGGCCACGCGCAGATCGTGTGTCACAAAGAGAATGGCCACACCTAGCCGTACCTGCACGTCGCGCAACAGTTGCAGCACTTGAGCCTGCACAGAAACGTCGAGCGCGGAAACGGCCTCGTCTGCGATCAGGATCTCCGGTTCCAGTGCCAGTGCCCGCGCGATCCCCACACGCTGACGCTGACCACCCGAGAATTCGTGCGGGTACCGGTCAATCGCCACAGCCTTCAGGCCTACGAGCTCCAGTAGTTCCACAGCCTTGGCTCGCGCCTCTTCACGCGTTACCCCATTTGCAACCAACCCTTCGCAAATGGTCGTGCCGATCGTTCGCCGCGGATCCAGCGACCCGAACGGGTCCTGAAAGACCATCTGCACCCGGCGGCGCTGGGGTCGGAGTTGACGCTGAGAGAGACTCTCGAAATCGTGATCGCCGACTCTGATCGATCCTTTATCGGGCTCGATGAGGCGGATGATGCAGCGGCCGACGGTCGACTTACCCGACCCGGATTCGCCCACCAGTCCCAGTGTTTCACCACGACGGATCGTGAAGCTGACATTTTGCACAGCATGGACGGTTCTCCTGGGCGAAAAGAGCTGTCGCTCGCCGTAGGTCTTCGTGAGGCCCTTGATCACAAGCGCATCGACGTCAGCTATGGTGCGCCGTTCGGGGGGAGCCATCGTCGGCACAGCGTCCAGGAGTTGCTTTGTGTAGGCATGCTTGGGATATTTCAGGACTTCCTGGACCGTACCTTCTTCGACACATTCACCGTGGCGCATCACAATCACCCGGTCAGCAATCTCGCTCACTACGCCAAAGTCGTGCGTAATGAACATGACTGCCATATTGTGCTTCTTGCGCAACTGCGCGATCAGCTTGAGGATCTGCGCCTGGGTAGTGACATCAAGTGCGGTGGTCGGCTCATCGGCGATCAACAGCGCCGGCTCCAACGCGAGTGCCATCGCAATCATGACGCGCTGGCGCTGGCCGCCTGACATCTGATGCGGATACGCCTTGATGATCCTCGCGGGGTCGGGCAAACCAACCTCCGTGATCAGATCAAGGGCGCGACGGGCGCGCTCCGCCTTGCTTCCCATGCCATGCACTTCCAGCACTTCCTCGATCTGCTTGCCGACGCGCATGACGGGATTCAGTGCAGTAAGCGGCTCCTGGAAAACCATCCCTATATCTCGACCGCGCACCGAGCGCATTTCCGCCTCTGAAATTTTCAGCAGGTCCCGTCCATGCAGCATGACTGTGCCGGCAGTCGCCTTGACCGAATTGGGCAGAAGCCGCGTCGTGGCCAAGGCGGCCAACGATTTGCCGGAGCCGGATTCACCGACGATGCAGGCTGTTTCGCCTGGATAAATCGAAATGCTCAGGTCTTTGACAGCGTATGGACGATCGGCTCCCGCTGGCAACTCGATCGTCAGACCGGTAATTTCCAGTGTGGGTTTCCTGGCCGTGGCGGCCGGCTGAAGACTCTGGACATCTGGCCGCGTGGCTTGAAACGAGATCATCAACATGCTCCTCGAAAATGCCTGCAATGAAACGGTTCCTTGAGCGTTCGAGCCGTGAGGCCGTTCATTACGTCAGATTAGACTTGATTGCGTTACGCAGCGGGTTTGTGTGCGGGGACAGCGCTCCCGCGCGCCTCAAAGAACTTCTCCACCATGCGTTGCGGCTCGTTGCTGGAGTACGACACGCGATGGTGGCGGATGGCCGCCTCGATCGCTTCCTTGAAGGACGTTTCGGTCATCTCGCGGAACCACCCCTTGTCCAGCTTCATGGCGACCGGGGGTTTGGCTCCGAGTTCGCGTGCGATTTCCATCGAACGCTTCAGAACGTCTTCGCGCTCCACAAGGTAATGAATCAGGCCGATGCGCTGCGACTCCTCGGCGTCCATCAGGCGGCCGGTGAGCGTGAGCTCGATGGTGCGCGACATGCCGAGCATCTGGTTCATGATCCAGGGACCGGTGATGCTTGCGATCCCCGAGTTGATCTCCGGCTGACCCATGCGCACGCCGGCGTGGCCAACGCGGATGTCGCCCATGAGGCAGGCCTGGAAGGCCGAACCTGCCGCGGTGCCGTTCAACGCCATGATTAGCGGTTTGGAGAGGCCGCGCAAGACGGAATAAAAAGTCTCCCAGCCGCGGATCCACACCTCAGCCTCATCGACGGAGAAGCCGTGCGCTTCCTCGAGGTCCTGGCCGGCGCAGAAGGCGCGCTCGCCCGTACCGGTGATCACGACTGCGCGGATGTTCTCGTCGGCCTTGAAGGTATTGAGCGCGGTCATGATGCCCTCGCGCATGGCCACGGTCCACGCGTTGAGCTTCTCGGGCCGGTTAAGACGGATCAGGCCAACGCAGTCGTGCTGTTCAACAACGACGAAGTTTTTCGGGTCAATCATTTCGACAACTCCTCTCTAACGTTATGACGGTCCCACGCCCGATCCAGCGTCTTTGGCAGCAGGTGCTTGCGGATACGCTCGCTTGGCGTGAGTTCGAATGTCTCGGTTGCCGCGTAGTAGCGGGGCAACTGGTAGGTTGCAAGGCGAGGGCTGTATCAGCCCTTGTGCAAGACGAATCACGTCGAGCTGATCGCCCAGGCCGCGCTTCTCGAAACAGCGCGAAAATCCGCCACGCTTCTGGCGCTGATCAATGATTTGTGGCAATCTATTATTGCATAACAATATTACATTGGCGAAAATTAATATACAAGTAGTACAATCTTCGGGTAATCGCTAGGCTGCGAAATCCTGGGGTTTCCACTAGCCCAGCTATCTAAAGCGCGGTTGGTGGCGTTCGCGGGGTTGTCGCGGATGCGCAGCAGCCGACTGGCGAAGCCGGGAGTGGGGCCGCGCACTGATTGTGCAAAGCGCTGTTGCGGACGGACGGTGCGTGCCATCTCGCGCTTCAGGCGGTGGGTGCGAAAGCTGACCCGCCGGTGGATTGCCGGCATTGAGACAAGAAATAAGCCGAGTTATGACCTTTATCTATATGGCTGACCCTGCACGCGGCGACCAGTGGGCACGCTACTTTGCGGAGCAAGCTCCCGACATCAGGTTTCGGATCTGGCCTGACATTGGCGATCCGGAAGAGGTGCGCTACCTTGCGGTCTGGAAGCCGCCCGCAAACATCACTTCAATGTTTCCAAATCTCGAGGTCATTTTTTCGGTCGCTGCGGGGATCGACCATATCGACCTTTCGGCTTTACCCGACAACGTCCCTCTGGTGCGTATGATTGAGCCGGGCATTGCCGACGGCATGATCGAGTACGTCACTCACGCGGTGATCTCGATCCATCGGAACTTCCTTGAGTACGACGCGTCGCAGGCCCAATCCTTATGGAAGCCGTTACCGGTTCGCGCCGCCGCTGACATCCGCGTTGGAATACTGGGGCTAGGAAATCTCGCGAAGGCGGCGCTTTCACGGCTGACGCTGTTTGGCTACCCGTGCGCAGCATGGAGCCGGTCTGCGCACGACGTTTCCGGCGTGGAGTGCTTTGCCGGTCCCGAAGGACTTGGCGCGTTTCTCGAAAGAACCGACATACTTATCTGTCTACTTCCTCTCACTGAACAGACACGCGGCATCCTCAACGAATCACTATTGTCGCGACTGCCCCGTGGCGCTTCCCTCGTGCAAATGGGGCGTGGCGGGCATCTCGATCAGGATGCCCTATTACATCGACTTGACGGGAACCACCTTCACAGCGCCTACCTTGACGTGACAGACCCGGAGCCACTGCCTGCTGACCATCCGTTGTGGCGACATCCAAGAATCAGAATCACACCGCATGTGGCAAGCAAGACGCGACCGGAATCGGCCGTCAACGCAGTGCTCGAGAACCTTCGTCGCCATCGGGCAGGAGAGCCGTTGCCTGGACTCGTCGATCGACAGCGAGGGTATTGACCGCGGCGCCAAAACTGTCGCGAAGAAGGGGCCATTGGATTACTGGTCCATTGTTCGGTCTTCGTAGCCATGCGTTCTCATGCTGGAAAACCGTCAGGCATGCGAAGCAGTATTTCTAAATCAGCCTCTCAGGTATCAAGTCCCGTCGCACTTTCCACCCGTATGACGGACCCACCGTCCGGTCGGGGCAGCAGCGATAACGCAGCGGTCAAAACCTCAAAAGCGCCACTGTCCGGTGTGAAGGAGGCCACGGCCAACCTGCGTCACGGACGTGCATCCGAGCATGCCCATTGTCGACATCATTTCCTTTCGCAGGATTTCAATACTTTTTTCTACGCCAGCCTCGCCGTTTGCGGCGAGTCCGTAGGCATAGCCTCGTCCGATGAGACACGCTTTGGCCCCCATCGCAAGCGCCTTGACGATATCCTGGCCACGTCGGATCCCGCCATCCATCATGACCACGGCTTTATCATTCACCGCGTCGACGACCGGACCCAGCGCCATGATGGACGAGATCGCTCCGTCCAGTTGCCGGCCGCCGTGATTGGAGACGACGATACCGTCCGCGCCGTAGTTCACCGCCATGACAGCGTCTTGGGGAGAAAGAATCCCCTTCAGAACCAATGGACCGTCCCACATCGAACGGATTGCCTTGAAACTGTCCCACGTCAGGTTTTTCGCAATCATCCCGCCGCCGGCTTTGGCCATGATCCGCTTGAAATTGCCCTTTCCGCCCGGCAAGCTGCCGAAGCTGAGCTTTGGCCCCATCAAGACGTCCTGCATCCACCGCAGCCGCGTCAGCATGTCGATGATGTTCGACGGTTTTACCTTGGCCGTGTAGGTGTAACCGTGGCGAACGTCCCGCTCACGTGTTGCAGGAATCGCACAATCGACCGTCAATACCAGAGCCCTGCATCTCGCTGCCTTGGCGCGGCGGATGAGTTCCTGATAGTGGCCCGGCTCATTCATCACATAAAGCTGGAACCAGATGGGGTTTTTGCGCGCTGCAGTGACATCCTCGACCGAAGACACAGCCGCCGTGGAAAGACAGGAGGTAATACCGCAAGCTTCCGCCGCTTTCGCCGTGGCGATGTCCCCGAGCCGGGAAAGCACGCCGAGCGAGCCGACGGGCCCGCAGATCAGAGGCATCGACAGTTTCTCGCCAAAAATCGTCGTGCTTAGGTCAATCTCGCTAACATCACTCAAAACGGGCGGGACGAAGCGCAACTGGGCGAAGTCCGACATATTCGCCGTCAGCGTGAGCTCGTCGTGCGTTCCGCCGTCCAGGTAGTCGTAGAGCAGACGTGGCAGACGCTTCTTCGCGAGCGTCTGCATGTCGCGTATGTTGATTGGGGTCACCGGATCACTCAGTTGCGGAAGCTCGGGTCGATACGATCGCAGAGACGCAGCAGGGCTGGCCAGTCCCTCTTCGTGCCAGCACGGTTTGGCTTGTCGAAATGGGCCGCAGTGGCTTCGGCTGGTTCGTCGTCGCATTCATAGACGTCGTCGCCGCCGGCCATCGCAGCAACCTGAATCTGGCAAGCCAGTTCAAGGAAATACATGAGTTCGAAAGCTTCGCGCACTTCAGCGCCGCCGGTGAGCAGGCCATGATTTCTCAGAATCAGGACCTTGTAGTTCGCAAGGTCGCGGCCGAGACGTTCCTCTTCACTCTGGTTGGTGGCAGTACCGGCGAAGTCGTGATACCCGATGCGCTTGTGGAAGCGCATTGCATGCTGTGACAAATTTCGCAATCCACGCTTTTGTGCGGACACGGCCGCGCCCGCCTTCGTGTGAACGTGCATGACGCACTTAAGATCCGGACGGATCTTGTGAATGCCGCCGTGGACAATAAAGCCCGACGGATTGACGCCCAAGCCCGTGGGATCTTCAACGACCTCGTTGTCGAAGTTGACGACGCACAAGTTCGAAGCAGTGACTTCTTCGAAGGAGAGGCCGTACGCGTTGATCAGATAGTGCCCGGGACGATCCGGGATTTTGGCCGAGAGGTGCGCGTAGATCTGGTCCGCCATGTTGAAGTGGACACACAGGCGAAACGCCGCTGCCAGATTGACACGCTGTTGCCACTCTTCGGCGGAAACGCGCTGTTTCACCTCGGTGAAAGTGAGCTGCAGGTTGTCTACCATTTCATTCATTTCAGTTCTCCCAAGATGCCCGATAAGTCAGGTGATTGACCGTGCGACCTTCAAAGTTCGGCACGAACTCCAGTCGACAAGTGATCACAACAATTGCATTACGATAATGCAGTTGATACAAAACCATCAATTATGGGTTAACACTGTATACTAATTAATCGACATGCAATAGACTATGATTCATTAAGATAATTTTGAGTCTCCGGACAATCGGGCGCGCCGATCCTTTTGCGTTCCGAAGGGGAGGCTGAATGCGCGGTTATTAAGCGATTGAATCCCATGAGGCATCGACGGTTTGGATGAGTGACGATCGCATTGCGATCATCATTGATCCCATTGCAGAATTGTTCGTCATGCGACGTAGGTGGAACCGGATCTTGTGCACTTTCAACCTTTGCGACGTGTTGACGGAAAGACGCGCGCGCTTTCGCTCATGAGTTCTTCTATGAACAGCGCAATCCTGTATCTCAGCGGCGACGATGTGCGATCGCTCAACATCAGCCCGGCACAGGCGCGCGATGCCGTACGGGAAGCTTTCGAGCGACACTTTGATGGGAAGAGCCAAAGTCTCAAGAAAGCGTCGCTTGCGCTCGGTCCCGGTCATGGTTTCCAGACCATGGTTGCTGCAGATGCCGGCGCCGGTATCGCGACCGTGAAGTGGGTAGCAATGGCTCAGGTCGAACCGAACAGCAAAAGGGCCGGGATCAACGGCGTGATCTGTGTCAGCGACTACACGACGGGAGAACCAGTTGCCTTGATGGACGGCAACGAGATCACACTCATCCGGACGGCTGCTCTTTCTTCAGTCGCCGCTTCCTTGATGGTGACGGAACCGCCGAAAAGCATTGGCATGATCGGCTGCGGCATGCAGGCGGTTGCGCACCTCGATGCATTTCGCGATCTTTTTCCATCCCTGGCGCACGTGTATGCGTTCAGCAAGAGGAAGTCGTCGTCGGACAAGTTTGTTGATACTGCGCGGGACACAGGATTGACGGGCGAAGCGACGGACTCGCCGGAGCCGGTTCTCGAGAACTCGGACATTATTATTACAATGGTACCGGGCGGCCCAGGCCTTGTTCCTTTCCTTGACGCAAACCGTCTGAAGAGCGAGGTGTTTGTTTCTGCCGTCGATCTTGGCCGAAGCTGGATTCCCGAATCCTTCCCCGCGTTCCAGTTCCTTGCGACCGACAGCCTCACACAAGGACGCGCTCCCTTCGATATCAACGGCGAACCAGTCAACACCGCAAAATTCCACACGGATCTGACCGGACTGGCCGGTGAGAAGCCTGCGCCGGTTGCGGGACGCAAGCTGTTCTGCTTTAAGGGTTACGCACTCGCTGATCTCGCGCTGGCCAATCTCGTTCTGAAACTTGCCAAAGAGCAAGGCGGAGTGGGTGTGGAGTTGTCGCGGTGATATCCAGAACCTGAGAAACGACAATCCTTCGACGAGGGATTTAAGTACAATTTAGGAATCCTTTTTAGCATAAGAAATCGATCAAATTTTCTCACCTCAACTTTGCATGGTTAACTATGTCTGCAAGCCAACTGTTTCCCAAAGCTATCAATGAGACCGTGCTGTCCCACGCGCCGGGAAGTCCGGAGCGGATCGCACTGACCGCAGAACTGAAGACGCAGCAAGGCTGTGTCCTCGAAATCCCTGCGGTCGTCGACGGCAAGCGTATCACCAGCGGTAACCTGAACGATGTGCGGGAGCCTCACGCGCATGAACGAGTGCTCGCCCGGGTCCACAGCGCCGATACTGCCACTACCAACGCAGCTATCGACGCCGCCGTGGCGTCCCAACGCGACTGGAGTCGCGCCACGCTGGCGGAGCGTTCTGCGGTGTTCCTGAAGGCGGCGGACCTGCTGTCCGGTCCCTGGCGCGCGAAGCTCAATGCCGCGACGATGCTGGGCCAGAGCAAGACCGCTTATCAGGCTGAGATTGACTCGGCTTGCGAACTTATCGATTTCTTGCGCTTCAATGTGCAATTCGCGCATGAACTGGCTGCCGGTCAACCGATTTCATCGCCAGGGATGCGCAATCACCTTGAATACCGTCCGCTCGAAGGATTCGTCTATGCTGTAACACCTTTCAATTTCACGGCCATCGGCGGCAACCTCGCACTTGCACCGGCATTGATGGGCAATACCGTGGTGTGGAAGCCCGCTGCCACGGCTTCGCTGTCGAATTTCCTTTTCATGGAATTGCTCGAGGCGGCGGGACTGCCCAAGGGCGTCATCAACTTCGTGCCTGGTTCGGCGGTTGCCGTCAGCAACGCCGTGCTGGCGCGTCCGGAGCTGGCTGGAGTCCACTTCACTGGCTCGACGGCTGTGTTCGACACGCTGTGGGGTGAGGTAGGCCGCAACGTGTCGCGCTACCGAAGCTACCCGCGCCTGGTGGGAGAGACCGGTGGCAAGGACTTCGTCCTCGCGCATGCATCTGCGGAAGTCGAAGCACTCGCCGTGGCGCTGCTGCGTGGCGCATTCGAATACCAAGGCCAGAAGTGCAGTGCAGCGTCCCGGGCTTATATCCCTGCTTCGCTCTGGCCGAAGGTGCGCGAGCGTCTCCTGGCGATGCTCGACACAATCCGCATGGGCGATGTAACCGACTTTACGAACTTCATGGGCGCCGTGATCGACCGCCGCGCCTTCGACCGTATCCACGGGCACCTTCAGCGCGCTGCAGACGATCGTGGTGTCAAGGTGCTGACAGGGGGCAAGGCTGAAGACACCGTTGGTTACTTCATCAGGCCGACTGTGCTGGAGGTCGACGACCCACACCATTCGCTTATGGAAACCGAACTGTTCGGTCCGGTACTGAGCGTCTATGTGTACGCGGACAACCAGTGGCCGGAGGTGTTGACGCTTGTTGACGGAACCAGTCCGTACGCGCTGACCGGCGCGATCTTCGCCACGGACCGGGCTGCCATAGCGCAGGCATCCGATGCATTGCGCTTCGCGGCCGGCAATTTCTATATCAACGACAAGCCCACGGGTGCCGTCGTTGGCCAGCAGCCGTTTGGCGGAGCGCGTCGTAGTGGTACCAACGACAAGGCTGGTTCGGCGCTCAACCTGCTGCGCTGGGTGTCGCCACGCACGGTTAAGGAGACGTTCGTGCCTTCCACGGACTACAGGTATGCCTATATGGCGGACTGACCAACCATATCGCGCCCGAAATTTTTCCAGACCATCGAGTAGCCTGCAATTCATTCAACAATTCTTCACTATCTAGACGAAAGGTTGAATGCGAAGGCGCGTTCTTCCTGGGCAGTGGGGCCGAAGATTGCCGAACTCAGCAATCGGGCTCCTCGCTGAATTTAAAGGATTCCCCCAAGGGTTGTTGCTTTCTAAGGGTGGGTGTTACCTCACCATAAACGACCGTCGAAGTTTGAGTCGGTCGCGTCGATATCACGGTCGAGCGCACCATCCTTGTGTCCGCAATACGTCCTACGCTAGGTCACTTGATTTCGACACTCGAGATGGCGGGTAGGCAGAGCAACTTGGCGGACACAGACACTAAAAGATCAGTCAAAAATTAGCAGGTTAGACATGCCAGCGTTGACGTTTAGAGCGAAGTTATGGAGTGCGGTGGCGTTTGCGGTATTGGGATTGGTTACCATGGCTGTGGCTGGAGCCATGGAGGAGCACTCCATCTTGCTGGATCAGCGACGGCTCGCGATGGAAGAGCAGGTCGACTCTGCTCTCAGTGTGGTCAATCACTATGTGAGTCAGAGCCAAATTGGCCAGACGACAGTGGAGGATGCCAAGGCTGCTGCGATCGCACAATTGCGGCTGATCAGATACGGGAGAACGGGCTATATATCGATTGTCAACTCGGAGCCGCGACAATTTTTATCACCTCTGTCGCCGAAGTGGGAAGGCAAGCTTGTTGATTTCGTTGACCCCAATGGTAAGCACCTGGTGCCTGAGATCGTGAAGCATGCCAAGGACAAGACATATATAACGTATTACACGTGGGCGCGTCTGGACTCAAGCGACACGCGTCCAGTGCCAAAGATGACTTTTGGGAAGTACGTTAGTGCGTGGGACTGGACGGTGTATACCGGCGACTATATTGACGACATTGATGAAGAGTTCCAGAAAATTCTGCTGCGATCGCTTTCGGTTGCCGCCGCGATTGCGATCGCCCTCATTGTCGCTATGGGGCTAGTAGTCCGCAACGTCCTTAAAGCGATCGGCGGTGATCCCGTTTATGTGGCTCAAATTTGTGAACGCATCGCATCGGGAGACGTAAGCGAGCCGGTAAAACTGTCAGGAGACGACACTACAAGTCTCCTTCATTCGATGGGAGGGATGCAGACACGCCTATCGTTTGCGATACAGCGGATTCGCTTGAGTGCGGATGAAATTACCTCGGCATCGCGGGAGATCGCTGACGGAAACATGGACCTTTCGTCGCGAACAGAAGAGCAGGCGGCGTCGCTTGCCGAAACGGCGTCGAGCATGGACCAGTTGACATCAACTGTTCGCCGGAATGCCGAAAATGCGCAACAAGCAAATCGTCTGGTACTGGCTGCGTCACAGACCGTGCATGCTGGGAACAAGGTGGTTTCCCGTGTCATAGAGACGATGCACGGGATAGCCTCAAGCTCTGAACGTGTCGAGAACATCATCGGAGTTATCGAGGGTATCGCATTCCAGACAAATGTCCTTGCGCTCAACGCGTCAGTCGAGGCCGCGCGTGCCGGCGAACACGGCCGAGGTTTCGCCGTTGTCGCGTCTGAGGTTCGAAACCTGGCGCAGCGTTCAGCGAGCGCCGCCAAAGATGTAAAGACGTTGATCGATAGTTCGAGTGGAAAAGTCGCGACCGGAGAGACCTACGCTCGTCAAGCTGGCGACGCGATGGACGCTATCCTTCAAGAGGTGTCGAGAATAACCTCAATCATGGAAGAGATATCTTCTGCGTCGGCCGAGCAGAGTCGGGGAATTGAGCATGTGGGTCTTGCTGTTGCGCAGATGGACATGGTGACGCAGCGAAACGCGGCGCTCGTGGAGGAGTCGACTGCTGCGACGAGCGCACTTGCGGATCAAGCTTCGGATCTGCGGCTGGCCGTTAGCGCATTCAAGGTTTGATACAGGGGCTCCGCCCGGGCCCACTGAGAACCGGTGCCGGCAGTCGTAGCCCTTTGCGACTAGACGATCGGAGAGCGCGATCCACGGACGAACGCTGAAACGAATATCCACGGGTGCAGGGCACGGCGGCGGAGGTACTTGATTGCGACGCCTCACGCTGAAGACTACTCACCAGAACGCATTCTCGTTGAGCGAGCCACACGCATCAATGCAGCAGTAGCAGACGGCAATGCACGATTGATGTCGGTTGGATAGCTCATTTTTAAAAGTTATTGGACAGAGTTTCGCGACCCGATGAACGTTTTGAACTTGCTGGGGTGAAAAAATGGATGAGGAAGGCAGCAGCATGAACGGCGCCAGGATGCTGGCACCCGGCCTGAAGGGTTTCCCGCACGGCCAGGCGCCGCTGTCGAGCGCCGAGATCGGCGGGCTCGGATGGAACGTGCTCGACGGCCGGCTGCCCCTGCCGCTGGCGGTGCTCAAGCGAACGGCGCTTGAACACAACCTGCGATGGATGCAGCAGTTCGTCCGCGACCGCGGCATCGACCTGGCGCCCCACGGCAAGACGACGATGTCTCCACAACTCTTCGCGCGCCAGCTCGATGCGGGCGCTTGGGGGTTGACACTCGCCAACGTTACGCAGCTCGCGGTCGGCGTGGCCGCCGGCGCGCGGCGCGCGCTGATCGCCAACCAGGTGTTCGGGGACGACGACCTCGCCGGCATACAGGCGATGCTCGAGGCGCACGCCAACCTGCGCATCGTCTTCCTCGTTGACTCGCAGGCGCAGCTGGCGCTGATCGAGTCGTGGTTTGCGGCCCATCCGGGCAGCGTGCCGTTCGAGGCCATGCTGGAGATCGGCGTGTCCAACGCGCGCACCGGCTGCCGCACGCACGACGAGGCGGTGGCGCTGGCGCGCGGCTTGCACGCGAGCGCGGCCGTGCGTCTCGTCGGTATTGAGTGCTACGAGGGCCTCGGTGTGACGGGCCGTACAGAATGCGACACGCCGTATGCCGCCGCGCTGATGGACCGTGTCGAGGCAATCGCCCGCTATTGCGATTCAGAACGTCTGTTCGATACTGACGAGGTGCTGGTTTCCGCCGGTGGCTCGTCGATCTTCGACCTCGTTGCCGGGCGCCTGAAGCCCGCACTCGGCCGGCCGGTGCGCGGGTTGCTTCGCTCGGGCTGCTACGTCACGCACGACCACGGCCACTGCCGGCGAATGGTGACGGAGGTGCAGGCGCGTTGCGGCTGTGCTGATTCCCTGCATCCGGCACTCGAGGTGTGGACTCACGTGCAGTCGCGTCCCGAACCCGGCCTCGCCATCCTCGCCGTCGGCCGGCGCGACATTTCGTTCGACATCGAGATGCCGATCCCATTCGCTCGGGTGCCGCGTGGTTCGCTGGTGCCCCAGCCGATACCACTGAGCTGGAAGGTCACCGCGCTCAACGACCAGCACGGCTACCTGCGCTGGGATTCTGACCATGAAGGCGCCGCGCCAGTGGTGGGCGAGCGCGTTGGCCTCGGCATCTCGCACCCCTGCACCACCTTTGACAAGTGGCACTGGATGCCGGTGGTCGAGGACGACTACCGCGTGACCGACGCGGTGACGATGCACTTCTAACGACGAGCGAATCGACCTCCGTGCTCGCAGGCAAGTCTGGCCGTGAGTTCACAGCATGGCTCGGTCCCGTACCTGGGCGAGCCGCACTTCGCCAAAAATGGTTACCGGTAGACCCCAGCCCAGCGTGCGCTCGATACCGTAGAACATCTCGACGACTTCCATCTTGCCGGTCAGAACGGCGAACAGGGCGCGCTCCCCTTCTTCATGGACCGCGAATTCACCAGCGCACGGACGCAGGTCTGCGGACGTCTTCCCGAGATGCTCCAGTTCGTTGTCAGGGAGTGTTGAGAACAGAGGAAGCGCCCGGATGTCATCGATTGTCAGCATGGCTTTGTGCAAACACGCAAGTGAGGTGAAGCTCGGTCCACGGGATTTCTGGCCATCGGCCCGGAAAAAATGCTCGAGCAAACGGCTCAGCTACTTACCGTTCGATCCGAGGCGGGCGCGTCGACAATTTCTTTGCCGCTACGACATCTGTACCTGGCCTCGATAAGAACTACCCAGGGAAACGGGTAAGCGTATCGCCGAGTGGCCTGTGCGAGCGCATTGTTGTTAGCTAATGCTTGTTCGAGAGACGTCGGTGAGCCTCGTTGCGGCGATAACCAGGGTTATCACGGCAAGGCATGCCGCGCTGCGGCGGGGCAAGGTGGCTCAGGGGACTTAGTTGAACTGGCCCAGTTTCCGACCTCGCCGGCGTGCGCGTGCCGACGCTCGAACGGCTGCGCCATCTTTGCCAACGGGCCTTCGAGCGTTGAGCAGAATTAACCGACCGCGCTGGAGGCGGTACTTTTACTGCGCTCGCGGCGATGACGTTGAGCCGCAACGGATGTTTATTGAGTCTAATGCGTTCCGAGATTGTCAAACCCGGGCCCGCTTGTCGGGTTGTCGGTAAACGGAATTGGTTGGACTAACGCGCGGTTAGTTAGACTCGAAAGCACGGAATTGCTTGGACTAACCGGAATCGGCGGCAACAGCTAGCAAAACCGGTCGCTGTACCGTGATCTTGATCGGGTTTGTGGGGCGCACGGAGCAGCAACTACCAAAGCCTACTGCCCCGCAACGCCCCTTAACGCCGGCGTCAACTTTCTGGCCCCGCGTTTCCACGCCGCGGTTGGAGCACCAAGTCGGCCGCTTCCTCAGCATCTATGAGGAGCGTCTTGCGCGGTGTGCCCATCTGCGCACGCATGGTCAGCCCACGCGCTAAATCCGTGACTTGGAGCGCGCGGACGGCCGCAGGAAAGTCAGGCGGGATTTCACCGGCAGTGATCGCGTCCCGGAAACGACCTTCCACCAGCGCGGCGCCGCCAGTCGCCGCTTTTTGCAGGAACTGCCGGACCTCAGCGTCGTCCACAAGCGGCGCGACGCATATCAGAAGACAGCCCCGGGCCGACCCTTTCTCGGTCGCACTTTCGACGGCGTACCTCAGAAAGCCCGTGATCGAGTCGCGAAGACTCTGTGGCGAGAGGAGTGCCTTCGCGGCTGATGCG
>Ga0185299_10002958_pt1 | contig 24102 bp, 19 predicted proteins | sample PaiPotPPA55metaG_FD_128002 | JGI IMG/M metagenome (GOLD analysis project Ga0185299, IMG submission 128002) | Iron sulfur acid spring bacterial and archeal communities from Banff, Canada, to study Microbial Dark Matter (Phase II) - Paint Pots PPA... ... | reverse complement strand
AGCTCTGCTGGTCCCTGGCAGCCTCTCTATCATCGGCGCATCGTTCGACGAAAAATCCCGCGGTCGCGCCATTGGCACGTGGTCTGGCTTTACTTCAATTACCACAGCTCTCGGTCCCGTCCTTGGCGGATGGCTCATCGAGCATGGTTCCTGGCGCTGGGCCTTCTTCCTCAATGTTCCAATTGCGTGTGCGGTGGTGGTGATTTCGCTGTGGCACGTGCCGGAAAGTTGTGGCTCCCGCCTTGCGCATATCGATTGGCTGGGCGCGCTCTTGGCGGCCGCCGGATTGGCCGGCGTTGTTACGGCATTCCTGGAATCCGCAAGATTCGGTTGGAGCAATCCCCTGGTATTTGGGAGCTTGCTCGCCGGCGTGGCGTGTATCGTCATTTTCGTCCTGGTGGAAGCTCACGCGTCTTCGCCGATGCTTCGGCTTGGGCTTTTCAAGTCGCGCCCCTTCAGCGGCGCGAACTTCATTACGCTGTTTCTCTATGCGGCGATCGGCATCTTCTTTTTTCTTTTTCCCATGGACCTGATCCAGTTACACGGGTACTCCACCACAGCCACGGGTGCCTCGGTGCTGCCCATTGTTCTGTTGATGTTCTTTTTGTCCGGATGGTCGGGGGGACTTGTCAGCCGCTATGGCGCAAGAATTCCGCTCATTGTGGGTCCGCTCATCGGGAGCGTGGGTTTTCTTCTGTTCGCCCTCCTACCGGCAAAAGGAAGTTACTGGGTAACATTTTTTCCGGCAACGCTAGTGCTCGGCTTGGGAATGGCTGTTACTGTCGCTCCGCTTACGACTGTGGTTATGGGCTCCGTCAATCAGGACCATGTGGGCACGGCGTCGGGCATCAACAACGCGGTCGCGCGTGTCGCCGGCGTGCTGGCCATCGCCGTGTTAGGAATTGTGATGGTAAAAGCTTTTGGGTCTCACTTGGACCAGACTCTTGCCAGCCTTTCGCTCCCACCGGAGATTGCGCGGGGCATTCGATCCAAGCAAATCGATCTTGCCGGCTTGCAGCTGCCTCAAGGCCTCGATGCTCATACGGCGGAAACGCTCCGGCGCGCAATTGCCGGCGCGTTTCTCGCGAGCTTCCGCCTGGTGATGATCTTGTGTGCGGCATTGTCGACCGCGAGCGCGATCGTTGCGTGGCGGATGATCGCTCTCAGTGAAGTAGCATTAGGACGCTCCGGCTAAGCAAGACTGAATTATGACGCCCGGTGGGATTCGAAACAGTTCGACGAAGGTTCGGCTCGGTAACAAGGGGCACCACGCGCAGTTCTCGCGTTCGTGCCAGAATGGATCGTGCGCGGACATAAGTACACCAGCCCTGGATTGGAGGATGTGATGGATGTAGGACTGATTGGATTGGGTAGGATGGGCACGGGAATCGCGAAAAGTTTGTTGCGCGCGGGCCATCGCGTGACGGTATACAACCGCACGCGCGAGCGTGCGGAGGCGCTGCGCAAAGATGGCGCCACTGTCGCCGCTTCGATCGCGGACGCGTGCCGCGGCGATGCCGTGTTGACCATGCTCGCGGATGACACCGCGGTTGAAGGCGTCGTGTTCGGCGAGAATGGCGTGTTGAAGTCGCTCGCGCGCGGCGGCGCACATATTTCGCTGAGCACGATTAGCGTGGCGCTGAGCGATCGCTTGGCGGCGGAGCACGCGCGCGCGGGCCAGGAGTTTATTGCCTCACCCGTGTTTGGCCGTCCGGAAGCTGCTGAACAGGGAAAGCTGGCCGTCGTGGCCGCAGGCCCGAAGACAACTGTCGAGCGCTTCAAGCCCTTGTGGGATGCAATTGGGCAGAAGTTGCTGGTCATTGGCGAGCAGCAGTCCAAGGCAAACGTCGTGAAGCTCACCGGAAATTTCCTGATTTCGACGGTGCTCGAATCGCTTGCAGAAGCTTTGGCGTTCGCGCGCAAATCCGGTGTGGATGCTGCGGCGATGCTGGATTTTTTCACCAGCACACTATTCAACGCGCCCGTGTACAAAACCTATGGCGGCTTGATCGTGGAAGGCAAGTACGATCATGTCGGCTTTGCGCTGCCGCTGGGATTCAAAGATCTGCGATTAGTGCAGCAAGCGGCTGACGCACAAAAAGTGCCCATGCCAATCGCGAGCGTGCTGCACGACCGCTTTGTAACGGCGCTGGCGCGTGGACATGAGCGGCGCGACTGGTCCATTCTCGGCCAGCTGGCGGCGGAAGACGCGGGCTTGGCCCGCGCGCAAAGCGCATAGTGTTCACAAAGCGCTCGGCACGTGGGCCACTGGCGCTTTGTAAGTCAAAATCTGCGCGTCACTTTTTAGAGTGCCCAGCGTCCGAAAAATGGCGTACATCGCGAATCACCTCAACGTCGGAACATGATCGTCTTCGAGCTGACGCTTGCGCTTAGATAGACTCGTACACGTGCCAGCGAAGCGGCTCGAAATCGTGCTGTACCCGCCTGCCGGTGCGGAAGCCACCATTGTGATGCTCCACGAAGGCCTCGGCTCTGTGGCCATGTGGAAGGATTTTCCGGAGCGAGTCGCGAAAGCTACCGGATGCGGCGTTCTGGTCTATTCGCGCTACGGCCATGGCAAATCGGAACGGCTTGCGGAGAAGCGCTCCGTTGATTTCATGCATCACGAAGCAAAAGTGGTGCTGCCGGAAATCCTGGCGCAGAACAAAATTCAGAATCCGATACTGCTTGGACATAGCGATGGCGCTTCCATCGCTTTGATCTACGCGGGCACTTGGCCGGGCCGCGTGCGCGGGCTCATTCTTGAGGCGCCGCACGTTTTCGTCGAAGAGTCCGGCTTGCGTAGCACTGTGGCCATTCGCAAGATTTATGAATCAAGCGACCTGCGGGAAAAACTTTCGCGGTATCACGATCACGCTGACGAAATGTTTCGCGGATGGAACGACATTTGGCTCGATCCGCAATTTCGCGACTGGAACATCGAAGAATATCTTGGAACGATCAGTTGTCCCACGCTGGTGACTCAGGGCGAAAACGATGAGTACGGAACTCTGGCCCATGTGGAAGCGATTCAGCGCTGCGTGCCTGGTACGCAAACGCTGATTCTGCCCCGCTGCGGGCACTCTCCGCATCGCGACCAGCTAGAACTAACTCTCGATGCAATCACGAAATTTGTTGCGGCCCTCCTTTGAACCGCTGACGCAGCATGCTGCGCCGCTACTAGATATGCTGCCGCCTTTAGTTCACGGCAACTACTAACAGTGTTGCGTCGTCTTGCCAGGTTCCGTGGCTGAATTCTGCGACGGCTTGCAGGATATTTTTCTGGATTTCTATGGCGGTCCGGGCCGGATTTTGTTCCAGCACTTGCAGCAGGCGCTCTTCGCCGAACTCCTCGTCGTCGGAGTTGCACGCCTCTGTCACGCCATCGGTGTAGAGGACCATGCGGTCGCCACTCTGCAATTGCACCGTGCCGCTCTTGAAGGCCTGGTTTGCAAAAACGCCGAGAACGATGCCGCCCTCGCGGAGGCGTTCATGCGAGCCATCGCGATGCAAAACAAAGGGTGGATTGTGACCGGCGCTCACGTAGCGTAGTTGGCGCGACGGACCATCGAGCTGCGCATAAAACAGGGTGACGAACCGATCGCTGGCTATGTTGCGGCAAAGCAGCGCATTCAGCCGCGTGCATAAGTCCTCCGGAGCCAGTGAAGGTGAGGCTAATCCGCGGACGGCGGCCTGCAAATTGGACATGAGCAGTGCGGCGGGCAAACCCTTTCCAGCAACATCGGCGATGCAGAGCCCGCACATTTCGCCGTCGAAGGGAAGGACGTCGAAATAATCTCCGCCGACCACGCGAGCGGATTGCCACGCAGCGGCAATTTCGTATCCGGCGAGCTGCGGAATTTCCTTCGGCAGAAACCCTTCCTGAATCGCGCGAGCCTCCGCAATTTCGTGTTCCTGCTCGTGAAATTGCGAGGCGATCACTTTCTGCGCCTGATTTTCCTGCACCGCCAGGCGCGCGGATTCACGGCGCTCGCGGCCCAGGGTGATCTGTTTGCGCAAAACTTCGAGCAATTGAGAATTCGTCCAGGGCTTCTCTACAAAATCGGTGACGCCGCGCTGCATGGCCTCGACGGCGATTCCGACGGTGGCCCAGCCGGTCATCACCACAATCGGGGGTACACCATCTATGGCTTTCAGGCGCGTAAGCAAATCCAGGCCTTCGCGGCCGGAAGTCGTGTCACGAGCATAATTTAGGTCCATCAGTAAAAGATCGAACTCGCTGCGCCCGAGGGCTTCCATCAAATCCGAAGGCGAGGTGACTGTTTCGGTGAAATAGCCGTGCCCTTTTAACAGGAGGCAGAGTGCCCGCAGGACGTCGGGCTGATCGTCGGCAATTAAGATTCGCGACTCCATGGTTCTCACTTCAGCGGGAGTGTCGGACATCGATACTAACATGCCGTGTGTTCCCCCTGTAGTTAGAGACGTTTGCCGTCTCAAAGTGTATCGGCAGTATTTCTTCCAGGCACAATTTCTTTTAAGCCTCGTCGTGACATTAGGTTAGCGCGCTTTGCTTGCGGGGCTGCAAAATTGTTTGACCGATTGCGGGAAGTGCTGTCCCAGGAACGGACACGCGGCGACGGATGGGCGAATGCGCGAACTGGGTTGTAAGCGCTGACCTGAGGGTACCGCTGCGTTTGCGTTCATGCTCCGACCTTTAGGACGGCTGCGCCTTCGATTGCGTCGTTCTTTAGGGCGTTTAGGGCGCGGTTGGCTTCGCGCAGGGGGAATAGCTGCGTGCGCGTGCGAATGGGGATTTCAGCGGCGACGCGCAGGAAATCTTCGCCGTCCTGGCGCGTGTTATTGGCCACGCTGCGAATCGTGCGCTCCTGATAGAGCAGATCGTAGTCGAAGGATGGGATCGGACTCATGTGAATACCGCCCAGGACTAAAACGCCGCCTTTGCGAAGAGCTTTTAGCGCGGCGGGGACGATCTCCCCTGCTGGGGCAAAGACGATGGCGGCGTCGAGCTTCGCGGGAGGTTCGGCGAAGGTGCCGCCGGCCCATTTTGCTCCGAGCTCGAGGGCGAGCTTCTGGTGCCTTCCATCTCGCGTCGATGCATAGACTTCGATGTTCCAGTGCCGTGCCACCTGGATGGCCACGTGGGCGGCTGCGCCAAATCCATAGAAGCCCAATTTGCCGCCGGGCTTGATGCCGGAAAGGCGCAAGCAGCGGAAGCCGATAATTCCGGCGCAGAGGAGAGGGGCGGCCTGCTCGTCTGGAAATTGCTCTGGGATAGCGTAAATAAAGTCCTGCGGCGCAACAGTGTACTCGGCGTAACCACCATCGACGGAATAACCCGTGAAGGTGGGATGGTCGCAAAGATTTTCCGCGCCGAAGCGACAGAATTCGCAGGTGCCGTCGGTGTGATGTAGCCAGGCAATGCCTACGCGCGCGCCGATGGGAAATCTGCTTGCACCCGGTCCCAACTTTTCAATGAAGCCAATGACTTGGTGTCCTGGGATGACGGGCGATTTCTGTGGCACCAATTCCCCTTCAATAACATGGAGATCGGTGCGGCAGACGCCGCAAAAGGAGATGCGCACGAGGACTTCCCCGCTTGCGGGCTGCGGAGTGGGATAATCCTCGAAAACCAAAGGATTGGTTTCGACGGGAGCTGGCGAGTGGAGGACGCAGGCTTTCACGGGAGAGATACCCCCCACCCCCGGTGTTTTGCGCAAAGAGTACGGAAGTTGCTGAAATCAAAGGAGATGACTTTTTTTGAGGGCGCAAAGAGTGCGCAACAGTAACACACGAAAGAGGTTAGCTCAGATCGGATAGCGATGGATGAAGTGATCGCGGATTGGCCCTTGACGTTACGGAGCAGTTGCCAAGGGGCGAACATGATGAACGATAGCATGTGAACGGAAGATAACGGAAGCGTAATCCATTGAATGGACGTTTTTGAGGGTTGAATGGTCGCTGGGCGAATTAAATGGAGACGAGTGGCCGCAGACACGCTTCAAATCATCTTCTCCGGGCTTGAGCCGCAGTGAAGTTCCTATGCTCCGCAGGTTCTCTATTTCATAAGTTTGAGGTGTCAACGACCGCGCGGCGGATTCGTCTCCCATCCGGGTGATTCAATCGCTAGAGAACCTACTCGAACCGCAGGCTGTCGTTCAAGCGCGAGCAGAACGCGACACTGACGATGTCTCTAACTTGTGCTCGTTCCGCAGCGCTTCCGCGGCACGCTCGCCGATGATGATGCAGGGTGCCATAGTGTTGCCGGTCGTTACGCGCGGCATGATCGAGCCATCTGCGATGCGGAGGTTTTCTATTCCATAGACCTTAAGCTGGGCGTCTACGACCGACATGGAATCGCGTCCCATCTTGGAAGTACAAGTCTGATGGTGGTACGTAGTGGCCGCATCGCGAATGAAATCTTTTAGTGCAGCACCTCTCAGGTTGCCAGGCATGACTTCGCGCTTTCTGAAAGGTTGAAGCGTAGCCGAATTGCCAATTTCACGGCAGAGCTCCACGCATGCAATAGCGGCCTTCATGTCATCTGGGTCAGCTAGTGTGTGGGCCTCGATCTGGACAGGGGCGTCAGGGTTAGGCCCCTTCAAGCGGATCTGACCTAGGCTCTTCGGCCGTACGACACATCCAAACAATGTCCAGGAAGCCGGCGGTGGATTGAACTTGGCGGCTGTCTCGGCAGTGCAGTACGGTAGTTCTCCCAGGACGGTCTGCAAATCCGGAGTCTCAAGACCAGGATCGCTCTTCCAGAAGAACGTTGCCTCACCTCCGTTGTTGCGTGGAGCGAGCGGCTGCTGATACTCCCAGACGCAGCCAATGCCAAAATGATCCTGAAAGTTCTGACCTACACCTGGAAGATGATGAACAACCGGTATGCCCAGGCGTTGTAGCTCACCCTGATCGCCGATGCCAGAAAGCATCAACACCTTCGGCGTGTGCATGGCGCCCAGGGAGAGAACAACCTCGAGTCCAGCCGTGATGCGTTGGACTTTCCCTTCAAAAGCGATCTCGACACCGGTGGCTCGGTTTCCCTCTAAGGTAAGCCTGGTAACCAATGCGTGGGTGAGCACGGTCAGGTTTGGCCGGTCCATGTAAGGGAAGACATACGTTTGAAAGACGGACAGGCGCTTTCCATCGCGTACGCGCAAATCCAAAATAGAGGCTCCGCCATTGCCTTCCATCAGACGGCCGTTGTTACTATCGAAGGTGGGCATACCAATAGAACGCGCTGCTTCCACCATGGCCGGGGCGATCGGATTCGGATCAGGCGCGGACTGCACAAAGACCAGCCCCCCGGCTCCGCGGCGCGTTGGATCTGGTGCGCCCTGCCAGTCTTCAATCCGACGGTAGAGCTCCAGCACCGACTCATAGTTCCATGCTGGGTCGCCGGACGCGGACGCGAAGAAATCCCAATCGTTCTTATGTCCGCGCGCCCAACCCATCACATTGATGCTCGATCCCCCGCCCAGCACCTTGCCCATGTTTAGGGGTATGGAACGCCCTTTGAGGTGGGGATTGGGCTGGGCCACAAAATTCCAATCGCGCTCGCTCCCGAGGTTTTCAAACCACCGAGCGGCTTCCGTCACGCTCTGCACGTCGTCGCTGCCGCCTGCCTCGAGCAATAGCACGCTGACATCGGGATTCTCTGCCAGGCGCCGCGCTACTACTGAACCAGGCGAGCCTGAACCGCAGACGATGAAGTCGTAATGCGACTTTAGATTCGACCTGAGCTTCTGCTGATTCACGCGAACGCGCTCCACGAAATCTACGTCTGATTGTTTTCCATTGTTTGAATTCATCTCAATGCTCCTTGCTGGTGTGAGGCTCGCCGCGGCTTGTACGCCAGTAGTGAATCTCACAACGCAATCAAACCGCATCGTGGGTGCAGACTTGTGCCTGTATCTGCTCGGTTGGACCAAATCTTGCTCAATTCTCGATGACAGAGGCAGGAATGCAACGGACGGGACACTCAACGAGGGACATTGATGAAGGGGACAAACGATGAGAGTTCAACTGCGACTGGGTGCGAGGTCTGGATGAAGTTGGGATCGACGATGAGTTGCGAGCATCTCGCGGGTCGTCACAATGTGCGAGCGGGAGGAATGGCAGCAAAAGCGGGCGCACCGTGGGAGCAGGTCTCCAAAGCGCAAGCCACTCAATGCCGCAGAAATTCCTGGCGATACTCTGTAGGGCTGACTCCGCACACCTGGCGGAACACGCGCGCAAAGTGCTGCTGCGTTTTGAAGCCGCAAGCCACCGCGACATCCAAGACACGCGACTCGGCCGCGCGCAACATTTCCTTCGCGCGCTCTACCCTATGACGCAGGACAAATTGATGCGGGTTTTCGCCGGTTGACCTGCGAAACATGCGCGAGAAATGAGCTGTGCTCAACTGCACCGCTTGCGCCATCTCGCAAAGGGTCAGCTCGTCTTCCATCTTGGCGTCTACGAATTCTTTGATCCTTCGCAAGCGCGCGCAACCTAGCCCGCCCCGGTGCGTCTGCATAGAGCGGTGCCGCACTGCATAGCCCTTGACCAGCGCCACCGCCAGCGCCTGCTCTACAGAATCCAGAAACAGCCTCCCGCTCGGAAACCCGGCAATCCTCTCCACATTCACGGCCTCGACCAATGTACCCAGTCGCGCGTCAACCAGCTTATCCACTCTGCGCAACTCGACCTCACCGCTTGTCCCATCTGAGGCTGCTGTTAGAGCGGCGTCCGAAATGGCGATGCACAAACCGTGTGAGTCTTCGTTTCGAAACCATTTCTCCAGGTGATTAGGGACCAGGCTCATTTCGCCCGGTTCGAAAGTAAGTCTTTTCATTTCAGAACGGCGCAAGCCGATTTCAAGGGAACCAGGCCGCAACGCCATGGCGAGAACCGGCTGATGCTTGACCCAAAGGCGTGGTTCTCTGACAGACTCAGGTACATTGAGTTCAACCCTCATTTTTTGCCTCACTCCTCACTACGTTTGATGTTGTTTTAACTCTGGAAGGGACGCGCCTGCATCCAGCAACTGACGTGTGACCTGTTCTCTTGTATGAGGGCGCTGCGGCGGGCAGGCAGAAATGGCTGTGCCACTACAGGTGGGAGGCGGCTTGTTTCGCGGCGTTGTGGCCGCACATGCCGTGCACGCCTGCGCCTGGCGGCGTTGAGGACGAGCAGATGTAGATGTTGCGGGCCGGCGTGGCGTAATGGCGCCATGTGGGACGTAAGAAGAATTGGCGGAGGTCTACGGCGCCGCCGGAGATATCGCCGCCGATTAGATTAGCGTCCATATCCTCGAGGGCGTCGGGGGAAAAGACGCGGCGGGCTAGAACGCAATCGCGAAAGCCGGGGGCGAAACGCTCGATTTGCGATTCGAGAGCTTGCAGCATATCGACATTGGAACTGTTGGGGACATGGCAGTAGGCCCACGCAATGTGCTTCCCTGCCGGCGCGCGTGTGGGATCGAAGAGGCTCGGTTGCGAGAGGAGCACGAAAGGCCGCTCGGAATGGCGGCCGTGGCTCATGTCGTATTCGGACGCGGCGATTTCCTGAAAGCTGCCGCCGAGATGGACGGTTGCGGCGCGCGCGCAGTCCGGTGATTTCCAGGGAATGGGGCTGTTGAGGGCGTAATCGACTTTGAATACGGCGGGGCCATAGCGATATTTGGCGAGCTGGCGGGCGAATCGCGTGGGAAAGCGATTGCGCGCGATGCGTAGCAATTGATGCGGCGTGACGTCGCAGAGGATCACGTCGTAGTTTTCTAGCGCAGACAAATCTTCGATACGCGTGGAAGTCTTGATGGTGCCGCCGAAGGAGGCGAGGTGAGCGCAGAGAGCGTTGGTGATGGATTGCGCGCCGCCTCGCGGGATGGGCCAGCCGACTGCGTGCGCCGCTGCGCCGAGAATTACGCCGAAGGCAGCGCTCAGCGGCTCATCGAGGCTGAGAAAGGAATGCGCGGCGAGACCGGCAAAGAGAGCTTTGGTGCGTTCGCTGCGGAAAAGGTGCGCGAGTGTTTTTGCCGGCGGGAATGCTACCAAGCCGAAGCGGGCTAGCAGGAACGGATGAGGGGTGAACACGTTCAGCGGGCGGAGGATTTCTTCTGAGAGCGCGGACCAATGCTCTGCGAATGGTTGCATGAGGCGGCGCCAACGATTTCCGTCTGGTGCGAGAGCTGATTCGGCGGCGCGCAGGTCGCGTTCGAGCGTTACGGCCGTGCCGTCGTCAAAAGGATGAGCGAGGGGAGCAGGCGAGTGAATCCACTCAAGGCCGCGAGCTTGCAGGGGTAGCGAAGAAAAAAACGGAGAGCCTGCGGCGAGCGGATGGACGGCGGAGCCAAAGTCCTGGAGGAAGCCGGGCAGCGTTAGCTCGAGAGTGCGCGCGGCGCCGCCGGGTTGTGGTTCGGCTTCGAAGACGTCGACGTGAGCGCTGGTTTGCGCGAGGGTGATGGCGGCGGAGAGGCCGTTGGGTCCGGCGCCGATTACGGCGGCTTGGCGGATTGATCGATCGCGGGCAGTCATGTGTCTCTATTGTCCCATTCCCGTTCGCGGGTGCGCGGCTCGCCCATCCGGAGATTGGCGTTCCCGGGCGATGAAGATCCGACTCCAGCGCCCACGTCATTGGCGGGGCGGAAGCTCTGGCGGCCATTCGATGGCGACGATGCGGCCGTTTGCGTCGCGCGCGAGAGTTGGGGCGTAGTTGCCTAGCAACTGGCGACGCCACCAGAGACCGTGCTCGCGTTTTTCTTGCATCGAGGTAAACCAATATTGCCAGAGGAGGACGCGGATTTGGCGCGGCGGTTGTGGAAAGGGATTGCCGGCGAATAACGCGAGGACGTCTGCGCTGCCTTCGAGGAGGCGCTCTTCGGTTCGCGGGACGATCGGGTTCGAGCGCCAATGACCGAGGGAGGCGAACCACAAATTCCAATCGAAACGCGGCTGGTAGGGAGCGTAGATGCGCGGAGTTTCGTAGGGATTTTGCGGCTTGTAGCGGAATGGATAGGCAGTCCAATTTTCGCCGTCATTCGAGCCTTGGAATTCGATTTCGTAGCGGCCGCGGGTCATTACGGCGAAGAGGCCGTAGCGGTCGGCGACGCGAAATGGCTGTAGTGCCGCGATTGGCGCGTACGGAAATGGCGCGGCGGGCCAGATCATCATGAGGAGGAGCACGGTGCTGGAGTAAGAGAGCCAGATGAACATTACCGCGGTGAGCGCGAGTTTGGCGGCGGCCAAATGGCGAGCCCAGGTTTGCTGCCAGCTTGGCGCCGCAGTTTCTGGCGCTGCGGCGACTGTTTGCGTTGATTGCGATAGTTGTGCTCGCCAGGATTGCGGGACGAAACGTAGGATGAAAGGCGCGAGGAAACGATCATCGAGCAGGAAGATGGCTAGCGCGAGGACGAGATAGTTCAAGAAGGTGTAGTTGGCGGTGAGGATCACGCCGATTTGCCAGGGTGTGACGATGAAGAAGCAAATGATGCGGAATCGGCGCGGCAAGAAAAGCATCCAGACGAGGGCGAGTTCCAGAGCGAGAGTGCCGAACGCGGTGGCGGCGTGAAACCAGTGCGGAAGATGCTGAACGTACCAGCCGATCCAGGTGGGCAGCGGACCATTTTGGTAATACTCGTCCATGGCGGTGAAGTGACGCCATTCGGGATCGCCGCTGGCAATTTTGGCGATGCCGGATTCGAAATAGATGCGAAACCATTCCCAGAGGAGAAGAAAGATGCTGGCGCGGATGGAGGGACTGTTTGGCGCGAGGCCGGGGCGAAATCCAGGCGGGGCCAGAAAGAGAGAGAGAAAGCCGGCTTCGAGAAGCATGCCATCGGATTGGTAGCCGGAAAAATCGGATGCGGCGCTTACGAAAGAGAGAAAGCAGATGAAGCAAATCAGTAGCACGCCGCGCGGGAAAATATTGATGGTTAGAAGCACCGACGCGAGAAGGCCAGCGCAACATATGGCCATTAGCATGTGATTGCCGGCGGAGAACCAGAGCAGGGTGGGCGCGTACCAGAAACGCGCGAAGCCGATGGAGTTCGCGACGGCGCGCAGGTATTCGGAGGCGGGGAGAATTCCGTTTTGGCCGATTAGGCCGCGGATTTGGAAGAGCAATGAATAGAAGGCGGAGAAATAGATGAAGCCGAGGGCGCGAAGAAAAAGCCAGCGAGGGAGGAGGCGATTGCGGTCGCCGTGCTGGGGGTCGAAGAGCCAGCGGAGGATGGAGGAGGGACGGAGGTCCATGGGAGCGGCGTGTGTTCAATGTTCAATATACAGGCGAGGACGGGCTCGAGAACAGTCCGCGCTGAATCTGTATCGTGCCGAGATGGGGCGCAGCAATGCTGCGGCCCCTACGGTATTCGCGTCGTTTGCGCGGTTTGGCGAATCTACTCTGTGGCGGGGTTGCGTCGAAATTCGAATGCGGAAACGAGGATCATGGCCTATCAGCCGATTGAGAACTACGGGATTATCGGGAACATGAGAACAGCAGCGCTGGTGGGGATGAACGGTTCGATCGATTGGTATTGCTTGCCAAATTTCGATTCGCCTAGCGTGTTCGGCGCGATTTTGGATGATCAAAAGGGTGGACGATTCCAGATTGCGCCGGTGGCGGAAGAGATGAAGTCGCGGCAATTTTATTGGCCGTCGACGAACATATTGGTGACGCGATTTCTGCACGCGGACGGAATCGCAGAGATCGAAGACTTCATGCCGGTGGGATTGCCGCCAGAGTCGAAGTGGTATCACCACTTGTACCGGAGGGTGCGATGCGTGCGCGGCACGGTGAAAGTGAGGATGGTGTGCAAGCCTGCTTTTGATTACGGGCGAGAGTCACATGAAGTGACGCTGCACGAGAGTGGGGCGACGTTCCGTTCGTCTAAGCAAAGCCTGCACCTTTGCTGCGGAGAGTCGCTGCGGCGAGAGGGACAAGGAGGTGTTGTTGCGGAATTTGAGCTGCAGGAAGGCCAATCGCACGTGTTCACGGTGAGCGATGAAGAAACGAGCGGTGACGCGCCGTGTCCGGCATCGCAAAGGGACGGCGAAGAGCTGTTCCAGCAGACGGTGAAATATTGGCATCGATGGCTTTCGGCGTGTACGTACCGCGGACGCTGGCGGGAGCGGGTGGAGAGGTCGGCGCTGGTGCTGAAACTGCTTACGTTCGAACCTACGGGCGCGATCGTCGCGGCGCCGACTACCAGTTTGCCAGAAGTGATCGGCGGTCCGCGAAATTGGGATTATCGGTATACGTGGCTGCGTGACGCGGCGTTCACGGTGTACGCCTTTGTGCGAATCGGGTTTACGGAAGAAGCGCAGGGGTTCGTAAGCTGGATACGGAATTATGTGGCAAAGCACGCGCGACCGGGGGAAAAGGTCCCTACGCTATTTTCGATTTATGGCAATCCGGAATTGCCGGAGCAGGAACTGAAGCATTGGGAAGGTTACAAGAAGTCGAGACCGGTGCGGATCGGAAACGAGGCGTACAAGCAATATCAGAGCGATATTTACGGCGAGCTGATGGATTCGCTCTACCTTTACAACAAATATGTGCTGCCGATCTCGTACGATTTCTGGACGAGGATCCGCGATCGACTGGATTGGGTGTGCGACAACTGGCAAAACCCTGACGAGGGAATCTGGGAGATGCGCAACCGGCAGGAACACTTCGTTTATTCAAAGCTGATGAATTGGGTGGCACTGGACCGCGGAGTGAGATTGGCGGACAAGCGCTCGTTTCCGGCGAACCGCGAGAGATGGATTCGCGACCGCGACAAGATCTATGAGGAAGTGATGATGCGCGGATGGAACGAGAAGCGGCGGGCGTTCACACAATTTTACGGGAGCGAAGACCTGGATGCTTCGGTGCTGATTATGCCGTTGGTCTTCTTTATGGCGCCGACCGATCCGAGGATGCTGAACACGATCCGAGCAATCATGAAAAGCCCGAAGGAAGGCGGGCTGGTGAGCGATGGACTGGTGTACCGGTATCCGCCGGAGCCGCGAATCGACGGACTGCCGGGCGAGGAAGGAACATTCAATATGTGCTCGTTCTGGCTGGTGGAAGCGATGACGCGAGCGGGAATGGCCGATCCCGAAATGCTGGACCAGGCGCGGCTGCTGTTTGAGCGGATGCTGGGATATGCGAATCATTTGGGGCTTTATGCGGAGCAGACGAGTTCGCAGGGTGAGGCGCTGGGGAATTTTCCGCAGGCGTTTACGCATTTGGCGCTGATTAGCGCGGCGTTCAATTTGGATCGGACGTTGGATAAAAAGTAGCGAGGGACGTCGGCCGCGTTCAGTGCGGTGAATAGCGAGTTTTTTAGTGCGGGCGACGCTGGAAAAGTGGAGGCAAGACTGCCGCACTGCACAAATGCTACATTAGTTTTGTTATGCCATTTAAGAAAATTGAAAAAGATGGGCTGGAGTGTACGACTTCGGTGGTGCGCCCGTTTGGGTGCATGGAGCTTTGGGCGGGGAACGAGAGGGCGCATCGCTCGCTGGAATTGGCAGGGTTGGAAGGCGATGTGATCGCGGTGCCGTCGGGCGGAGATGAAGGCGGGGATCTCGCCGCGGTTTTTTCTTGTAGCGACAATGTGGCGCGCGTGGTGCTGGCGGATTGCGTGGGTCACGGATATGTGGCGAGCGCGGTGGCGCGGCACGTGCATCATTTGCTGCACAAATTTCACGATATTCGCGATACGTCGGGATTGCTGGGCGCGCTCAATGACGAGTTCACGCTGGATGCGGCGAGCGATGAGGGAGGATTGCGGCTGACGACGGTGGTTACGGGAACTTACGACGGAGGGAGCGGTGAATTTAATTTTGCATACGCGGCGCATCCGCGGATGCTGGTGTGGAGAGCGCGAGAAGAGAAATTTTGCGAGCTGGGGGAAGGCTTGGAGAATCTGCCGCTGGGATTTATTACGGGAGAGCAGTATAGCGAGCAGAGCATTCGATTGAACGTCGGAGACATGATTTTGGCGTTTTCGGATGGTGCGACGGAGGCACGGTCGCCGGCAGGCGAGCAGTTAACGCATCAGGGGTTTCTTGCGCTGGCCGCGGAGACATTGCGCAGGCTGACCGAGCCGGGGAGTTTGGCGGAATTCTCGCAGAGATTGCTGAGCGGCGTTCAGGAGCATCGTGGCGAAGCGGAGTTGGAGGACGACATTACGCTGCTGACGCTGCGGCGCGTGGGTTGAAGATAAGAAGAAAAGAAGAAAGAAACAGATAACGCACCCTTCGATGCTCAGGGTAAAGAAACACAAAGAGCGCAGAGGCACGCAGACAAGCGTGGGAAGACTGCGACAAATTTGTGGGTGATCGCGTGAAGTGGTTTACGGCGCCGCAGGCGACGGGGCAGTTGGCGGATGGGCGGAAAAATACTCGATTAAGCTGGCGGTGAATTCGTTTGTGGTGCGCTGGACGTTGCGGTTGAGCGCAGCGACTACGGCGGAGACTTTTTTACCGCTGACAGGTTCGTCGTGATTATAGAGGCGAGTCCAGACCACGTTACCGGTTTTCACCTCGCGGAGCTCGAGCTCGAGTGAGACGCGCGCGGCCAAGGACGAGCCGCTGATTTCCTTAAAGTCGTAGAGATGCCCGCGAACAAGATAGTCTCCACGGACGCTGCTGTGCTGAGCATGTACAGCGCGAAAGCGGCCGGAGGACCGCAGCGCGCGAAAAAGAACTTCCTGGATCATTTCGGTGGGAGGTTCTACCCAGCGCTCGTATTCGTAGATGCCCATGTCTTCGCCGTTGGAACTGTAGACGAGGTGATCTTCGCGGTAGAGATGTGAGGACAATAGCGGACCCATGACAAGGGTGACGGGATAGACGTCGCCGTGCGGGTCGGCAGCGGTATCACCGGGAACGGTGAGTTGGTGGTACTTAGAGGGACGGGCAGCGCCGCAGCCTGCAACAAACAGAACGCAAAACAGGAAAATATGCGGGTGACGCGAGCTCATTGATTCTCACCGGGTTTGTGTTCACGCGGATTGGAAGAGCGGATTAACGTGTAGGGACGAGACTTGATCGTATTGGTGAACTCCCTAAGATTTTCGGAGACGTGGCGGAAATTATCGAGCAGCTCGTCGATATTTTCGGAGTTGACGTCGAGGGTCTGATTCAAATGCGAGGTGAGATCGGTCATGTTGGTGAGAGTGCGGCGAAGCTCGGTGACGGCTTGGCGAATGTCGGCGCGATTTTCACCGATTAGGGAATCGATGTGATCGATGGCTTTGTTGGCTTCAGCGGAAGTCTTGCGGAAATCCGCCAGCAGAGGCTCGAGCTTCTCGCTGACCGAATTGATGTGCTGAACGGTTGAGTGGAGAGCTGGGCGATTCTCTTCGAGCATGCCGCGAGTAGTGGCGAGAGTGGCGGAAAGATTGGCGCGATTCTGAACACTGAGAAGATCGTTGACACGCTCGACGGTGACTTTCAGCTCGGTGGCACGATCGTTCAGGGTGGCGATGAGCTCGGTGGCGTGGGGGCCGAGATCATTGATCTGCGCGGTGATAGCGTTGAAATCGACGTAATTTTCGGAAACGAGCTGAGAACCGTCGGGAGCGACGGGAGCTTTGGCGGTGCCAGGAAGAATCTCGACGTGATTGTCGCCGAGCGGGCTCATGCTCATGATTTTGACGTGGCTGTCCGTCTTGACGGGGAGGTCGGATTGGACTTTGAAAGTGATCTCGATGCGCGCTGGGTTCTGCGGATCAATGCGAACGCGGTCGACGCGGCCAATTTTGGGCCCTCCGGAGTAACGGACACCGGAACCGGACTCGATACCTCCGGCGAACGGGAAATATGCGCGATAGGTGTGCGCGGAGCGCCCGAAGGCGCCGCTGATGGCGAAAACGGTGCCGATCAGGACGGCAGTAGCGACGATAACGAAGAGACCGACAAGTGCTTGTTCGCTTTTAGGATTCATTGGTTCCCTTCCCTGCTCCAATCATCTGGAGCGACGACGACGATCCTCCGTTAGCATCTGCAAATAATCCAACTCGCGAGCGACTTCGGGCTCGGCGACGCGGTCTAGAAACTGGCGGACGCGCGGCTGCGTGCTGGCCCGCATTTCTTCGGTCGTGCCGATAGCGACGATATTACCTTTATCGATCAAGACCATGCGATCCGCGATCAAGTAGGCGCTGGCGAGTTCGTGAGTGACGACAATGATGGTCATGCGGAAGGCTTGCTTGAGCTCGAGAATGAGTTGATCGATGCCGGCTGCGATGATGGGATCGAGACCAGCAGAAGGTTCATCGAAGAAAAGAATCTCGGGATCCATGGCGAGGGCACGGGCGACCGCGGCGCGCTTTTTCATACCGCCGCTGAGCTGAGAGGGCATGTAGTACTCGAATCCTTGCAAGCCGACCTGCTCGAGCTTCAGGCGCAGCATTATTTCTATGGTCGATTCCTCGAGACGGGTATGCTCGCGGAGCGGCAAGGCAACGTTTTCGCCAACGGTCATCGAGCCGAAGAGAGCGCCGCCTTGAAAGGACATGCCAATTTTCTTGCGGATGGCGTCCATTTCGGAAGACGAGATTGCGGCGATGTTCTGACCTTTGATCCAGATTTGGCCGGCACTGGGTTTTTCCAGGCCAACGAGGGTACGCAGCAGGGTGCTCTTGCCAGAACCGGAGCCGCCGAGAATCACTAAAGTTTCCCCGCGATTCACATCAAAGCTGATGCCGTGAAGAATTTCGCGCTCGCCGTAATTGACGCGGAGATCGCGCACGGAAATCGTGGCGGTAGTCTCGAGCGAATCCGTGAGCGAGGTGTCCATCGGTAAATTCCTAGTGCTCGCTGATAAAAAAGAAGAGTGCAGTGAAAACCAAATCAACGATAACAACCATAAAAATAGACATCACAACTGCGCGCGTCGTCGAACGGCCAACTTGCTCGGCGCCGGCACCCGTTGAGAGGCCTTCGAGGCAACCGACGGCAGTGATAGTGATGCCAAACATAACGCTCTTGATGAGTCCGGTGACAATATCACGGAGGAAGAGCGAGTCAAGGGAGGCAGAGATGTAGCGAGTGAAGGTGAAGTCGGCTTGCGCCACACCAAAAAGCGAGCCGCCGAGAATGCCCATTGTATTGGCCCAAATGGTGAGGCAGGGCAACATGATGGCCATGGCAATAAATTTTGGCGTAACGAGGAAATGGACCGGGCTGATGGCCATGGTTTCGAGGGCGTCGATTTCCTCGGTAACCTTCATGGTGCCGATTTCGGCGGCGAAGGCGGAGCCGGAACGGCCGATTACGACGATGGCGGTGATGAGCGGGCCGAGTTCGCGAGACATAGAGATGGCGACGGCGGTGGCAACGTAGCTGATGGCGCCAAAGCGGCGGAGCTCGTAAGCGGCCTGGAGAGCGAGGATCAGGCCGATAAAAAAGGTGATGAGGGAGAGGATGGGGATAGCGCGCACGCCGACGTCGAGTGCTTGAGAGACGGCGCGCTGAAAGCGAACGGGTTTGCCCTGAAAGGGAGCCACGAAGGTGTAGTAGGCCGCTTGACCACCGAGAGAGGCGAGAGCGCCGACGTAGGCCAAACCGTTGGTTACGGAACCGCCGACTTGGGAGAGAATTTGCATACTGCATTTAACACGACAGTCGCTACCGTTGAAATCCTTCGGACTTCGCTGAATCCTCAGGACAACCACCAAGTCAAAACGGCTGGAACGCGCTAAAGCACGTTCCTACAGCACTCGCGGATTCAAGAGGACAAGGCTTGATCTTCGTTGTCATAGACTTCGAAAATTTTCAGCAAGCGTGAAAGTTGTAGAACTTCACGCGCTGATGGGCTGAGGCCGAATAAGATGAAGCGCAAATTGAGGTCGCGACTGGCTTTGAGGCCTTCTACCAGAGAGGCGACGCCAGAGCTATCGATGTAGCGGACGTTGCTGAGATTCATGACTACGCGAGGCGTACGCTTTTCGCGAACCTCGCGGAGAAGGGCCTTGCGGATCTCAGGCGAATTGGCGAGATCGATGTCTCCGGTGACGTCAAAGATGGTCGTGCGATCGGAATGCCGCGCGGAAATCTGCACGGAAGTCCTCCTTTGGGTGGTCAAGGTGTCTGCGACTGCGTCGATGGCTGGAGATATTTGACCAGCCGAAACTGATTGATGGTGCCGACACGCCGATACTCGACAGTGTCCATGCTCTGCCTAATAAAGTGCAGACCGAGACCGCCGGGCTTAATTTCGTCGAGGCGACGGCCACGCAACTTCGCGGGATCGATGGCGGGGCCCTGGTCGCAGAGCAAAATTTCGAGGCCGTTGGCCTGCTCGGGAGTCCGAGGCGGTACACGGCTACAACAGAGTTCGATGGGTTGGTCCGTTCGTCCGTCATAGCAATGGCGCATGATGTTGGTGAGAGCTTCGTCAACCGCGCGTGTGACGGAGCGGCGGTCCGGCGGGGAAAACCCAAAGACCTCGGTGAGTCGCTCGAGCGCGCCACGCACGACAAACAGCAATTTAGGATCGCTAAGCAATTCGAGTTTCAGTAAGAACCCGTCGTTCGACGGGAGACTTACGCCTGTTGTATCACGCTGACGCATAAGAAGAAAAGGACTGCCAGGTGAGTCGCACCTACAGTATGGGGCAGGAGGATAGACGCAAAGAAAGAAAAAGGAAATGGGGATTTGGACGAGGGGTGGGACGCAGGCAGGCGTTTAGTGAGAATGCTAGACTATCTATGTATGCGCGTACTCCTGCTGGACTTGAATTCCGAGACGAATGAGCTGGTGAAAAGCGCTCTTGCGGGGCAAGGGTACGAAATCACGACGGAATCGGAGCTGACCGTCGATGAGGTCCTCGCGCTCTCACCCGAGGTGTTGATCACGGAGGCTTCCCCCACGGATTTGAGCTGCTGCGGGATGATTTCGCAGTTGAAAGCGGGATCGGATACGCGGTCGTCCGTGAAGATTCTGATGGTGGTGCGCGGGGGGGCTTTGGAACGAGCGAGGGCGCTTGATCTTGGCGCGGACGACGTAATTACGTTCCCATTCGACGCCGTAGAATTTGCCGCGCGAGTGCGAACACAGTTTCGTGAACGGCAGCCGGAAGAAGACTTGAAGACAATGCTGAAGTACGCGGTGCAGCGCGAACAGATGGCGGACATCGCGGTGGAATCGCTTAGCGGCGGGGCGGTCACCAAGCACCGTTTCTGGCTGATACCGGCGATTTTTGTGGTGAGCGCGGCGGCGGTTCTAGCGGCAGCATTTATCATGATTTCGACTGGTCGAAGCCGCAAGGAAACGAGGCAACTGCGAGCGGAAATTGCGCGGCTGAATAGCGGGCTCGGCGTGGAAGATCAACTCTTGCGACGGGCGGAACAGGCGCGGAATTCACTGGATGCAAAGGCGAAATCTGATTCTGAGGCACGCAACAGCCTGCGGGCGCAATCTGAAGATCTGCGTAAGAAGGTGGCAGCCGCAGAAGGGGCGGATGCACAGTCCCTGAAGCAGCAATTATCGGACACGCAAAAGCGGCTGAAGCTGCTGGAGAATGAAGGAAAGATCGCTGAAACGATTGTGCACAGCTATGGGCCGAGCGTGTGTTTGCTGCATGTGGTGGTGGAATTCTTAGACAAGGAAAGCGGGAAGCCGATCCAAATTGCGGTGGACGCGTTGGGCAAACCGCAGGTGGATGATAAGGGGATGGTGCGGCTGGATGCGGGGGGAACGGGCCCGCATTTGCAGATCGACATATTCGGGACGGGATTTTTAGTGCGGCGGGACGGAAGAATCCTGACGAATCACCACGTAGCGGAGCCATGGTGGAGCAACGATGAGCTGAAAGAGCTGCTCGATCATGGAGCGACGGCTTATGTGCTTTCCTATAAGGCTTATTTTCCGGGAAGCTCTGATGGAATAGCGGCGAAGCTGGACAAAGTTTCGTCGAGCGCAGACGTGGCGGTGCTGAAGCTGGAAGGGCCGACGCCGCCAACCGTTGCGCTGTTGGACTTGGATGAGCGTAGCGAGGCGAGCGTATCGGGCGAGCCAGTGGTATTGATTGGGTATCCGACAGGAATCGAAGGGATTTTGGCGCGCGCGGGATCGGACGTTGCGCAAAAAATCGCGGATGGCACGCAGAATGTCAACCAGATGGTCTCGCAATTGGCTGCGCAGAAGCTGATACGCCCGACAACAACCCAAGGACACATTGGTGATGTGCTGCAGGACAAGATTGTTTACGACGCAGCGACTACGTCCGGCGGATCGGGGGGACCATTGTTTAACCGCGACGGGAAAGTGATCGGTGTGAATTTCGCGATACTGAAGGGATTCGGGGGATCGAATCTGGCAGTGCCTGCCCGGTACGCGAAGGAGTTGCTGAGGTAAGCGGCGGATTGCTCGCCCATAGAGTCCTTGAAGGTCGCCTACTACACGGGTAGAATAGAGTTGCAAGTCGAACCCAGCTAAGTAGTTGATTTGGTTGCGCTCCTCCTACCCGGCGCGACTCAGATAGCCATGACAAAAACTGAACATTTCCCAGCGGTGGCCGAGGCGCGTCCACACGGAAACCGCGCGCATATGCGGCGAAAATTGTCGCCGATGGCTTACGTGGAATTGGGACAGGATAACGGGGGAATTCTCCTGAACCTGAGCGAGGGCGGCTTTGCGGTTCAGTCGGCGCTCGCGCTGACGTCACGGGAGTTTTCCGAACTTCGGTTTCAGGTGCCGGCATTGCAAGGATGGTTGACGGCGAGAGGCCGGATCGTTTGGGTTAGCGATTCGAAGAAAGAAGCGGGGATCCAATTTACGGAACTGCCGGGCGAAGCGCGCAGGGAGATTCAACAATGGGTGGCGGCGGAAGGCGCTCCCGAGAAGGTTACAGAGAGGATTCCAGTCGCAGCACGCCCATCAATCCCAGCAGCTCCTGAGAAGCCAAGCGAGGCTCGGGTTGACGAGCCTTGTCGCAACGGCGGCGAGCGTTACGAACCGACCGTCGCCTACAATGCGCGGCCAAATGGGTCAGAAGCTGAAAGTCAGCGGGCGCGAACGCAGAGGGAAACCGTGAGCGTGGCGTTTGCTGAGGCGCCGGCGCAGGATTTTCATTTTACCGATTACTCCATGTTCGCAGCGGCGCCGGAAAAAGAAGGAGTGTGGGCGCAGCCGGTACGGCACAAAAGAGGCTGGCGCGCGGTGGTGCTGGGCATTTTAGTGGCGGCGCTGTTCTTTGCGCTGGGTGCGACTGTGGGACGGGAAACGGTCGATCGATGGGTTGCTTATGCAGGGGCGTGGACGCAAAGTCAGCTTACGAATGCGCCCGCGCCGAAGGTTACGCCTCCTGCGCCGCCGGAACAGGGTGCAGCGGGCGACGCATCGAACGACAGAACGACGAAGAGCACTGCGGGCGAAGATCAAGCGCACGAGAAGAGCGGTGGAACTTCGGGAGCGACCTCTGGGCCCGCGGCAGAGTCGGATGGCGCCAAGATCGCCGATGAAGAGAAAAGTGATCTCGAAACGCGCGCGGGTAAAGCGGAGGCAGCGAGTGGCGGGGGCGCTCGAGACGCTGCGAGCGCGGGGGCTTCTTCAGCCCGAAGCGCAAACGCTGTTGGTGGCAGTGAGCGGAGGGCAGGACACTTCTCAGAGGATGTAGTGCCGCGCGATAACCGTCAACCGGTAGGGGAACCGAGCAGAACATCGACGGAACATTCGATTCTGGTGAACGCGCCGGAGCCGGGGAGCGCGCCCTTTTTTGTGAACTTTTCTAACGAAGCGGTGAGCGCCTCTGGGGCGATTGCCATGAGCGCGCGCAGATCGCTCGAGATCCTGCCAAGAAGCTCGGCCGCGGCCAGTGGATCCGAGCGCGTCGTTATCGGGAAATTGATAGCGCATAGCGAACCCTTCTATCCGGCGGAAGCCAGGAGCCGCGGGATTGAAGGAAGCGTGGAGTTGCGGGCGAGAGTTGGGCGAACGGGCGAGGTTGTCGGAGTTACACCTGTGAGCGGGCCATCGCTGTTGTTTCCAGCGTCCGTGGCGGCGGTGAGGGAGTGGCGTTATGAGCCAACATACGTCAACGGTGACCCGGTCGAGACGTTGGCGGACATTACTATTGTTTTTCGTTTGCGTTAGGTTGTTGGCTTTACGAAAGTCCCTCGAATTGTCAGGCATTTACCCGATAAGTATTGGTAGAAGACTGGATTGCCTCACAACAGCAAGCTCACATAACCTGCCTTCATGAGGAGTGTGTGAATTCGCGGCCTTTTGGGGACCAGATGAAGCGAACAGGGGCGGGTGGAGATCCGGAGTGAGGGTGCGAGCTGCTGTTATTGCCAATACAGGGACGGAGCACGTGTCTGAGGAAGTGACAGAGAGACGGGAGCAACGGACCGAGGCAAGCGGGGTGAAGCCTCCGGTACAACTTCATTTTCTGGTTGAAGGCGAGATTGAATCTGCGGTGCTGCAGTCGGCATGGCAGATGGCTGCTGAACGCTTGAGCGTGGGAGCAGAGCGGCCTGAGCACGTGAATGGAAACGGTAACGGAGCGCATCCGAGGCGAGCCCCGTGGCAGGAGCACGATTTGCGCGGGTTGCCGCGAGAGCAGGCACGCAAATGGATCCGTTCGTTTCTGGAAACTGACGGGCAGCAAGGAGTTTCCGCGCAGCGTTTTCCGCAGATGCGGTGTGCGCTACTGCTTACCGACGAGCGAGAATGCGTGCTGGTGTGGAGCTTGCATCCGGCAGTAAGCGGGCGCGTGGACGTGCAGCAAGCGATGAGGGAAATTGCGGCTGCGTGCCAGTCTGAAATACGGCTGACCGAGCTGCACCCGCAACGCGTCGAAGAAACGGTACGGCAACCTGAAAAACAGCCCGCGACGCAAGCTTCGCTGGATGCCGCTTTTCCCGAAGACAACGCCGAAAAAGAGTTGATCAAGATTTGGGAAACCGTGCTTAACACGAAGCCGGTCAGAACCACTGACGACTTCTTTGATTTGGGCGGCCATTCGTTGCTGGCGGCGCGCCTGCTGGCGCGGATTGAAGAATCACTTGGCGTCGAGTTGCCCCTGGCTTCCCTTTTGGAAGCTCCAACGGTCCGAGGCCAAGCGGAGCTAGTCAGGCAATATAGAGGAAAGGCCACCTCGCAAGATCGCTGGATGAACGAGCAGTCTGTCGCGCGACAGCTT
>Ga0185299_10002957_pt1 | contig 24108 bp, 13 predicted proteins | sample PaiPotPPA55metaG_FD_128002 | JGI IMG/M metagenome (GOLD analysis project Ga0185299, IMG submission 128002) | Iron sulfur acid spring bacterial and archeal communities from Banff, Canada, to study Microbial Dark Matter (Phase II) - Paint Pots PPA... ... | reverse complement strand
GGCAAAGAACAAGACATGGAGCGCAACCGAGTGGTCCGTCACTCGGAAAGGATGGATTTTTATTACCTCCAGCCCGACCGAGCGCGAGGCGCTGAGGCCGCTGCATAGCCTTTGGATCGACCTGCTCGTTATGCGGCTGCTGACCGCGCCGCAGGACAAACAGACTCCGGTATGGTTTGTCTTGGACGAACTCGCCAGCCTGCAACGGCTGCCTCAACTCCATACCGCCATCACTGAAAACCGGAAATCCAAGAACCCGCTCGTTCTTGGATTTCAGGGAAAGGCCCAGTTGGAGGTCATCTACGGACACCTCGCCGAGGTCATGCTCTCGCAGCCGGCCACCAAGATATTCCTCAAGACCACGGAGCCGAAGGCAGCCGAATGGGTGTCGAATGCCATCGGCAAAGTTGAGATCGAACGCATGAAGGAGACGCACTTCGACGGCTCCCGCTCGGGCAGGAATTTCGCCGTAGACCGTCAGATCGAGCCCTTGGTGATGGACTCTGAAATCTCCGGCCTTGAGAACCGCCATGCGTTTCTCAAGCTGGGCAACAACGTTGCCCGCTTTCACTTCGAGTATATGGATGTACCGCAGGCGACACCGGCATTTCTGCCGCGCAAGGTGGACGACGACGAACTGGCCTTCGATCCAAAGACGCTCGTTCCGAAGGCATCGCCGGAAGTCAAACCAGCTATCGACTTGGAGGCCGCAGTGCCTCCATCGCCAGAGGCACCCACAACCGCACCGCCGGTAGAGCCGCCGGCTGCCGTTGTGAAAAATGACGAAGACAAGAAGGAGCCGCACGATCCAATGCAGCCTGAAGCCGTGGCGAGCGGCCCCGATCCCGATGGCCCGGAAGACGATTATGAAGAGGATACTCCGGTAGCCGAGCCGCAGCCAATGCGTCTCTGAGATTGCCTCATGCTGACCATCTCCAAACCGCTCAGTTCCAGCCAGGCGCAGACCTATCACGCTAAGGAGTTCATGTCCGCCGAGCAGAACTATTGGAAGCAAGGCGACACCATCCTCGGAGAATGGCAGGGCCGGATGGCAGAGCGGTACGGCCTCGCCGGTGCCATCAATGAGGAGCACTTCGCTCGTCTCAGCGAGGGCCAGAATCCTCTCACCGGCGAGCAGTTGGTGCGGCACCGCAACGGCCAGGAGTACACAACCGCCGAGGGGGCCACGGTGAAGCCCGTTGAGCATCGCGCCGGTTGGGACGCCACATTTTCAGCGCCGAAGTCCGTTTCTTTGACCGCGCTGGTAGGCGGCGACGAGCGGGTCCGCGAGGCCCACCGGCAGGCGGTAACAACCGCTCTCACGGAGTTGGAGCGGTACACTCAGGCGCGGATCGGCGGCAACCGCGCCGCCGAGACCACCGGGGAATTCGTCGCCGCCAAGTTCGAGCACGACACCGCGCGTCCCGTTGATGGCTATGCCGCGCCACAGCTCCACACTCACGCTGTCATCTTCAATATGACCGAGCGAGCGGATGGTTCCACGCGCGCTGTCCAGCCCCAAAGCTACTTCGACAGCCAGCAGTTTGCGACTGCCGTCTACCAATCCGAACTGATGCACCGACTCTCTCAGTTGGGATATGAGATCACGCCGGGGCGGAGCGGAGCGCCCGAGATCAAGGGCTACACGCAGGAGTACCTCGACGCCTCCAGTCCGCGCAGTCAACAGATTCGCGAGTATCTCGAAAAGAGCGGATTTGCCGGGCCGGAGGCGGCGCAAATCGCTGCCCACTCCACTCGCGACAAAAAGGAGATTCACACACCCTCCGAGGTACTGGCAGCCCACCGGCAGCTTGCGGCCGAGTTCGGCAATCAAGCGGATCGAGTCGTTGTTGAAGCACGGGCGCGGGCGTCTACTCAGGAGCAAACGCGCGTCCCGAACATCCCGGAGCGGGTTCAGGAAGCCGTCACCTTTGCCAAGAGCCGCAACTTCGAGCGCGAGGCCGTCACCGATGAGCGAGACATCATGCGCGACGCCTTGCGGCGCGGCATGGGCGACCTTACTTACAGCCAGGTACGCGACGACTTCGAGCAACGGCAAGCCACTGGAGAGTTCCAACGCGTACCCGGCCAGAAGCACGACACCGGGCGGCAGTTCACAACCCGCGAGGCGATTGCCGAAGAGCTTGCGACCATCAAGCACATGCAGCAGGGCCAGTCCACAGTCGAGCCGATCATGCGCCAAGAGGACGCCGCGGCCCACGCTCGTACTCGCGAGTTCCTGAATCCGTCGCAACAAAACGTCATAGAAGAGGTGCTTGCCTCGCAGGACCGGATACATGGGCTGCAGGGGTTGGCGGGCAGCGGCAAAACCACGACCCTTGAGGCCATCCGCGAGGGCGCGGAGCGAAACGGATACGCCGTCGCGGGCTTCGCTCCCACAAGTCGAGCCGCCGGCCAGCTCCGCGACGCTGGCATTCAGGCCGACACCTTGCAAGGCTTTCTGGCGCGCGGAGGCGTGGAGCGGAGCGCGGGAGACCCGAACGCCCGGCACCTTTATATTCTCGACGAATCCAGTCTCGCCAGCACCCGGCAGATGCAATCGTTTCTCGAAAAGATTGGGCCGCAAGACCGGGTGTTGCTCGTTGGCGACACCCGGCAGCACCAGGGCGTCGATGCCGGAAAACCCTTCGAGCAGATGCAGGAGGCCGGAATGCGGACATCGCAGCTCGACCAGATCGTGCGCCAGAAAGACCCGGAACTGCTACGCGCCGTCGAACATCTCTCTCGCAACGAGACAGCCACCGGCATTCAACTTCTTCAGCAGCAGGGCCGCATTACCGAGATCCCCGACCACCTACAACGCATCGAGGCCATCGCCAAGGATTACGTTGCTCGCGCGGAGAACACGCTGGTTGTCTCGCCCGACAATGCCAGCCGCCGCGACATCAACGATGCCATCCGCGCCGAGTTGCAGGGCAGCGGCACCCTGTCCAATGACAATCACGCGATGACCGTTCTTACCCAGCGTTCGGAGCTGACCAGTGCCGACCGCAACTGGGCTGCGCTCTACCAGCCCACCGACGTTCTCTACTACACCCGAGGGAGCAAGGAACTTGGCATTGAGCGCGGCACCTACGCTACTGTCGTCTCCACAGACCCCAAAGCGAACCAGCTAACGGTCGAACGGGAGGACGGCCAGCAAGTGACCTACAATCCTAAGCGCCTGCATGGCATCGCCGCCTACCGGGAAATCGCCAGAGACTTTGCCGAAGGCGACCGGCTCCAGTTCACGGTCAGCAAGCCGGACACGGACATCAAGAACCGCGACCTGGGCACGGTGGAACGCATCGACGGCACCGATATGACTGTCCGCATGGATGGCGACAAGGCCCGGACTTTGACATTCGACACCTCTGAGATGCGCCACTTCGACCACGGCTACGCCGTTACGTCGCACAGCTCGCAGGGACTCACCACGGATCGTGTGCTCGTCAACATGGACACCAAAGCGCACCCCGAACTCATCAACAGGCGCTTTGCTTACGTGTCCCTGTCTCGCGCGTCCGAAGACGCGCGAATCTATACGAACAACGCAACAACGCTCGCCGAGCGCCTCAGTACCGACATCAGCAAAGCCTCCGCTGTCGAGGTCGCAAGACCGAACAGCGGAACGCAAGCTCACCAACCCCAATCGAAGGAGCAGACCATGACAAACACCAAAGAACTAACCCCCGAAGAGCAAAGAAGGCAGTTCCAACAGGAAGCCCACGATCCTGCAACCGACAAGGTGCAGTCGCCCTCTGAAATCGACCAACGGCATTATGCACCGCTCCACAATGCGTTGCCGAACGATGCCTCTGGTTACGAGTGGAAGCGGGAGACCGGCGACATTCAGAGCTACCAGCACAACCAAACTGGCGGCTGGCTGCACATCGACCAACAGGGTCAGTTCTACGACCGCCATGCACAGCCCGTAGCGAAGGAGCACGCTTTAGAACACGTCGGGCACCTCACGCTTGCCGTCAGCGAAATCTCACAAGCTCAGTCCCTCACGAAAGGCTCTGTCGGCACCGACCAGGGATTGAGCTTGTGATTTACCGGCGCGCCCAACCACTCGAATGCCAGTTAGTAGAGAACAGCCGACTCATGGATTCCCGGATACAGGTATGTCAAGTTTTGTCGCAAAAAAACTTGACAATATGGCGTAGGTGGGACAGAGTAAAGGAGATGCCGAAGGCCCCCAAAACCCGCAGCACCGCCAGCTCCATCCGCCTGCAGATTGAACGCGGCGGCGAGAAGTTATGGCGACACAATGACTTCCGGGATCAGCCTTTTCCCGCCGTTGCCCAGACGCTCTCACGCCTGACCCGCAACGGCACATTGGAGCGGTTGAGCAAAGGTGTCTACTATCGTCCCCGCTCGACTGCCTTTGGGCCGAGCCGTCCCAGCCCCACGGCAATCAAGAAACTGGCAGAGAGAACCAAGTCGATCTTCCCATCCGGCACCGCTGCCGCCAATCTACTAGGTTTCAGCACGCAAACACCGCGCCGAAGCGAGTTGGCAACAAGCTCACTCAGTCTCCCCAGGAAACTTATCGGTGCTGAGACCCGCGTCCATGCGCGGAGGCCGGAAGCATGGAAGAGCCTGTCTGAGACAGAAGCAGCCCTCCTCGACTTTTTACGCAAGGGCGGTAATACAAGCGAACTGTCTGCCGAACGAACCATCCAGAAGACCTTGGCCCTACTGGCAACGGATCGTCACCTTGAACGACTGCTCAAGGTGGCCGATTCGGAACCGCCACGGGTTCGCGCTCTACTGGGCGCACTGGCGGAAGAGCTTGAGCGAGATCCCGCCGCACGAGCGCGCCTCCGCGCCTCCTTGAATCCGCTCTCCCGATTCGACTTTGGACAATTCACATCCCTGACGCACGCGCGCGAGTGGCAGGCCAAGGAAAGGCCAAAAACGTGAGGCTGTTTGAACATCCTGACTTCGATCAGGTGATCCTCCAGGCGGCAGAGCACTTTCAGCTCCGCCCAGGGGTCATCGAAAAGGACTACTACGTCACCGAAGTGCTGCGTATCATCGCCGCTACGGCCGGCGACAAAGTGATCTTCAAAGGGTGGAACCAGCCTCTCGAAAGGCTGGAACTTGATTCAGCGGTTTTCAGAGGACATCGACATCTTTCTCGACCCGCTTGCCTTCAAGCCGCCTCTGACCAAACGCGGCATCGACCGCGAACTAAAGAGCCTGCGCGATGCCGTGGCCGCGCATCCGGCTCTTCAGTTCGTTCCGGAGGAGAGCCAAACCATAGGAGGCTTCGGGCGCAATGACCGGTTCTCCTATCACCAGCTCCACGGCGGCCCCGGCGAAGTCGCCAGCCGCGTGCTCCTTGAAGCAGGAGCAGCCAGCGGACGGGAACCCACCGTGAGCGTAAAGCTGCGCTCCTATCTCGGACAGTTCTTGCAGGAAAAAGGAGTCACGCTCGGGGCAGAGGACGAAAGCGCGTTCCCAATGCGCTTGCTCCATTTCAGGCGGACCTTCGTGGAGAAGATGTTTGCCATTCACAGTAAAGTGGAAATCCTCAAACGGGATGGACGTGCTCTGGGCACCTACGCTCGGCACTACTACGACCTGTTTCAACTCGCATCACGGCCCGAGATTTTAGAAATGCTGCAATCTGCCGAGTATGGCGAGATCAAGCAGGACTATGACCGCATCAGCCGCACACACTTCCCTGGCAGCTACTTCTACCCGGATCAAATGAGCTTCGCGAACAGCGACGCGCTCTTTGCGACGGGAGACCTTTCTGCCACGATTGGCCGCGAATATAAGGGCCAGTGCGAAATTCTCTGTTTTGGTTCCCACCCGTCCTGGGAGATCGTGCAAGCCCGCTTTATGGAGCTTCGCAACCTGCTTTAGAACAGGAATGGGCTCGTCCCCGGCCTCAGCCACAACGCCACCAAAAGAGATTGGCAAAGCTCACGGTGTCTTGCAGGGCGTCGAGCATGGCACCGGCAAGCAAATGGCCAACGACATCGGGCGGGATTCACCCTCCGAGAAAGTCCCAGAGCCGAAATATGATCGATTGGAACCCAAACTTTGTGCTGGAGCCCCAACGAGGCGACGCACCGGATCGAACTCCTGCTGCTGAAGAACTGGAAGTATCACGGTGATGTATCGTTCTCCTTAAGCGTATTGACATCGCCACTTCGGGGCCGGGAATCTTTTTGCCGTCCAGTTGCTATCCCGTGCGCTTTGAAACTTTCCCGGCAGCATCCAGAGCCCTTATCATGAGGTGCAACACTAATGCACTGACTTTGGGGCTGGAAAACCGCGTCTGAGCGGTGACTTGACAGTAGCTGGCGATCTATCTGTCAACGGGAATCGTAGGTTTTGCGTCGAGAACGAAGCCGGGGAGTAGAGATACGCAATGAATGTTTTCGAGACGCACGCCAAAATCATCGACGATTACGCCAGCTATATTCAAAGTTTCATCAACATCGCCGACCCCGCAATCCGAGAGAAAGTCGACACCGCCCTTGGAAAGGGCAAACTCTGGCCGGAGCCATTGCTCCAATTCAATCCTGCCTATGAATTGGCCGGCAGCGTCACAGAAATCGCGGAATCTGGTCTAATCCACGGAGCAACCGCTGACATTTTCAAGGGCTACTCGCTTTATCGTCACCAAATCGAGGCTATCAAGCTTGGTATAGCCGGCCAAGACTTCGTTGTCACCTCCGGTACAGGCTCAGGCAAATCCCTTACGTATATCGGTTCAATCTTCCACAAACTACTCACTGAACCACAGTCGTCCGGAGTGACTGCGATTGTGGTCTATCCCATGAACGCGCTAATCAACTCCCAAACGAACGAATTTAGGATTTACAAGGAAAACTACGAACACGCTGCTGGCAGTTCTTTTCCGATTACGTTCGGACAGTACACCGGTCAGGAAAAGGAAGATGTCCGGGCAAAGATGCGGGAACACCCGCCCCAGGTTCTCCTGACGAACTACATGATGCTTGAACTTCTGCTTACTCGGCTCCAGGAGCGCCCACTTCGTGATTCGATTTACGAAAACCTGCGTTTCTTGGTATTTGATGAGCTTCACACATATCGAGGCCGCCAGGGCGCCGATGTCGCTATGCTTATTCGCCGCATCCGGGCGCAGTGCAAGAAAGACATCATTTGTATTGGCACCTCTGCGACGATGGTTTCGGTCGGAAGTCTGGCTTCGCAGCGTGAAGAGGTAGCGTGGGTAGCAACAACCATGTTCGGACGACGGTTTCGCCCAGAGCAAATTGTCGTCGAGAAGCTCGCGCGTTCACTCCAGTACCCAGGTTCACTCCCCAGTCGCACAGACCTTACACAAGCGCTAGCTGCAGGGATCGATGCTCGTGCCGACGAGGCGACACTCCGTTCACATCCTGTCGCGGTCTGGCTTGAGAACCGAATTGCAATCGAGGAACGGGAAAGCCAGCTAATACGCCGCAGACCCATGCGGATTGGTGAAGTTGTCTTGGCCCTTGCAGAGGACTCTGGTCAATCCGAAGATATCTGTCGCAAAAGCTTAGGAAGTCTCTTGTTGTGGATCAGCGTTGTGAATCAACGGTTGATGAGTACAGGTTCTCGCTACACAATCCTTCCATTCAAGCTCCATCAATTCATTGCCCAGACTGGCTCCGTATATACCACCCTCGATCAAGATGAAAGCCGATTCATCACTCTCGAACCTGGAATTTACAAGCAAGATGAGGAGACTAAGAAACCGATTTTCCCCAACGTGTTTAGCCGTGCAAGTGGCCATCCTTTCATCTGCGTGTCCCGGGTAGGTGATCGGTTCGAACCACGAGAGTTTCGCGAGAGTTCGGGCGATGACGATCAAGCAACGGACGGGTATCTGATCATCGGGGAAGACATTTGGGATCCAGCGAATGATCTTGATTATCTTCCGGATGCTTGGCTTCGAATCACCAAGAAAGGTGTTGTTCCAGATTCCAAAAAAGCGGGGCGTTTTCCTCGGAGAGTGTACTTCGACGAATATGGAAATTGCTCTGATTCAGGTCCCATGAAGTTTTGGGGATGGTTCATGACTGAACCACTGCTCTTCGATCCAACAGGAGGCGTGTTCTTCGACACAAAGACCAACGACGGTAGTAAGCTTACAAAGTTAGGTAGCGAAGGCCGTAGCACTTCAACCACTATCACAGCCTTTTCTATTCTTAACCAGCTTTACGATGCAGGTTATCCTTCGCGGGATCAGAAACTTCTCAGCTTTACAGACAATGTCCAAGACGCTGCGCTACAAGCCGGTCATTTCAATGATTTCGTACAAGTGGTGCAGCTACGGGCCGGGATATACAAGGCTCTATCGACTGCACCTGAAAATACGCTGACCTTCGCCAATATTGGCGAAGCTGTTTTCAAGGCGCTGGACTTGCCTTTCCTCGATTACGGGAATCGCGACGAAACACCTTTGCTTGCCGCCGTCCGACGTGATTATGAGCAGACGCTCCAGACGTTTTTTTTCTATCGGGCCGTCTCCGATCTTCGCAGAAGTTGGCGAATCGTCCTTCCAAACCTTGAGCAGTGCGGGCTTCTCATCGTTGACTACGTACATCTCAAAGAAATAGTCGGAGAACAGGCGTTCTGGGCTGATGTGCCCATTGTAAGGAACCTCTCCCCGGCCGAGCGAGAGGACTTTCTTGCGAGCATCCTCGACTTCTTTCGCCTCGAGTACGCGCTTCATAGCGAAAACTTCCTCATGCCGTCACGCTTGAAGGAGAACGAAAAGGCATTTCGCGAACGGCTTAAGGCCCCGTGGACACTTGATCGGAATGAGGATCTACGCGAGCCATGCGTGATCAGGCTTGATCCGCTCCACCGATCGGTAAGACTACCCTCAAAGAGCATGGGACCGGCGAGTGCCCTTGGAAAGTACATCAAACACATATCAAAACAAAAGAGCATTGACCTTGAGGCTCTTCGCGGAGATCACTACAGGGACTTCATCTTGCTTTTGATGCGCAAACTCAAGCAGGCAGATTATTTATTCGAACAACCTGCGCGAAACGAGAGGAACGAAGAAGTTCCTGTCTTTCGCCTGCGGATCGAGAAGCTACTCTGGAGGATGGGCGACGGCGGCACAGTAAAGGCAGACATCATCAAGCGGCGTTCATATAAGGAGCAAAGCCCGAAGCCTAATGAATTCTTCCGAGACTTATATCGCCGTGATTTCTCGCAGGCGAAGCGACTCCGAGCTGAAGACCACACGGGGCATGTGAAAACTGAGGATCGTTTGGACCGCGAAGACAGGTTTCGTGCGGACTGGTTCATCGACGATGCAAGGAGGCGGCCCGACGAAGCCAGAATTCGGAGCCAGTCGATTAGCGCTTTATTTTGCTCACCAACGATGGAGCTTGGCATTGATATTGGCGGTCTCAGCATCGTTCACCTCCGGAATGCTCCGCCAAATGCCGCCAACTACGCACAGCGATCGGGCCGGGCAGGACGAAGCGGACAAGGGGCATTGGTTTTCACATACTGCTCCAGCTACTCCCCGCATGACCGACACTATTTCAATCAGCAGACCTCGCTTGTTGCAGGTGCCGTTCAGGCACCGAGGCTTGATCTCTGTAACCGGGAACTTCTGGTAACGCATTTGAATGCCCTAGCAATTAGCGAAATCGGGCTCCCTGGGCTCGAATCGCAAGGAGGTGAGCGCCCGTCACTGATGCGCTTCGTTATCGATGACAACGATCAGATGCCGTTGACTCCTGGCGTCCGAGAAGGATTGCGCATAGCGCCGGCGACCTACAACTCGCTCAAGGCTACATTTCGTAGAGTGATCAAAGATTTCGACTCGGAACTTGAGACGCGGGCAAGTGCATGGTATTCCGATGAATGGATTGACAAGACTCTCACCACACTCGCTGATAGCCTCGACAATTCGATGACGCGTTGGCGTAGGCTATATGGCTCTGCCCGTGCGCTGCTGACGCGTGCAACGCAGCCAATACAGGGCGGTCGTCTCAGTGTCGGCAGCGATGAATATAAGAAGTACAAGAGGTATCAGGATCAAGCAAACCGGCAGCTCAACCTGCTACGCAACGATATAGGCGGTGGTGCAACGGAGCGCTCTGAATTCTATCCTTATCGTTACCTAGCCTCTGAAGGGTTTTTGCCAGGCTATAACTTTACTCGCCTACCACTCCGGATTTTCATGCCTACCGGCAATACGACTGGAGAATTCATATCTCGGCCGCGCTCGATAGCCCTCCGTGAATTCGGCCCGCTAAATATCATTTACTACAGTGGTCGGAAATACCGCGTATCCCAACAAGTCGTACAGGACACGGAGTCGTCACTAACAGAGGCCAAGATAAGCACCAAGGCCGGTTATTTCCTAGCGGGGAGGAAAAGGATCTCGAAATTTGCCCGTTCTCTGGGGTTAATCTTGGCGACAACGCAAACAAGTTACATCTTCACGATCTACTTGAGATGTCGGAATCGCGTGCAGAGGAGGTTGATCGTATTTCATGCGAAGAAGAGGAGCGCGTCGCTCTAGGCTTCGATATCCAAACTTATTTTGCGGTGGACGGTGGGAACATCGAAAGAATGCGCAAGGCGACCGCCCGTTCGAGTGAGGCAAGCCTTCTCAATCTTCGCTATATCTCTGCAGCCCGCTTGATTCATGTCAATTCGCAGTGGCGAGCGCAGAAATCAGAAGGCTTTCCTATAGGTCTCACGTCGGGAGATTGGCGTAGTTCGAAGCCGGGACCAGAGGACGGATTTCGAGAGGAGTTCAAACTTGTAAAGCTATGGACTTCGAACATCGCTGATGCCTTGTACGTTGAGCCCATTCAGGCGCTCGGGCTAACGCCTGAGGGAGTTATTACCTTGGAGCACGCCCTTAAGCGCGCAATCGAAACAGTGTTCCAGGTTGAACCGAACGAGATCGGAGTTGTCACCGTTGGTGACTCCGAAGCGCCAAATATCCTGCTCTACGAGGCGGCTGAAGGTAGCCTAGGTATCCTTTCGCAGTTCGTGGATGATGTGAAGACGTTCCACAAAGTCATTGACAAAGCCAAGGAAGTTTGCCGATTTGACGATTCCGAGTACAAAGCCCCTGCTTCTTACGATGACCTGCTAAGTTACTACAACCAGCGTGACCATAAGGTGATCGACCGCTTCCTGATTCGCGACGCCCTTGAGAAGCTTCGGTTGTGCACCATCGAGATCCAGACGAACACGGGATTTAGGGACTACAACGAGCACTATCAAACAATGCTGCGCAACCTTGATCCAAACTCATCCACTGAACGCGCCTTCGTTAAGTGTCTCTATGCGAAAGGGCTCCGTTTGCCGGATGCGGCGCAAAAACGTGTAGACGGCATCTATTGCCAACCTGACTTCTTCTATGAGCCGCGCTTCTGGGTGTTTTGCGATGGCTCTCCTCATGATAACGAGATCGTAAAGAACCGCGACGAGGAACAACGACAACTGATTATTGCCAAAGGAGACGAAGTTTGGACCTGGCACTATCGCGAAGACCTTTCGGCAAAAATAGCTGAGAGACCGGACATCTTCAGGAAGGTGCGATGACGACACTTCTTCAGCCAGGAAAGCTCGTCTCCCTGCGCGGACGTGAGTGGGTGGTTTTGCCATCGGATGATCCCGATTTGCTCGTCGTCAAGCCACTCGGCGGTTCAGATGACGAGATCGCGGGGATTTTCTTGCCTTTGCAAATTGGTTCGGATCTTCCCGTCGATGCTCGCTTCGAACCTCCCTCCCGCGCAGACATTGGTGACATGGGGACGGCGAAGCTTTTATACGACTCGGCACGGCTTGCTTTTCGGAACGGTGCCGGTCCATTCCGCGCGCTCGCGAAACTCTCATTCCGGCCACGCGCGTACCAGATCGTCCCACTGATAATGGCTCTCCGCCAAGATGCCGTGCGGCTGCTGATTGCTGATGATGTAGGTGTCGGCAAGACGATTGAAGCTCTGCTGATAATTAGGGAACTTTTGGAACGACGCAAGATTAAGAGATTTGCCGTTGTATGCCTTCCTCACCTATGCGAGCAGTGGCAAGATGAGATTCGTTCAAAGCTGGACATAGAGGCGGTCATCATCCGCTCGAATACCCAGGCACGCTTGGATCGGAGGATTCAGGGAGATGCAAGCGTATACGACTATTATCCGTTTCAAATAGTCAGTATTGACTTCATAAAGTCCGATGTCCGCCGAGATGTGTTTATCGAGCAGTGTCCTGAGTTAGTGATTGTCGATGAAACCCATACGTGCGCTAGGCCCACTGGCGCTTCTGCAGCACAACAGCAGCGCTATCATCTGGTCAGTCGAATCGCCGCCAAGCCATGTCAACAACTCGTGATGCTGACTGCAACACCACATAGTGGTAAACCCGAGGAGTTTCAGTCTCTTTTAGGACTACTCAAGCCAGAGTTCGAATCTCTCGACTTGCCAAACTCGTCACAGATTGAGCGCCGGACGCTTGCGCAGCATTTCATTCAGCGCAAGCGTTCCGATGTCGAAAAGTGGATGGGGGAAGAAACTCCTTTTCCCAAGCGGGACACCTTTGAGTGGTCGTACGACTTGTCGCATGACTACAACGGATTGTTCATCGACCTCATCGACTTTGCACGCAAAATGGTACTGCCGGATAGGTCAAGTAGAAGAAGGAGACGGGTACAGTACTGGACTGCTCTTGCCCTGCTCCGCGGCATCATGTCGAGCCCGGACGCTGGCATCAAAATGCTGAATGCCCGACGCGACAAGCTTAGCCCGGCAGCCCAGGAGAGTGATCTCGTCGAGCCATTTGAGGATCTTGATGTAAGCGCAGAAAATCCGGTCCGCGACCTCGACTATGGCTTTGAAGGCGACAATGCCCCGACGCACGTCGTCGAACAAAGCGAATGGACAGATAACGAACGTCGCCAACTCCGCCAGTTTGCCGAACGACTCGAAGTGCTAGCTAATATCCAAGACGACCAAAAATTGTTTGCGGCAGCCATCCTTCTGGAAGAATGGATTGAAAATGGCTTTAGGCCAGTTGTCTTCTGCCGATATATCGAAACCGCCAAATACCTCGGGAAACATCTTGAGCCGGCCCTTCGCAGGAAATACCCCAAGCTTGATCTACGGGTAATCACAAGCGAAGACCCAGATGACGTGCGCAAGCAGCGGATTGCAGATATGGCGGGTGACAAGCCGCGAGTGCTGATCGCGACTGACTGCCTTAGTGAAGGAATCAATCTGCAGGAGTTGTTTACGGCTGTCCTGCATTACGACTTGCCCTGGAATCCGAATCGGCTGGAACAGCGTGAGGGACGCGTCGACAGGTTTGGACAGAAAGCGCCGGAAGTCAAGGCTTGCCTTTTGTATGGAGCAGACAACCCAATAGACGGGATTGTTCTGGATGTACTACTCCGCAAGGTACGGGAAATCAAGCGGGCGACAGGAATCAATGTTCCATTTCCTGAGGATTCACAGAGCATTATCGATACCATCACACAAGCGCTGCTTCTCAATCCGGATCGACGAATTGAGAAGAAGCGGGTTGAAGGCACCCCTCAGCTCACGCTTTTCGGAGTTGCCGAACTCGAAGAGATTGCCGCCGCAAAGGCCAACGTGACCCGAAAAGTCACCGAGGCAGCTGAGCTTGAGAAGACCTCGCGAAGCATCTTTGCCCAGAACACAATTAAGGCGCACGAGATCGAAGAAGACTTGCGTGCAGTAGACGAAGCGATCGGCGATCCGAAAGCGGTGGCCGAATTCGTCACCACCGCGCTTTCCAACATTTTCGGCGTCCAGGTAACCAAGGAACGCGAAGGCTATGGCATCGTTTCTGGAAACTTGCCGCCCCAATTACTTGACTTGCTGCCCGCCGGACGCATCGTTAAGGTGAGCTTCGAGTCTCCTACTCCCGAGGGCTACCACTACCTCGGGCGAAATCACCGTTTCGTCGAGCAGCTTTGCCAGATCGTCATGGCAAACACACTCGCCCGGCAAGATAAGCGTGCCGCAAGAGCCGCCGTCATCCGCACGCGCCAAGTCGACATAAAGACGACATTGCTACTCTTCCGGTGTCGCAACGTGATCGAGCAAAGCAAGGTGGGTCATCAAATTGTGGCTGAAGAGATGCTCCTATGGGGCTGGCGCGGAACGCCGCTGCAGAAGGAATTTCTCTATCACGCCGAGGCCAAAACGCTACTTACCGCCGCACAGGCGTCGAGTGACCTGTCGCCGCAATCGCGTGCTAATTTCCTAGACAATGAGTTGCAATTGATGTCCGTGCTTGAACCCCAGTTTGATGTGATTGCCGAACAGCAGTCGAAGCGTCTGGTGGCGGCTCACGAGCGGTTCAGTGCGTTGATGGACAAGCAGCGGTTTCAAGTGGTCTATCCCGTTCTACCTATGGACTTGCTCGGAATTTACATACTTCTTCCGGAGACTTCGGCATGAACTACCCGAGTATTCGGATTGAGGGAGCCATCCTTTCACCAGACATCCTGGACCGCATCGAAGACATTCAAGGGCAGAAACCAATTGACTTCAGCCTCGATTCGTCTATCAAGGTCAAGGATGAAATTGCCCGTGCTTGGGCTGATGCACAGGACTACTGGCGCATTTTTCAGCGCAAGCTTGACGCACTAAGGATTGAGTCGCCGGCCACCACCGAAACCCGGCAGCAGTGGATTACTCCACTGCTCGGACTTTTGGGATATCAGCTCGAATACCAAGCTCGCGGGGCAGAGCTAAATGGGAAAATCTACAACATCTCTCACCGCGCGACGAACCGAGCCAATGCACCGGTACAGATAGTCGGCTACCGGGAGCTTGCTGGACTCGACCGCAAGCCCGAGAACGCCACCCTGCGGATGTCGGCCCATGCGATTGTTCAGGAATTCCTGAACCTCAATGAGCAACTGTACGGCCTTGTCACGAACGGCCGCATCCTACGCCTCTTGCGAAACAGCTCTCGTCTCATCAAGCTCAGCTATCTGGAATTCGATCTTGATCGCATCTTTACTGACGGCCTATACACAGATTTCGCCATTCTCTACCGGCTGCTCCACGCCTCTCGACTGCCAGTAACAAACGAAGCTGCGAATGAGAGTTTGATTGAGCTATATCATCAAGACTCTCTTGACTCGGGTGCTCGTATCCGGGATGGCCTGAGTCGCGCCGTCGAAGAGGCTATCCGTGAGTTCGGCAATGGGTTCCTCAGACATCCTGCCAACGCTGCACTTCAGGCGGCCGTCGCGGACGGAAAGGTCAATCCAGATGCATACTACAAAGACCTTTTGCGGCTCATTTACCGCCTTCTCTTCCTCATGGTCATCGAGGAGCGCGACCTCATCTTTCCTTTGACTGCCAAGCCGAATCAGCGCGACATCTATCGTCGCTATTACAGCGTTTATCGTCTGCGGCTTCTTTCCGAGAAGCGTTACTTGGCCGATCATCGACGCCATGATCTTTGGTTGGCATTGTTGGCAACATTCCATCTCTTTGAAGCGGATGGTCCGGGAGAGAAACTGGGGATCTCTCCGCTTGCAGGTGACCTTTTCAGGCATGACGCTATCGGATCCATTTGCGACTGTGGTCTAGGAAACGATGTCCTGCTCGGCTGCCTTCGTTCTCTCAGTCTTTACGAGCATCCAGATAACAGACAACTAATTCGCGTTAATTATGCCGCGCTCAATGTCGAGGAATTTGGCTCAGTTTACGAGGGCCTCTTGAAATATGAGCCGTCCTTTGACCAAGAGAATGGCAAGTGGTCGCTCATATTGACTGCGAGTGCGGATGACACGCAAAGCCACTACACTCCAGACGACCTCGTTCAACCGCTCATTAAGAATTCGCTCGATTACCTAATTGCCGAGCGGGTCAAGTCGGCGAACCCTGAAGCTGCACTTCTCGACCTACGGGTCGCCGATGTTTCCTGCGGCTCTGGACATATCCTGCTCGCCGCTGCCCGGCATATTGCGACAGAACTCGCCATCGTTCGTACCGGGGAGGAGCAACCCTCTCCTACCGCTTATCGTGCTGCGCTGCGCGACGTAATTAGAACGTGTATCTACGGAGTAGACCTGAATCCACTCGCGGTCGAGTTGTGCAAGGTCGCACTCTGGCTTGAAGCACACAACCCCGGCCAGCCGCTCAACTTCCTCGATCACCACATCAAGTGCGGTAACGCCATCGTAGGTTTCGTCCGACGCGAAGATGTGAGCAAAGGTGTGCCGGACGAAGCCTTTGCAACCATGTCCGGCGATGACAAGAAGGTGGCGGCCCTATGGCGCAATACGAACAAGAAGGATCGCAAGGATCATGAACTGGGCCAGCTGCCGCTGGCTCCGACAATTCAGCGGCAACTAGACCGCATTCTCGTGCAGTGGAATACGCTTTCTTTGATGCCCGAGCGTACGCCGACCGAGATCGAGGTCAAGAAGCTTCGCTTCGTTGATTTGACCGAGAGCCCGGACGCTTGGCTTCTAAAGCAGACCCTTGCGATCCCCATTGCCCAGTTCTACATTCCGAAGACCGAGCAGAACGAAAGCCGACTGATTGGAGATCGCGAATTTCGGAGCTATTGGTCTGAGGGGCATCATCCGCAAGGCGAAGCTACCGCGGCTGCATGGGAAGTCGCTCTTCGTAAGCGCTTTTCCATTGGTTCTTGGAGTTTCCAGAGATCATAACCCGAGGCGGCTTCGACTGCATCCTTGGGAATCCTCCTTATCTCGGAGGTCAAAGCTTGAGTGGCACCTATGGTCACGCATTCTGCAAGTACGTAAAGTGGGAATACGCTCCCACCGGCCTCAGCGACTTAGTTGTTTATTTTCTTCGCCGTATCTTCACGCTGCTCAAGCCTCACGGGTTTACAGCGTTCATCACGACGAATTCCATCAAAGATGGAGATATTCGCAAAGATGGTCTCGAACAGGTGCTCACGCAAGGCGGACAGATTAACCTGGCCATTCGTGGAATCAAGTGGCCGGGCCGCGCAAATCTAGAGCAAGAGTAGTGATGGTGTAATGTAGAGGAGGCGAGACTCTGCGACGAAAACGAGATGGCGGGAGCCTACGAGGATGATCTGCGTCGGAAGATATTCGAGGCGCATGCAAAGGGGCATGGCAGCTTCCGGAAGTTGGCGGGTGTATTCGGGGTCAGTCTGGGGTATGTGGAGAAGATCTTTCGCCAGCGGCAGGCGAGCGGGCAAGCCGAACGGGTGCGCTATCGGCCCGGACCCAAGAGCCGTCTGACGGCGGAAGTATCGGCCCAGATCAGGGCTCTGGTTGAGGCGCAGCCCGATGTGACGGTGGCAGAGCTACGCGAACGGCTCGCACTGGATAGCGGTGTGACGATGAGTTGGTCGATGGTCCGGCTGTGGGTCGGACAACTTGGTCTGCGGCTCAAAAAAAGTCGCTCCATGCCATGGAGCGGGACACGGAAGCAAACCGCAACAGGCGTGCGGAGTTCCTCGACCAAATCCGCGCCATCCCGCCGGAGAGGCTGATTTATCTGGATGAGAGCGGTGTGACCACATCCATGACGCGACTTTATGGCCGCTGTGTGGGAGGCCGGCGCCTTCACGAAGCCACGCCCGGCGGCCACTGGAAAATCCTCACCATTTTGAGCGCCATGAGCACGCGCGGCCTGATCGCCACGATGACCATCGAGGAGCCCACCGACACAGACATTTTTCTCGCCTACGTCGAGCAGGTGTTATGCCCGGCACTGCGATCCGGGGACGTGGTGGTGATGGACAATCTCTCCTCGCACAAAGCCGAAGAGGTGCGCACCCTGATCGAAAATCACGGCGCCGAATTGATGTATCTTCCCGCCTATTCGCCCGATCTGAACCCCATCGAAAAGGCCTGGGCCAAGCTCAAACAACTGCTTCGATCCTCCAAAGCGCGCACCCGCGAAGCCCTCGACCAAGCCATTGCAGACCTGCTGCCACACATCACCGCCGAAGATGCTCAAGCCTGGTTCAGGCTCCGCCTCGGAACATTACAGCAACTATAATATTGCTCTAGTCGTTTCGCTCGTGGCAATCCACAAGGGCGAGTGGACCGGTAAGCGACTGCTGGATGGACATGAAGCCTCAACAATCAGTGCATTCCTTGAGAACTCCGCGGATGGAAGAGAACCAGCGGGGCTGCGAATGAACGCAGGCAGGCTATTCCAGGGCTCCATCATCCTCGGAGATGGTTTCCTTCTGACGCATTCACAAGCTGCAAGTCTGGTGGACATTGATCTGCGGAATCGTGAGGTAATTTGTCCGGTAATAAATGGACAAGAGATCAACAATGAACCATCACAAGAGCCCGGGCGCTCGATCATTAATTTTCGTAGTTGGAGCCAAGAACAGGCCTCACAATTCGAGGCCCCATTTGAAATAGTCGAACGATCGGTCAGGCCAGTCCGGGCCACAAACAACCGTCCACTTTATCGCGAAGCGTGGTGGCTCTACGCCGAGCCACGTCCCGGTCTAGTAAAGGCGATCCGCCCGCTTCATCACTGCTTCGTAGCATCGGCGACTACAAAATATTTGAACTTCTCAGCGACACCAACGAATTACGTCTTTACTCACGCTCTTTTCATCTTCGCCACAGATAGATGGGATCTCTATGTAGTCTTGCAATCGACGCTCCACGAGGTCTGGGCTCGTAAATACAGTGGCGCACTCGAAACGCGATTACGTTACTCGCCTACCGATTGCTTCGGAACATTTGCTTTCCCCGAGGGCCTCTGGCAGACGACGCAACCCGCGCTTACCGCCCTTGGAGAGCGTTATCATGAACACCGCGCGCAGCTCATGCGCTCGCTTTGGCTTGGCCTCACGGACATCTACAACCTTTTTCACGCTCGGGATATCACACCCGAACTTGTTGCCAAGATCAGCAAAAAGTCCCACAGCGTTGTTGAACAGGGCTACAACAATCTCCTGGAATTGCGCCGTCTCCACCGCGAACTAGATGATGCGGTTCGTATTGCCTATGGTTGGGATGGCCTCGACCTCGGACACGACTTTTTCGAAGTCGAGACACTCCCCGAGGAAGATCGCGTGCGCTACACGATTAGTCCATCCGCTCGCAAAGAAGTGCTCCATCGCCTCCTCGCCCTAAATCAGGAGCGGGCCGCTGAGGAAGCCGCAGTTGCACTAGAAGCTAAGAAAAAGACAAAGACAAAGAAACAGCCTCTCACTATCAGCGCAATGCCATCGGACCTTTTTATCCAGCCAACCTCGGCAGTTGCGTTGGCCGATGCGTGGGCACGTCCAATGCAGGATCACCGGGCAGAGACAGGTGCTCAGTTAGCGGCGCTGCTCAAAGCAATGAATGGACCTCTGCCGAAGCGTCAAGTGATTCTGGCAGCCATTCTTGCGTTAGAGCCCAGTCTGCTCCTTCCGTACCTCGACACGCAGGAAGCGGCTACTTGGCGGCACGGCATTGGTCGCGAGGCTGACCCGTTGCCGCCAGGGATAACTCCATTCATTGCCAAAACCGACCCAGCCTGGGGAACGGCGGTACGGAACCTGCGCACAAACGGTTACCTCGTCGAGAACCTCCAAGATGGAACGTGGGCACCAGGCGCCAATCTCGATGTGTTCGCAACGACGGGTTGGCCCGATGGCCGGGCGGGGATGGTACTTGATGTCCTCAAGCGCCAGTCGGCTGATACGATTATCACCACATTGCCAACCAGCCTACGAGGGTGGATCGATGCCGCTGCAGCATGAGCTGTTTGAGCAAAAACTCGATATTCAGCCGCCAGCGGGTGCCATTGGTCCGCGCCTCTGGGTGCGCCGTCTAGCGATCTGGCGCGAGCCCGGCGGAGTGAAAATTCGAGATGTAGAGTTGAGGCCGGGCCTCAATATCGTCTGGACTCCTGATGACAAAGGAATTGGGCATGGCGGTGGCAAGACCCTATTTTGCCGCCTTCTGCGATATTGTTTGGGCGAAGACCGTTTCGCACCTGAAGACCAACGCGCAGAGATAGCAGCCAAGTTTCCCGACGGGTTGGTCGGCGCTGAAATAGTTCTTGATGGAGCGCGTTGGGCGATCATTCGTCCACTCGGCATTCGGCGACGCCACCTTGCAGTGCCGGACGGAAACCTGGAAGAGCTCGCAGTAACAGATAACCCGTCAACGGGATTAGAACCGTTTCTGGATGCCGTTGACAAGGCATTTCTTCCTAATGAATTGGCCTCCCTTATTCCTGGACATCGGCAGGATCGCCGCGGCTGGCCCATTGCGCTCGCACTGTTAACGCGAGACCAGGAATGCCGATTCGATCATGTACTAGATTGGCGCTCAACGACGTCAGAGTCAGATTCACCTGTGCGCGGACTTACGAAGACAGAGAAGCTCGAAGCCCTGCGCGTATTTCTTCAGGCAATTACTCCAGAGGAACAGGTCAAGAGGGAAGAAGTCACAAAACTGGACGAAGCCAGAAGCGCTCTCGAATTGGAGGTGGGTCATCGACAATGGCAAATCAATCGAACGAAAGCGCAGTTGATTCCCGCGTTGGGTCTTACTGAGGATACCTTCACTGATGGAACCCTAGCGAGGGAAATATTGCTCAAAGCCGTTCAGAGACCGAAGGATGGCTCTGCCGATCCCACGCCAGACGATGATCGCAAAGGGGTCGAGTTAACAAGGAGAGAATATGAGGTAGCTCGTTCCGAAGTTGTTGATTGTGAAAAGCAGCTGGGCATACTCGATTCCGATATACCCAACATCCAGCGCATCATGGCCAAAATCGAAGGTGAATATCCGGGCCTCGCATATGCCATACAAGAAGCCCAAAGCTACCCTTGTCCCATTTGCGAAGTTCCTATCGACAAGGTTTTGGCCACGAAGTGCAACCTTTCTCACAAAATACCGGACTTGGAAACCTGTCAGCAAAGACTCGCCGCGAATAGGAAAGAATTGACTGAAGAGGCCAACCGCCTTGCTACGGCCAAGAGTGCCCGAAGTTTGGCGCAACAACGACTCGCTGATGCCAAGCGGAATGCAAGAACTCTCGAAGAACGTCTTGCACACTTGGAAGCGTCTCGCGATAGCCGAAACACAGAATTGAATGCTGCAAAACAGATGGCAAAAGATGTATCAGCTCTTGTCGAACTAATGGACAAACAGAGTGAGGCCACGCAGAATCTAGTGAATCAAACCGCGACCATCCAAAGTGAACGTGAAATTATCGCTGCATTTGTCGATCGACAGACACCTGTATTTACCCGACTCAGCGAGAAGTTCGATCCCATCATCCGCTATCTTGTTGGACCTGAGGCAACGGGAAATATCGCACTGACCGGCAAGGGCCTGAGTCTAACAGTTCAAATGGGTGGCAACCGATCGACCAGTGCAATCGACTCTCTCAAAGTGATTGCCTTTGACCTCTCGGCGCTCTGCCTATCCATTGAAGGAACAGCGAATATGCCATCATTCCTGATCCACGACAGCCCTCGGGAGGCCGACTTGGGACTCGACCTTTATCACCGACTGTTCCTATTTGCGCGGTGGCTAGAGGGGGTTTCCGGTCAACCGCTGTTTCAATATATTGTGACCACAACAACTCCGCCACCCGACGAAGTGAAGACAGAAACCTGGCTCAGACTGACCCTTCGCGGAACGCCTGCGCAAGAGCGTTTGCTGAGTGCCGATCTATAGTTCAAATAATCCATAAGAGAGCAAACGACCTGTGAGGGAAGGCGCCCCTTCCCTCGCTTCAGTCAGCTCCGCCGACTTCCGCTACCCATTCCTGCGGGCCTGTTCGAGGCTGTTACGAAACTCGGAAGTGCGACCAGGCGATCTGAGGAGAAAACTCAGGACCGTAGAACGCTGACGAGGGCCGAGAGTGCCGCAGTCTGCTGGCGTCGACTCGGGTAGTAAATAAAAAATCCTGGATATGGCTGGCACCAGTCTTGGAGGACACGAACGAGCAGACCACCTTCGAGATAGGAGGCAATCTCGTGCTCTGCCACGAATACGAGACCCACACCCTGTAGCGCTCCTTGAATCACCAGCGCCAAGTCATCGACGACCAGAGGTCCGTTCACGGCCACAGACAAGGCCTTCTTCCCCTTTTCAAACTCCCAGCGGTACAGTCCCTCAGCTTCGTGCCGGAAGTTGACGCAGCTATGCTGCAGCAGATCCCGGGGCTCCTTTGGCTTAGGGTGAGACGTGAAGTAGCTGGGAGAACCCACGATTGCTGGACGATGATCGGCAGAAACGCGTACCGCAATCATGTCTCTCTCGATGTACTCACCGAAATGGATGCCGGCGTCGAATCCGTCAGCAACGATGTTTCGGCGCCTGTCATCGGTCGTCACATCGAGCACGATCTCCGGAAATTGCGTATGCAGTTTCCCTAGCTTCGGAGCGAGAACCGAGGAGACCGCAAGACGCGGGAGCAGCAGGCGCACTGTTCCCGCTGGTCGGTGCGTTTGTGCAGAGATCTGGTCAAGGGTGTCACCTACTTCCGCCAACGCGGGTTTTAGGCGCGCCACCAGTTGTTGTCCTGCTTCGGTCAGCGCCACAGTCCTCGTGGTTCTCGCGAGCAAGCGTACACCCACGTCTTCTTCCAAGCCGCGCATCGTATGACTCACCGCTGACGGAGAGACGCCTTGCCGCTTCGCGGCTCGGGTAAAACTGCGTTCTTCGGCGACGATCAGAAAAGTAGCCAGGGAAGTAAGGTCAGAGGGCAGCATTTGTGAATTGTACTCACAAAGCCATGCTGATTTGAAGTGATTCACAAACCTCTGAACGTACTCCAATCTGTAAGAGTCGTGCCGCTAGAACTCGCCGACTCCGAGAGGACCTAGACATGCCCCACGTAATCGTCAAGCTTTGGCCTGGAAAGACCGAGGAGCAGAAGAAACGACTCGCTGAAGAAATTACGCAGAGCGTGATGCGAATCCTCCACTACGGCGATGAGTCGGTCTCCATCGCCATGGAAGAGATCGAAGCCGAGGATTGGGCCGCAAAGGTATACCGGGTCGACATCGTCGGAAACGAGAGCCAACTCTACAAGAAACCTGGCTACACCATGTAGTCCGGTCACACCCGAGATTCGGCGGGCCGCGCGTCGCAGCACTCCAGCAGCACCCGAGAGTGCGCCTCCGGCGAGAAGGGATTTTCTATGTTAGCCGCAGAAACAACACGGACAGTGGGCGCTACAGAAGCTCGATCAAGCAGTTGGAGTGCCGTCGGTTCAATGGCAATGTGCGTCGCCCTGCTGATTGCTGCAGAATTCATGCCAGTCAGCTTGCTGACCCCGATTGCAAACGACCTCCACGCCACCGCAGGCATGGCGGGACAGGCGATCTCGATATCAGGTCTTTTCGCGGTCATCACGAGTTTATATATCGCGACTTTCGCATCACGGTATGACCGCAAGCACGTACTCACGGGCCTCACCGCCGTCATGACTCTGTCGCTCGCGCTTATCGCGCTTGCTCCCAACTTCCTTGTGCTGATGGCGGCACGGGCATTGCTCGGCGTGGTGGTCGGCGGCTTTTGGTCACTCGCTACCGCCACAGTGATGAGGCTCGTTCCGGAGGCACAAGTCCCGAAGGCACTTGGGATTGTGTATATGGGCAACGCAATTGCCACTGCCTTCGCCGCTCCGATTGGTAGCTACTTTGGTGGAATCATTGGGTGGCGGGGTGTCTTCTGGGCGCTTGCTCCCTTCGGCGTTATCGCACTGATCTGGCAATGGGTGAGCTTGCCCAAGATGCCCCCTATGAGTGCGAGTCCTGTCAGCAAACTAATCGGCCTTCTAAAGAGGACGAACGTTGCATTCGCGATGGCAGGAGTCATGCTCTCGTTCGCCGGAGCATTCGCAATCTTCACCTACCTGCGACCTTTTCTTGAGACCCGAACCCATGTAACGCTACCGGAACTCTCGCTCCTCCTGCTTGGCCTTGGCATGGCGGGTTTCGTCGGCACGTCTGGTGCGACTGCCCTGATCAAGCGTCATCTCTACTTGATGCTCGGGCTCCTACCAGTACTTCTGGCTGCTGTGACTGTATGGATGCTGGCCACGCAACACGTTCTTTGGTCGGTGTCCATCGCAATGGTCGCTTGGGGCGCTATCAACTCAGCCATACCCGTCTGCT
>Ga0185299_10002956_pt1 | contig 24115 bp, 20 predicted proteins | sample PaiPotPPA55metaG_FD_128002 | JGI IMG/M metagenome (GOLD analysis project Ga0185299, IMG submission 128002) | Iron sulfur acid spring bacterial and archeal communities from Banff, Canada, to study Microbial Dark Matter (Phase II) - Paint Pots PPA... ... | reverse complement strand
GCTTGCACGAGCATTGCAAGCTCGTCGTGCAGAGAGAATCCAGCATAGACATACGGTTGGACCGTACCTGCATCGGTCCCCGCAAGCAAAGGGACACCAGCTCGATGGAGAGCGCCCACTACTTGAAGCTTTCGGTCGTAAGATTTGCTCTTGATGGCGGCGCCTGCCGCGGCCGCTTCGGCCCACTGCTTTTGAACAGCCGGAGGAATATATTTCAGCCGGGGATCCGTTGTCACGCGAGCACTTAAAATCTCGGAATCCCGCAAGACCGCGGAAAACGTCGGGACCACCCAGGTTCCGTTCTTGGCAAGATGGGCGAATACTGTCGCGGCTTTATGCTCATCGTAAGATGCAGCCGCCTCGTCCAGCTCCAGGCGTATTCGTTCTGATCCGGGCAAATTGACCCCGCCCTTGAGCATCTCGGACCGCAGTTCCGCCTCGCGGCTCGAACACGAGAGATAGATACCCCATAGGTGCTCCATGCTCTTCTGTCCTGCGTCAGAGGCTTCGAGCGCGGACACGGAAAATGGCACGTGACCGGCAAACGAAATGTTCTGCTTCTTCGCTTCGTCGGCGATCGCCAGGAAGGAATCGCGCGACAGCTGGGAATACACTTTGATGAAATCAACGCCGCCGCTTTTGAGCCGGCGCACGGCTTCACGAGCCTCATCAGGCGTATTGATCGCCAGAAAGACAGGACGCAAGGGTTTCGGGCGTCCATCGAGGATTGGCCCGGCGGCAACAATGCGGGGTCCAAGGCGCGAACCGCTTGCGATCTGCTGGCGCAGGTGATCGATGTCCTCCAAAGGCATCGGTGTGCCCATGTCTCGAATCCCCAGGACGCCGTTGGCGACGAACATGGGAAACATGCCATCCAGTCTGTCCGCAACCACCGCGTGCACATGCATGTCCCACAACCCCGGAATCAAATACTTGCCTCGGCCTTCCACCACCTTTGCACTCGCAGGCGGCTTTATTCCTTTGCTGTCTCTCACTTCCGAAATTCGATCACTCGAAATGATGACTGCAGAATTTCCTGTGATCGGACCCACCCGATTTCTTCGGTTGGGTACCACCTGATTTCCTGAGTTCGGGACCACCCGATTTCCTCAGTTGGGGACCACCTGCGGCGGCCTTTTGGGCACTGAGGGAGTGGTCCGCCGATGTCGATATTGGCCGTCTTTATAGGGTTTTTCGGGGTACCCGAGGTCCGGGGTAAGGTGCGATCGCGGCTCTGCGGGCCTCTTATGCGGCCGATTTTCCGGCGGTGGCAATCGAGGCCGCATTTTCGAGCTTTTGAGCCGTCCTCATGGCCCAGCCTGCTGCAACCTTCGTGGGTAACCACGAAGGAGACGGCAGCATGGCGCTTCGGAGCATGACGGTGCATCGGTACGAGGAGATCCGGCGGCGACTGGCGGAGGGGCGCAGCTTGCGCGAGATTGCGCGGGCTCTGGGGTGTTCGCGCCGGACGGTGCGCGAAGTGCGTGACGGCGAGCGTGTGTCGCCCGATACACCGAAGTCGGTGGCCGATCCTTTGTGGATGCTTGAGCTCGATTGGCCGACGATCATTCACGATCTGGGTCTGGGCCATCCCTTAAAGTTTTTGTGGGAGGAGCGTGCTCAGCACCTCACCACCTACAGCAACTTCTGGAAACAGTTCTACCGCAAGTTCCCGCAATACCGAGAGGCATCCGTCACGGCGCGCGAGTTCGAACCCGGCGAGCGCGTCGAGGTGGATTACGCCGGTGATCCGATCGAGTGGATCGACATCAAGACGGGCGAAGTGCGCAAAGCCTGGGTGTTTGTCGCAGGGCTCGGGTTCAGCCAGCTGCTGTATGCCTGGGCGGCCGAGGACATGAAGAGCCGCAACTGGTTGGCGAGCCACCGGCGCATGTTCGCCTACTACGGCGGCGTGCCGCACGTGACCGTGCCGGACTGTTTGAAGCAAGGCGTGCTCAAGTGCCATCTGTACGATCCGGATCTGAACCCAGGCTACGCGCAGCTCGCCACCGATTACGCCACCGCGGTGGTCGCAGCGCGCCCGGGGCATGCGAAGGATAAGGCCATCGCCGAGGGGCTCGTTAAAATCCTCATGCGCTACGTGCGCTTCCACTATCGGCGCCGGCGCTTCACCTCGATCCCTGAGATTAACCAGGCGCTGGCCGAGTGCATCGAGCGCATCAATGAGCGGCGACACTCGCGCTTCGGCGTCTCGCGCCGCGAGCGCTTCGAGACGCTGGAGAAGGCCGCGCTGAAGCCACTGCCGATCGGGGATGTGGACTGCGGCGAGTGGAAAGAGGCCAAGCTCCACCCCGACTGTTACGTCTACATCGAGGGCGACTACTACAGTGCCCCGCATATCCACCGACACAAGAAGCTGCGAGTCAAAATCACCGAGAATCAGGTCGAGATCTTCCTTAGGCTCGAGCGCCTGGCGATCCATCCGCGCAGCCGCAATCGCAATGGCAAGCGCGTCAAGATCGATGCGCACTTCCCGCCGGCAAGCCAAGCCTACTACGAGGCGACGCCGCAAAAACTGTTGTCGCAATCGCGCTTCATCCATCCAGAACTGAACCGCCTGTTCGTGGATCTGTTCAACGCGGATATCTTCGGCAACATCCGCCGCTGCCAGGGCTTCGTCAGCCGCTGCACGAAAGAGATCAACCAGAGCGGTCACGAACTCGCGAACGAGCGCATTGCCGCGGCGATCGCCAGCATGCGCCGCTACAACAAGTTCCGCGTGCCGTACTTCAAGGCGCTGCTCGATCAGGCACGAAAACAAGCTCTGAAGCCACAGGCCGGGCGCGACATCGTGCGCCGCCCCGGCAATCCCATGCTCCGTTACGCCAGCGACATTGCCTCTGTCCCGTCCACTTCAACCCAGGAGACCTTAGACCTATGAGTACCGCTGTTGCCAAAAATCTGATGGCCGAGATGAAACTACTCGGCATGCTCGCATCCGCCGATAAAGCCCTCAACGAGGCCACTCGTGACAAATCCAGCTACAGCGAGCTGCTCGATACGCTGCTGCAGGCCGAAGCCGACTATCGGCAGGAAAGAAAAACCGGCTATCGCATCAAAGCCGCCAAGTTCACGCTGCGACCCGCCTTCGAGGACATCGACTTCACCGCCAGTCGCTCAATCAGCAAAACGCAGATCAAAGAACTCTACGGCCTGCAGTGGTTGCACGATGCGCGCCCGGTGCTTCTGATCGGCCAAACCGGTGTCGGCAAGACCTTCATCGCGCAGGCCGCAGGCCTGCACGCCTGTGCGTGCGGAAAATCCGTGCTGTACATGACCCTCACCACCTGGCTCGAGAATCTCGCGCTCGCCCGCACCAGTGGCACGTACCTGCGCTACCGCGACAAGCTCGCCAAACCGGATCTGGTCATCTTAGACGACATGGGTATGCGCAAACTCTCCGCCACGGAGGCACAGGATCTGTGCGAGTTGCTCGAAGAACGCTCGATCAACAAATCCACGCTCTTCACCACTCAGCTGCCGCTCGATCACTGGAGCGAAGTGATCGGGGATCCGGTCATTGCCGATGCCATCCGCGATCGGCTCGAGCACTCCGCGCTAGCCATCCACATCACCGGAGAGAGTTATCGCGGTGTCAAAGCTAGAAAACTTGCCAGCAAGAGGAAAGAGGCCTAAGAATCGTCGCCTACGGCTCCGCCGGTGACCCCTTCAAGGTGGTCCCGAACTCAGGAAATCGGCCGGTCCCTAAACGGGAAATCCTGCAGCGAGGGCCTGAGCGAGCGGGAATGCCGCCGCATCCGCGTAGCCCAGCTGGTAGTCGCCACAGCCGTTAGCCTTGAATCGGAAACGCCGGCCAGTCTCCGCCGTAGTGCCATTGATGGACCACAAGGGCGAGGGGGGTAGATCCGCCAACGTTGCGCGAACGCCCCATAGCGACGTGATTGCTTGAGCGATGACGTTGGCGCGGGACATGAGGAACTGCCAGTTCCATGGAAGCAGCAGCCGGCAAAGTGCAGCGGTTTGCAGATCTCGGGTCGTGAGTTGTTCACGTGCGACGGGCAGGATCTTTTCGATGTACTCCCTGGAACTCGGCCAACGCATCCCCGCGATTTGAAAGATGAGCCCTACCAGGAGACTGCCACCCGAAACACTCGATATGTGCCGAACGCGTTCCAAGAGCCCCCGTTCAGCCAGATAGCGCAGCACGCCGGCGTGGAACGCCATGGCTCGGACGCCGCCACCCGATAATGCGATATCGATGGCACGGTCGGAACGATTGGGTTCTTGGCTCGGCGCGCCGTCAGTCACCGCTCGTCTCTTTTTCCCTCATGCCATGACTTCAAGTGGCGGGGCTACGCGACGGTTAGTGCGTGTGGGAATGCCGCGGTCTTGAAGTCCGAGCCGTTACGCTGCGTCAGCAGGTTTTTCCCCTCTCCGCCCGCGTTTGTGGCCCAAACATGCTGTGCAACCTTTTGGTATGCGAGGAGCACCGCGCCGCGCGGATGGTCGAATGGACTATCGACGCCGGCACTGATCAGCACGGTATTGGGGCTTACGTGCAGCAAGGTTTGAGCATGTGCCCCAGTCACGGCACCGTGATGAGCCGCTGCCATGACTTCCGCGGCCAAGTGCTTGCCGAAAAGCTTACAGATCGTGTCCCATCGATCGGTTTCCGTATCGCCAGTCACTAAGTAGCGGAAGCCGGTTGGATCGGTCCCCGTGATCTTTGCAACGATGCTGCAATTGTTTGATGAGTCCATGTCCTCGAGGTGCGGCGAGAAAAGCTCAACGGTGAAATTGCGGCCCAGTCCCACAATGTCGCGGCCATCCATTCGATCAAGGCGAATCGAGTGCCGCGTCAATTGGCGCGTCGAGTCGCGGCGCCTCTCATGTCGGTTGATGGCAGCGAAAACCTCGCGGGCACAGTCGGTGTCCTTGAAGTACTTGGGGTACATAATCCAGTCCGGCGTGAACTCAGAGAGAATCCATTCCACACCACCGGAATGGGCGTGATCCGCATCGAGACCCGTCAGAATCAATCCGCGTACCGCCACGCCGCGGAAATAGACGGAGAGAGTCTGCTTGATCTCATCCGGGGTGACGTCATCGGATTCGGGCATGTGCGCATCAACAATGATGCCCTCGTTGCCCAGACGAATGGCTGCTAATGCGCCCTGACCCACGTACAGTGTTAGAACATCCACTTTCGCTTTCCCTTCTTGCCCGGCTGCTTATTGTAGAGTTCCGCATTACACATTCGCTCAGTCGAAAGGAGGGCGGCGCGACATGATGGATATTCTTCGCCGCAGATCGCTTTGCCGGTGCCTGTGAGCCACTCCGGAGGGCTACGAAGGTTGACGGTGTATTTTGGTATTGCGCCCGTACTGTCCTCGACTACTACGACCTCGGCAGCCGAACCATCAATGAGCGGAATCGGCCCCCGCCAATAAATCCCTAGCTCCGTCGACTGAAACGGCGCGACCTTGGGATAGAACTGGGAGATGAAGTCGCGATCATGGACGCGATTTTCCTTCAGGGGGTTCTTGTCGACGTGTGGCATGATTTTGTTGCGGGCCGATCCTGGTACGGACGGCCATATGAGTGAGGCATCGATCAGTGTCAGCGAACTCGACGGAATCTCGTAGACGTTGGGATCCCCGCGTCGGAGCACGTAATTCTTGAATATGTATCGCTCCAGCCCAGTCTTGCCGGGCTTCCTTTCAATTACGAGGAGCGCGTAAAAGAAATCCGTATTGTGGTTCTTGTGCTCAACGGTGCGCCGATAGGTCTCGATGTCGCCGCCACTCAAGTGGCGCAGGCCGTTGACATGGTGCGTATGCCAGTTTCCAAGGTGTTCAACCGCCGGCTCCCGTTCTTCTACTTCACGAAATATGCGCTCCTGATAGGCGCCATCCTGCTTAAAGTAGGTCGCGGAGCGCTGCGCACTGGGGCCAGGCTCGATGATGCCATTCACAGAGACCACCAGGCCGCTGCCTCTATTTTCGTATGTGCCCAGAACACGGCCACCAGTCTCGTCTGCATCGTAGCGGTCGCACTCGTCAAATACGATCTCGAGGGCACTCCTCGGAATCACGAGCTTGATGTCATGCGCCTTCGAGAACGTCAAGATGGGCTTTCCTCACAAATCCTGCAGCCGTTCATGGGAGGTATTTTGATGCGCTGGATCTGGAAATGCTTGTCAAATGGGTGCACTGGACGATTGCCCCATACGATGTAGTTATGCTCGATTGGCTCCATGTTCTTCGGGCGCTCAGGCAAGCGTCGAGCAATTGCATCGAGGACGAAGCGAGTATGGAAGTTCGTGATGAACGCGATATCCACATTCAAACCAGGGGAATCTTTGATCTCTGCAACCGGTAGTCCGTACATGGCGTCGCGCTCCTCGGCGCTAACCAGGTCGATCTCTCGGACCTTGTCGCGATACGGCGTGCGCTCAAGTACCATCTCAAGGCAGCCAAGACACCCACCTTCGCCTGGGCGGTAGGCAAACACTTCGCCTCCGATGCCACGGGTGAAAACGCGTCCGACGACAAACGGTGTACCGGTGCGCACACACGCATCATTGAGTCGAAATCGGGTGGGGTCATTGTCAGTGGCGAGTACGACGACACTCGCCGCACGCACTCGATCCTCAAGATCGGAAACGCGCATCAAGTCTTCGTTGTGGGCCGCAACATTCGCCGCTGGGTTGCGATCACGGAGCAAATCCGCCAACGCGGCAGTCTTCTCTTGCCCCACGTAGCGCAAGCCGCACGCGTGTCGGATGACATTTTCTTCCCCGAGCAATTGGTTGTCGTAGAGTTCGAAGTTGCGCACGCCGGACATGACGAGTTGGAGGGCAACCTGGCTTCCTCCGGAACCGCAGCCGGCGATCAGAGCCGTCGCCTCGCTAATGAGCCCGACGTCGTAGAGCTTCTCGATGCGCTCAAAGAGCTTGTTATTCGCTGACATCGCTCGCCCCCGGCTGCGGCCATGCCCCGTCCTGTCGCCACATTTCGTAGTGCTGTAGCCAATGGCGTGCGTACTTTAGGGCTATCAATGCCGTGTGCTTTCCCGGATTCCACGAACTCATCACACCGAAAATGCAAAGCGCGCCATCTGCAAAGCGGTGCGGCGAATTCGGCTCGATCGGATCGACGTACACGCGTGGGCACGCATTCGGGTATCCATGTGGCAACACGATGGTGATGTCATAGCCGTCGCGGTCCTCGGGACGCCGAATCGTGAATGCGATTTCGCGTTCTAGGGTGACGGTTGTGCGCGATGATTCGCCGGCTTTCTCGAATTCTTCAAGTTCGCGAGCAATGCGAGAAGAGGAGATATCCGGCAGAAATACTGACAGGGGCACTAGACACGCTTTTTGATGGCCGTTTCGCTCGATGACGAAGGATTCGCCGCCATTCGCGACTCGATCCAGAATCTCCCCCGGCCGGTTGCGTAGCTCGGTCATTGGCAGGGAAGTGAAGTCGATGGTCATGTATGTGCCAGCGCTGGGCCCGGCCACCGGTTCGTCTGCTTGTAGACTTCGTGTTTGTTCAACCACACCGCGGCCTGCGAGAGCACGAATTTCAGATCATGCCTGGCCGGATTCCACATGTTCGGATGCATGTAGCAAATATTGCCCGCCGTATACATGTGCTTCAGGTGGGTAATAGCCGGAGTAATCACCGTCACCTTGGGCATCTCGGAAGGGTATCCCACAAACGTCACAGCAAGCACATACATCTGACCGATGGAGGTCTGTAACGCCGCCTTGACATAAAGGCCGCCGTCCGCCGTCGCATAGGTTTCGACGTTCGGGAAGTGCTGCATCGTTTGCTGTATCTCGATGCGAATGCGCTGCACGTTCATAGCGAATTAACCCTGCGCGTACTCGCCGCCCAAGTTCTCCCGCATGGTGAGCGGCTTCCTGCCACCGCGTTCGGTCATCGAGGTTTGATCCTTTGCACGAACCTCACCGTTCGGGAGGATTTCGATCTCCACCTCGTCTTCGCGCTGAAGGATGGCCTCCAGTTCAGAAATCGTTGGTCTTGCGCCCATAGCTACTTCCCTCCTAGCCAGAAAATATCGCACGATCGCACGATCTGGCGGTCGTGTGGTTTGTAAAATATACCGCCTGCGGTGCAATAACAAGCGAAGTGCGGCAATGATTTGGGCTCAGGATTGGTTGCACCGCAGCATTCGGAATACTCCTTTCATTTCGGATGGATACCGGAGAGGTTCTGAAGTGCAGGGAATCACCCAGAATTTCGTCGTGATAAACGGCATCATCCTGGTGCAAGCGGAATTCTGCTGTTGGGCACAGCCGCCCCATCATGTCGGTCGTTCGCTAGCCTGGTTTTTTGCTTGCGCCTGGCGAGCGACGCCCTAGTCGGGTCACGGATAGGATTGGAATAACTTCATGGACGAACGAACCAGAGATTCTGAAGTAGAGAAAGTATTTGCCGTGCTTCTTGCAAGCGCCTTTGTCATTTTTGGAATTGTGGCGCTGGCTTATTTCTTGCGTTTCGGGATGGGAAGCCCCGGGTTCTCGCGCGATTCGAAGGACTGGGCCGAATTTGGCGAATATATGGGCGGTACGCTGGGCGGCGTATTCGGACTTTTTGCATTCGTTGGATTATTGATCACGATTGCCCAACAACGCCGCGATAACGATCGAATAGTCAAAGCGACGCTCGACGCGGTGACCAAGGCGCACTCAATCCAAGCGGAATCGCAACGGAGAAGTATTCTGGCGATCGCCGATGCAGCCAATGAACATGCCAAACGAATCAACAATGCTCTTGCGCAGCCGGATAACCCGATAGCTCTGTACCAGGTCTACGATAAAACCATTGTAGATGGTGTCGTAAGGGCACTCACGGACGTTCCAGTTCACGAGGTGGGTTCGCGCGACGGAATCTTGGCGTTACTAAGCCTTCGGGATCAGTTTGTGTTTCTCGGCATCGCGATGGAGGCATTCATCGCGGGGCCGGCAAGGGACCCACACATGAAGCAGGCGCTTGATACCCTTATGGAGCCAGAGGATGGTAAGCAACGCCGGGACCTAGTCAGCAAGGGGAAACGAGTCTTGGCTGATAACGTCCGAGTACACTTGAATAGAATTAGTGAAAACTGTCAGTCCTTGGAATCGAGTCTCAGACCGCGGGTCGCCTCTGACAGCTAATGCCCGTTGGGACCAAGGGAGCCGTGCGTGCCGAGTCTGGATGACTTACTAAAAATATTCTTCTTCGTCCCCCTCCCATTGCGGCGCGCCTTAGCGCTTGGGGCGGTCGTGGTGCTAGGACTTGCCGCACTTGTAGACCTCAACCAGGATTCCGGACCGTGGGAGTCGTTTTGGAATCCTATTTGCCTGGGTGCCACGGCTCTATGGAGCACCGGCCTGATCATCGTAGCGATCGCCAGACATAAAGCGCTCCGCGTATCGTGGACGATATTTTGGAGCCTCGCTTTTCTGGGGATCGCGACCGCGGCCGCAATCAGAGCCAAGACCCTCCACGCCTACATTTACAACGAAGTCGGCTTCAATCAATCACGCTCATGGGTTAAGGCTACGAACCAACCGGAAGACCCCTCGCTACAACTGTGGGAATGGCATATGAACGCAGTGAAGGACCTCTCGCAAATGCCTATCGTTGTGGAACTGCGACAGACCGAACCATGTCAGTTCATTTCATTCTGGCCTACTTCTGACACCGAAGAATATCGGCCGCCCATTACCGATCAATCAGAAGCGCCGGGCGGTACAGCGCGCTGGCTCGTGAGAGGTCTCCGAAAACCCGCGCAAGTTACCTTTAATCTCAAAATCAAAGAAAACCAAGCAGGCTTACCACCCGCCTGCACGCTGCAAATATCAGCCGGGAACACACCGTGACCTCCCCGAAGAGCATCTCTCTCGTACTCGTACTTTGCCTATTTGGCTTCCCGCGAATCGGACACCTCGCGCCCGCGAAAGACCACACCCTGCGCGGCACGGTATTCGGCGACACTGGCAGCCAAGAAGTGCCACTCGCGGAAGTCCAAGTCAGATGCTATGGAACCGACGATACCGTGCATGACGACGTCGTTTCGCCAGTAACGAATGTAAAGGGAGATTTCGTCGCTCACATTCCCGTCAAATACGGAACGTTCATGCTCGTCTTTGTGGACATCAAGAGCACCTACTGGCCTAAGCAGGTGCGCCTGAGCCCGACCGCCGATCCCACGGGACTAGGCCGAATAGTCCTCTTTCCACGAAGGAAAACGCTCAGCGCTGCCGACCGGGAGGACGTTGAACACATCCAAGGGCTTCTAACCGCTACTGACCCGAATCTCGCGCAGGTCCTTCTCGCGAACCTTAACGGGCAGCCCACATCAGACGTACTGGTTGCGGACATATCTGGAGCAGGATCGACTTTCACGTATCCCCTCTACGTCAAATGGGCCGATGTCTATAAGAGCCAAACAGGCGTGGGTGTTAACTACCAATCGATCGGATCCGGCAGTGGCATCAAGCAAATAACGGCCAAGACAGTGACTTTCGGCGCCTCCGATGTTCCGTTGAAACCCGAAGAGCTGAAGAAAGTGGGACTAATACAGTTCCCGACGGTCATTGGCGGCGTCGTACCCATCGTGAACGTAAAGGGAATAAGTGCAGGAGATCTCACCCTCGACGGAGCCACCCTCGCCAGCATCTACATGGGCACGACCGTAAACTGGAACGATTCTCGCATCAAGAAGCTGAACCCAACGCTCACCCTTCCAAATCTCGCAATCGTCCCGATCTACCGGGCGGACGGTTCAGGCACAACTGCCCTCATCTCCGAGTACCTTTCGAAGGCAAGTCCTCGGTTCAAAGAAGACGTCGGCACAGGTACCTCGATAAAATGGCCCACCGGAATCGCCGCCAAAGGCGACGAAGGAGTCGCTAACGTCACGGCACAAACACCTGGTGGTATAAGCTATGTTGAACACGCGTACGCGAAAAAGAACGGCTCGACGTACGTCAAACTAGTCAACGCAGACGGCGGAGTCGTCACGCCTACCCTTGCCTCATTCACTTCAGCGGCAGAACACACCGACTGGAAGAACGCACCTTCCAACTACACGACACTCGTCAATCGACCCGGTGCCGACACCTGGCCCATCACCGGCGCCAGCTACATCCTAATGTATGAGAGACCCGCGGACCCTACCGTGGCGGCTCAAGCGCTCAAATTTTTTGACTGGGCATACAAGGATGGCAACGGCATGGCCTATGTTCTCGACTATGCAACTCTCCCCGACAACGCTAAGGAAGCCGTCATCAAAACGTGGAAGAAGGTGGTTGCAGCGGATGGAACGCCAGTTCTCGAAATTCCCACCTCGCAGTAGTCCTGCATAAACCGCCTTGCGATACCGGCGCAGAGCGCGCCTCGCGCCAGGTCACGAGACGGGTAAAGAACGGGCCATTCGGGTACCGCAGGTCCAGCCATTTAGGAAGAACAACGACAGTAAGCCTTTGATTTGTATGAGCGTCAGCATTCGCTGCCATACAGGTATCCGTTATTGACCGCCAAGCGCTCTAATGACACTAGCTCGAAGTGTTTTAAGGGATCCCATTGCAGGCTGACGGGAAAAAGGCGTTTGTAACGGAGATCGCGACCCAGCATGGCCGCAAGCTGCGTCGCTATCTGGCGGCGCGCCTGCGCAACGCTGCAGATGTGCCCGATCTCGTCCAGGAGGTTTTTTTGCGCCTTCTTCGGGTCGATCGCCATGAGTCGATCCGAAATCCAGAAGCGTATGTGATGACCGTGGCCGCTCACGTTCTGCATCAACACACATTGCGCCTTGCAACCGCGCCCCAGGCCGTAGCTGCGATCGATGTGATCATAGATCTGCAAAGCGCAATCGAGACTGACCCGGTTGCGCAGTTGGACGCGCGGCGGCGGCTCGAGCAACTCGACCACGCGCTCTCGCAGATGAAGCCGAACGTCCACGCGACTTTTGTGCTGCATCGGCGTGATGGACTCACGTTGGAAGAGATCGGCAAGCAGTTAGGCGTCTCGCGTCCCATGGTCAAGAAATATTTGGCGAAAGCGCTCATTCAATGCCGCGCGCAGCTTGGCGAGGACGCGCCGCTATGAGTTCTAGCTCCAAAACAGACTTAAATCTCCCGATCTACGAGCAGGCGGCCGACTTTCTTCTCGAGCTTCGCGAGGGCGAGGTCAATACCGCTACGCGCGAACGGCTCGACGCGTGGTTTCGGGCGTCGCCAGAGCATATCCGTGCCTACCTCGAACTTTCCGCCATTTGGGAAGATGGCGCCGATAGCGATCTTGATCGCACCCATAGCACCGATAATCTGATTGCGCGAGCCCGGGGCGGCAGTAACGTCGTCGCGCTCAACGCGAATCCATCCGGCGCACCATCCTCGGGCCAGACTCTTAACGTCCCGGTCGCGCTGCAGCCCGACGCTTTGCGAGTGGAGCGCGTGTGGTCGCAACGATGGTTCGGACGAAAACGCCGCAGCCCTTTTTTGGCTGCCGCGACCGTCGTTGCGTGCGTCTTGGGGGGTGCTGGCCTCTACCTCTATGCGGAGCGAAATCAGGACTTCGAGACAGGAATCGGCGAGCAACGCTTTGTGAAGCTCGTCGATGGCTCGACGATGGAGCTTAACTCTCGCTCCCGTGTCCGGATTCGATACTCCAGTGCAGAGCGTGATGTTGATCTGATTGAGGGCCAAGCACTCTTTCATGTCGCGAAAGACCCCGCGCACCCTTTCATAGTTCACAGTGGCACAACCTTGGTGCGCGCAGTCGGCACGCAGTTTGATGTCTACCGCAAAGACTCGGGAACAACGGTCACGGTTGTTGAGGGGCGCGTGGCGGTGCTGTCGCCGAATCTTGGGGTTGAGAAGGAAGGCAGCCGCTCAGGAAGTGCGACAGCGCCCGAAGTCTCACTATCTATGCATTCAGCGCAACCGGCGCTGCCAGGATCGGAGTCACGTGCGCCCACAGGTGCAACATCGCCACGGAGGCCGGAAGGGTTGGTGGTATTGGATGCTGTGCTTTCGAACACGCCTAACGCGGTATACCTCTCCGCCGGCGAACAGATCACGGTGAGCGCGCAGACCAAGCCCAGTCCAACGCACGCCGATGCAGCGGTAGTGACCGCTTGGACTCAGCACCAACTGGTGTTTGACTCCACGCCGTTGGCTGAAGTCGCACAAGACTTCAATCGCTACAACACGCGTCAACTCATCATAAGCGATCCGGCGCTTGCGAATTTTCACATCACCGGCGTTTTCTCGTCCGCCGATCCCGCCTCGCTGCTAAAATTCCTGCGCGCACAGCGCGATATTATCGTCGAAGAGACTGATGACGGCATTCACGTCTCGACGAAATAGGCAGGGGACCCCATTTCTAAAGCGCTTCAAAAGCGCGGTTTAGGCTTTTTGAGCTCCCAACACCCGTCAAAAATATTTAATGCCCATTGTCGGTATCCACTGAAACGATGCGGCCGCTCTATAGACACATGAACTCGCCGGGCTGGCTGGCGAGGAAAACGAAAAGCTTCTCAAGAAGCTCAGGGGTACTCATGCGTCTCGCACTCGTAGCGGCAGTGTGCTTGTCGATATTTGGATTGGCTGCGGCAGCGGATGCGCAAGCCGCCATGACGAAGATGCCCACCAATATTCCGGCTCAAGGGTTAGGGCCTGCTCTCAAATCCTTGGCGAAGGAACGCGGGCTTCAAGTGGTGTTCAGGTCCGAGGTGGTCGGATCAGCACGGACACAGGGAGCCTCGGGAAATCTCACGACACCGGAGGCGCTTACCGAGCTCCTGAAGGGCACGGACCTTTCCTATTTATACCTTGACGAGAATACGGTGACCATTGTCCCGTCTGCACCCGCAGCAACTTCAGCGGCAGCCGAACAGAGTCAGACCACCACACAAGATCAGGGAGGGAACGGGAAGAAATCTTTCCAAGACTTTCACCTGGCTCAGGTGGATCAAACAAATGCTGGGCCTCAAGTAGTAGCCGACGATCAGAGTTCCGAAAAAAGAAAAAAGGAGAAAGACGAAGGGCTTACAGAGATCGTCGTCACTGGGACGCATATTCGCGGTGTCGCCCCAGCCGGTTCGCCTGTGATCGTAATGGATCAGGCCGAGATTCAACACTCCGGCTTCGCTTCAACTCGTGATCTCATAAACAGCCTTCCGCAAAACTATGGTAGCGGATTCAGCGAAACGACGAGCATATCGCCGAATCCACAATCTCAGCCGAACGTGGGTGCGATATCTACGGTAAATCTCAGGGGCCTTGGTTCGGAATCCTCACTAGTTCTGTTAGATGGTCGGCGCTTAGCGCCCACGGGTCAAGTAGCAGCGATCGACATTGGAGCGATTCCGCTATCCGCGATCGAGCGAGTCGAAGTCCTAACAGATGGCGCTTCTGCTATTTACGGATCTGATGCGGTCGGTGGCGTTGTTAACTTCATACTCAAAAAGGACTTCGAAGGAGCCGACACGCTTTTGCAATACGGGACTGATGGTCACGGGCTCTTCGAAAAGCGGGCTTCGCAAGCGCTCGGGACGCAATGGTCCACTGGACATTTTCTTGCGACGTATGAGTACTACGAGCGAGATCCCCTATTGTCACAAGAGCGTTCGTTTTCATCGAACGCGCCACCCGACACTGACCTAACAGCCGATCAGTCTCGAAATAGTTTAGTGCTCACTGGCAGTCAACGCATTGGAGACGCGGTGGAGGCATTCTTCACCGGTTTGGCCACCAAACAGAAAAAGACGGTACTGAACCCAATTTTCGACAATGAAACTACCGACGACCAAACTGCGATAAGTGCTTCAACGGGCCTGATAGTGTCTCTTCCTAAAAGCTTCAACCTGGACTTGACTGCAGACTACGGCCATTCGCTGGACGAACAAAATGCGGTCTACTCTCTCACCCCGGTTTTCGTCTCAAATGCGAAGTTTCATTCAGACGTAGCATCGTTGGGGACGAAAATCGACGGACCTATCGCGACCCTTTGGGCAGGGACGGTCGCGGCCGCGCTGGGGGCGGACGTACGTCACGAGAAGCTAAACATTGGCGGGAGTCAGCTCGCAGATGGCCGACGCACAGTGGAGAGTGTCTACGGGGAGCTGGGCGTGCCGCTTCTTGCGCCATCAGAAACTGGTGTGGGGCAAAGACTGGACTTGAGTATCGCGGGTCGCTTTGAGCATTACAGCGATTTTGGTCGCGCCGAGACTCCGAAAATTGGCTTGTCATGGCTCCCAATTCGCGGCGTTACATTTCGCGGTACTTGGGGTAAATCATTTCGAGCCCCGAACCTCAACGACGAGTACAGTCCCGTCGGCGCGTATGTGACTGACCTTCCGGACCCTCAGTCACCAACCGGGTCCACACTGACGATTGCTGCGACTGGGGCTAACCCCAAGCTCCAACCGGAGCGCGCCACGACGTGGACTGCAGGCGCCGATCTAAAACTCGACGCATTTCCAAATTCATCGTTGGCGATCACGTATTTTGATATCGCGTATCGAAATCGCATCCAACTTGTTAGTACAGTAATTACAGACTACTTAGTCGACGAGGCGCTCTGGCCCGTCGCAGTGCAGCGAAATCCACCACTTTCGGCGGTCAACAACTTGATAGCGCAGGCCGGCACCAATCTTGCGAGCGCGGTTGGGCCGTTCAATCCGGCGGACATTGGCGCGATCATCCAGGGGGTCCCTCTGAATGTCGCCAGCTACCTTGTAAATGGCATCGACGTGCAGCTCAAGAGTAACTTTGCGGCGCCCATCGGCCAAGTCAGCTGGGATATCAATTCAACGTATCTCTTCAAAACAGACGAGCAAGTCACACCGCAAGCACCAGTTGTGAATCGCCTCGATAAAATATTTTACTCACCTGCGTTAAAGCTACGCGGTAGCGCTGCCTGGAGCGTCGCGCCATGGTCCATGTCGGGGTTTGCGAATTTCGTAAAGAGTTATACCAATGATACGGTTACGCCTGAGGAGCCCATCGCATCGTATTTGACCTTTGATGGTCAACTTGCCTTTGAGCCGATATCACTTCGTGGTTTCAGGGCTTCCTTGACGGTGAGAAACATATTCAATCGCCAGCCGCCCTTCGTTACGAGCCCGCAATACGTAGGCGGCACTCAGTTCGGCTTCGATCCGGCCAATGCCGACCCTATTGGTCGATTTATGACGCTTCAAGCTGGCTTTAGGTGGTGACATTATGTAGCGCATTGCGCTCGGTGTCCGGCAATTGGCGGATGCCGGTTCAAAAGGCCTGCTTCTTTTGCAGAGGCAGTCGCGCGGAGAGTCGATTGAGGCGCGCAGCGCACGTGATTGTCCTATTACTGATCTCGAGCCCTCTTAGTGCGTCGCCATTACCGTTTGGAGAGCAACTGAAGTTGGCCATCCTCCGGGCGAACGATTCGAACGTCGTGGCATTGTCCGTGGTTTCGAAGACGTCCAGAAATGCCCGCAGTGCCGGAGTAGTAGAGCATCTACGAGGACGGGTGCGATATCGTGTCGATGCGGTGGACTTTCTTAGCATCGTTCTTCCGATGGATCGGGTGTCCAAGTTCCTCGATACCGCCCCGATCGAAGCAGTGACCATTGATTTGCAAGGAACCGACGACGAAGCTTGGTTTTCGGCGCCAAAGAATCCAACGATTGCTGCTGACGATCAAAAGCCTCCGCGCCCAGAAGCAGCCGCTTGGCCACCGATGCTAAGCCATTATCCTTTAGACAACCCGTATTCGGCACTGAAGGATTTGAACGGTTCCGCGTTCCGGTCACTGCATCCGACTTATGACGGACGAGGCGTCGTGATTGCACAAGTGGAGGCATTCCCAGACTTTCTTCTGCCTGAGCTCAAGGACGGATACGATCAACGTGGCAATAGAGTTTCGAAATTTCGCGACATCATCAATGTTCCGGAGTTGGAACCAAGTTTGCGTGCAGATGCAAACATGCTGGATTGGCGTTGGGTTCAGTTGTCTCGGCCGATGGTCAGCCGGAGCAGCCGGTTGTGCGTGCCCGGCACTTGCTATCGGCTTCCGGCGCCTGGCACGTATCGGTTTGGAACTATCAAGCTACCTTATGAGCTGGCTTCCGCAATTGGTTTGGGGAAATCCGTCAAGGAAAAATTCATTGAACTGGGCGTGCTTTGGTCCGACCAATTGCATAGTGCATGGCTTGACAGCAATCAAGACCAAGACTTCTCAGATGAGGTTGCTACGCCGGAATTTAAGCTCTCGGGGCGGTTTGGTGTTCTTGGCGTCCATAAAAATGACGGCGCGGCACGACGGACCGTCGGCTTTGCAGTCCAAAAACAGGGTCAGTACCTTAGCATTAATTTTGGCGATGGCGACCATGCTTCGATGGTCGCGGGCGCCGCCGCCGCGAATCGCGGTGTTAACGGTCTGATAGACGGCGTAGCTCCGGGCGCGCAACTCCTCACGATAAATACCGGAACTTTGGCGTCGACATTTGCACGAGGTCTCGTTACCGCATTCACGGATTCCCGCACTGACATCGTGCTCGTGGAGGCGCATTACCCGTCTATGGGCAATTACGAAGCGGCGGACGGTCGTTCCATGTTTGCGTTGCTCCTCGCCAAGTTAGTGCGCCGCTATGGTAAGCCTTGTTTCGTTACCGCGGATAACACACCGGGAATGAGTACTGTCGAGGACACGTCTGTCCCGCCGGAAGTGATTTCTGTCGGCGCGTATCAAAGTGCTGACAGCGTATTCGTCAATAACGGAATCTTGGTATCTCGGCAGGACAGTCTCCACTTTGTCGGTTCGGAAGGGCCAGCGGGAAACGGCGCTCTAAAGCCCGATTTATTAGCGCCCGCAAATCCGATGACGCTGAAGCCCGGATTTCTTCCGAATGAGGAATTGGAGGGTCTATACGTTCTTCCCACCGGATATCAAATTGGCGGTGGTACATCAACTGCAACCCCAGTAGCGGCCGGCGCTGCGGCGCTGTTACTTAGTGCTGCGAAACAGCAAAGTATCGCTGTCAGCGCCGAGGCTATGTATCGCGCGCTGAGGAGTTCAGCGAGATTCCTTCAGGGAATTCTGGCCTATCAGCAAGGCGATGGCCTCATCCAAATAGAGCCCTCGTGGGATCGCCTTCGCGAAATCGCGCATAACGGCATGCCCCCTCGCTTTCTGGTACGAGCGCCGGTGCGAACTGCTACCAGTAAATCGCTCGAAATACCGGATACCGGTACTGGCCTATTTGAACGCGAGGGATGGACTGCCGGAGATAAGGATGTCCGCTATATCCAAATCACACGTGATAGCGGTGCAGCGGACGACCCAACGTTTCATCTCAGTTGGGATGGCAATGAGGGAGGCACCTTTGCCGGGCCCGCCACCGTCACGCTTCCTCTAAATAAACCCGTCCGCATCGCGATCGAGGTCCATCCCGCCCTCTCTGGTGCGCATAGCGCAATTCTTCATTTGGACGGGACTGGATACAGTGGTCATGTTTTAAGTATTCCCGTCACGATAGTGGCGGCGCCCGAACTATCACTGAGCAATGGATACGCGCTTGCCGTGCCTGTGTCGGTAGACCGTCCTGGACGTCATTCCGAGTTTTTTCGCGTACCTTCGGGCGTTGCCGCACTTACCATTGAGGTAGAGCATAACCGCGAATGGCTGATCGGCGGAATCGTTTCACCAGAAAATGTCCCACAGCAGCCTATCCTCGTCGTTGACCCGATTGCAGGTAAAAGATCGATCACCATTTCGGATCCGACACCGGGTGTGTGGGAGACGACGCTTTATGACATTGGCGAAAGTTGGAAGTACGATTGGCGGCTCGGCCATAAAACATTGCCCGCTACCGTGGCTCAGGTGCGAGCACGAGCTTTTGGAGTTACCGTAACGGATAGCACAAGGGAAAGTGATGCCAGTGGCCGGCCGCATGCGTTAGACGTCAAAAATGATTTCGCCGAATTCAACGGATCGGCCGTCAGTGGAGCGCTGATTAGCATTCGCTCAGTATCATTGGCGGTGAATGGATTTGAGCAGAGAGTGTTTCCCTTAAACCTTGATGATGGCGCGAGTCTTTTGGGAGCAGAAGTTCGGACCACCCAGCAGGAAGCTATCTCCGTTAATGTATTCTTATTTTCATGCACAACCGGTAGATGCTTACCAGTTCGTTCTGTGCGCGGTGGGCGGGACGTAACACGAGCGCTGATCGAGAAGCCGAGCCACGGTGTCTGGAAGATTGTCGTATCGCTCTCATCTACTGGCAATACTCCTCAGGTCGCCATTTATGATGACTATATTGCGGACGCGAAATTGGGCACGTTGACCTCAACTGACCTAAACGGAAGGAGAGCGATTGGTGAAAGGTGGAGCGTCGAAGCAACCGCATTGGTAAAAGCGAAACCGAATTCCGGCAGATCATGCGCGTCTTTGGTGTTCGTCCAAAGTCCTGACATGCGAACTCCTCACCGTAGGATCGAAGATCTTATTTATGATCATTCGTTGCTTCCGTATTCGTTTACAAATTACGCCACGGATGTTTCGCCCCTTGGAGTCATAACGTTGGCGATAAGGTAGGCGAACTATAAGCAAGCAATGGCGTCAATCGCGGTGAGATATTGACCCTTGGCGCCGCAGAGAAGTCGAAGAATCAACGAATCGTGGGTTGGTGTCAAAGGAGGTGGTAGAGATTGATGGTCTCCAAACATGGAGCCGGAAAGCAGAGCGCGCTGATTGAAGCGCGCGTCGAGCGCCGCAACGCATTGACCGTCCTCCTGGCCGGTACGCCCTGGTCGGAAGCTAACGAACGCGCTGCCGTGCCCGACGACCCGTCACCCATGCGACGCTGCTCGATCGCCGCCCGGACCTGCGCGCGGCCGAACTGCGCCTGCGCGAGACGCTTGCACAAACCGATGCCACGCGCCTGTCGTTCTACCCGAACCTTAGCCTCACGGGATCTGTGGGCACCGCGAGCACCGGTCTGTCGGAGCTGGTATCGAACCCTTTAGGCAGCCTTGCGGCAACCATCACCGCACCCTTCGTCCAGTGGAGCCAAGCTCACTTCGCCACGGCATTAGCGCGCACGCAATACGACGAAGCCGTGCTGCGCTTTGAGAAAGCGTTGTGGCAGGCCCTGAGCGATGTCGACAACGCCCTCTCCGCCCGCACTCAAGTTAAAGAGGAGGGCGCCGCGCTCGCGCGCGCGCTCGCCGCCGCCCGCACCACCGAGCGCCTCACCGAGATTCGCTACCGCGTCGGCGCCGTCTCGCTCTCAGCCTATCTCGCCACCCAGCAATCCCGTCGCACCGCCGACCTCGCCCTTAGCTCGAATCGCCTCGCCCAACTCGAAAACTACCGCCACCCTCTGCCAAGCCCTGGGCGGCAGAACTGTCTCGACAAGCGCCTATCAGGATCGAGTGGTGTCGGGGCGGTGACGGGTACCGATATCGCGGGCACTCTACGATTTCCGCCACTTGCCACTTCCACTGATGCAGAACTCGTGAGGTGCAGGCAGTGCAAAAGTAGAAGGGTGACGGCGGAATCCATGTCCTCATGCTTCCTGCAACCCGCCTCTGCTTTTTTTTCCTTCGCTAGTCTCGATTTGGCGACGCGACGAGCGCCGTGACTCACACCCTTAGTAAATCTCGAATTCACGCGTCATAATTCCGAATCGCGCGCGTGATCTGAACCCACAGACATCATGGCGCGCGACGGAAGGCTGTCATTTACGAAGCGAGCCGCTCGCGTGGTTTGTGTAACTTGCGGAAATCATTTGAGTTTTACCCGGACCAGAACTGGAGGGACAGTCTGAATCGCCCACGGCCCACCATCCAATAGCGTTCAAGGACGTCCAAGAACGTCCAATGTGTCAGCGAAATCGCTGGAAATACCGAGAAATCCTGCCAGAAAGTCGCGTCTACGTATCTACTGACGTCCAGTGCGGTTCTAAGGCAGCCACCGTCTGATGGGGGCCTTTTTGGGGGCTCTTCGCGAAGCTGCGAATGCGAGGCCCCCAATACGATCGCATTTGCCGGCATCTTCCCTGTCAAATGGCTCGCAAATAGCGGCGATTTCGCCCGCATCGAGCACATGAGGTTTCGTGTGAAGGAATCACCGAAAAAAACGGTCTTAGGTTCGGTGGCGACGGTCGCCACCACACAGGGAAAAACTACCTTCACTTAGGAGGACCGGACCACACACTCAAGGATGTCGCGGCCGACGATCAGGCGAACGCGGCACTCGGCCCTCGCTAATTTCGCCCGGAGCAGGCAGACACAACCCGGTGACGTTCAGCGGCGGTCGCTTAGGGAGAGAGCAGTCCTTCCTCAAAATGGTCCTATGTCTTTCCTCGATTGGGTGCAAGCGGAGGTTGCCAACCGGTCACAGGACCAAATGAGTAGATGGGACTTGAGAACGTTTCTCGATCGCCTGACTCAGGAGGAACAGAACGGTCAAATAGCGTGGTCCGCCGGCGTCCGGGCGACCCAGTTGGACTACGCCCGCATCGGCGACGGCTGCGAAGCTGCGGGCACCACGATTTCGCCAAGCGCTGCCATCGACTTTCAATGCGACCGCGCGTGCGAGATGAGCTCGCCCAGTCGTGAGAGAAAAAGTTTCAAGATCGGGGAGGAGTTAGTGTTGCTGTACCCGACGACCAAATCAATGGTGGGAATTTCGCCTTTCAGCGGGCGGCTCACGACCGACCACGGCAGCCAATTCTTCGCATATGCGGGCATCAGCGACAGGCCGCGTGTCGAGGCCACCAACGAAATGGCCATGGCGATGTTGTCCACTCCGTGGGCCGGCGTGATATCAATGCCGGCACGCATTAGAAAGTCCTCCGTAACACGACGCAGGACCGTCGCCTTCCTCGACCCGCTGATAAAGATCTCACCCACAAAGGCCTGAGGGTTGATCTCAACGTACGAAGTCAAGTAATGATCGCTTGGCATCAATACAACGAGCGGCTCTTGCGCGATGGCCGTGTAACTCAAGTCGGGAAACTGCGGCTCAACGCGAAGGAGAGCCGCATCGAGCTTGCCTCGCATGAGGGCATCGGCAAGATCTGGCGAATAGTCGCTCGAAACAATTAACTCAATATTACGCAGCTCGTCACGCAGTACCTTAGTCACCGCCGGGAGCCAGCCGATTTCCATTCCCGTCTGAAAGCCCACCGCGAACGTGTGTTTGGCCGGCTTCGCGGCGCGGCGCGCGGCTTCCCGTGCCGCATCGACTTGTGCCAGCGCAAGCCTCGCGTGATCGAGAAAGGCGCGACCGGCCGCAGTCGGCACGACACCGCTGGCGGTACGCGTCAAGAGCTCGGTGCCCACCTGATATTCCAAATCTCGAATCTGCCGACTCAAGGAAGGCTGCGACGTGTGCAGCTTCTTCTCCGCAGCTTCAGTGAGGCTCCCTGCCTCGACAACCGCGAGGTAGTAACGCAAATGGCGAAGTTCCATAAAGTGCCCCCATGCTTTCGAAGCATGCGGGGCAGCTTACAAAGTCTTGTTCACGAGCGCTAGGGAAACCTACAGTGAGAGAGATGGAAGCAAGTTAGTCGATACACAAGATGCACCCCATTGTCATTAGGACTAGTGCAATGAACAAGTCAGTCGTGTTGATCACGGGAGCCTCTACCGGCGTAGGCAGCGCGGCTGCGGTCGCCTTTGCCAAGAAGGACGCCAGGGTGGTCGCTGCCGGTCGGCGTGAAGGCATCACCAAGTCGGTGGCGTTCGAAATCGTTAAGTCCGGAACCCGTGTGAACGGCGTCGCGTCTGGTCCTACGGACACTGGCATGTTGACCCGTTTTACGGGCACGCGGGAGAACAAAGCGGCTCCGGTCACGGGTGTTCCGAGGGGTCGCGTCGGCAAATTGCCAACGCGATCGTGTTCATCGCGTCGGACGAAGCCTCGTTCATCACCGGACACATCCTCAACGTCGCCGGGGGTCACGGTGCGAACTGACCCTGTTCGGGCGACCGAGATTGCGCCAGGGTGCCGACTATTACGACCCACGCCCGATCAACGCGCAAATACATATCAAGTGGAAGGAAGAAGTCCAATGGCTAACGTGATCAAGAAACACAGCATCTCTTATGAGCTAGCACAGAAAATGGCGAATGCAGCGGTGGCGAAAGCCACAGAACTCGGCGTTACCGAGAACGTAGCAATTCTCGATGAGGGCGGCAATCTCAAGGCCTTTAGCCGGATGGATGGGACCCCGATCCCTACCATTGAGATAGCGCAGAATAAGGCGTACACAGCTCTGTTCGGCGTTTCCACGCAGGACTTTTTCAACTTTATCCAGGACGACCCGTCGCTTTTGGCCGGCATTCCCACGCTTGCACGTGTGGCGGCGTGGGGTGGAGGGTTTCCCATCAAGGTAGACGGAGAAGTTGTCGGTGCGATCGGGGTGAGCGGGGCGCCCAAGGTGCAGAACGACGTCGATTGCGCGAGAGCTGCCCTAGCCCTCGTACCCGATGCGACGCCGACCAAGAAGTAAGGAGTGACCATAATGATTCATACTCACCAGACCGCGCCGACACAGTTCGTAGAGGCTAGCGGAATCCGTTTCGCCTATCGTCGCTTCGGCAAGACCGGAGGAGTGCCGCTCGTCTTTAGCCAGCACTATATCGGCACCATGGATTACTGGGATCCGACGGTGACGGATGGCCTGGCTCGCGACCGGGAGGTGATCCTGTTCAACAACGCGGGCGTCTCCAGCAGCTCCGGCGAGGTTCCGACGACGTTCGAGCAGATGGCCGCCGACGCCATCGCCTTCATCAAGGCGCTGGGCCTGAAAAAATTTGACCTATTTGGCTTCTCGATCGGCGGCATGGTGGTGCAGGAAATCACTTTGCAGGCGCCTGATCTCGTTCGCAGGTTGATCGTCGATGGCACAGGTCCGCGCGGCGGTCAGGGAATGGAGTTGCTGACCCAGGCTGCAGGGCGGCTCTTTGGCGCCACCTACGATCCGCCCGAGAATGTCTGGCTCGCGGTCAAATTCAGTCCGTCCGCGGCAGGCCAGGCGGCGGGACGGGAGTTCCTGAAGCGCACGCATCTTAGGCAAGAGGGCCGCGATCCCGAGGTTAACGACAAGGTGTCGCCCGCCC